>Ga0210393_10000517_pt1 | contig 34756 bp, 34 predicted proteins | sample IncBWC27OmetaG_FD_160068 | JGI IMG/M metagenome (GOLD analysis project Ga0210393, IMG submission 160068) | Forest soil microbial communities from Barre Woods Harvard Forest LTER site, Petersham, Massachusetts, United States - Inc-BW-C-27-O ...
GGGCTCAAGTCGCGCTTCGTGCGCGGCATGCGCGTGACCGATCCGGCGACGATGGAAGCGGCCGAGATGGTGCTGCAGAGAATCAACAAGGATCTGGTCGCGACGATTTCGCGCATGGGCGGCCGCGCCGTCGGGCTGTCGGGCAAGGACGGCGACCTGATCAGGTCGCGCAAGATGCGGATGGTCGTGACTGACGACAACGGCAAGCGTTCGCGCGTCGACATCGGGCTGGTCGGCGAAGTCGATCGCGTCAATCCGGAACTGCTGCGCACGCTCGAGGTCAATAATTTCATCCCGGTGATCGCGCCGACCGGATTCGGCCGCGACGGCCAGACCTACAACATCAACGCCGACACGGCGGCCGGCGAGATAGCCGCCGCGCTCAAGGCGGAGAAATTGATCCTGCTCAGCGACGTTGAAGGCGTGAAGGACAAAGACGGCAAACTGCTCTCGACCCTCGACGCCGCCGAATCGAAGCGGCTGATCGCGCGCGGCGTCATTCAAGAGGGGATGATCCCGAAGGTCGAGTGCTGCATCGAGGCGCTCAACAAGGGCGTGGCGAAGACCCACATTATAGATGGGCGCGTGAAACACGCGGTGCTGCTCGAAATTTTCACCCGCGCGGGAATCGGCACCGAGGTGGTTCAACGCCGGGCCAAGGTGTCTGCCTTGAGCGACACGGCGCGCAGCGCCGAGGGCGGCAAAGCGCGATGAACAACGCCGAGATAATCGAACTTACGCATCAGCACATGGTCGATGTTTACGGTTGCTCGCCGTTGGCGTTCGCGCGCGGGCATGGCGCCTATCTCTACGACGCCGACGGCAACCGCTACCTGGATTTTTTCTGCGGGTTGGCCGTGACCAGCCTCGGTCATGGAAATCCGCGCGTCGTGCGCGCGATCAAGGAGCAGGCGGAAAAGCTCACGCACGTTTCGAACGTGTTCCACAGCGAGCCGACGGCGCGACTGGTCGAGCGGCTCGCAAATCACTTCGGCGACGGAAAAGTTTTCCTCGGCAACTCGGGCGCCGAAGCCAACGAGGCCGCGCTCAAACTCGCGCGGAGATGGGGCAGCAGTGTTGGCGGCGGGCGCTTCGAGATTTTGACGACCCTCGGCTCGTTCCACGGACGCACGCTCGCGACGGTCACTGCGACCGGTCAGGAGCGGTACCATCAGGGGTTTCAACCGCTCATGCCGGGCTTCAGAACAGTACCGTTCGACGATCTGGCGGCGCTCGATCGCGCGCTGCACGACGAAACCGTCGGCGTGATGGTCGAACCGATCCAGGGCGAGGGTGGCGTGGTCGTGCCACACGCCGACTACCTGAAGCACATGCGCGATTGGTGCGATCGCAACAAGCTGCTGTTGATCCTGGACGAAGTGCAAACCGGCATGGGGCGCACCGGAAAGTTTTTCGCGTTCGAGCACACCGGCATCAAGCCGGATATCGTGACACTGGCCAAGGCGCTCGGCGGCGGACTCCCGATTGGCGCGATGATCGCGCGCGAAGAGATAGCGTCGAGCTTTACGCCCGGCAGTCACGGCAGCACCTTCGGCGGAAATCCAGTGGCGTGCGCGGCCGCGGTCGCCGTGATCGACGCGCTCGAACAGGACGGCGTACTCGAGAACGCCACGAGCGTCGGCGCTTACATGCTCGAGCGGCTCACGCAATTTGCGCGGTCGTGCGATCGAATCGTCGAAGTGCGCGGCCTCGGCATGATCATCGGCGCCGTGCTTAAGCACGACGCGCGTCCGATCGTCGACGAATGCATCAAGAATCGGCTGCTCGTGAATGGCACGGCGGGCAACGTGCTGCGGCTGCTGCCGCCCCTGAACCTCACGCGCGAGGAGGCGGACGCGGGACTCGCGATCATCGAGAACGCATTCAAGAATGCGCCGATTCCAAAATGAGCCGCCAACTGAAACGCGACTTCCTCGACCTCAGCTCGCTCTCGCCGGCTGAGCTCAACGGATTGTTGGCTCTCGGCGCACGGCTCAAGTCCGAGCTCAAAATTGGACTCGAGCATCCGTACCTGCGCGGCCGGACGCTCGCGATGGTATTTCAGAAGCCGTCGCTGCGGACGCGCGTCACCTTCGAGACCGGCATGGCGCAGCTTGGTGGGCATGCGATTTATCTCGCGCCGAACGACATCGGTATCGGCGAGCGCGAGTCGGTCAAGGATGTCGCGCGTAACATTTCGCGCGCGGTGGATTTGATCATGATTCGCACCTTCTCGCACGAGACCGCCGTCGAGCTGGCGCGCGAAGCGACCGTGCCAGTCATCAACGGCCTCACCGATTTGCTGCATCCGTGCCAGTTGCTGGCCGATCTGATGACGCTAAGGGAACGCTTCGGCCGCGATCTCGCTAAAGTGCGCGTCGCCTTCGTGGGCGACGGCTTCAACCTGGCGCAGAGCTGGATCGAGGCGGCCGCGCTCGCGGGTTTCGAGTTGCGGCTCGCATGTCCCAAAGGCTACGAGCCGGAGAAAGCGTTTATGGCGCGCCTGCGCAACGAGGAAATCGGCACGCTCACCGACGATCCGACCGCGGCGGTGAAGGACGCCGACGTCGTTTACACCGATACCTGGACCTCGATGGGCCGCGAGAAGGAAGCTGCGCAGCGCCGCCGCGACTTCAAGGGGTTCCAGGTCAACGACGCGCTGCTAAAGAATGCGCGCAAGGGCGCGCTCGTCATGCATTGCCTACCGGCCCACCGCGGCGAGGAAATCACCGATGACGTGCTCGACGGACCGCGCTCGGTCGTGCTCGATCAAGCCGAGAACCGGCTGCATGCGCAGAAGGCGGTGATGGTCTGGCTGATACGTCCCGAAATTTTGCAGACTGCGGCGGCGCCGGAGTGACGAATCGTGGCAACCGAAAAAATAAAAAAACTGGTGCTCTCTTATTCGGGCGGTCTCGACACGTCGGTGATGCTGCGTTGGATCAAGGACCACTTCGGCTGCGAGGTCGTCGCATATTGTGCCGACGTCGGGCAGGGCGACGAGACTGAGGGCCTCGAAGATAAGGCGCTCAAGACGGGAGCGAGCAAACTTTATATCGTCGATCTGCGCGAGGAATTCGCTCGCGATTTCGTATTCCCGATGCTCCGCGCGAGCGCCATTTACGAGTGCTACTACCTGCTCGGCACCTCGATCGCGCGACCAGTCATCGCGAAGAAACTGGTCGAGATTGCGCGCACGGAAGGTGCCGACGCTGTCGCGCATGGCGCGACCGGCAAAGGCAACGACCAGGTGCGCTTCGAGTTGACCTTTGCGCGGCTCGCGCCGGACTTGAAGATCATCGCGCCGTGGCGGCGTACCGATTGGCCGTTCGTAGGCCGCGCCGACATGATTGCCTACGCCAGCGAAAAGAAAATTCCCCTCACCGTCACCGCCGAGAAGCCGTACTCGACGGATCGCAACCTCGTCCATGTAAGCTACGAGGGCGGCATCCTCGAGGACCCGTGGCGCGAGCCTTACAACGACATGTTTCGCCTCACGGTCTCGCCCGAAGACGCGCCGAACCAGCCGGAGTACGTCGAAATCGAATACGCCGGCGGCAATCCAGTCGCGATCAACGGCGAGCGTCTAGCCGCGGCAGAGATTATCGAGCGCGCCAACGAAATCGCCGGACGCCACGGCGTCGGCCGCGTCGACCTGGTCGAGAACCGCTACGTCGGGATCAAATCGCGCGGAGTTTACGAGACGCCCGGCGTTACGATTCTCTTCCACGGGCATCGCGCGGTCGAGCAGCTCACCCTTGATCGCGAGGTGATGCATCTGCGCGACTCGCTTATCCCACGCTACGCCGAAATGGTGTATTACGGATATTGGTTCGCGCCCGAGCGTGAGGCGCTGCAGGCCCTGGTGGACGATACGCAGAAAAACGTGAACGGAGTCGCACGGCTGAAGCTCTTCAAGGGCGGCGTGTGGATCGCCGGCCGCAAATCGCCGAACTCCTTGTACGACCCGAAAATAGCGAGCTTCGAGGAAGCTGGCGGTTACAACCAGGCCGATGCCGACGGATTCATTCGGCTTGCGGGCGTGCGGCTTCGGGCTTTGGCGCGCGCCACGAAGAAGGACTGATCGCTTGGGCAAGGTCATCCAGTTCAAGCCGCCGCGCACCCAGCCGAAGCTCGTGCCTCGTCCGCCGCGCACCGGCGATTGCGACCACTGCCATCACAAGATGGACGTCCATATCACTCATCCCGACGGCTCGATGAGTTGCGCAGCGCGCGGATGCTCCTGCCAGTTGCGGCCGCTCAATTGAATCGTTCGCTGCGGGCGGCTCTGTCCTTCCAACAGTGAAAGTGCGTCGCCAGAACAAGAATCTCATTCGCGGAAGATTCGCGCGCGGCCGTCTGTCCGAGGTCGAATCATTCACGGCATCGCTGCCCTTTGACCGGCGGCTTTTTCGGCACGATATTCGCGGATCGATCGCGCATGCGCAGATGCTCGCGAAAGTCGGCCTGCTCAAGGCCGGCGAAATGCGTTCGATTGTCGGCGGACTCGAGCGTATCGAAAATGAGATCGAGCGCGGCCAGTTCAAATTCGACATCGCGGATGAAGACATCCACCTCGCGATCGAGCGCCGGCTGATCGCGCTGATTGGCGAGCCCGGGCGCAAGCTGCACACCGGGCGTTCGCGCAACGATCAGATCGCGCTCGACCTGCGGCTGTATCTCCGCGACGAGCTGGCCGCCGTGATCGCGCTGGTCACCGAACTTCGCGCCACGCTGATTCGCCTCGCGCGGCGCCACCTCGCGACGATCATGCCCGGCTACACGCATTTGCAGCGCGCGCAGCCCGTCACGCTCGCGCATCATCTGCTCGCCTATGTCGAAATGCTTAGCCGCGACCGCGAACGCTTCGAGCAGGCTGCCGCACGCACCGGATTCATGCCGCTCGGCGCGGGAGCGTTGGCGGGCAGCACGTTGCCTCTGGATCGCCGGATGGTGGCGCGGGCGCTGGGCTTCAAGGCGATCGTCGCCAACAGCATGGACGCAGTGTCCGATCGCGACTTTGTCGTGGATTTTCTTTCGGCCGCCGCGCTCACGCAGGTCCATCTGTCGCGGATGAGCGAAGAAATAATTCTCTGGACCAGCGCCGAGTTCGGCTTCGCCGCGCTGCCCGACGAATTTTCGACCGGCAGCTCGATGATGCCGCAGAAGAAAAATCCCGACCTACTCGAACTGATCCGTGGCAAGACCGGGCGCGTCATCGGCGATTTGGTCGCGATGCTCACGATATTGAAGGGCCTGCCGCTCGCCTATAACTCTGACTTGCAGGAAGACAAAGAGCGCGTGTTCGATGCGCTCGACGCGCTCAAGCCCGCGCTCGACCTGATGGCGAAGTTTTGGCCGATGCTGCGATTCGACGCCCAACGTATGCGCGCGGCGGCCGGAGGATTTGCCCTGACGACTGATCTCGCCGAATACCTGGTCGTTCACGGCACCGCGTTTCGCCAGGCGCATGAAATCATCGGCGCGCTCGTTCGCGAGACCGCCGCAGCCGGCAAGTCGCTCGAAGACCTGAGCATCGCGGATCTGCGACGGCATTCCACTGCGTTCGCTCCCGACGCGATCGCGATTCTTCGCGCCGAAAACTCGGTCGCGCGGCGCACCCTCGAAGGCGGTCCGGCGCCGTCCACAGTCAAACGCCGCCTCAAGGAGCTCGGACGCCGATGAAGCTGAACCCTAAGCGCGCCAATGCGCTGACGCTCGCGCTCGTGATCGCCGCGCTTGCCAACGCGATCTTCCTCGGATGCGGTGTGAAGTCGACGCCGATTCCGCCCGAGGCCGCGCGTCCCGAACAAATTCTCGGCCTCGAGGCCGCCAACGCAAAAGATGGAATTCGGCTGACCTGGGATCGTCCCACCAACTACGCCGGTGGTGAAAAGATGAAAGACCTCGGCGGCTTTTCAATCTCGCGAACGCAGGAAGGTAAGCCGGCCGAAAAGATTGGCGAGATCGAGGTGCACGACGAAGGGCGCTTCCAGGTGCAGAATACTTTCACCTTCATCGACGGCGACACCATCATGGGCAAGACCTATCACTACCAAGTGACTTCCAACACTACCGACGGCTATGTGAGCCTGCCGTCGAACGACGTCACTATCGTGCGCAGGACTGCGTCCGCGCCGCCCAATCCCGACACGTTCGTAGTGCCGACCCCTGTCCCGCTCCCGTAACTTGGTCGAGCAAGCGGAGCTTGCAGCGCGTGCCCGTTTATTCGCCGGGCCGCGCTATGATAGAAACGAAACTTCAACCCGAGCGCGATACCACATCACAATGAACTACTTCGAATACCGCAACGATCAACTTTTTGCCGAAGACGTGCCGGTCGCCGACCTGGCGCGGCGAATCAACACTCCCTTTTTCGTTTATAGCGCGCGCACTCTCAGGCGCCACTTCCGAGTTTTCGACGAGGCCTTCGCCGGTACCGATCATCTGATCTGCTACGCGATGAAGGCACTCTCCAACCTGAGCATCCTGAAATTGTTCTCGTCGATGGGCGCGGGATTCGACATCGTCTCCGTCGGCGAGCTGATGCGATGCCTGCGGATCGGCGCGGACCCGCGCAAGATCGTTTTCTCCGGCGTCGGCAAGACCGACGAGGAGATTGCCGCCGCGCTCGAAGCCGGCATCCTGATGATCAACGTCGAGTCGCGTCCGGAACTGCATCGCGTGGCCGAGGTCGCGGGCCGCATGAAGCATCGCGCGCCGGTCAGCCTGCGCGTGAATCCCGATCTCGATCCGGGAACGCATCCGCATATTTCCACCGGCCATCGCGACAGCAAGTTCGGCGTGCCGCTATCGCAGGTCGACGAATATTACGCCGAGGCGAGTGCGCTGGCGCAGCTCGAAATCGTCGGCCTCAGCACGCATATCGGCTCGCAGATAACTGAGATGGCGCCGTTCACCGAAGCGGGGCAGAAGGTCGCCGCGATTGTCGGGCGGCTGCGCAAAGCGGGAATCGCGCTCAAGTATCTCGATCTCGGCGGCGGCCTCGGCATTCCATATCAGGAGCAGCCGCCTCCGCCGTCGGAATACGCTCACGCGCTCCTGAAGCCAATCAAAGACCTCGGGCTCAAGATAATCACGGAGCCTGGACGCGTGATGGTTGGCAACGCAGGCGTGCTCGTGACGCGCGTGCTCTACAATAAAGAAACCGACGTGAAGCGCTTCGTCGTTATCGACGGCGCGATGAACGACTTGATTCGTCCGGTGCTCTACGAGGCTTACCACTCGATCATTCCCGTCGATCGCCGCAAGCCGGGCAAAACGGTAACGGCCGACATCGTTGGGCCGGTCTGCGAGAGCGGCGATTTCTTCGCGCGCGAGCGTGAGATGGCGGAACCCGCGGAGGGCGACCTGCTCGCCGTGATGAGCGCCGGCGCTTACGGCTTCGTCATGTCGTCGAACTACAACAGCCGTCCGCGCGCGCCCGAGATTCTCGTCGACGGCGCCGCCGTTCACGTGATTCGCGAGCGCGACAGTTTTGAAGATCTGATCCGCGGCGAGCACATCGTCGACTTGAAATAGAACGCAATGGCAACTCTCGAATTCACCAAGATGCACGGATGCGGCAACGACTACGTCTACGTAGTCGCGATGCGCGCGCGTCCGGCTGACCCGTCGGCCCTCTCGGTCCGGCTTTCCGACCGCCACTTCGGCGTCGGCGGCGACGGCCTCATCATGCTTGCGCCGTCGAACAACGCCGACATTCGAATGGAGATGTACAACGCGGACGGCAGCCGCGGCGACATGTGCGGCAACGGCATTCGATGCCTCGCGCGGCTCGCGTTCGAGCGTGGCCTCGTGCGCGCGAATCCGATGGTGGTCGAGACCGACGCTGGCCTTAAGACAGTCGCGCTGCGGCTGGAAGGGCGGCGCGTGATCAGCGCGACGGTCGATATGGGCGCGCCGATTCTCGAAGGCCGCGACATCTCGGTAAATGCCGACGGCCGCATTATCGACTACCCGCTTGAGGTCGCAGGCCGGCGCGAATCGATCACGGCGGTCTCGATGGGCAATCCGCACTGCGTCGTCTTCGTAGGCGACGACGGCGTGTTCAAGCTGCAGGATCGCGATTTCGCCGCGCTGGGCCGCGAGTTTGAGCATCATCCGTTTTTTCCGCGCCGCGTGAATACCGAATTTATTCTGGCCACCTCGCGCCATCATCTTAAGATGCGAGTGTGGGAGCGCGGCTCCGGCGAGACCTGGGCGTGCGGCACCGGGGCGTGCGCGGCGCTGGTCGCGGCGGTCCTGACGAATCATTGTGAGCGGACCGCGATGGTCGAGTTGCGCGGCGGCAATCTTGAAATCGAATGGCGTGCCGAGGGAGCCGATGCGAATCACGTTTTCATGACCGGCAACGCCGTCGAGGTTTTCAACGGCGCGGTCGAACTGGGCGCCGACGAGATGATCCCGGTCAAATGAAAGAGGCTGGAGGCTTCGAACGATGTTCAATGGTGCACTGACCGCTCTCGTAACGCCTTTTCGCGACGGCGAGGTGGACGCGCCCGCGTTGCGCGATCTGATCGAGTGGCAGATTCAAAGCGGGATCGACGGACTGGTTCCGTGCGGCTCAACCGGCGAATCCGCCACCCTCACTCACGCCGAACACGACAATGTGATCAAGCTGACGATCGAGCAGGCGCGCAAGCGCGTCCCTGTTATCGCCGGCACCGGCTCGAATTCGACCGCCGAGGCGATTCGACTGACCGCGGCTGCGCGCGAGATGGGCGCCGACGGCGCACTGTTGCTGTCGCCCTACTACAACAAACCCACGCAGGACGGCATCTTCCGGCACTACAAGACGATCGCGGCAGCTGTCGATCTGCCGCTGCTCGTGTACAACATCCCCGGCCGAACGGCGTCGAACGTCTTGCCGGAAACCGTGGCGCGGCTCGCGGAGATCAAGCATATCGTCGGCATCAAGGAAGCGTCGGCCTCGATGGATCAGTCGTCGGACATCCTGAAGATGTGCGGCGACCGGATAACGATCCTCTCCGGCGACGATGCTCTCACCGTGCCGCTGATGGCGCTGGGTGCCAAGGGTGTCATCTCGACCTGCAGCAACGTTGTGCCGCGCGAGATGCACGATCTTGCGGCGGCGGCGCTGACCGGTGATTTCGCGAAGGCACGCGAGATCCATTACCGGCTGCTGCCGCTGATACGTTCGCTGTTCGTCGAAACGAATCCCATTTGCATCAAGCAGGCGGTCGCCTCCATGGGCAAGTGCGCCAACGAGTTGCGGATGCCGCTGGTGCAGATGACCGCGGCGCCCGCCGAGCGTTTGCGCATCGCGATGAAAGAACTGCGTCTCATCTGACGCGTCGGCGCAATGGCTGAGCCCTACTACAAGCAGCACTGGGTCGAAATCGACTCGGACCGCCATCGCGCCTACGACAAAATTCTTGCGTTCCATCCCGCGATGGAGCCTCTGCTGCGTCCGCTCGATCTCAAAGCCGGTCTCCGCGTTCTCGACGTCGGCTCCGGCCCCGGCCACACCACCTTCGAGCTTGCGCGGCGCGTGGCTCCCGGCGGCAAGGTGACCGGCGTCGATATCAACGCGGAGTTCGTCGAGCGATCGGGCGCTCACGCGCGCGAGGCCACGCTGGCGGCCGAGTTCGTGCATAGCGCCTTTCCGCCGCTGCCGTTTCCCGACGCTTCGTTCGACCGTGTATGGTGCAAGAACGTTCTTGAATATGTCGATTCCGCAGCCGATACTATCGCCGAAATGGCGCGCGTGACGGCTCCGGGAGGCATCGTCGTCGCGGTCGACAGCGACTGGGACATGCTCGCGCTCGACCTCGGCGCGTCAGTGCGAGAGCGCAGCGATCGAATCCTCGCGGCGTCGAAGGCGATTGCGATCAAGGAGCCGCAGATTGGACGCCAGCTCTATCGGCTGTTTCGAGCGGCCGGTCTCGACGACGTGAAAGTTGAGATTCACGCCGGCGCCGACACTGCCGGACGCTCGTTGCCTATGCTGAAAGCCAGTTTCGCGCGGTATGCGCGCGACTCCGGCAAGATCGCCGCAGCCGAGGTCGACGGTTGGTTCGCCGACATCGATCGCGCTGTCGCTGGAGGATCGTTTCTGTTCGTATTGCCGCAATTCGTCGTGCGCGGAATCCGGAGTCGGGCCTGAGGGTGCCAACGCGAATCTCTTATAGGGGACAAACCGATGACTTTCGTTTGGCTCGCATTCTTTGACGCTCTGTTGGCGGTTACAATGGTCGCCGTCGGACTCATCGCCGCACACTTCTACCTGGTTCCGGGATTCATGGGGTTCCAGCTATTTGCTCTCGGCTTCCTGCTGAGCCTCCTCGGTTCGTCAGTTGGCCTGCTCGCCATTTTTTTGACGCGCAAGCCTCAATTGCGAGCCGGGCGCAATCGGGCAGTGATGGCAACGGTGATTAGCGCGCTGATCGCGCTGCCGGTGTTCATTGCGCTTTTCAACGGCGCAAAATATCCGGCCATCAACGACATCACGACCGATTTCGACAATTCGCCTGAGTTCGTTTATGCCCAGCAGCTGCAGAATCCGCCGAACCGCGACCTGACTTACAACAAGGCCAAGTATGCCGCCAAGCAGCTGGCCGGTTACGGACCGATCGGTCCGATTAAGGAACGGCTGGACCCGGCCGCGGCCTTCGCGCGCGTGACCGAAGTCGCGCAAGCAATTCCGTCGTGGAAAATAACTTACTCGGATCCGGCTACGCATACGCTCGAGGCCGTCGCGACCTCAAAGCTCTGGCACTTCCACGATGACGTCGTGATCCAGATTCGGCCGACGCCCGACGGCGCGAGTCTGATCGAGATGCGCTCGAAGTCGCGCGACGGGGTCGGCGATTTTGGCGTCAATGCCAGGCGCATCCGGCGCTTTTATGATCGCGTCGCGCTGGCTCGGAGTCCGAACGATCAGAATCCGACCGACCAGGATATGCCGTAACTATGGCTTGAGCGCGCGAATTGTCCTCAGCACGGCCGCGTTACGATCTTCGTTGACCGGATTCGTAAACACTATCGCCGTGCCGATTCCCGGCGCACACAGCTCCTGCAACCGCTCGCGCACGCGTGCCTCCGATCCAACAATCAAGGTCGCATCGATAAGCTCGTTGCTGACGGCCGCGATAGCTGCGTCGGCGTCGCGCCCGGCCGCCCGAATCGCCGCGATTTCTCGCTCGAAGCCCGCATGCGCCATCATGTTGCCGTAAAACTTCAGCGCGCCGTAGCGTGACAGCAGCTTGCGCGCGGGACGGCGCGCCGCTTCGAGGTCGTCCGAGATAAACGCGGTCGCGAACAACGTCGGCTCGATCTGTTTCACGTCGCGCCCGCCTGTCTTCGCGCCCTCGGCCAGTTCGCCGAGCGCCTCCTTGACGCGCGCCGGCGGAAAGAAGTTGAAGATGACGCCGTCGCCGATTTCGCCAGCCAACTTCACCATCGGGCGCGAAACACCCGCCAGGTAAAGCGGCAGCTTGGTGCCGACGCGCGGCCCGGTCTTGCCGCCGTCCAGCATCGCGCGCAGAGTCTTCACCGTTTCGCGCATGCGCGTCAGCGGAACTCCCATGTCGATTCCTAGCGCCGAATTGCCCTCGCGATGCCCCGTGCCGAGTCCCAAAATAAATCGTCCGCCGGTAAATTCCTGGACAGCAGCCGCTTCGTTGGCGAGCAAATTGGGATGCCGCAGGTATATATTCGTGATCGCGGTGCCGAGTTTGATTCGCTTGGTCTGCAGGCCGAGCGCGAGCGAGCACGCCAGCGAGTCGTTGTTCGCCTCCGTCATGAAGACGCCGGAAAAGCCCGCGTCCTCGGCCGCGCGCGACCATTCGATCAGGCGCGCCGGCGGACTGTCCGGAAGAATCGTGCAAGCGAGTGCGATTTTGGCCATGGTGAAAATCCTTTCGTCTGACTTGCTCGCGACACTTTCATCAAGCAGCCATTTCCGTCAAGCCGCGTGCCCCTGAGAACGCGCTCTCTTCGCTCTCTGGACTTTTCGGCGTGTCGAATCTACAGAATGATCAGGATGCCAACGATGAGGCCTCTTTTCCCTGGGTCACATCTCAACCTGGAGGACGTGTGCAATGAAACGATTTGCAATGGCATTGATCGCGGCCAGTATGCTGATGGGCGCGGCAGGCGTCGGATTCGCGAAAGATCTCAGCACGGTGGGACTGGAAGAGGCGTTCATCGATTCGGTCGGCGTATGCGGCCCGTCGAGCAACGTCGCCGGCTCGCTCGGCAAGAGTACCGATCCGCAGGTGAAGATCGAGTTGCGCAACGCGCTGATTACTGAGGCTGCCGACGATGCCGCCGGCGTCGCGGGTGCTAACCAGCCGCACAGCGATTGCCTGAAGAAGGATCTCTCGGCGCGCGGATACTCGGAGACCGACATGGCGGCTCTCCCCTACTGCGTCAAGCACGACTGGCCCGATCCGTTCACTAGCCTCGGCACCTGCGTGAAGAGTCACAGCCGCCTCGAAGCCGCAATGAAACCCAAGTAAGCGCAGGCTGCTCTTTTGTGATTCGAATGCCGGCGCCCTCCATCGCGGAGCGCGCCGGTACTTTGTGGTCGATTCAGTCCAGCCCGTAGCGGCGGCGCTTTCGCCACAGTGTCGCGACGTTGATGCCGAGCATCTCGGCTGCTTCTTCCAGCGTCATCGCCTGCTCGAGCACGACCTCAATATGCCGCCGCTCCATCTGCTCCAGCGTATGGCTATGATCGAGCTTGTCCGGCGACGCGAGAATCTTGTCGGGCAGATCGCTTAGATTGATCGTCTCGCCGCGGCTCAGTATCACCGCCCGCTCCATCACGTTGCGCAGTTCGCGGATATTGCCCGGCCACGTGTACGACACCAGCGCCTCGCGCGCCTCCGCCGACAGCGTATGCGCCGGCTTCTTATGCGTCTGCGCCGCCTGCGCGGCAAAGTGTTCCGCCAGCTTCAGGATTTCTCCCGGCCGATCGCGTAGCGCGGGCACCTGCAACTCAATCACGTTGAGCCGGTAATACAGGTCCTCGCGGAAACGCTTCTCCTTGACCAACTGTTCGAGATGCTGATTGGTCGCCGCTATGATGCGCGCATCGACCTTGATCGTCTGCGCACCGCCGACGCGCTCGAACGTGCGCTCCTGCAGAAACCGCAACAGCTTGGATTGAACCACCGGCGTCAGGTCGCCAATCTCGTCGAGCAGCACCGTCCCGCCCTCCGCCGCTTCAAGCCGTCCCGGCTTGTCCTTGATCGCGCCTGTAAACGATCCGCGCACGTGCCCGAACAGTTCGCTCTCCAGCAGATGCTCGCTGAGCGTCGTGCAGGCGACTTGCACAAACGGCCCGTCCTTGCGCGGACTCAGGCGATGTATGTATGACGCCAGCATGCTCTTGCCGGTGCCGCTCTCGCCGGTGATAAGCGCGGTCGCGTCGCTGTCGGCCACCTGCGCCGCCGTCTCCGCGAGCTTTCGCGAATGTGGACTGTAGGTGAGAAACGGCTCGGGCTCGGTCAGCGTCTCGATTCGATCGCGCAGCTCTTTGTTCTCGGCGCGCAGCTCCTGCATTTCGAGCGCCCGCGCAACTACATGGATGATGTGGTCGGCCGTGAACGGCTTGGTGACGTAGTCGTACGCCCCGAGCCGCATCGCCTCGACCGCATCGGGAATCGATCCGAATGCCGTCATCATCACGACCGGCACCGCCGGGTTGATCCGCTTGATCGATTCGAGCAACTTCAGCCCGTTCATTCCTTCCATGCGAATGTCGGAGACGACCAACGCCGACCCCGAAGGCCCGAGCAGCTCGAGCGCCCGTTCAGCACTCTCCGCCACGGTCACTTGATGACTCGCGGATTCGAGGCTGGCAGCGAGCGTGCGCCGAATATTGCGGTCGTCGTCGACTACGAGAATGTTAGCCAAGCGCTTCCCCGAATAGCTGTTCAATAAACATTCTAGTGCTCAAAGTGGCACGATCATCAATAGCGCCGAATTGCAAATTGCACGGCAATAACGACTCGCGCCATTGCCGTTCGCACATCCAGCTTTATGAATCGCAATTGGATCGTGATCAATCATTGCGGTCTGCATCTTGCACTATGAATTGCACGCATCGCCGGCCTCATCGGCGTTTTGCTCGGGGAGATTTGATACTTGGCTGCGACTCCAAAAGTCATCGGCGCTGAGCGGCCTCAGCCGCAAGCGACCTTCGGCAAACAAACCAAAGCAATCGTAGTAACCACCGGGATGCTCGCCTTTATCTCTTTCTGGCGAGCCTCTGCCGTTGTCCTATGCGACCTCGCCTCCTCAGCCTACTACATCGGCGGCATCGTCGAGCAGGCCTGCGGCCGCTCGGCGCCTTACTTCATTCTCGCCGTCATGCTGTTCTCGTACGCCGTGCGCGCCGTCTACGTCGAGTCGTGCTCGATGTTCACACGCGGCGGCGTCTATCGCGTCGTCAAAGAAGCGATGGGCTCGACGCTCGCGAAAATCTCCGTCTCGGCCCTGATGTTCGACTACATCCTGACTGGGCCCATCAGCGGCGTTTCGGCCGGCCAATACCTGGTCGGCTTGCTCAACGAGCTGCTCAAGCTCGCGCACTCCAGCATCATTCTCCCGCCCGATTTTACCGCCGCCTTCTTCGCCATCGCGGTTACGCTTTATTTCTGGCGCCAGAACATTCTCGGTATCGAGGAATCCAGTGGCAAGGCGATGCGCATCATGCAAATCACGACCGTCATGGCCGTGCTGATGATCGCATGGTGCGGCGTGACGATTTATAGGCGCGGCGCGCATCTGCCGCCGTTTGAGTTAAAGTTTACCAACGACTCGCTTGGATGGCTCAAGCACTTTCCGGGCGCGCGCACCATCGGCACTTTGGGCATCCTCATCGCGTTCGGCCATTCGATCCTCGCGATGTCAGGCGAGGAATCGCTGGCGCAGATCAATCGCGAGATCGAGGCGCCCAAGCTTAAGAATCTCCTGCGCGCCGGCATGGTCATTTTCATCTACAGCCTCTTGCTGACCTCGCTGGTCTCGTTCTTCGCCGTCATGATTATCCCCGACAGCGTCCGCATGTCGAACTACGGCGACGATCTGATCGGCGGACTCGCGATGTTCATGGTCGGCCCGCTGTGGGCGCGGCTCGCACTGCGCGCATTTGTCGTCTTCGTCGGCTTCCTGATTCTCGCCGGCGCCGTCAACACCGCGATCGTCGGCTCGACCGGCGTGCTCACGCGCGTCGCCGAAGATGGCGTCCTGCTCGACTGGTTCCGCCATCCGCACAAGAAATTCGGCACCAACTACCGCATCGTCAACATGGTCGCGATGCTCCAGATCGCCACCATCATCCTCTCGCGTGGCGACATGTTCGTGCTGGGCGAAGCGTACGCCTTCGGCGTCATCTGGAGCTTCGTCTTCAAAACGCTCTCCGTCCTGATTCTGCGTTACAAGGATAAGTACCATCGCTTGTGGCGGATGCCGCTCAACCTGAAGTGGTTCCGGCCCGGCGGCAAGGACTTCCCGCTCGGTCTTGCGCTCACGTTTACGATCCTGTTCGCGACCGCTGTCATCAACCTGTTCACCAAGCAGGTCGCGACCATCTCGGGCGTCAGCTTCACCCTCGCCCTGTTCGTGATTTTCGAGATATCGGAAAAAATCAACGGCCAGGTCGCCCATGAGTACGGCGAAGAACCCGAGAAATTCAACTTGCAGCTAATCGACGAAAGCCAGGTGGACTCGATCGGCCTCGGCCTCTTCGCGACCCAGAAGAAGCTCATCGCGATCCGCGATCCCAACAACCTCGCCCATCTCCATCGCTACCTTTCCGAGCGCGACGGCGCCGAGTTGATCGCGCTGAGCGTGCGCACCGAAAAAGGACTGGCGTCGAGCGACGGCGGTCAAATTTTCAGCGCGGCCGAAGAGAAACTGTTCAGCCGAGTCGTCAAGGTCTGCGAGGACCACGGCCGCGCCGTAACACCGCTGGTGGTCGTTTCCAACGACCAGGTCTACGCGATCGCGCGCATGGCGTTCCTGCTCAGCGTCGACGAAGTCGTGATGGGCGTGTCGGCCCGCTTCAACCCCGACGTCCAGCTCGAGAACTTCGCAATGCACTGGGGCTCGCTCGGCGACGACGACGAACGTCACGTAAACGTCCGCGTCCTCTCTGACCAACAAGACATCCGCGCCGAAATCTAATTTCTGTCTCCTCTCCCTGTAAGGGAGAGGAGACAGGTGAGGGTCCGAATACAGCGCGCGATCTCTTTCGCCCGCGAATCAAGATTCTGCTTTCTGTCGCAGGAGGACAACGCAGGACAGCAACAACAATTATTTGCGCAATTGGACCAGCTGCCTCCGAAAATAGATCGCCAAAGCCATCAGTCCGATGCCTATCGTTCTCGCAGAAGTTGAACATAGGTAATATTGCCACAGTCGGACATAGATCATTCCTCCATTAAGATTTAGCGGGTAGACAGCACCGATCGACGGGACGGGGGAGCTGGAGCCACGGAATGACACGTGCATTCCAACGCTCCACGTGCTGACAAACACTAAAATCGCGCAGACAAACACAAAGTTTGCAGTGCGTTCGCTCCGCGTCAGCCTGGCTTCCAAAGAATTGAACGCTTTGGATTGTTCTGTGGAACTTCTTAGTATAGCGATTGTTGCTCCGCTGATTCCGACCGTCGCTAGCAGCAAAGCAATAATTCTCGCGCCTTCGCCCTTCGCCGAACCCAAAACGGAAAACACTACGAACGAATAGGTCGCAATCCCGATTAATATCAGAATGATTCGAGCGCGGTGAGACTTCATGCCGGAATCAATTCCGCTGAATGACGATTTGGGTGAAAGACGACGACCCAACTGGTGGGGTGCGGATGAACGTGCCGACATCGAAATGCGTGTCGTATTTGTGGATCATCTCGTCCTCGTACCGCTGTTGGAACGGGCGCTTCCCAGTCGTCGTTGTGGCTCTGCCGAACCCTTTCGAAAGTTAGCTCATCTCCCAATCCGTGCACATCATCTGATGCCCGCTGCGCGAGTGATCTGCCCACCATGCCGCCGACCTGTTAAACTCCACATGGTGGTATTGGACGCAAACCTTTCTTCTTCGAAACAGAAAAAAAACGCAGTTTCTGACTCCTCCACACGCGACACGACTCTCGCTATGATCGTCGGTTCGGAATTCGCTCATGATAGCAATCGTTGATTACAAAGCCGGGAACCTGACCAGCGTTCAGCGCGCGCTCGAATTTCTCGGTCACCAATCCGAAATAACCGATCGCCCCGAGCGCATCGCCGCCGCCGATCGCGTGATCCTTCCCGGCGTCGGCGCCGCCGGCGCCACCATGGAAAATCTTCGAGCGCTCGGACTCGTCGACGTCCTGCGCCACGACGTCGCGCGCGCCGGCAAGCCATTTCTCGGCATCTGCATCGGCATCCAGGTGCTGTTCGATCGCAGTGAAGAGGACGCCGCCGAATGCCTCGGCATCGTCGCCGGCCGTGTCGCACGCTATCCGCGCTCGCTCGACGGCCGCCAGCTCAAGGTTCCGCAAATCGGATGGAACCGCGTGCGCCAGGCGCGCGCGCATCGAGTCTTCGCTGGCGTGCCCGACAACACCCACTTCTATTTCGTCAATTCGTACTATCCGATTCCCGACGCTCCTTCGATCGCGATCGGCGCCTGCGACTACGGCCTGCCGTTCACCGCCGCGATCGCGCGCGACAACGTCATCGCCACTCAATTCCACCTCGAAAAGAGCGGCGCCGCCGGCCTCAAGCTGCTCGACAATTTCTGCCGGATGAGCAGCTGACGATGCTCGCGAAACGAATCATCCCATGCCTCGACGTGCGCGACGGCAAAGTCACCAAGGGCGTCCAGTTCCTCGCCAACATCGACGTCGGCGACCCGGTCGCGATGGCGCGCTACTACTATAATGAAGGCGCCGACGAGATCGTCTTCTACGACATCACCGCGTCCAACGAACGCCGCGGTATCATGCTCGACGTGGTCCGCGCAGTCGCGCGCGAAATTTTCATCCCCTTCAGCGTCGGCGGCGGACTGCGCACTCTCGACGACATGCGCGCCGTGCTGCTCGCGGGCGCCGAGAAAGTCTCGATCGACTCCGGCGCGGTGCGCAATCCTGCGCTGATCGCCGAAGGCGCCCGCGCATTCGGCAGCCAGTGTGTCGTGCTCTCGATGCAGGTCAAAAAAACCGGCGTGCGTCCCGAGGTGCCGACCGGCTACGAAGTCGTGATCGACGGCGGACGCCAACCGACCGGCCGCGACGCGCTCGCGTGGTCGCTCGAGGGCGAGCGCCTCGGCGCCGGCGAGCTGTGCATCAACTCGATCGATCGCGACGGCACCAGGCTCGGCTACGATCTCGAAATCACGCGCCGCATCAGCGAAGCCGTTTCCATTCCCGTGATCGCGTCCGGCGGCGCCGGCGAGCCGTCCCATCTGCGCGACGCGTTCACTGCCGGCATGGCCGACGCCGCCATCGTCGCGTCGATCGTTCACTACGGCGAGCATCCGATTCCCGCGCTCAAGTCGTATCTGAAAAGCAACGGCGTCGAGATTCGCGACGCCGTCACGGTTGACCTTTGAACGCCGTGAAGTGAAAAGTGAAAAAGTGAAAATCGCGTTCGTAGTTTCGGAGTTCAACTCCGAAGTGACCGCGCCGATGGAACAGCGCGCGCGGCGCCACGCCGAGTCGCTCGGCGTCGAGGTCGCGCGTGTCGTCCACGTCCCCGGCGTTTACGACATGGCGCCGGTCGTGAAAGCGCTGCTACAGCGCAAGGAAATCGACGGCGTCGTGATGATCGGCGCAGTCATCAAGGGCGAAACTCTGCACGACGAGCTCATCTCGCACGCGATCGCCGGCGCCGGCATTCAGCTCGCCCTCGAGTTCGACAAGCCGGTCGGCCTCGCCATCACCGGCCCCGGGATGACCGACGATCAAGCCGTCGCGCGGATCGACAACGCCAAGAACGGCGTCGAGGCGGTCGTCCGCGTCGCTCGCGCGCTCAAGGAAATCCGCGGCTAGCACTCGTACGCTCCACAGGTGTTGAGAAACCGCGAGGCCCCTCGTTGAGAGCACGCGCCCGACTGCCTATACTCTTCGATGGTGTTGAAGATGGTTGAGGCGGGCGGCGGCGAGACTTTTTCCACGCGCACGGCTGCGAGAATCCTCGCGGTCACGCCGGAGCGTATTCGCTACTGGGTCAAGCGCAATCTCGTGCGCCCGCTGAATGCAGGCGCCCGCAAGTATCGTTTCGGGTTCAACGACCTGCTCGAGATGCGCCTCGCCAAGGAACTGCTCGGCACCCGCCAACACATCGATCCGATCCAGCGATGCCTCGAGCGAGTGCGCACGCTCGTCGATCCAGAGCGCTCCGTCACCTCGCTCAAGCTCGTGAACGACGAAGGCCGCATCGTCGTGCGCGACGGCCCCTCGCTCATCGAGTGCGAAACGGGGCAGTTGATCTTCGACTTCGAGCGCACCTATCAGCCCGGCAAAGTCGAGGACGGCTTCGGCCCCGCCCGTGTGCGCGAGCGCTTCGAAGAGGCGCGCCGCGTCGCCGACGAGGATCCCCTCAAGGCGCTCACCATCTACAGCGAGTTGGTCGGCCGCGAGCCCGGCAACTTCGAAGCGCACCTGCGCCTCGCCACGCTGCTCGAGCGCGAAGGCGACTTGGCCGGCGCGCTGCGCCATCTGCTCGGCGCCGCTACTATCGTCCCCGCCAGCGCCGACGTGCACCTGAAGCTGGGACTGCTCTACCGCAAGAAGGACGAGTTGCAGAACGCACTGCGGAGTTTTCTGCGCACGCTCGAATGCGACCCCGCCCAAGTCGAGGCGCATCGCAACGCCGCCGAGGTCTACGAGGCGATGGGCCGCAAGCGCGACTCGCAGCGCCACCTGAGCGCCATCCACCGCCTGATAAAAGGCGACTGACCCCGTCTCTGTCTCCTCTCCCTGTGAGGGAGAGGAGACAGGTGCCTTGTGTCATTCAGAGCGGAGTCTGCGGAGCGAAGAATCCCGGCCCTTGTATGATTCAGAGCTTAGGCAGACAGCGCTACGCGCGACTTGCGATTCCGCTCTCTGTCCTAAACCCGCGCGCGGCGATAAGCTCGGCAATATGCCGCGCGATTCATTGAAACCAATCGACATCCTCCGCCACGAACTCAAAGCGTTGCGCTACATCCTCGACAACTTTCATTCGGGCAAACTCGGCGCCGACGGACTCCCGCCTCGTGACGACTTTCAGTCCGCCCAAGGGCGCGCGCTCTACGATTCGATCGTCAACTCGCCCGACCGCGTATCAGCCGAGCGCGCAATCGCCGAACTCGAGCTCGACGACGTCGACCTCGATTCGTTCCTGCACCTGAGTGGCGACCACTACTACACCTACCCCGCGCTCGTGCGCGAGCGCGCCGCTGCGATTCGCACCGGCAAGCTCACGGTCGAAGGCGCGTGAGTTCTTCGATTCCCCAGGAGCTGCACCTGCTGCTGGATTCCGCGGGCGCGCTGATCGTCTTCCAGGAGAAAGGCGCGGCCTGGGCCGGCGTGCTCGCGTTCTCCGCCGAGGATCGCGCGCGCGAGTTCTGCCGCATCAGCAATCTCGACGCCGCCGAGGTTGCCGCAATTTCGACCGCCGACTCAGACGCCGTCGCTGCTCTGATCGCTTCGATCAAGCGCCGCGCGATTCGCAACCTCCTGCTCGATCTCGACTACCAGACCGGCGCCTGCACGCAAATCGACTTCGACGGCAATGCGTTCGGCGCCGCCGCTCCACGTCAATTCACTCCACCGACTCATCATTAGATCTCTCCGATGTCGTCCATTCCGATGTCATCTATCCGCCCGCTGATGCCTCAACGGATTGAAGAGGCGCACAGCCGCCTCGACGGCGTCATCAGGCCGACTCCGCTCATTGGCAGCGAGACGCTCGACCGAATCGTAGGCGCTCATGTGCTCCTGAAGCCCGAGAATCTGCAGAAGACTGGTTCGTTCAAAATTCGCGGCGCCTACAACCGGCTCATGACGCTCGCTGACCGTCAAAAATCGCGCGGTGTTGTCGCCGCGAGCGCGGGCAATCACGGCCAGGCCCTCGCCTACGCCGCCACTCGCGCGGGCGTCACCGCGACGATTGTGATGCCGACGACGGCCGCCATTGCCAAGATCGACGCGACCCGCAGCTACGGTCAGTCGGTAGTGCTCGAAGGCGTCGATTACCAGGAGGCGCGCGCTGCAGCCGCGAAGATGTGCGCCGAACGCGGCGCGAGCTTCATCGACGCGTACGACGACGCTTACGTAATCGCAGGACAGGGCACCGTCGGCCTCGAAATCGCCGACGAAGTTGCGCCCGACGTGGTGATCGTTCCGGTTGGCGGCGGCGGATTGATCGCGGGAATCGCAGCCGCGCTGGCGCTGCGCGCACCCAACGCCGAGGTGATCGGCGTCGAGGCCGCCGGCTCACCGCAACTCTCCGCGAGTCTCGCCGCCGACGCGCCTGCATCGATTGGCCGTCCCGTCGACACCATTGCCGACGGTCTGGCCACCGGCCGCATCGGTGCGATTCCGTTCGAGGTGATGCGTGGTCGCGTCAAACGCGCCATCACCGTCGATGACTTCGAGATCGGCGAAGCTGTCCTTCTGATGCTCGAGCGGCTGAAACTTCTCGCCGAAGGCGCCGGCGCCGCCGCGCTGGCCGGCGCGCTCAAACTCAAGGACGAGCTGAAAGGCAAGACCGTGGTGCTGGTCATCAGCGGCGGCAACATCGACATCAACCTGCTCGATCGAATCATCGGCCATGGCCTGGTGAAGGTCGGGCGTCTGTTTCGAGTCGCCGTCGATTTGCGCGATCGCCCCGGCGAGCTGGGCAAACTCGTGTCAGTGATCGCCGCGACCGGCGCAAATGTTCGCGCAATCGATCACGATCGCACCCGCCGCGACGTCGCAATCGGCGGCGCCCGCGTGATGCTCGAGCTGGAAACGCGCGGTCCCGCCCACATCGAAGCAATCCGCGAGCAGCTAAAGACCCACGGCTACAACTTCGAGGTGCCTGCCCTCGGCTGAGTTGCCAGATCCCTCCCCCGTTACTTCACGGGAGAGGCTAGGTGAGGGTTCTGCGATTCGAGCTGAGTGTCTTAACTGAACATCGACGCGATTCCGGTCGGCCGCACCAACTTGCCCGCGGGCTTCATCGAATGCGCCAGCGCCTCGAGCTTCTGCTTGAACGCTTCCATCTCGGCCGCTTGCTTCGATTCGAACGCCGCCGCTTCACGCTCGCGCTTGCGCTCGAACGCCTCGCGGTCCGCCTGCCGCCGATTGTAGAAACCCTCGAAGGTCTCTTTCACCGCGCGATACATCGCGGTCTTCGGCACGTACGATCCCGAACAGAACGGGCAGTGGAACACGACGCCTTTCTCGAACAGGCGATACGGAATCGTCCATGGCTCGTTGCAATCCTTGCAGATGACGGGAACTTCCCATGCCAGCGGATTGAACTCGGCGCTCGCCGCTGCGGTTGGCGCCGCCGCTACGACAGCCGCCGCGACCGGCTTGGGCGCTGCCGCCGGTGCGGGCGCTGCCGCAGCCGCGACTGCCGCGCCATTAACCGCAGGAGCCTCTGCCCCACCGCCCTCTTTTCGAAAGCGCGACGGCGCGTCATCGGGGAACGTCGTCTCGGGATGCAACTCGCGCGCGCGCTGAAGCAGTACGCCTTCAGTTTCGAGATTGGCAGGATCGGGAATGCAGCAGTCGACGGGGCACACCGCGGCGCACGCCTCATGGTCGTGGAAGCCAACGCACTCCGTGCACTTCGACGGCACGATGTAATAAATGTCCTGCGCGATCGCTGCGCCGGGTGTGCCGTTAAGTTCCCACGGCACTCCGCCCGCGTAGATCGCCGTGTTGGGACACTCCGGCTCGCACGCTCCGCAGTTGATGCATTCGCTCGTGATCGTCGTCGCCATCTGGTTTGAACCCCGGTCTATTACCGAATCTCGATTGTGACCAACTTCAAACTCTAACAACGCTGATTTCAGCGGGCAATCGGCGCGCCCGCATGGTATTCGAACTCGACCAGGTAGATTTTCTCGCCCGGTCCATGCTTGGCCACTTTCAACAGATCGATCACACCTGCGAAGCCTGAACGTCGCGCCAGTTCGGGCGTCACCTCCGACATCATGATGCGCCGAATCGATGTGACCTCGATGAACCCTTCCCCCAATCGGTAATGCCCGCCGACCTTGACGTGTGCGCTGCGCCAAATCCTGACGCTGCACGTGATTTCGCCGCGCATGATTGGCTCGCGCAGCCGCTTGGCAAAGACCATCGGCTATCCGTGGCAAGGTTAAACACGCCGCGCAACCACTACCTGTCTGCGATGCGCGCTTTTCGCCACGGCGCGCTTTTGACTATGCTGAGCGCGAAGCCGCGGTACGCGTTCAACGCAATCACGACCGCAGGAGCGTCTCCGACATGGATCTTCAATTCACGTCCGAAGAAGAAGCGTTTCGGCTAAAGGTCCGCACCTGGCTCGAAGAGAATATGCCGACCAGCGGTCTTCCCGACACGCGCGAGGGCCGCGACGACAAGACCTGGCTCGCGAGAGCGAAGGCATGGCAGCGGCGCCTGTACGAGGCCGGTTACGTCGCGCTCGCGTGGCCCAAAGAATACGGCGGGCAGGCGATGGACCCCGTGCGGCAGTCGATCGTCAACGACGAAATGGTCCGCGCCAAAGCGCCCTACAACGTCGGCGCTTCCGGCCTCGGGATGCTCGGGCCGACGCTCATCTCATGGGGCACCGAGGAACAGAAGCAGCGTTACCTGCCGAAAATTTTGAACGCCGAAGAAATCTGGTGCCAAGGCTACTCCGAACCCGGCGCAGGCTCCGACCTCGCGTCGCTGAAGACGCGCGCCGAAATCGTCGGCGACGAGTTCGTCGTCAACGGCCAGAAAGTCTGGACCTCCGGCGCGCAGTACGCCGACATGATGTTCTGCCTGGTGCGCACCGATCCCGAAGCGCCCAAACATCGCGGCATCTCCTACATTCTTATCGACATGCACACACCCGGAATCACCGTGCGCCCACTCGTCCAGATGACCGGCGATCGCGGCTTCAACGAAGTTTTCTTCGACAATGTTCGCGTGCCGAGGAAAAACCTGGTCGCCAAGCTCAACGAAGGATGGATCGTCGCCAACGCCACCCTCTTTCACGAGCGCAACATGCTCGGCTCCGCCAGCGGCGGCGAGCAGCGCTTCAATCGCCTGCTCGCGCTGGCCAAATCGATCACGCGCGGCGGCCGCCCGCTCACCGAGGACCCCGTCTTCCGCCAGCGGCTCGCCGATCTCGAGATCCGCGTCGAGGCGATGCGCTTTCACGCGCTGCGCCAGCTCACCGATCAGATTCGCGGCAAGAATCCCGGCGTCGAGGCGATGATCAACAAACTGGTCGGCACCGAGCTGAATCACGACCTCGCAATCGCCGCGATGGAAGCGATGGGCGACTACTCGATGCTCTCGCGCGACGACGGCGCGGCACTCGATCACGCCTACTGGCCGTATGAGTGGATGTTCTCGCTCGGACTCGTAATCGGCGGCGGCACCTCGCACATCCAGAAAAACATTATTGCCGAGCGCGGCCTGAAAATGCCCAAATCCCGCTGATCTCTCCTACCTCGCCCGTTACTTTACGGGAGAGGTGACCGGCCGCAACGCGGCCGGTAGGTGAGGGTTCTGCGGCTCAAGCACAATCAAAAGGATCGAAATGGATTTCGGACTAAGCGAAGAACAACACCAGCTCAAGGACAGCGCGCGTGCTTTTCTGAGCGGCGAATGCCCGACCACGTTCGTGCGCAAAGCAATGGCCACCGACGACGGCTATCCGCGCGACCTCTACGATCAAATCGCAAAGCTCGGATGGACGGGCTTGATCGTGCCTGAGAAGTTCGGCGGCGCCGGCCTCGGGATGCTCGACATGGCGGTGCTGCTCGAGGAGGGCGGCTATGCTGCCATGCCCGGCCCGTTCATGTTCTCGTCGGTGCTCGCGGCCAGCGCGCTGAAATTCGGCGGCTCGGACCAGCTCAATACGAAATGGCTGACAGCGCTCGCCGAGGGCAAAGCTATCGGCACCGTCGCGATTGTCGAGGGCGCAGGAAGTATCGATCCGCGCGACATCCACACGATGGCGTTGAAAGGCGACCTGGGCTGGCGACTCAACGGCGCCAAGATGTTCGTGCCTTATGCCGACGTGGCCGATTTTATCGTAGTCGCCGCCAAACGTGACTCTGATATTCGTCTGTTCGTGGTAGATGCGAAATCTCCGGGCGTAGCGATTCACTCGCTCAAGAATCTGGACCTCACGCGCCGCGTCTCGCGCGTCGAGCTGAAAAACGTTCCGGCCAAGCGGCTGCACGGCGGCGGATCGGCGCTCTTCGCCCGGCTGATCGACGTCGCCGCCGTCGCCATCGCAGCCGACTCGCTCGGCGGAACAGAACGCGCGCTCGAGATGGCCGTCGATTACTCGAAGGTCCGCGAGCAGTTCGGCAAGCCCATCGGTTCGTTCCAGGCGCTCAAGCACGCGGCCGCGGAAATCGTCGCCGACCTCGAGCCCACGCGCGCGATGCTCTGGTACGCCGCCTACGCGCAGGACACCGGCGCCGCCAACGCGTCGCGCACGGCAGCGATGGCGAAGGCGCGCCTGTGCGACGTCTACAGCCGCGGCACCGATCGCGCGGTCCTCATGCACGGCGGCATCGGCTTCACTTGGGAGCACGACATGCATCTGTGGTTCAAGCGCGCGCGCTTCAACGAGTCCTACTTCGGCTCGCCCGCGTTCCATCGCGAGCGCGTGGCGGTCCTCGGCGCCTACTGAGCCAGCCAGCGTGAAGTTCGACATCTTCTATCAGCTCCCCGAAGCTGCCACTCAGGTCACCACCGATCGCTACCGCGAGCTGATCGCCGAAGCTACCGAGGCCGACCGCCTCGGCTTCAACACCGTGTGGCTCGCCGAGGTGCATTTCGCGCCGCGCTTCTCCGTGATGCCGACTCCCCTGCTGCTCCTCGCCGCGATTGCCGAGCGCACGACCAACATCCGCCTCGGCATGGCCGTCAACCTGATGCCGTTGCATCATCCGATCCGCCTCGCCGAGGAAATTACAACGCTCGACGTGTTGAGCGGCGGCCGCGTCGAGTTCGGCGCTGGCCGCGGCGCGTTCCCGCTCAACTATCGCGGCTATGGCATCGACATGGCCGACAGCCGCGCGCTGTTCCAGGACGGCCTCGAAACTATCAAGGCTGCATGGACCGGCCCGCTCGCCGATGGAATCAAAGTGGTTCCCAAGCCGATCCAGCGCCCCTTTCCGCCGATTCGCCTGGCCGCCAACAGCGCCGACACTTTCACCTTCGCCGGTGCGAATCGTTATCCAATCTTCGCCGGCGGTCCGGTGAATCCAATCCCGGTGCTGGCCGAGCGGCTTAAGATTTATGACGACGCGCTGAAAGGCGCGGGCCACGAACGTCCCGACGATTGGCTGGCCGCCGCGCTGATGGTATTCGTCGGACGCGATCGCGCTCACGTGCGAGCGACTATCGAGCCAAGCCTGCGCAACTACTTCAACGCGGTCAGCGAAATAATCGAGCCCGAAAGCCTCGCCGCGGCGCATCAGGCGGAATTCCAGAGAGTCCGCGACCGCCTGCGCTCGATCGACTACTCGACCGTCGATTCGATCATGGCCGTCTTCGGCGACCCCGAATATTGCATCGACCGAATCGCGCAATTGAAAGAGCAATTCGGTTTCTCGCGGCTCGTGTGCTGGTTCGAAATCGGCGGAATCAGCGGGCATCAGAATGTTCTCGCCGCGATGCGCCTGTTCGCCGATCGCGTGATGCCCAAATTTCAATGACACTGCCCGACCGCTCTGCTGCTCGCTTCGTCGCCATCTGACCATCGCCGAGTCATGCGTCCCGCCCATCGCGTCTATTTTCTCCTTGATTGCCGGACAGCTCGACTAGTTGCCTGTCAGGCATCTCTCTTGCTTGGTGCCTGTCAGGCAAGAAATCGCTTTCCACTCAGGCGCACCGCGCTTGAAAGGTAGTCAGGAGAAGCACTCACGATGGAAAATAAAGATACGCTTACGGGGTTGCGCGCCAATTGCCTCGGCTTTAGTGGAGTCACTGCCATGGCGATAGCGCTGATTTCGCCAACGATGACGGCTGCTCTAATCATCCCATTGATGTATGGCACCGCGGGCAATGCAGGCTGGCTGGCTTATTTGTTTGGCACAGTTATGCTGCTGTTCGTCGCGCTTAACCTTAACCAATTTGCCCGTCGGTCAACCTCGGCAGGTTCGATGTACGGTTACAGCGTTATGGGCCTGGGCACCACAACCGGCAATGTCGCTGGCTGGTGCCTGGTCTGGGCGTACCTGTTTATCGGTACGGCCGGGATCACTGGCTTCACGATCTTCGCGAGCACGCTGTTCGGAATGGCCGGCATTCACGTACCTCCGATGCCGCTGTTTATCGTCTGCGCGGGAAGTATCTGGTACCTCGGCTACAAGGATATTCGGCTCTCCAGCGGGCTCATGCTGGTGATCGAGGGACTATCCGTCGCCCTGATCCTGCTGCTTTGCAGCATCGTGCTGTTTGGGCAAAAGTCGGTCTTCGATGCCAATCAGCTAACGCTGCAGGGAGGATCATTCTCGGGAATCAGCCTCGGCGTGGTCGTCGCCATCTTCAGCCTCGTGGGGTTTGAGTGTGCGACCGCTTTTGGCGAAGAAGCCAGGAATCCTTTGCAGACAATTCCGCGAGCCGTCATCGTTAGTCTGCTCCTGACCGGGGTCTTCTTCGTATTTGTCACCTACACCGAGACCCTGGGTTTCACCGGCTATAAGACAACCCTCGACAAGATCGACGCACCACTCAACGTGCTCTCCGACATGATGAACGTCGGCTGGCTCAAGGTGCCAATCTCGGCCGGCGCGATGTTGAGTTTCTATTCGCTGGCATTGTCGTGCATGAATTCGGGCGCGCGCATCCTCTACCCGATGGGACGGCTCGGCGTTTTTCATCGCGCGGTCGGTAGCTCGCACGACCAGAATGAGACTCCGCACGTTGCCGTCACCGTGATGGCAATCCTTATCTTCCTGTCGGCGACAATTTTGACCATGGTCTTCAAGCTCGAAGTTCTCGACGCCTTTAACGACGCCGGCACCTTCGGCGCATTCGGATTTCTCGGTGGTTATTTTCTGATTTCCCTCGCGGCGCCGGCTTATTTGAAGCGGAGTGGCATATTGCGTGGACGAGATATAGCGCTCTCTGCAGCCTCCGTTGCTTTACTGCTGGTTCCCGCAGTCGGCAGCGTTTATCCGGTACCGTCGTGGCCGGTGAACATTTTTCCCTACATCTTCGTGGGCTATGTGCTGATCGGTATGGTGTGGTTTATGATGCTCCGTCGCCGAATTGGATTTACCGAACAGGTACGTCAGACCGTCTACGGCGAGCATGCGCCGTCAGCTGGGGTTGAGGTTGAGGTGCCGCTCAAACGTGCGCAAACGAGCGTCACAGCGGCGTGAAAACGGCCGCGAGGCGGCGCAAATCGGTCCGTCGTCTGAGGCCGGCGGGCCGGTTTCGTTTCCCTGATTGTCAAAGGAGAAGCGCTGCATGAGCGTGGAGGGACTGGTCGGTTCGGTAGGAGCACTGTGGCGCTATCCGGTGAAGTCGATGATGGGCGAGCGCCTTGAAAGGGCGGGCGTGACCGAACGCGGCATCCTTGGCGATCGCGCATATGCTTTGGTCGATGAGAGCACGGGCAACCTGGGTAGTGCGAAGAACCCCACCAAGTGGGGCGCCTTATTGACCTGCAAGGCGCGTTTCGCGGAGCCAGTCGAGTCGGATGAGATCCTGCCGCCCGCCCTGATTACACTCCCGAATGGCACTTGCCTCCGGACCGACCAACCCGAAACTGTCAGGATCCTGAGCGAGTTGCTGGGCCGCAAAGTCACTATCGCCAGCGGTGGCACCGCGACCCCTCACGTCGAGAAATATTGGCCGAACGTCGACAACCTCGCGCATCGCAATGAGATGACGCACGAGGCTATCGTGGAAAACAGCTTTTTCGATGGCGACCCCGTACACCTCCTGACCACCGCGAGCCTGAGCGCGCTTACCGACCTGTATCCGACTGGCTATTTCGACGCGCGACGGTTCCGGCCGAATATTGTGATCTACACGCCGCCGGAGCAGCGCTCGTTTGTTGAGAACGATTGGGTAGGTCACACCTTGGCGATTGGCACGCAGGTCCGCTTTCATATCAAACGTCCTACTCGCCGCTGCGTCATCACCACGCTGGCGCAGAACGAGTTGCCACGCGACCTCGGCATTCTAAGGACCGCTGCGCAGCACAATGCCGCAAGCGTCGGCGTGTATGCGTCCGTGCTGCGCGGCGGCGTTATCGAGGACGGCGCCGAAGCGTTTCTGAGCTGATCGCGATGCTGCTCGAGCACGGTTCTGGTTCCCGGGTCTGCCTTCGTCTTGTGTCATTCTGAGCGAATTATTTTTGTGTCATTCCGAGCGAAGCGAAGAATCCCGGATCTTTCTCGGCGCGCGCAACGGCACACCTCGCCAACATTCGTCGATGCGTCGAAAAAATAGATTGCCGAATGGGCATATATCCTGCTATTTCATCGGCCGTGGATGCCGCAGCCAAACCTCTTGGCGAATTGCTTGCCGGATTGGGCACACGCCTTCGCTCCTTGCGTAATCAGAAGGGTTGGACCCTCGAACAATTGAGCCTTCGTACGAAGCTCTCGGAACCGTATCTGTCGCGGATCGAGAGTGGACGACGCCAGGCATCGCTGGCGGCGCTCATGACCTTGGCTCGTACCTTTTCGATGCCACTGGCTTCGCTGCTCGAAGATGTGCCGGTGTCGGCTTCGCCTCGAGTTGTGATCCAGGCCGGCACTTCGTCAGAGCATCAGGCCAACGGTTTGCAATATCGCGTAGTTTCTGGTGACGCGCCAAAGGGTAGTTTGCACGCGGTCCATGTGACGATTCCTCCCAAGCGGGAACATCAAAATTTCTACCATCACGATGGCGAGGAATGGCTTTACGTACTGTCAGGGCATCTGCGGCTGATATTCGAGGATGCGGAACACCTGCTAAAACCGGGAGACTCGGCTCATTTCGAAGCTTCGACGCCACACCGTTTGGCGGCGACCGGTCGGCACAGCGCCGAAGCAGTGATCGTCTCTTGCGCCGCTCCGCAGCCGTCGCTCATGCTGGCGCCCAGCAAGCCCCGAATGTTGAAGATCCGTTCCATCGAGCCCTCTTGAGATAGCCGGGGATGCAGAACGCCCGTGGGCCGTTTCTTCATGAGATCACCTTCCGAGGCACAAGTGTTGGCATTGACGCGATAACCTGCGCTTTGTCCTTCAGTACTATTTTTTCGAAACGTGACGCAGTGTTTTCGGCGGGAAGCACGTGCTCGTATTTCTTCAGAAACCATAGCACGCCTCTCGCGACTTTCCGTCGTGCGAAAAGATCCGAACGCGCGTGGAGGGTGGACGCAAGAACGCCCATCGGCTTCTTGGACTCGCTTTGAAAACCGAGCTTGCGCACTTCCGCATATAGCGCTGGCACTTGCAGACCGTTCGGATGTTTTTCGAGAACCTGTTGCATCAGCACTGGAACAGAGAGCGGATCACCCTCGCGCCGGTAACGATGCTGCGCGCTCCAACTTTTCTCTCGATCTTGATCATCGAGCGCGCTCTCAAGTTTCTTAATCGCGTAGACTTCCCTGTCGCGCTCAAGTGCAACCCGCGCTTTTTCGGCTTGCCGTTCTTCGATTTCGGACGACAGTTCTTTGTCGCGCTCATCGAGTTCCCGAACGTGAGCAGCGCTTTCGGCAATCTGCTGGTGAATTCGTTCGTTCATGTTGGTTCATCCGCGCATGACAGAAACTTATTGTACGCTAGTACTCCTCACGCTCGCAAAGATCATGTTGGTTACACCAATGGGGTGGGATTCGACCCACGGGGTTGCTGTTCAGGCTGTGCCCGTTGGATTTTGAGTCTAGGGAAACAAACCACTCTGCCACCTATTCGTTGGGCGGGGCCGTGTGAGTTACTACGGCCCGCTTATCTTTTAAAATAGCCTCAGATTTACTCAGAAACAATGCGTGCACGAGGTTATGGCGCTTGACGCCCCCGCCCCGTCTGGCACCCTTTGAGTGTGGCAAAGCAGGCAAATAACGGGCGAAACGGTCACGTCGTCCAGCTGGACAGAGAAGAAATAATCGCTTGCCTTGAGAAAGAAGCGCGGCAACGCTGTGGCATGTCCGCGCAGAAGCTTCTCAGGCTTGAGCGACAAGGGAAATTGCGCGACCGTGGCACAGTCGCCGATTTGTTGTCTCTCGCAAGATTGCTTCGCAAGAATGATCCAATTTTTGCGAGTTAATCGACAATCAAACTTCCACCAGCACTAGCAATCGTTAGGAATCTAACGAACCAAATCAAGGCGGGTACTAACGACTCGCCCGAAGCGTTTCGACGGCTGCTGGACTTCCAGCTTCGTTCTACTGTCATGCACCGAAGCGGACAGTTGAAGCTTAAGACTGGTCCGCGAGCAGGCACTTTTAACATTGCCGGTCCCAACCTCATCGGTCCGTTGCCGCTTCGCGACGGCGGCTTCTTGCGCGTGACAGTATCGTTAGTTTTAGCAAACACAGCAGACGGAATACGCATGAAAGTAGAAGAAGCCAGCTATCAGTATCAACTCGACGAAACCAATGACAGTTGGGTTTTTCGTTATGATTATGAGCGGAATCCGCCGAATCACTATCCCGCTGGTCATCTCCATATTCGCGGAACTCTGCATCAAGAATGCTTGCCCAGGGGCGACGTGCAGCAGCTTGAGGATGTTCATTTCCCGATTCTGAGATGTTCAATCGAAGCCGTGATTCGGCTGTTGGCCGAACAATTTCAAGTGAGATGCAATACGCCGCGTTCCTATTGGCGACCAGTACTAGCACTCAGCGAAGATTTGTTTCTGGCGATGGCCCACAGACCGCTGTCCGGACCAGCCAAATAACGAGCCGAGTCACCGTGACCCACGAGGACATCGTCCGATCTCTCCTCGCTTACCTGCGATCGGTGACGGCCTGCCCGAATTTAGGCTACGACGAGGCGCCCACCCGCATGAGCGGAGGCTTTGACGCCACTATCCTCAGATTCAGTTTGCAGAGCGCGCCCGATCCGTTTTCCGGTCCGCTCGTGCTGCGACTCTTTCAGGCAACCGTCGATCCACAGCGCGCGCCGCGAGAAGGCGCCGTGCAGAACGCACTCGCAGAACTGGGCTATCCGGCGCCACGCGTTTTTGTCGCCGAGGCGCGCATCGAGCCATTGGGCGGTCCCTTCTTAATCATGGAACGAATGCCCGGCCGTATTGTCGGGTCGGAACTCGAAAACCTGAGCATCAAGGGCCTCGGCCAGACCTTAAATATTCTTCGGCAGCTGCCGCGCATTCGCCGCGAAGTGCTGCGGCTGTGGGACGAGGCGCAGACGCGTTTGCATGCGATCCCGGCCAAGGCTTTCGTCGAACTGGTTGCGAGCGCCGGCATCCCACCCGAGAATCTTAGCTTCGCCTCATCCTTCGCCGCCCAGCGCGCCTTCGTCGAACAGTTTGGCCTCACCGGACTTCGTCCTGCCGTCGACTGGCTCACGGCCAACACGCCGCGCAAATCAACGGCCGTTATCTGTCACGGCGACTTTCATTCGTCCAACGTTCTTGCCGACAATGGCCGCTTGACCGGCGTGATCGATTGGGTGAAGGCGACCATCGCCGACCCCGCCTTCGACTATGGTGCCGTGATGGCCATACTTGCGACGGTGCCGATTCGCGTCCCGGCCGGAGTGCATCGAATGCTGCGCGCGCTGATGAACAACCTGGCGCGCACCCACTCGCGTCAATGTGGAACCACGCCGGAAACCGAGGCGGCGCTCCGCTACTACCAGGTATTCAATTGCCTCGTTCAGCTGGTCACGGTCGGCAAGAGCCGCGCGCAGGGAAACCTGACCCAGGGCGCCTACAACTCCCCCGTCGGCGTCGCAAACCTCGTAAACCATGTACATCTACTGACCGGACTCAACCTCACTCTTCCGGCAAGCTAGATAGCTGCTGCGCTGCCAGGAAACGTTCGCCGGCGCACGCGTGCAAATGCTGAACCGTCAAGAGGAGATAACCAATGAAAAAGATTCTGTTGTCATTGGCGCCAGTCTCGGTCGAAACGCTCAAATCCTTGATCCAACGCTCGCCGGGGGTTCCCGAATTCGACGTTATCGACGGCCACGACCTTGGCGGCGAAGAACTCACCAGCGCCTTCGCGAAAGCGGACGTCGTCCTCGGAACCTGGACCTTCAAGCGCATCGGGAAGGATTTGGTGGCCAAAGCGGGATCGCTCAAGCTGATTCAACAGCCGAGCATCGGTTACGACAATATCGACCTCAAAGCGTGTTCCGAACGCGGAATCCTCGTCGCCAATTCGCCAACCGGAAATGTCGCGACTGTCGCCGAGCACACCATCGCGATGGCACTGGCCTTGGTGCGCAAGCTGGTTCGCGCCAACGCCGGAGTGCGCGAGGGCCGATGGGACCGGCTGACGCTTGCGCCCTCAGAAATCGGGGGCAAGACCTGGGGCGTGTTCGGTTTTGGCGAAATCGGGCGCGCCGTGGCGCTGCGGCTCAGGCCGTTCGGCCTGGCCAAAGTCTCCACGTGCCGTTGACCGATTCGACTCGCAACCTGATCGACGCCGGCGCGCTTTCGTCGATGAAATCCCGGGCCTATCTGATCAATCTGTCCCGTGGGGGAGTCGTCGACGAGGCCGCTCTGGCCGATGCCCTTCTCAAACAAGTGATCGCTGGCGCCGCGACCGACGTATTTGTCCAAGAACCGCTGGGCGCTGCGGATCCCCTGCTCAAGGTCCCGGAAGACAAGATCCTGTTCACTCCTCACATCGCCGGCATGTCTCCCGAAAGCATGCGCCGAATCCTGATGGATTCGGCAGAGAACATCGCCCGCGCACTCACCGGCCAGCCTCCCCTGCACGTGGTCAACCCGAAGTTAGGCTAGCGGTTCAGGATGACAGGCATTGCTAGCGGGGCTAGCGGTGCGGACGTCGGAATGGATGCGGCTCTTCTGACGACATCCGCACGGCGCGCAGTATATCGGTCTTCGTCACGATTCCCTGCAGCGCGCCGGCGCCGCCCATCACCAGGATCATCTGTGCGTTTTGCTCCCGCAGCAACAGGCGCAGCGCTTCGCTGAGGTCGCAGTCGTCCGTCACGCGAATCGCACTGCGCTCGGCACATTCACCGACCGTCGTTTTGTCCCATTCCTCGGGCACGACCCGGCTTACGTCGGAAACGGAAACCGTCCCGACCACCTGCTCGCCTTCATAAACCGGAAAAATCGTGTGCCGGTGATGGGCCGCGACGCTGGCGACGAATTCGCGAATCGTCGACTTTGCCTGCACCGCGACTACGTCCGGCTGCATCACGTCGCGCACTGTCATCCCCGATAGTTCGGCGAGTTTGGCGGTTTCATGGAGGTGCTGATCGCCGGAAACCGACGCCTCGCCTGAGATGGCGTACGCGACTGCCGCACCAATGAGGCTGGGAATGATGTACGAATGGCCCCCGGTCGTTTCCGCGACGAAGACGACTGCCGTCAGCGGAGCTTTGTAGCCGGCCGCGATGAACGCCGCCATC
>Ga0210393_10000519_pt1 | contig 34747 bp, 30 predicted proteins | sample IncBWC27OmetaG_FD_160068 | JGI IMG/M metagenome (GOLD analysis project Ga0210393, IMG submission 160068) | Forest soil microbial communities from Barre Woods Harvard Forest LTER site, Petersham, Massachusetts, United States - Inc-BW-C-27-O ...
CGCCGGCGTGTAGTGCTGCTCGCGCCCGAAGTTGCGCAGGTTCTTCGTGAGCAGCTCGCGGCATCGCACGCGGCCGCTGTTGTCGTTCAGGTCGTTGTGCACGATGTAGGCGTAGTTGGCGTTCACGCCAGGGTTCTTGTTGTCCTGATCCTCTCTGCGGTCGCCCTTGTAGTCCTTGTCAAACACGTCGTGGTTGTAAACGAGCGCGTCGGTCGCGTCTGGGTAAAACTCCAGCAGGAGCTTCTCCATCTCCGGGTAGAACACGCGCTCGACCTCGGCCGCGTCGTAGAAATTTCCGCACTTGGATTCGCAATGCGCCAGCGCGACACCGAGCTTGTCCATGCACTCGGGGCTGTTAGGCGAGAGACCTGGGTAGTACTTCTCGATTCGTCGCGCATCGCGCAAGACCTGCGGAAAGTAGAGGCATCGGCGCGCGACGTCCTGCTCTTCCTTGCGCAACTCTTTTGCCAGGTCCGCGCGTGCCGGGTCCCGCCAGAGCGCGTTGGACGAGACAATCGAGTAGGACGGCTGCTCGAAGATGCTGTAGCGCAGTGGAGTTGCTATGCCGCCTTCGGGGGCTTCGATGTTCTTCGCCCGAATATATTCCAGGCATTCTTGGTAGCTACGAAACCCGACGCCCCACTTGGTCTCGACCGGACCGGGGGGAGCCTGGTCGAGCCTTTCCGTAAGCTCCTGGCCTTTGCCCTCAGCCAGCAATTGGAGCGCCGCCGCTGTCGCTGCAGCCGTTCCCGCATCACCGTTTCGATCGAAAGACATGTAGGATAAACCGCCGTTCGCGGCGATGGGTGCTGGCTGTCCTTTCGTGCGTTGGAGGGGAGGCACGTAGACCGACGAAGTGCTCGAGGTAACTCCGGCAACGCGATTGTCCTTGTCCTTCTCGACGGAATTGATCTGGCCCATAGCATGCTCCCTGGTTGAAAATATTGATCGTGGCTGACAGGCCCCGTGTTTCTTAGCGTCTATCACACCCCAAACGACGGGGCGAGCATTAAGCCGCTTTCAATCTCGACGCCTCAATCAGAACTTCTCTTTGAATGGGCGAACCTCCAGCTCTAAAGTCCACGCGCTGCGATTCTGATGGGCAAGGTGCCAATAAGCTCGGCGATAGCGTCAGGCTTCAGCAAGTCCTCGTCCTTCTGTTGAGGGCGGCGCTCGCGGCCCGGGATGTCGATCGATCCGTCGACATTGATCGATGCGACGTGGATTCCCTTGGGACCCAGATCGCGCGCCAGCGATTGAGCGAGCCCGCGGAGCGCGAACTTCGACGAACCAAACGCTGCCGACCGTGCTCCCGCCTTGACCCCTGCCGTCGCGCCGGTGAAGAGCAGCACACCGTGCCCACGCGTTAACATTTCGGGAACGACTTCTTTCGCGCTCAGGAAGGCGCCGAAAGCGCTGACCCGCCATGAGTTCTCATATTCTTCTGCCGAGATCTCGCTAAGGCTGCCGAAAGGGCCGGCGCTGGCGTTGTAAATCAGCACCTCCGGAGAGCCGAGTTGCTCGCGAATCGACTTGAAGGCGGCGGCCAACTGGCCACTGTCACCGACGTCAGCTACCACCTCGAGCGAACGTCCGCCCGAGGCTCTGATGCCGTCGCCCACCGATTTCAGGTAGTCGGCACGACGCGCGACCACCGCAACTGCGTAGCCCTTCGCGAAGCGTCGAGCGAGGGCGGCGCCCAATCCTGGACCGACTCCGAGAATTGCAGCGACGGGTGTCTGCTTTGATTGTTCAGCCATGGAAACGCTCCGCGTAGTGCGTTGCTCGAATTAATCTAGTAATTCGATAGAATTATTCATTATCACGACATCGATTTCCATTCAACGAAATCTTAGTGCTTGCATCAGATCCATTTCTCGAATACTTTGCCATCAATCAAGTAAATACATCGACTAAATAGTTTAATAGAGGTGCCTGAATGAAATCGTCCGTCGCTGCCGTATTTATCTCGGCATTTGTCGCCCTGCAAACCGTGCTGCATGCGAGCCCCGCGTGCGCTCAGGTCAAACCCGGCGACGTAATCACGATCAGCAACGCCGCAAAAGTGCGCGATCTCGTCTCGCCCGGAGTCTACTACAAGGTCGTCCACGGGATGGGGCTGAAGATCGTGCCAACTTCTCAACTGGACTGGCCCCCGCCGTACACGGAAGCGACCGAAAAGTACTCGTCGCAGGTAGTCCTGTCGCGCGACCATCGGTCGCTGCTCGGCTATGTCGCGGGTCTGCCCTTTCCATTCCTCGACCAGAACGATCCGGATATCGCAACCAAGATTGAATGGAATCTCACCTTTCATCCCACGCTCTCCGACGACTACGACCTGCGGTACTACGAATGCCATATCGAAAACACGACGCCAAATGAGGCGCCCGATCCGTATGCCTACACTTCGTTCGGCCACTACGCCGGCTACAGTCTGATAGGGCGCACCGAAGTCGAGCCGCTGCCGGTCGATCCGGATTTCAAAACTTCGGGCCGCGTATGGCTGTCGGCGATCTATCCGGAGCTCTCGCCGGCTGCGTTGCGGGGAACCGGAATCATCCGGTACCGCTACGCCGACGAAGAGCGCGGCGACGACCAGTGGTCCTACAATCCCAAGGATCGCCGCGTGCGGAGGCTGAACGAATCGCTGAACACGACTGCGACCGGATACGGCGCCTGGAATCCCGATCACTATGCGGGCTTCAACGCCAAGCCGGAAACTTACGACTATAAATTTCTCGGCGAGAAGCAGGTGCTTGCGAGCGTTCATGCCGAGCACGTTCCCGCCATCACGTGCCAGACCGACGGCGGCGCCAGCTCGTGCCCCGAGGCGTGGGAGCTGCGACACGTTTATATCGTCGAGGCCACGCCACGCCGCGAGATCGTCGATGCGCTGCAGTCGAAGAATATTCTGTACGTCGATACTGAGGCGTGGTTCACCCCGTACGTCGATACGTACGATCGTCGCGGTGAGCTTTTCCAGAGCTATCTCTTCTGGTCGACGTTTCGCGATCGCCCGGTGCCCGACGCGCGCATCGCAATCTATCCGTTCAAGCGCCAGTTCATAGTTGCCGCCGGTTCGACCGACGTTCAGAGCGGTGCCGCAAGCGTCTGCTACCTGCCCGGCCAGGAAACGCCCGAGCGCGAGACCTGGTACATCAACATGGGTTCAGTCGACAAGAATTTCTTCACTACTCAAGCGCTGCGTAATGCCGCCGAAGCGGGAGGATTCTGACGGCCTGCAAAGTTTGGATCGTTCAACCAGAACCGACCGGACGATCGGAGGTTCCAGAAACCAAAAGGAGCTTCCGCGATGGCAAACAAACTTTCTCCAATAACCAATGAGTGGATGGTCGTCGACAAATCCAGAGAAGCATGGCGCCGCGTCACGATGCTCTCGGCCGCGGTTGCGGTCAGCGCCGTGCTGTGGATCTTCCTGGGCAGCCTGCTGCTGGCTGTCGGCACCCGCGACGCGGCCGCCGGGCGAGACCTCGCGCATGAATTCCACAAGTTCCCCCTCGCTTCACGGCTCTCGGCCGGTCCGTCCTCCCGCGGATTGGCCGGGAGCCTTCCTCCTCAGCCCGCGTACAGAGTCGAGCAATGACGAAACATTGGACTCCGCCCTGCTTTTGCGACAACTAATCAATCTGAGACTGTTTGACGACGACGAGGAGAATGAAGCATGAGCAGCTCGCGTCAATTGCGTTTGGGCGCTTTCATGCGCCCCGTCAGCATCCACACGGCGGCGTGGCGTTATCCGGACGCGTATCCCGATGCGAACTTCAACTTCAAGCATCTGACGCGTTTCGCGCAGACGCTCGAGCGCGGCAAGTTCGACGCCTTCTTCATGGCCGATCATCTCGCCGTGCTCAACATGCCGGTGCAGGCGCTCAAGCGCAGCGCCACCGTAACTTCGTTCGATCAGCTGACTCTTCTGCCCGCGCTCGCCGTGCTCACGGAACATCTCGGGCTTATCGCGACGGCGTCGACGACTTACAACGAGCCGTATCACGTCGCGCGGAAATTCGCGTCGCTCGATCACATCAGCGGCGGCCGCGCCGGATGGAACGTGGTGACGTCGGGCAATCCGGACGAGGCGCTGAACTTCGGCCTCGAGGAGCACGTCGAGCATGCGACGCGCTACCGCCGCGCGCGCGAGTTCTTCGACGTCGTGACGGGGCTGTGGGATAGCTGGGCCGACGACGCGTTCATTCGCAACGTGGAGTCGGGCGAGTACTTCGATCCGGAGAAGCTCCACGTGCTCAATCATCATGGCGAGTTTCTGAAAGTTCGCGGGCCGTTGAATATCGCGCGTCCAGTTCAGGGTTGGCCCGTTATCGTACAGGCGGGCGCGTCCGACGCAGGGCGCCAGCTCGCCGCCGAGACCGCCGAAGTTATTTTCGCTGCGGGCGGCACGATCGCGACGGCGCGCGCTTTCTATGCCGACGTGAAGGGACGCATGGAATCGCTCGGGCGCCCGCGCGACCATCTGAAAGTTCTGCCGGGAGCTTTCGTCGTGGTCGGTGACACCGTCGAAGAAGCACGCGCGAAGCGGATGCGGCTCGATAGCCTCGTCCATTATGACAGTGCGATCGCATCGCTGTCGGTCATGCTCGGGCACGACGTGTCGAAGTTCGATCCTGACGGCGCGCTGCCGCCGATTCCCGAGAGCAACGCGAGCAAGAGCGGACGCGATCGCCTGGTCGAACTGGCTGCGCGCGAGAACCTGACGGTGCGACAGCTTGCGCAACGCGTCGGCGGCTTCGGCGGCCTTGCATTCGTCGGCACGCCGGCGACGATTGCCGATCAGATGGAAGAATGGTTGCTCACCGACGCATGCGACGGCTTCAATATTCTGTTTCCTTATCTGCCCGCCGGTCTCGATGATTTCGTCGACCGCGTCGTGCCTGAACTGCAGCGTCGCGGAATCTATCGCCGCGAATATGAGGGGAAAACTCTCAGAGAGAATCTCGGCCTGCCACGCCCGGAGAACCGCTTCTTTCCAAAACGCACGAAGCGTCTCGATACATCGGCGAGACTCGAGTCATTGCCGCACTAAAAAGTAGGTTCGGATAGCGGCGACAACTGCGGCAGACTAAACGTTAGCCGACGGCGCCAATCTCGTGAGTGATCGCCGTCCCGATTCGGCGGGCCAGATCAAAGAGTTTCAGCATCGGATCGAATACGGTGTTGTGCTCGACCTCGTACGATTGTGCAGACTCGGGCCGGTATTGCGATTTTTCTCCGAAATCATCGGGCGTAATCGCCGCACTCTCATCATGAGGAAAAATCCGCCGCAGCCGCTCGACCGCGCTCGGCACGTCGAGCTCGAGGATTCGCGCCAGGATGTCGTCGCGCGTCACGCCGAGCTGCGGACTGAAATTCGGAATTTCCGTCGCTAGCAGGCAGATCCGCTGGATCACCGCGATGCGGATTCCGTGCAACAGTATCAGGCGCTGCCGTTGCACTGTTTCGGCCGGCTCGATCGCATCGAGCAGCCAGAGTTGATCTGCCTGCAATCGCCGCACGAGCCGCGCGAGGCGGTCATGCTGATCGAGCTGTCCTGTCACGCGCGCCAGCTCGCGCAACGCTTTGGTCCGCGCCGGCCGTCGCGCGCGCCCTGCCCCATTCAACCACATCGCGGGGTTGAGCGTATTCACGTACGCGTGCAACACGTCGAGGTCGGTGCGATCGAGCGCTGCCGCCACCATCCGCACGGCGCGGCCAAAGCGGGCCGACCGTTGGCGCATGGCCTGGAAAAGTTCCGGGTCTTTCGAAATGGCACGTCCAATCCCGTAAATCGTGATCGCCATGAAGCCGAGCTGCTGCAGAATCGCGTTGTTCGGTATCGCGCGCAATTGGGACGGATGCTCGATCCTGGATGGCCGTCCCCATTCTTCGACCTCGCGCGCGACCGGCCGCGAGCCGCCCCGATAAAGCAGATTCGTGCCGAACATGCCGAGCAACGCCGCGTAGTCCGGGTCCTCAACCAGGTTGCTGAACTCCTGCTGCACCGTCGCGAAGAATTCCGCACTGTAATCGGGCGCTGCATAAATTGGATCGTTGCCGGTCTCGGCGCTCACGTCGAAAGCGAAATCCAGAACCTGCCGAATGCTCGCGTGCGCCGCGGCCGGAGTCAGAAAAAGCAGGTAGCCGTCGCCGCCCTGAAAACTTATCTCCTCCTTCACGCGCACTCCCCGCCGCTCGAACTCCGCCCGGCTGTTCGGCGGCGCTGCGTAACGTAGGCGATCGGCCAACGTCGACGGATGCCCGCCGCGGCCGATCGATTCGCCATGCGTGTTGAAGAGAATCACCTCGAGCTTGCTCAGTCCGTATTGTTCCAACAGCCGCGCGATCCGCAAACGCAGCCGCTCGATTCGAAATGTGGCTGCCATCTGCCCGATGAATCGCCCCGAATCCGAGAATCCGAATTGCACCGCCAGCCGCCCCTGCCGGCCCAGGTACGCGCGATAGTGCGGGCTCTTGAGCGCCTCTTCTATCACGCGTTCGCCACGCTCGAAGGCGTCTTCGGTCTCGAACAGCGGCGAAATCTCGATTCGATCTTCCACCCCGAACATGCGCGCGTAGTAGAGCGCCGTCAGCAAGGTGAACCCCGTCGTGGTTTCCGCGATCAGAAAACGGATGGGCGTCTCGGCGTCGATAAACTTTACGATCTGCGCCACCGTCATCATCAGCCGCTTGGCTGACGCCCGCTCGGTCATCATCGATTCGAAGCTGATAGCCACCGGGCGAACGCGCCCGAGCAGGTCGTTGATGGTCGTGAAGTATGATCGCCGATTCGCCGGATCGTTCGGCTCCGTCTCGAGTCCCACCAGCCGCCGCGCCGCGTTATGCAATTGCGACGCGTTGAGACGCACATGAATATGCGCGAGCGCGAGGCCATGAGTCCGCAGACTGGCCTGTATAACGGCGATCGCCTCGCGCCGTTCGTCATCCGGCGCCGCCCGCATCGCAGCGTCGAGCAAAGCTGCTATCGGCGCAGTCTCGACCAGTGCATCCGAACGTCCCGCCACCATCGCACGGCCAAATGCCGCCGTCGCCGTCTGATCGCGCTCCGCCGCCGCAACCAATTCGATCTGATTGGCGACAGTTGCACTGCCCAGCGCGAGCATCGAATGAAGCGGCTGCAATGTCGCGAGGAAATCGCCGTCGGCCGAATGCTCGAGCGCTTCAACTTTTTTCAGGTAGCGCTCGATCATCGCGAGTTTGTCGGACAGGCTCGCCGCAATAGTGCGCGTCCACGTAATATCGGTGCGCCCGTCCTGGTCGTATCCCACCCAGGACGCCAAAGTGACGAGCCGCGGCTCCAGCTTCGTCCATTGTTCGGGCCAGTGCTCGCGCGCAACGCGCAACGCTGTTCGATGCGCGCTCTCGACCGCGTCGTGCGCATGGTTGAGCGCCTCAGTCACCCACGCGTGCTCGACCTCAAGCGACAACTCATCTGGCGGCCGATGTTCGACGCGCGCCGCCCTTTCCATCCGTTCGTCACGTCCCGCCTGGTCGATCGCCACGCCGTCGACCGTACTATTGGTCGCCAGTTCAGCCAGGATGCGGGCTAAATCGAGCGAAATCGAAAACGTCGGGTGGGCCGTGAAGACGACGCCGAAGACGCTGCGCGCGACGGCCGTGCGAAATTCCTCGAACCCACCCTCGCGTGCTTTTTTCTCGATTAGATCTCGCAGCGCTCGATCGTTCGCCGCGATTGCGGTCTCGCCCAGGTAGTTCTTCAGCCGGTCGGCGCGATCGGCAAAGGCCTCGGCCGTCAGTTGCTGCACGATGCGCTCGAGACCGTCAATATCCATCTCACCGCGGTCAATCCGCAGCGTCAGATCCAACGCAAACAGTAGGATCGGATTGCTGAGCGGGTCGGCCGCCGCCTGCGCCCGCACCCGATTCAGAATCGAGCCGAGCATTGGAGTGTCGATCGCGCCGCTAGCAAGTACCGCCATTTAATGGCGATGCTAGCCGACGAGAAAAGTTATGGCACCCGCATTCCGGAATCGGTGATGAGAATTAATGGTCGAAAAACTATGCGACGCGATTTGTGAGCGTCCCGATCTTTTCGATCGTTATCGAGACCACGTCGGCGGGCTTGAGAAAACGCGGCGGCTTGAACCCTGCGCCTACGCCGGCCGGGGTTCCGGTGGCAATGATGTCCCCAGCCTTGAGCGTGATACCTTTTGAAATCACCTCGATGAGCGTCGCCACGTCGAAGATCATGTCGCCGGTGCTGGCGTGCTGGCGGACTTCGTCATTCACCTTGCAAGAGATGTCGAGCCGCTGGGGTTCGATTTCATCCGCGGTGACGATCCACGGCCCCATGGGACAGAAGGTGTCGAGCGACTTCCCGATAAACCATTGCTGATGGCGTCGCTGAAGATCGCGCGCGGTTACATCGTTGATGACGGTATAACCCCAGACGCGGCTCAGCGCGGCTTCACGGCTGATAGCGCGGCCGCCACGTCCTATGACGACGCCAAGCTCGGCTTCGTAGTCGAGACTCTGCGTCAACTCGGAATGACTGGAGATCTCGGCGCCAGGCCCTATCACGCTGCCGGAAGATTTTGTGAAAATGATCGGCACCTCGGGTATTTCCGTGGCGCTCGCGTCAAAGCCGCTCTGGTTGAACTCCTTGGCGTGTTCCTTGTAGTTCTTGCCGACGCAGAAGACATTGCGCCGCGGCGTCAGGATAGGAGCGAGCAGCCGAACGTCGGAAAGTTTCTGCGCGGGACCGCGCGAGATGAGATCGACGGAGAAGTCGTCATAGCTCTCGGCCAGGCTCGACATGTCGCCACTGAAGGCGAGTGGTCCGTCGCGAAGCGGCCGTATGAGTCCTTCTGAGGGCCAGACCGCGCCGACTTCCGGCGTTCCTCCGCCACGGCTGAACGTAGCAAAACGCATCGCTACACCTTAACCAACTGGGTTCCAACTCCGCTGGACCGCCGGCCGATCCGGATTGATCAGATCGCTCGCGGTCCATCCGTTGAGATCGTACTCAGAGAGACACTTATCGACGAAGGCCTTCAGTTCCTCGATACGACCCGACGCGGTGGACATCGGAATATTCTCGACGCGGACTGCTTCGTAGCTGCCCGCATAGTTACGCTCATAAAGCTCGTGACGGGCGCCAAATTCGGTACCGATCGAATCCCACATCAATTTGAGCAGCTTAACTCTTTGTTCCGCGCTAGTTCCGTGGGAACCGCGAATATACTTATCGATCAAGGGCCGCATTTCAGGATTGAAGAAATCCGCCGAGCTTGAATTCAGATAGATTAGTCCGCTGCCCATCGCCTGCTGCAAAATTTCCCTGATGCGCGGGTAGGCGGTCGGCGCCAGCACTCGATAAGCGGACCCGGCTTCCAGATTCGGCAACATAGCTCCATTGACCCATGGTTCCGGCTTTCGCACCATCGCCTCGGTCAACGACCAGAACAGATGTCGCCACGCGAGCATCTCGCCGATCAGCACTTGCACGTGCTTGAGATCTTTCGAGCCGGTCATCTCGACGCCATGCAGAAGTAGCCCGGTCAGAAAGTCGAGCTTGACGGCGAGCCGCGTGCATCCGTGCAGCATGAAGCGATGCGAAAATCCGGATCCCGCGTAGAAACCGTTCGCCGCATCGACGTTGCGGTAGACGAACAAGTCCTCCCACGGGACCAGCACCTTGTCGAAGATCAGGATCGCGTCGTTCTCGTCCATCCTGCTCGACAATGGATAGTCGAACGGCGAGCCGATCATGCTGGCGGTGAGTTCGTACGAAGTGCGGCAGATCAGTTTCATGCCCGGACTGCCCATCGGAATCATCGCGAAGATAGCCATGTCCGGCGAGTTCAGCGGAGTCGGCCCATAGAAGCCGATGAAGTTCGCATGGGTGAGTGCCGAATTCGTCGCGACGACTTTCGCGCCGCTGATGATTACGCCCTTGTCCGTCTCTTTTTCCGCGTGGACATAAACATCGCGCACCGACTCGGCCGGCGAACCCTTATCGACCGGCGGATTCACGATCGCATGGTTGAGGAAGAGGACCTGCTCCTGCGTGCGCTTGTACCACTTCTCCGCGTTCTGGTTGTAAGGCTTGTAGAACTCCGAATTCGCGCCGAGGGTTCCGGTGAAGCTGGCCTTGTAGTCCGGTGAACGTCCCATCCATCCGTATGAAATCTTTGCCCACGCCGCGATCGCATCTCGATCGCCGATCACTTCCTCCACGGATCGAGGCACTCGATAAAACCGGTGCGTAAAGCCGCCATTGCCGGTGTCTGTAGGACAGGTGATCACATCCTTGGTGGCAGGGTCATGCAGCGCGTCGTACATCCTGGCGACCATGCGCGCTGTGTTGCGAAAGGCGGGATGCACCGTGACGTCTTTGACGCGCTCGCCGTAGATATATACCTCGCGATCATCGCGCAGGCTTTCCAGATATTGCTGGCCGGTCATAGGCCGCACATCAGACTTGACCGCTACCGCTTGTGATGCACTCACCGTGGATCCTCCAATGACTCGAACGCCGCCAGTTCCGATCGGGTAGACTTACTCGTCAAATCGCTGCGATAGCTTCGACCTCGACGAGAAATTCCTTCTCTACGAGGCGGTCCACAACCACGAGCGTGTTAGGCGGGCATTTTCCGTTTGGATAAAGTTCCTCGAACAGTTCGCGGCGCGCGTTCATAAACTTCGGGATATTGGCCGCGCCCACCAGGTACGTATTGAACTTGACCACGTTGCTAAAGGTGAGCGATTCCGATTTGAGAGCTTCAGACAGATTCGCAAAGACCTGTCGCGCCTGCCCAACCAGATCGTCGCCGCCCACCAGTTTGCCATGCCGATCCACCGCGACCTGCCCCGCGATAAACACAAGTTCGGTGCAGCGGACTCTGCTGATGTGGCTGTAGAGTCCAAGCGGACTAGCCAGGGTTTCGGGGTTCGAGATTTTCACGGTGCCTTCCGATTGATTCGCCACACCGACCTCACACTGCGAGCCGGCGTTTGCGCGGCATCAACTCGTTGATTCTTTCCTGGGTGTAAACTTCGCTCCACATTTGGTACGAAAATTCGGAGCGCAGGCGCTTCGCGTTCGGGTTGAGCGCCAACTCGACCTTCTCGCCGCCCAGGTAGATCGCCTTCAATCGCGATTTGTCCTGCAAAATCTCAATGTCCTGCAGAGGATCGCCGTCGATCACTATGAAGTCGGCGTGGCGGCCCGGCTGCAAAGTTCCGGTCTTCGCGCCGGCGCGCAGAAGGCCCGCCTCGGCATTACCTTTGGTCGTGCAGCGAAGCGCTTCTTCAGGGGAGAAGCCGAGATACCTGACCAGATGTTCGAGCTCGCGAGCGTGCCACTCGCCATATGGAGTCACAGCAAAGCCAGCATCGCTACCGACCATGAACGGAACGCCGGCGGCCTTGGCCTTGGGAAGAACTTTGCAAGCCGATTCCAATTCCCGTTTGTGCGCGTCGGGGAAATCCGGATAACAGCCGTCGGTCGCTCGAGTGAAATCGATATCGTTCACAATCAGGCTCAGCGTCGGACACAAATGGCAGCCGTTCTTGACTACCCACTCGAGTCCTTCGTCGTCCATCCACGATGCGTGAAAGATGATATCCACGCCGGCTTTGGCGGCGTAACGAATTGCCTCCGCACCGCGCGCGTGGGTGATGACCTTGCGCCCGAGGCGATGTGCCTCGGTGACCATCGCGGTGGTCTCCTCCTGCGTGAATCCAGAGCTCAGGCCGGTGGCAGGATTCATCGCATCGCCGTCCATCGCGATCTTGATGAAATCGACGCCGTCCTTGATCTGGCATCGAATCTCCTCGATGCCTTCGGCGGCGTTGCGCACCAGCACGCCGATCGACGTACTAGGTACTCCGACCCATCGCGGATACCAATCCGACAAGCCCTGGCGCCCGGTGATTTGACGGCCCGACGTGGTTATTCTTGGGCCCACGAACAGACCGGCGTCGATCGCGTCGCGAATCGCCGGAGTCACCAGGCTGGTGGTCGCAGGATCCGCTATCGACGTATAACCCGCTTTCAGGACTTTCTGCGCTGCTTCCAGTCCTCGCAGCGCACGAAACTCGACGGACGCGTAAAGGTCGATGTCTTCTTCGGTCTTCGCGTTTCCGTACGAGAGATGGACGTGGATGTCGATCAAGCCGGGCGCAATGAAGAAGCGCGAGTAGTCCGTGACAGTATCGCCGGGTCCCGGCTGAAGGCCGGGCGAGAGCGATCCGACATGGCTAATCGAATCTCCTTCAACGACCAGGTATTGGTCTCCCGGGCCGTTCGCCATCGCGTTGCCGGTAAACAATTTGCCGCATTTTATGAACTGTTTCACAATTCGCCTCCGCTGAGTGCTTTAGAGATGACCCAACCTCTCTCAGCCGAAAACCATTTTAGCTACATCCAGAAATTTGCCGGGATGTTCCACCGCCGGGCTGTGACCGCACTGGCCCAGCAGTACCACATCCGCCTTGGGAATCAGGGCGCCGATGCTGACGCTGTTTTCCATCGCCGGGATCGGTTTGTCGTCACGGCCATGCACCAGCGCGACCGGACACTTGAGTCCGCGAAGTTCGCTCGGTTCGAGAACGCAGGCGTCGGCGTACTTTTGCTTGTTGCCAGCGAACATCTCGCCGAAGTAGCCGGCGTAGCCGTTGGCACCGAGCAGCTTCATGCGGTTGTCGAGGAGTTCATCGGTAATCAGCGAACGATCGAAGATTAGCGATTGCATCGCCTCGCGTAGATCGTCGCGAGTCCGGGGTACGCTCCAGGTCAGATCCAGATCGTGATTGGCGACGAACTTGCCGCCCATCGCTCCAGTCGTCATCACTCCCGTCACGCGCGGGTTGGATGCCGCCAATCTGAGCGCCAGCACGGCGGAAACCGAGTGACCGATGATGCCGATCGGGCCATCGCCCATTGAGTTGAGGGCGAATTGCGCTTGTCGCATCCACAGATCGAGATCGAAGTATGGCTTGGCGGGTTTCCGGGACGATTCGCCGAATCCGATCAGGTCGATCGCGAGAATTCGAAAAGAGCGCTCGAGGCCCTCGAACACGAGGCGGAAGTTGCCCCAAGCGGAGACGCCGGGTCCGGATCCATGCAGCATGAGCAAAGGAAAGCCGGAACCTCCCGACAGTGCGGAACAGCGCATCGATTCGAATTCGAATTCAGTTCTTTGCATCAGGGAATTTCCGTATACAATCAAGTTCTGTGCCGCGAAATCGGTTCATCGGAAAACGCACGACTACGCCTTTTCGCTGGAGAAGAACCAAAGTCGATCGATATTCTGTAGGCAACTGTAGCTCAATTTGGCAGCATTGAAGATCGTATCGGATGGAACAACGCCGGGTAAATTACCTAAATATTACGGACATTTTTTGCGGTCGAATAGTTACCCAAACTTCGAGACTTTGTAGTTTAGAAACTGTATTCAAAATTCCGCCGTTAGTCCAACCGAAAGGTGGCTGCAAAGCGCGAGCAAATCTTCGTCGCGACCCGGTCCCGCCATAAACGAGATTCCCAGCGGGAGGTTGTTGCGTTTCGATAGAGGCACGCTGACGACAGGAACACCTGTCAGACTGGCGAGCGCCGTTAGACGCAACAATGGCAGCCGAACTTCCGGAATGTCCGCGTGGCCTCTGAGAGGCGCGACATCCGGCGTAGTCGGCGCGCAAAGAACCGTCCCGTCTTTCAGAGCATCGCAAATCGTTTTGGTTAAAGTCCGTCTGACTCTTTCAGCTTCATCCCGCTGAGCGAGTGTAACATTCGCAGCGTTGCGAAATCGCTCGGCGACCTGCGGCCCGAAGGTTGGTTTATGTTCTGTGATCCACTGTCCATGGACTATCCATTCCTCGTAGCCCGAGATCGTTCGATAGAGATAGCCGGGATCAAGCGAATCGTCGGGAAAATTTGAAAGATCGGTGCACTCGATCGAAATGCCGTCGAGAAGGTCCTTGAGGTTGGCGCGGATAGCCTGCGCCTCGACCGCATCCATTCCCTGGAACAGATTTTCAACTATCAAAACCTTTCTTACTGGCGAGGGCTCAGTCAAGTTCTCGATCAAAATCTCGCCAACCATCCGCAATAGTTTGGCGTCGCGCGCAAACCATCCGACCGTGTCGCAGCTCGGCGCCAGCGGCACCACTCCTTCATTGGAGACGCGGCCATGGGTCGGTCGAAATCCGAATATCCCACAATAGCTCGCTGGAACGCGGACCGAACCGCCCGTGTCTGTGCCGAGGGCGAAATCAACCAGGCCTCCCGCAACCGCAGCCGCCGAACCGCACGACGATCCTCCGGGAACGCGGTCTGGAGCAGCAGGATTGGTTGGTGTCCCGTAGTGAAAATTCTCGCCGGCCAGACCAAGCGTCAACTCATCGGTGATAGTGAGACCGCGAAGCGATGCGCCTGCGTCGAGTAGCCTGGTCACTGCCGGAGCCGTCCGGGTCGCCGGGGGATGCGTCCGAAGCCAGTCAGGATTGCCCGCGCATCGGCTTACGCCTTCGACCTCGAACACATCCTTCAGCGCAAAGCTCAGCCCGGAGACGACGCCTCGACGCGAGCCATCACGCGCGACATCTGCATGCGCGCAAAATGCGTCCGACTTCACGACGAGCGAAGTCCGGCCGTGATTTGCGCGGCGCTTGGCATTCCTGCTCGCGCCCCGACATGACCGACCGAGATCGAGGCGGCGACGATAGCGGTCCTGACCGCGACGCCCAGGTGATCGCCGGCTGCGAGACGAGCGGCCAACACACCGTTGAAAGTATCGCCCGCACCGGTAGTGTCCCGCACCGTCGCGGGCGGCGCCGGCAAATGCTCCGCCTGTCCTTCAGCGTTTACGATCAGCGCACCTTGTCCGCCCAGGGTAACGACGACCGGGGCTCGGCTCACTCCAGCGAGCCTGCGCGCACGTTCGGTCATGGCATGCAGATCATCTGGAGAATCATGTTGTCCCGGATGTGCGTCCGGATGCGTCTGGTCCAGCGCGGCGACCAGTGCGTTGAGCTCTGTCGCATTGGGCGTGAGAATCGATCCGCTGCGCAGGACTCGAAGGACCGCGGGCACCACGGGTGCGGGATTCAAGATGCATCGAACGCCCGCGGTGGTAGCGGCTTCGACCGCAGCCACGATCGACTCTTCGGGAATTTCCGTACTCACCAGCACGCAGCTTGTGCGGTCAAGGATTTCGGACAGAGCAAGGGACACCTGTCGCGCGGTAACAGCCGAGTTTGCGCCCGCGCCGACGGCGATTTGATTTTCCCCGCGAGGATCGACCACGATCAAGGCGACTCCGGTGGCTTCGCCTTGCAAGACGGCAACGCCGCTGACGTCAATCCCGTCGGCCCGCAGTTCCACGACGGCGCTGATACCAGTGTCATCTGCCCCCACCGCCCCGATGAGCCGCACTGCGGCTCCTGCTCGGGACGCTGCCACGGCGGCGTTTGCTCCCTTCCCTCCGCCGTAGCGATGGAGCCGCGGTCCGACGACTGTCTCGCCCGCGCGAGGAAGATGATCCGCTGCGACGACCAGATCGACGTTGACGGCGCCGACCACAACCACCATCTTGTTGGTTGCCGGCGGACTGACGACAGACTGTGAACTCATGGCAAAAGTCTTCAGTCTTACCGCGCCGGTGGCACGACCGAGTCGCGTATCTGGAGGGAGACCGGCAGGAACTCGTCAGTTTGGACGCTGCCTCCCTTGATGAGATCGAGCAATATAGTAGTCGCCCGGTATCCCATTTCGACGGCAGGCTGGCTTACGGTCGTGAGCCGGGGAGTGAGCAAGCCAGCCACCGGAATATCGTCGAAGCCCACGATGCTCACGTCCTCCGGCACCCGCAGTCCGGCCGCCTTGCAGTATTCGAGAGCACCTATCGCCATCAGATCGTTGGCGCACAGGAGCGCCGTGGGCCGCTTGCGCGCAGCTCCAGCAAGAGCCTGCGCGGCCAGCTCGCGGCCCGAGCCTTGATAGTAGTCGCCGACGAAAACATTCAACTGATCGGGATCGTGCCCGAGCGCTGCGAAAGCCTCGCGGTAGCCGGCCAACCGTTGCTCCGCCGTCCATGACGATGCGGGCCCAGCTATTACGGCAACTGTCTCGTGACCCTGATCAAGGACATAACGTGCGATCTCGCGCGCGCCTCGCCGGCCATCCGACAACACCGCCGGCAGATCGAGTCCGGGTCGGCGTTCGTCGACCAGCACCACCGGTCCGAGCGAAGTGAGCTCGAGCAGACTGCTGGTCGACGCCCAGGTCCCCGACAGGTAGATGACCCCGTCGACGCGTTGGCTGCGCAGCAATCTGGCGTTGCGCGTTTCGGTTTCGTCGTTTCCTTCGGAGGCGGACAACACTACCAACACGTCGCGTTCCGACGCCGCGCGCTCGACGCCCTGCGCGAGCAGTGCAAAGAACTGGTTGACGAGGTCGGGGACGAACAGGCCGATGGCCAAAGCCGAACGCCGCTTCAAACGCCGCGCCGCCTCATTGGGCGTGTAGCGCAGCTCGCGAACCGCCGCGAGCACCCGCGCCCGCCTGTCGGCCGCGACCGGACCGCTGTTGTTTACCACGTAACTTACGGTGCTGAGGGAGACGTTGGCGTGCTCCGCCACCTCCTTCATCGTCGAGCGGGAACGGCTCACAGCCTGTTGCCTGTCCAGTTTATGATCGAGGCCCAAAGCTGCCGGTAATGCGGCCACGAAAGAAACTCGGGGGGAGCCCAGTGCGGGGCGAGATCAGATGTGAATGCGACGGCCCGGCCGGAGCCGGCGGACCCAACCACGAGCAGCGGATCCTCGCCGGACTTGGCAACGACGGTGCTGCCGGGCTTGGCGACGACTCTGTTGTACCCGAGCAGCGGTGGCCACTCTCCGGACGTGCCGCCAAGGACCGGATGATTGGGCGCCTCGACGCTTGGTATCAAACCCTCGGGAACCTCGATCCGATCGTCATAGTTCAGCATGCTAACCGGCAGCACGCCCGCGAGCGGACTCATCCCGAAGCGGGCCCTGCCGTCAATCCCGGAGAAAGACATGTAGCCGCCCACCATGACGAGGCCACCGCCCCGCTCGACGTACTCGGCCAGCACGCGCAAGCGATTGGCGGTGCGTTCGGATCGCAGAAAGGTCTCGTCGCATAGGAGAAAGGAGTTTGATCCGACATCGCTCAGCACGACGACGTCAAACTCGTCGATGCTCTCTTTGGTCTTGGGAAACCGGCTCGAGATTTCGTGCGCGCGGATATACGTAACTGTGAAGCCGGAATCAGCCAGCGCGCCAAGGAACACTCCCGCTCCCTCCTCATACTCGGTGGTATGAAACTGGTCGAAGCCCTTGAGATGCACCGTGTGCTTGATCCACGACTCACCGACGACGAGAACCCTCAAGGGCGCCTTGCTATCGCTCATGTTGTAACTCCCAGTTGAGTGAGCGTCCAGCGGGTATCAAGGCAGCAGGCGGTCCCGGACAAAGTCGGGCAGCACGCGCGACTCGGGTCCTGGCGAAGCGGCGATTTCGCGCGCGTCCCAGCCAACGATCTTATCTGGGACGAGCTCGTAGAACTTGCGGCCGGCGGCGGTGCCCATTTCGAAATATACCTCCGCGTACGGATGCCCGGCGTAGAAGTACTTGTCGAACAGCATCGAGTTGAGCTGATCGCTCAGCGCCTTATCCTCGATCAGCTGCATGCGCCCTATGATCCGCACGCCGGTTACGGTGGAGAACTCGTCGCCGTCGTCGACCAGCGCGGCCAGCGGCCGGCCCGCCGCTCCGTTGCGCCCGTGACGCCCGGCGGCGTCGATCGGAATAAAAATCTTCTTGTTATCGACGAGGAACCAGAGCGGCGACAGATAGATCGAGCCATCCTCCTCGGTAGTGGCAAGCCGGATCGTCTTGGAGCGGGTAAGATAAGCCCATCGCTTTTCGCTGTGCAGGGGTATTTTCGTCTTGGGGGTCGCGCTGATTGCGAAGGTCGGCCTTTGCGTACTCATAGCAGTCACTTCCTCAGGCTTTTGAGCTCGCGGCTGTATTCGGGCGCCTCGACCAGACCGGCTCGAGGCGAAGGGCCGCTCGACCAGAAGAAAACGGTCTTAGCCCCGCTGGCCTCGAGTGTGTAGTCGTAGCCCGCCGGCAGGTAGATGTGCTCGCCCTGCTTTGCCTCGAGAATCACTTTGCGGCCCGACGCGTCTCGCACCACCAGGTGAATCTTCCCTTCGAGACAGTAGTGGGTCTCGTCGAAATCCGACTGCGTCCAGTTGTAGGGCGCGTGATCGCGCTCCATGTAGCAGTAGCCCTGGCGAAAGTACCGAGCATCGTCGCGCTCGCGGGAAAGGAAAACCGCGGTGTCGATCCCCGGTTTGAACGCCAGACGAGGCATCGAGTCGATTTCCTCGGGTGTGATCACCCGGGGGTAGCGCCTGGCGTTCGGGGTGGTCGGATCGTAGGCCATTATGCTTCGCAACCTCGTTTGGTCATGGAAATGGCGTTCATTCGATGGGTTGTAGGACTAGATACGTTTCTACTTTATAGTGAGCGTACTGCACTCTGTCAACGAACTATTCCCAAAGCACCGCGCCGGCCGCGAAATCGCTCGATTGTCACCGCTTCGCCTTCGTTTTCTGGTCCAGCAGCAATCGCCCGAGCGCGTACGCACCCCTCAGATCGTTCCCCTCGTAGGAAGCGGCCGCGATCTCACGGAGAGCAGGCGTGCCGTTGACCGCCACCGTGTGCGGCAGCAATTGAAATAGTGGGACGTCCGATGACGAATCGCCATATGCCACGCAGTCGTCGCTCGTGACCCCGTGGCGCTCCATGATTTCTAACGCAATCGGCACCTTGGCCTCGGGAGTGATCACCATGCGAGGATCGGGCGGCACTCCGGCGTAGACTCCCGCCCCTTTGGCCGTTCCAACGCCCCAGGCCAGGAGCCGGTCGGCGAAGAACTGGGGAGACGCCGTGATGACGGCGCTGTGCTCTCCGCGCCGCGTGATGTCGGCCCATACTGCTTCGATACCGTTCAGCCACGAGGTCGCCGCAAACGTCTTGTCGATGATGGCGTCGTCCAGTCCTTCCCAAAGCGGCAGGCATTCCTCCCAGAAGGCCAGATGGCTGACCTCGCCACGGACCCAACGATCTTCAATCGAGCTGACTGCCTCGAATTGTCCCAGGTGCCGCGCCAGCTCGAGGCACGCGGAGCCCCTCAACAGGGTTCCGTCCATGTCGAAGATGTGCAACTTGCTCATCGGCAATCGAAAACCGACACGCGACGTCAGCGACCGACGCTTGCCAGCGGGCGTGGGTCGCCGGCCCGGAGCTCTGCGATCAAATCCGCGTAATACCACTCGGGATACTTCCTTTCACTCCGCTCGATCAGCTCGGTGAAGTCCCACTTCTTCAGCAGCTTACCGTTGCGGAAGACGGGGATGAGCTGGTTCTCTTCGGGCGGGATCGAGTCGCGCGGCACGGTCTCGAACGTCCCGTTTACCGCGCGTAGTGCGAGCCGTCCCTTCTTCGAAACCTTGAATGCCGAGCCGGTCGGCGACTTGTAGATGTCGCGCCACTCGCCGTTGACGCGGACGGCGCTCGCCTTCTGTCCAAAGTTCATGGTGTCGCGGTTGTGATGCTGCAGCAAGCCACCGCCCATGCCGAACACGGCGTTCTCGCATGAGAGGCCCCGCCGCTGCATCTCGACGAATACTTTGGGCAGGCTGTAGAAGGTCACGCCGTCGCCCTGAACCACCCGGACGTACGGCGGCAGAACCTTGAATCCCTTGCTGTTGACCGAGTAGCCGAAAGCGTCCATCAGCCACTCTGTAGTATCGGCGGTGACCTGAACAATGTCGCCGGAGTCAGGGCGGATACCGACCAGGCCGGGGAACTTTTTGATCTCCTCTCTGAGTTCCTTGCCGACGATATTCTTCACCGCGTGTTCGTGATCGTAGGTATCTGTCAGCAGTAACGCACAGCCGTGCGGAGCGTGAATTTTCAGCATATTGAGCATGGCGTCGGCTTCATGCTCGCGGCCCCAGGCGCAGAAGCCGGCGTGCTCGGAATTCGGACCGGAATTCGAAACCTTCCCCGCGTTGTACCATCGCTTTGCCGCGAGGATTCCCGGCACGGTGTCGCTCTGGCTGAAGTTCACGAGGTGCGCGAGGCCGCCGAGCGCGGCCGATTGCTGAGACGACACGCCCCGGGCGCCGTAGTCGTGGAGCATGTGCCGCAGGATCTGCGGGTTGTCGGAGGTACGCTCGAGCGCCTCCCGGATGATCTGCTTGCTGAGCCAGCTAATGGTGCCGATGGTGGTCGGGTACCAGACGGCGCGCAGCAGACAGGTCTCGAAGAAGCTGGTCGCCCAGAAATATTTCGGGTCGGTATTGATCAACTGCACGAGCACGTTGCGCGAAGGCAGCACGGTCCCTTCGGGCACCGCCTCGATTTCCACCGGCAGGAATCCGCCGTGATCGTTGAGGATGCCGAGCCAGTTGTTGCGGTTGAAATGCATCCCCTGCTCGCGCGTGATGAACTCGGCTTCGTCGATGTCCTCGAGCGTGATCGGATGCATCAGGTATTCGCGGAGAAAGGCCTGCAGCCCGACGAACATCGTGCACTCGAACTCGCCGCCGCGCGATTCGATATAGCTCGATACGTATTCGGTGCCCGGCGGGTAGAGCGGGTAGTGGCAGTGCTTGTAGTTATCGACGTTGAGAATGATGTTGTGTAGGCCCACCTGTCACCTCAGAAACGTTTCTAAAACTGTATTCGAGCTAGCCACGGTTTGTGGATCGAGCACCTAGTAGGCATTAACGTTTCTACCAAATTACGTCAAGCGCAGTGGCGACGACCCTCGCGCCGATTTAAACGCCTCGGTCAGAATGTGATGATCGGAGGCCGATGATGGCACTTTCGTTGCGCTGGTAGTCGGTTGTTCCAGGCCGCGGACGTCACACGGAAGAGCTGGCTGAAGGAGGTCCGTATTCATGGAATAGAAACGTGAGTTGGAGGCTCTTTGCCAGATTTTAGCGTTCTCTGGACGTTCTTTAATAGAAACCTTTATAGTGAAGGTTGACACTAAACAGCGAATCGTATTCAATTCCGCTTTCCACTGGAGGATCGTTCGATGGCCGAGAATTGGACCCAGCTCGAATCCGCGCGCCATGGCCTCCTTGCCCCAGAAATGCATCGCGTCGCGTTGCGCGAGAACGTCCCGCCGGAGTTCGTGCGCGACGAAGTTGCGCGCGGCCGGCTCGTGATTCCCGCCAACAAACGCCATCTCGCCGGCAGCGGTGGCAACGGCCCCGTGATGAACGGGTCTGCCGTGCCGCGTAAGTACGTGAATGCACCGGCAGGTCATCCGGGCGCGGCGGCGACCGCAGGTCTCTGGGTCAATCGCACCGTCTCGCAACGCGAGTGCGAAATGGCCGAGGCAGCCGAATCGATGCACGGTGAGCGCGCGCCCAAGCGTCTCGATCCGATGGGCATCGGTCGCATGATCACCACGAAGGTCAACGCCAATATCGGCGCATCGCCGGTCACAAGCTCGCTGGATCAGGAAATCGAGAAGCTTCACTTCGCGCAGCGCTACGGTGCTGACACCTTGATGGATCTGTCGACCGGCGGTGCTCTCGCCGAGACGCGCCAGGCGATTATCGACAACTCAACGATTCCGATCGGTACGGTGCCGATCTACGCGATGATCTTCGGGCGTCACCTCGAGGATCTCAGCTACGACGACATTCTGCGCGAGATCGAGTTTCAGGCGCGTCAGGGGGTCGACTATTTTACGATCCACGCCGGCATCCTGCGCGACCATCTCAAGCTGGTGCGCGGACGCCTGACGGGAATTGTTTCGCGCGGCGGATCGCTGCTCGCCAAATGGATGATCCATCATCGGCGCGAGAACCCGATGTATGAGTTGTTCGATGAGATCTCGGCGATCATGCGCGAGTACGACGTGACCTACTCGCTCGGCGACGGGCTTCGTCCGGGTTGCCTCGCCGACGCATGCGACGACGCTCAAATCGCCGAGCTGCGAACGATGGGCGAGCTGGTACAGCGCGCGCGTGAGGCGGGCGTGCAGACGATGGTTGAAGGCCCCGGCCACGTACCGCTCGACAAGATCGCGTTCAACATGAAGCTCGAGCAGGAGGTTTGCGACGACGCGCCCTACTACGTGCTCGGGCCGCTGGTGACCGACGCATTTCCCGGGTACGACCACGTGACCAGTGCGATCGGCGCGACCGAGGCCGCGCGCAACGGCGCCGCGATGCTCTGTTACGTCACTCCGAAAGAACACGTCGGACTGCCGAAAGCAGAGGACGTGAAACAGGGCTGCATCGCGTATCGAATCGCAGCTCATGCGGGCGACGTGGCACGCGGAGTCGCCGGCGCTCGACAGTGGGACGACGACCTATCCAAGGCGCGCGCCGCTCTCAACTGGCCGAAGCAATTCGAGCTCGCGTTCGACGGCGAAACAGCGCGCGCATACCACGACGAGGATCTCGAGATCGATACGGATTTTTGCGCGATGTGCGGCCACGACTGGTGCAGCATGCGCATCTCGAAGGAAATCGAAGAGTTTGACAGCGGCAAGGACCCCGACTTTCAACCCGAGCGACGCTCGCAGCGAAGCCCAGGATTTGGAAGCGACGGGCACCACCATTCGAGGAAGGAGATAGCCAATGGGTAGTACTAGTAGTCAGGCCAAGTCGAAGGGCGCTCTGATTCGAGAGTCAGTGCAACGACATGAGTATCGCGTCCCGCGCCACATCCGGCACGACGAGATCGCGGCGATGCCGCGGCTGCGATTCGTGAAAGGATGCGAGAGCGGAATCTTCATCTCGCGCGACCGTGACGAGTCCCGCTTCTACAGCCAGGGACTGTGCTTCCACGATGCGGACATGGACGATCTCACGTGGGAGGGAGTCAGCTGGGACGAGGCCTTCTATTGCATGAAGGGCAAGTTGCGAGTCGTCGTTACCGATGCCGAGGGAAACCAGGTCGAGTACCTGATGAACGAGGGCGACCATTTCTGGGGTCCGGCCGGCTACAAATATACATTGAAGGCGACGGGCGTGGAGTCGATCAACTTCTGGACCACGGCGCCCGTGCTGTACACCGGCTGGAGCGACACCGGCGATGCGCAAGGTCCCGCATACCACAAGATGCTGATCGACGATCGCCTCGGGGCAAAGAAACCCAATCAGGCGAGGAAGGACTAAAATGCCAGTCACGCAATATGAAATCGCGCCCCTGACGGGCGCTGCCCTGTGGGGCTTTCTCGAGAAAGCTCTCACGATGCGGCTTGCAACGGCAACCGCGAACGAAGCGATCGAGGTAAGCCCGGTGTGGTTCGTCGTGCGCGACGAAGCGCTCTACTTCGCCATCGATCCTACAGTAGGCGATCCCGGACGCTCGACGACTCCTGCGTGGCGGCACTTACCGGCGCTCGACTCAGGCGGCCGCGTGTCAGCAGTGATCGACGACGGTGAGGATCTGTCGAACTTCCGCGGCGTCCAGCTTTCGGGAAAAGCTGAGAAGGTCGAGAAGGCCGACCTCAAGGAGGAGCTTCTCGACCTCGCGCTCGAGAAGTACTTCTACATCGGACATCCGCATCTCGAACACTACCTGAGCAGGGGAATGATCGAGGCAAGGTTGTGGTATCGCCTCGTTCCCGACCGGGTTGTCGGCTGGGACCGGCGCCAACTGCCGCAAACACCGGTTATGGATCGAAGAACCCTGCCGCCGTTCATGCTGAAGGCCAAGTAACAGGATTTGATTGCAACCTATGGCTAACCGCGCGAACATTGCCAATCTCATCAGTAACACTGATAGCTTCAAGCAAGCCCAGCATTCGATGTATCCGCAGGGCACCGAATATCTTTCCAGTTACATCGAATCGCGTGGCGGAATATTTCCGTCGACGATGTTCGTGGGGCTGCAGGCATTCCTGCGTGAATACCTGACCACTCCAATCACGGTTGACGATATCGACGACGCCGAGTTCTTGTCGCGCGAGCAAGGAGTACCGTTCAACCGAAGCGGCTGGATCGATCTGCTGAACGAGCACGACGGATTTTTGCCTGTCGAGATCGAGGCGGTTGCGGAAGGCACGGTCGTACCGACGAGCAACGTGCTGGTTCAGATCATCAACACGGACCCGAAGTACTTCTGGATCACGAACTTCTTCGAGACTGCTCTATTGCGTGGCGTTTGGTATCCGACGACGGTCGGAACGATCAGCTGGATGTGCAGGAGAATCATCGAAGAGGCGCTTCGGCGCACGTCCGATCATCCGGAGATGGCTCGGAAGTATTTGCACGACTTCGGCTTTCGCGGCGTGAGTTCGCTGGAATCGGCCTCGCTGGGCGGGATGGCGCACCTCGTCAACTTCGACCAGACGGATACAGCGGCCGGCCCGCTCGCCGCAAAGAAGTACTACAACGCAGTCACGCCGGGGTTCTCTGTCGTGAACATGGAACATTCGGCGGTATCAGCCTGGACTCGCAGCCAGGAGGGCGCGATGTTCCGTGCAATTCTCGACGCCTACCGGGGTCGTACACCTATCGTCGGGCTTTTGACGGATACCTATGATCATGAATACTGCGTTCGTAAGATCCTCGGCGGAGAGCTAAAGGAGCTGATTCAGAACTTTCCAGGTTTGGTCGGCGCGCGTGCTGATTCCGGCGACCCAGAGAAAGTGCCGGCTGAGACTACCGAGTGGCTGATGGAAAGTTTCGGCTACGAGGTGAATAGCAAAGGATTCAAAGTCCTCCCTCCCTGTATCAGGGTCGTTCAGGGTGACGGATTGACCTTCGAAACTTTCCGAGGCCTATACATTGAACTGGAACGGCGAGGACTGTCGGCCGATAACGTCTTTTGCGGCATGGGCGGAGGTCTGCTTCAGCGTTTGAATCGCGATACGTTGAACTTCGGACAAAAGACCAACGCCGTATGTGTGAATGGCCAATGGATCGACGTCTGTAAGACTCCTACTGGCAATTCGATGAAGCATTCAAAGCCGGGGCGGCTAGCTTTGAAGTACTCGGACGGTAATTATCAAACTGTTCCTAGAGATTCGATTCCGGCCGAGGAGAACTTACTCAAACCCGTGTTCCGGGACGGGAAGCTTCTGCGCATGTGGAACTTTGCGGAGCTGATCGAACGCAGCGAGCGCGCGGTGCCTGAGTCCTACTACAAGGACGCTATTGCTCCGATGCGCATCTTTTCCCCACTGTCCGAGTACCAGCGCTAAAAGCCGGAAAGAAACTATCCGACACACAGGGCGCGCGCACGTTTGCTGGTACGACGGTGTTGATCCATAGTTCAGTTGCACGAGACTTCTACAATGTCGAACCTGGGATTAAGCGTACCGGTCCTACAGACGCCTATGCACAAATTCGGCGAGCTTGGCCGGCTGGCAGATGACGCCGGGTTTCGCTCACTCTGGGACTACGAATCGTACCGCAACCCATTCTTACTCCACGCCATTACTGCCGCAGCCACAAAGCGCATCCTGCTAGGGACCGGAATCGCTCAGGCATTCATTCGCAGCCCGTTCGAGGCTGCGAACGCTGCCGCCGACGTCGACGAACTTTCGGGAGGACGTGTAATTCTCGGTATCGGACCAGGCGGCCCCGACTGGCTCGAAGCGTTTCATTCGACCGACGCGGCGAATGCGATATCCCGGATGAGTGAATTCGTAGACGTCGTCAGGATGACATGGGACTACTTTTCCGGCGGGGCACGTGAGGGTGCGGCCTATGCCGGAACCTACTATAAGTTCACCGCCCCGCAGATAAATCCTTGGGGACCACGGGAGCTGGCGCGGCCGCGAATTCCTATCTATCTTTCTGCCATGCGGCCCCGGATGCTGCAGCTCGCGGGCGGGAAGGCCGACGGAACGCTGGGATATCTGCATACGCCCGAGTTCAGCAGGGACCATGTGAAGCCGAACCTTATCAAAGGAGCGCGGAAAGCTGGTCGCGATCCAATGAGCATCGACTACGCCTCTCTCATAGTATGCAGTGTCTCGAACGACCGCGCCGAGGCGATACATCGAGCGAGGGTTCAAGTGGGTATCTATGTCGCCGTCGCGATTAGCGACGTCATCGTGCAGTTCCACGGCTATCAAGCAGACCAGGCTGCAATTCGTGAGGCGATCGCGAAAGGCGGCACGGAAGCGATCGAAGCTGCCACGTCCGACAGGCTTGTAGAGCTCTTCGCAATCGCCGGCACGCCTGACGAGGCGCGCAAGCAGGCGACCCGCTACCGGGAGTCGATTCCTCACGTTGTCCTGCACCCTCCTTATGCTCCGCTTCTGCCGGCCGACGCCACGGAAGACGCCTTCCGCAACATTGTCGCTACCTTCGGCGATTAGCTGCGATCGGATAGATTCGTTTTCGGCCAACCCGGCGGTATTCAGTGGGACAAATCAAACACGCACGCCGCGAGCTCGAAACGCGCAAAATTATTATTGACACCGACCCCGGCCGCGATGACGCCGCCGCGATCCTGCTCGCGCTTGCATCGCCGGAGCTCGAGGTCGTCGGCATAGTCGCCGTCGCCGGCAACGTACCGCTTCATCACACTGAGCGAAACGCTCGACGCCTCGTTGACCTGGCTGGACGGTCGGACGTGCCGGTCTATGCCGGCTGCGAACGACCGATGGCGCGAGAGCTAGTGACCTCGGAGCACATCCACGGGCAAAACGGATTGGCTGGCTACGAATTGCCGGAGCCCACAAAGCAACTCGAAAGCCAACACGGTGTCGACTTCATCATCGAGACGGTAATGTCGTCCGAATCCGGAACCATCACCCTATGCCATATCGGTCCGCTCACTAATATCGGGACGGCGCTGGTCAAGGAGCCGCGCATCGCTGGCCGTATCCGCGAAATCGTTTTGATGGGTGGCTCGCGCGCGGAGGCCGGCAACATCACTCCGAGCGCCGAGTACAATATCTACGTCGATCCCGAAGCGGCGGACATCCTGCTAAACAGCGGTATCGCAATTACGATTGCGCCGCTCGACGTGTGCGGACTCGTCCTGGGCAGCCGCGAGATGCTCGCCCGTTTCGGCAACCTCGGCAACCGCGCCGGCGCTGCCATAGCTGGGCTTCTCGATTTCTCTCAGAGCCTCGATCTCACGAGATGGCGCGGGATAGGAGCGCCACTGTGGGATCCTTGCGCGGTCGCGTATCTTATCCAGCCCGAATTGTTCACGGGCAAGATGGTCAACGTATGCGTCGAGACGATGAGCCCGTTGACTCGCGGAATGACGGTAGTGGATTGGTGGCATGCGACCGACCGGCCGCCCAACGTGAACTTCCTTTACGACGTTAACGTCGAAGGGTTCTTTAACCTATTGACAGAGCGTTTCGCCCGCCTTCCCTGAAGAGAACGAGCGCCGCGAGCAAAGGGCTCGACGGCGCTCGTCATAGGTGTCAGCTAGAACAACTGTCGGCGCAACTCGATGAACGCATTCGTATTATTTGTGAATTGACCGTAGGGAGTTTGGGGTCCTCCGGCGAAGATATTGAAGCCAAGCGCAAAGGTGGTGTTATCGTCGAACTTGTAGGTGACCTTAGGCCGTATCCACCAGTCATGATATTGAAGTTCGTAGAGCGCGAAGAAGTCGGTAATTACCGTGTCACCTTCCAGCCAGTTCTTCTCCATGAATATAGTCATCAAACTCTTATAGACACCGCGCGTGCCGGAAGTGCTGCCCTGGAAGCCAAGATCCTGGAAGTTGCCAGGATCTGCGCCGCAGTTGTTGCAGCGGTCCTGGTTGGTAACCATGTCGTGCCAGTACTGGACGCTCGCAAAGACCGGGCGTTGGAGGTAGTCGCCTAGTACCGTCTTATCAACGCCCATCAGGACGCCCCAGTGAGATATATACTTGGGATTACCAACAATGCCCTGGTAGTACTGATCGCCAACGGTTTCCGACGACTCAACTCGCAGAACGGTACCGTCGATAGACTCGTGACCGGTTTCGAGGTCGTAGTCGATTGAACCGCCAATCACCTGCATACGATGTGGCTCGCGCAGAACGGCAGTGGCCGTCGAGAAAGTCCCCGTGTTCGGATAATCAATGTAGCCGGTCGTGTAGGTATACAGATAATTCAGCGTGTAGTTGAGACCGCCGATGGCGTCGCTCCAGCGCGCGCCACCTATCCAGTCCTGGGGCTTAATCGTCGGAGTGTGCAAGGTCACTGGCACCTTGAATCCGAACTGTCCGTTATAGAAGTTGTTGAAGTCGGATACTACCCCATAGGTCCAGTCGTGGTAGCCACCCTCGACCGGTTCGTTGTTAGCGAGACGCAGCCCGGGCCAGTAGGTTGGGAACCATTGAGGCATCCATAGCAGTTGCAGGTTAGCACCGACCCACGGTTGCCAGTTCATATTCGCCGCCCAAACCGGGATCTTGATATTCTCCTCTTCGAAGATAGTCGGGTTACGAAGGTTAAAGTTGTTAAGGATATCCAACATATAGACGCCGTCAGACTTACCCCACGCGATAATCTGACTGCCGATACGGAAAAAGAAATGGTTCGGTGTGATATCCAGGTAGTATTCGCGAAACACGGGATCATTTCCGGTCGCATCACCTTCAAAGGGATGCTGAAGGTTGTTCCCCCAATACGCCCATAGTTGCTGCTGGTACCTACCCTGTCCTTCGCTCGACAGTTGCCAGTCGCTGTCGTACCAGGGGCGAAACTGAACGATTGCTTTGATCTGCGGAAAATTTGGACCCCAATCCTGAGATTTCGGCGTCCATTCGATGTCCAGCCGAAACTCGTTGCGCTGACTCATCAGGTGATCAAGATGTTCGGTATCAAATTTCTCGGTCGAAGGATTAAATACCTGCCGCGTACCGTCGGGAAGGCGGAAGTAGCTCTCCATCTTGTAGGTGCCCCGGACTTCCAGATCGTCGGTTAGTTGATATGCTTCCGCGCATTTGACTAACCAGGTCGACAAAGATGCCACGACAACCATCGTGGCGACTAATACCAGGTAGACTCTTCTAGCTACTGCCTGCCGCATAATCCCTCCCGAGCGGACAATTACCACCTTAGCCTTGGATTTGAGATAAATGTTTCTCGTCGATCGGTTTCTATCGGGTCTAATCCTCCGAGCGCCGCCTTCTCGCTGAGCATCTGATAGGCGAATCATCGCGCGAGTTATTAGCGGGTGTCATCTGAACAGCTCCAGGCGTTTCCGCCATGTCTTACCTCGAAACAGGAGCCTGGTATTGCCGAGGACGTTTACCTCCAACGATCGGATCATAACCTTGCTGGGATTCGGTTCGACAATGTACGGATCGTTTTGCAAAACCGTAAGCACGTCCTCAACCGATTTAGCTTCGATCAGCATCAGGCAGCCTCGCTCTCCGAGCGTGCCTTCGAGCAGGAGCCGGCGTTGATTCCTGAGCGCCATGAGATATTCATTTCTCGCGGTTCCATGCTTCGCCCTCAGTTCCCCGAACTGGGCAATGTCATCCACTAACACCGCATACATCAATGTCGTCGCTGCCCGTTTTGACTGGCTGAAATGCAACAGACATGCCATGGACTCTTGCTAATAATTCAATCAAAAGATGCAAAATTCCTTATGTTAGTTGACCTTCCTCGCCTTTGTTTCGAGCCCATTAAGCGCTGAGAGCCGCCTAACGAAATCTCGTGAGTGTTGACGACTCTTCGTACTTACTGGTAGATGCCCGAGGTCAACCGCTGCGTCAGGCATAGCTATTGCGGTGTCTACGAAGGCGCGGCGGACGCCGAGTTGGTTTCCTAGGAACCCTTGGCGCGGTGATAGGGTCCATAGCCCACGCGGCAGTTTTTGAGTGAGGATGCAGACGTCGGCCGTCACGTCTTACTCAACGGCTTCCTGGTTGAAAAGAAGCCTTTATCTTGTCGTAGACGATAGCGACTGAGTCGAGGTAATAGCCGGGGTGCCCGGGTTTACCAATCCCAGCGGGAAGATCCTTGTAGTACCTCTGCCCCTGGGTCATATCCATCTTAGCTTCCTCATCTTGAGTCGACTCCGGCAGACCGAATTTCGCAATGTGGGGATCGGCCTGAGACTGGCCCTCGATGATCACCAGCGCATCAGCGCCGGTCTCACAACCCTTGCTTCTCAACGATGCCACCACCTGGTCCTCCTGACCAACCGCTCCCCAGGCTTCGACGATTGCGATCCTTCGATGGTCCGTCAGAGGTTCCCTCTGTAGAAGTGGCATGAAGCAATCATCCGGTTTGGGCGGTCGGTCGAATGTCGCGGTTTGAGTGAATGAGGCACTCGGCGGCGGTGGTACCGACGCGCAGCTCGCCGCTAGCAGGCATACGATCGCAACGACGTTCGCAGTCGCAGAAATTCCAGTCTTAGGACGCGAAGTTGTCATTGAATAGCGACGCTCTGCGGTATCGAGTGATCCAGGCCCCCATCCTCCTCAAGCGCGATCGGCTGCGATAATGTGCGTAATGGACCCTCGAGTTCAAGTTCACTGGCCGCGATTGCGGCCTGCTCAATCTCAGCCGAGAACGAGAGCGAGGCAACGTAGTAAACGAGTCCCGCAGTGGCAAGACTCACGAGCCACGCGATATCTATCCCGTGCATCTTCTGCGCTATTGGACCCACATAGATTCCAGGTAAAGATGCGAATGGCACTATGACGATCCAGCCGAGAATATACGCTAGCAATCCTCGCCATCCCCAACTGCCGTATATGCCATCAGCCTTGAATAGGTCCCTGATCGCGTAATGTCCATGCCTGATAAAGAAATAGTCGACGAGGTTGACGGCGGTCCAAGGAACAAGCAGGTACAGCAGAACGGTGAGCAGTAGCATAAGGGCGTTGATCGCGTTCTCGCCAGCGGCAAGAGTCGCACCCACCCAGCACACCGTTATCACGCCGATAAAGACTGCGCGAATGGTCAAGGTAGGTGTGACTGGCCGGAAAGAATCGAGCCAGGTAGCCAGAGTCAGCATCCCGCTATATGACGTCATAGCGATCATAGCGAACATCAACAGAACGCTATCGATAGCTATAGTCGTACCGAACCCGGAGAACAGCGCGTTACCGGCTCGGGTGACAGCTATCATAGGATCAGCCAGTCCCAGCCGCGTGGTGAGCCAAGCTCCGAGCGCAATCAACCAGATCGCGGAGGAAATCGCCCCGATAAAGACGTAACCGACGATCTGCGCGGTAGGCGTGTCGCGTTTCAGATACCGCGAGTAGTCGGAGACGTAGACCGCCAGCTGCAGGTTGTAGCTCGCGCAGGTGGCAAACTCGACGCCGAACGCGAAACCGTTGAAGTGCAGGTGGGGGACGGGACCATGCGGGATGAGGCCCATCGCGATCGCCCCGCTCAAAATCGCGAACAAAGGCAAGCTTGTCCAGAACAATAGCTTGACGACACGATGCATCCAGTCGTAGCCGTAGAAGGCCAGGAGCGCCGACGTGATCGCGAGTCCAATCAGCACCGCGTTGCGATCCCAGCCGAAGAGATCGTGAAGACCTCCCATGATCAGAAGCGCGCAGATCACATTGAACCCGATGAAATTCACCAGCGTCGCGGACAACGGCAGGATCACTCCGCGATAGCCGAACTGCGCGCGGCTCTGCACCATCTGCGGGAGACCCATGATAGGTCCTTGGGAGGCATGAAACGCCATGAAAACCGTGCCGACTACTATTCCGAGCGCCGCAGCCAGCGTCGTCCAGCCCAGAGACAGGCCCATCGCGGGCCCGACGAATCCGAGCGACACGCTCATGAACTGGAAATTTACGGTGAACCAGAAAGGACCTTGATCGCGCACGCGGCCATGACGCTCCGCGCTGGAAACGTAATCGATAGAGTGTCGCTCAACCGCGTAGGTCGCCTGATCTTCCGTCGAGCTAATGGACATGGTGCGTCCTGAACTCCATCGGTCACGCGATCTTCGGTCGCACGCTACTCAGGATTGAGCGCCTTCCACACCTGGTGCTCAAAATGGTGAACGGCGTGTTCGCTCCACCACGATCTCTCCTTGTTGATCATCAAGCGCCCCTGGTTGTACCCGCGCGAATGAATCCCGCGTTGCACTCCTTCACAGACCCCGACATCTTCGCCATTCACGATGCGCGCGTGGTAGTCGAACATCGCCATCTCGGTTTCGCCGGGGGGATTCGCCAGGGTGTAGAGGTCGAAATTCTCCAAGGTTGATTCCGGCCCGTTAGGGATCACATGAAAGACGAAAAGATTGCTGGGCGCCGGCCAGGTCATGAAGAGAGTGTTAGGCCATAGCGCCCAGATGTAACCGTCCTGGATCGCGTCGGTCGCATTGAACTTGTAGGCCTTATTATTCGGCCGCCCACTGCGCATTATGTGGGTTGAGTAGTACTCGTGCTCTTCACCGTCGAAGCTCCGAGTCGACAGTGAATCCTTTGAGCCCATAAACAGTGGATGCGCCACTGGACAGTGGTAGCACTCGAGGAAATTGTCGATGACTACCTTCCAATTAGCCTTGACCTCGAACCGGTCGCGGCGAATGAATTGCAGGTCATCGTAGCCGGGAATCGCGTCGCGACATTCCTGTGCGAAGCCGCCCGCCAGTTCGTTCAAGTCGACCGCATTCGGATCCAGGTTGACGTAAATAAATTTGCCGAATTCGCAAACCTTGACCTCAGGCAAATTGTAGTCGCTCTTCCGGAATCCCTTAACGTAGCTCTCGTGATTCGCAGATCGGAGGCATCCCTTCGTGTCGAAGGACCACGCGTGATAAGCGCAGACGAATGACCTTGCGTTGCCTTTGCCTTGAACAAGCTCGTAGGCGCGATGAGTGCAGACATTGTAGAAAGCGCGGATGACGTTGTCGGCGCCGCGGATAACCAGGATGCTCTGATCGAAAATCTGGCAGGTCAGATAACTTCCCGGGTGCGGCAATTCGGAGACGTGCCCGACGAACCACCAGTTCTTAAAGAAGATCAGTTCCTTCTCGCGTTGATAAATTCCTGGATCGAAAAAATAGCGCGCGGGCAGGGTGTAGGACTCCTCCGCCGTGTCCGTCATTCGGTCCGCGTCTCTTCGCAGACTCGACAGTCTGGTCAGCGCCATCTTTGTCCTCCTCTCATCGCTGGCGGGTACTGCAAAATAACCTCCGCGGGAAGGTCGGCCCCATCTTTAGCCCAAACTTTTGTATACAATCAAGTTCTGTGCCCACCGAATCCTGGAGCTTTAGATCGGCAGAAACACGAGAGATTTTCTCCACGCGAGTGTCCGCCTCCGAGTATTCGGTAGGCAGTTGCGGATCAATCTGGCAGCAACGGAATTAGGCTTTTCCGAGATTGCCCGTACCAAGCAGGGAATCGAAACACAATCTGAGATGATTGTATTCGAAATACGGACGTCGGCGTGAACCGCCGCTCCGCTCTGAGAGCGCGAGACCAGCGCTATTGCTTGTTTTTGATGTTTCCGATCAGTCGGTACATCGTGCTCGCGCAGTGATCGCGGCTCAGCCGGCCGGCGCGCTCGGCGTCGCCCAGGCGGAACGCCTCGAAAATCGCGAGATGCTGCAGTTCGGCCTGCTCCACCTCACCGGTAAGGTGTGATTCCAGCCGGATGTAGGGTTCTACGGCGTCACTGAGGTTAGCGACTATCTTGCTCAGTCGCTCGCGGTTCGCACTGGCTATCAACCGCACATGAAACTGCCGGTTCAGTTCCGGCCACTGGGACAGGTAGGTCGAGCCGGTCTTGTCCAGCTCGCCCATTCGATTCAGGATTGCCTCAACCTCTGCGACATCGCGCTCACTGCGCATTACTGTCGCTGTCACCATGGCGTGTTCTTCGATCACCATGCGGAGTTCAAAAATCTCCACGATCTCGGCGACGTCGAGCGATTTTACTGCGAAGCCGCGGCGGGGCCGAAGTTCAATCAGTCCCTCAGCCTGAAGCCGGCTCATCGCTTCGCGGATCGGCACGCGGCTGATGCCAAATTTCTTGGCGATTCGTTCCTGACGGAGCTCGCTTCCCGGCGGCAGCGCCCCGCTCTGTATACTTTCACGCAGCCACGAGTAGGTGGCCTCGGGTAGCGAATTCAAATTCTGCTGCAAGGTGTTGTCCTGGTCGGGTGGTATAGCCATTACTAGTCCGTTCAACCTCCCCTTGGTGCTTTAAGGCGGGTGCAGAAACTCTCGTGCGGCCTATCTCAAACTGACGATTCTATTCATTTTCGGCGGTATTACAAGCTGTAGTATACAAAAACCGTTCGCTGTCACTTAAAACAATCGGAAGTACTCCCGTTGTTCCCAATCGGTGACCTCGTCCGAGTTTCCGCCTGGATGCTCCTTGAGGTAGCTCTCGAATCGGTTAACCTCGCTCATCTTCATGGTGACCATGAAATCGATGAACCTGTCTCCCATCTTCGCGCGATACAGTTTGTCGGCTCCGAGTTCTTCGACTGCCTCTCGCAGCGAAGTCGGCAGCTTTGCCACGTTTGCCTTATAAGGCTCGCCGCGTAGCGGTCCAGGATCGGCCTTGGTCTCGATGCCGTCGAGTCCGGCGATCAGCTGTGAGGCCATGTACAAATAGGGATTCGCCGTCGGCTCCCCGCTCCGATTCTCAATGTGACTGCCGGGGTCGCCGACTCTTCCCTGTACTCTGATCATTGCCGCGCGATTGTCGATCGCCCAGGTCGCTCCCGTCGGCGCCAACGAGTGCGGCTTGACGCGGCGATATCCGTTGACCGAA
>Ga0210393_10000520_pt1 | contig 34718 bp, 24 predicted proteins | sample IncBWC27OmetaG_FD_160068 | JGI IMG/M metagenome (GOLD analysis project Ga0210393, IMG submission 160068) | Forest soil microbial communities from Barre Woods Harvard Forest LTER site, Petersham, Massachusetts, United States - Inc-BW-C-27-O ...
GATCAGTACGTCAACCCCGACACGCGCTTCTGGCACGCCAGCGGAATCGACGTATCGCTCTCCGCCAGCGGCCTTACCGTGCAGACCCAGTCGGTACTGTCGATACTTATCGGAGGTATCGCGTTCGAGACCGCGCCCAACGTCATGATCCAGCCTCCGGCCGACGAGAACGCAATCTTCACCCTTTACAGCAATCGAACCGAGGCCTTTAACCCGCCTCCGGTAAATCCGCAGACCTACCAGCTTGTCTTCAAGGATTCGGTGCGAGGTCTCACGGCCGGAGCGCCAGTTGAGTTCCGCGGCATTCCTATCGGCGAGGTTTCGGATATCTCCGCCCAGATCGATCTAAAGACCTTTCAGTTCTCGGTGCCAGTGACTATCAAGCTTGATCCACGAAGACTCGGCGTCAAAGTCCTCGATCTGGGACCCGGCGTAGACCTGGAGACCATGCGGCGCAAGCTGATCGACGCTATGATCGCGCACGGAGTCCGCGCCGAACTGCGGACAGGGAACCTGCTTACAGGCGCCGCCTACGTCTCGCTCGACTTTTTCCCGGGCGCACCACCTGCAACGATCGATTGGTCGCAAAACCCGGTACAACTCCCGACCGTTGGGGGACAGTTAGAGGCCACCGAGGCTACCGTCGAGAATATTATTGAGAAACTTGACAAGGTGCCGTTCCAGGAGATCGGCGTCAACCTGCAGAAAGCTATCGCGCAACTCAATGAGACCCTGCTTGCCGCCCAAGGCACCCTGACGAGCGCACACACCACGATGAATAATGCCAACCTCCTCACCGAGCCGAATTCCGCGCAGGTCCAGCAGATCGGCACCACTCTGCAGGAGGTGAGCCGCGCCGCGCGATCGGTGCGCGTGCTTGCAGACTATCTCGAGCGCCATCCCGACGCGCTCATCAAGGGCAAGAGCGGGGAGGCTAAGTGATGGCACGTCGTATCGCACAATTGATCTCAATTGCGTTGGCTGCGGTGGTAGCTGTCGGATGCAGCACTGCGCCGTCGAAGTTCTACTCGCTGTCCTCCACCTCCGCCGCTGACGGCACGCCGCCGACCGCCGTCGCCGTGATGGTTGGCCCCGTGACTATCCCCGCCTCGGTCGATCAGCCGGAGTTTGTCGTGCAAGTCGCGGCGAACCGCGTTCAGGTTGACGAGTTCAATCGATGGGTCGCTCCGCTCGGTGACGCGATCGCGCGCGCTGTCGCCGGCGACCTGGTCGTCCTGCTGGGCAGTCCTGAAGTGGCCTCCAACCAGTTGGCGAACTTCGTCCCGGATTACCGAGTCACCATCGACGTGCAGAAATTCGAGTCGGTGCCCGGCAGTGCTGCCACGCTCGAGGCTGTATGGACGGTGCGCAAAAGCGTCGGCGGTGAAATCCGTTCGGGACGCACGGTCGCGCGCGAACCCGTGCAGGGTCAGAGCTATGACGCGCTCGCCGCCGCGCACAGCCAGGCACTCGCGCAGATGAGCACCGACATCGCGGTTGCCATCCGCGCCGAAGCCGAGCAAAAGCCTTAGCGATGGCACGCGACGACATCACCTCTGTCGAGCCCGGCCTGTTTAGGCAATTTCGCGAGCAATTTCACCTCCTTTTCGCGCCGCACCGGCATTCAGCACTACTCGGTGCGATCATCGCCCTATTTTTGGTGCGGCCTTTTACTGGCGATACCGGCGCCGGTCCGCCGCTGTTCAGTCTCCTGATAGTACTTCTGCTTTTGATGGCGCTCTATAACATCGACGTCGAGCATCTCGTCGGCGATCGCGAAGTTCTGCTGGCGCAGAGGAGGAGGCGAAATGCTATCACTTGGACGCTGGCAGCGGCTGCAATTGTGGAACGGTGGATTTCAATTTTCGCCCCCGAGCATTCATTTCATATGGGGGGTTCAGCGTTGATACTGGTGCTCTTCGCCTACATCACCTGGAATCAATTGCGCGCGGTGCTGAAGCAAAAGGAAGTGACGAGCGAAGTCATCAGCATGTCGATCTCTACCTATCTGCTGCTCGGATTGACGTGTGGAATGCTATACATCGTCCTGTACGACCTACACCCGGCTTCCTTCGTATTCAGCGCCGGAGCTCCTAATTCCCAACAACAGGCTATCCCGATTCTCATCTATTTCAGCTTGACGACCCTTTCAACCATCGGCTTCGGCGACATCACTCCGGTAACTCTTCAGGCCCGCTACATAGCTGTCGCAGAAGGAATTACCGGACAGTTCTATCTCGCGATCCTGGTCGCACGCCTGGTAGGTATGCAGATGACTCAGCCCGCAAGCTCTCAGCCGGCAATCACCAGTGCCGATTCCGAAAAAATAGACCAGGCATGAGCGTGACGGGAAGAAATTCGTGAGCGCAATTGGCATCGGTCTCATCGTCCTCGTCTGCGTCTTCGGCGGCTCAATTCTCGGGATGGTTCTTCACACGGTTCTGCCCGAGCAGCATCTGAGCGCCGATTCCAAGGACGTCATCAAGCTCGGTATGGGCCTGATCGCGACGATGTCCGCTCTGGTGCTCGCTCTTCTGACCAACTCGGCCAAGGGTTCCTTCGACACTCAAAGGAACGAGCTGACCCAGATGTCCGCGAGCATTATACTGCTCGATCGCGTCCTCGCGCACTACGGCCCGGAGACCAAAGACGCTCGCGATCTCCTCAAGGGGACCGTAAATAATATGATAAATCGCATGTGGCCCGCCGAAGGTTCTGGTCCGCAGTTGCAGCCGGTCGCGGCCGAAGCCTTCTACGACAAGATTCAGGCTCTCTCACCGCAGAACGACGTTCAGCGTCAGCTTCAAGCCCAGGCTGTGAAGATCAGCGTTGATATCGGCCAGTCGCGATGGCTGCTGTTCGAGCAGGGCGGCCGCTCAATTCCGATGCCGTTTCTCGTGCTGCTAATTTTCTGGGTCACCGTCATTTTTCTCAGCTTCGGCCTATTCGCGCCCCGTAACGCGACCGTCATCGTCACTCTCTTCCTGTGTGCGCTTTCGCTTTCCGGCGCTATCTACCTGATACTGGAATTGGATCACCCATTCGGCGGCCTTGTTCAAATCTCAAGCGCTCCACTGCGCAGCGCTCTCTCGCAAATCGACAAGTAACAAGCGCATACTTTCGGTTCCCTTCATAACACTATCTAAGTGCCCCAGCGTCGCTTTCCCACCTCGCCCGCGATACCCTTAGAGCACGGGATAGAGACAGGAATTGAGCTCGAATTGATCGATTCCCCATCGCGGTTCTTCACCATCCTTTAAAAGGCGGTCCGCCGAAGAACCCTAAGCCCTACGAGTAAGGCCAGAGGAGGCCAGTATGATCTTCCTATTTCCGCGGGAGGCTCCGTTGTGATCCCCTCTCCACAGCGCACAATGCCCAGGAACTAACCTTGCTCACACCCCGCACCAAAGCAATTCTACAAAACGTCGCAGCTTACGCGATCGCTGCTGCGATCATCTCGTACGCCTCCCGCGGCGTTTCCTGGTCGCAGGTCGCCGCAGCCTGTCACCACTCCTCGCTCTTGCTGTTCCTTCTCGCCAGCACCGCCGGCTTCCTGATCTGGTTCATCGGCGAGACTTTCCTCTACTCGCGCCTGTTCAGCTATTTCCATGCGCCGACAACTCCGCGCGAACTGATTCCGACCATGGCCGCTGTTTACTTTCTTCAAATCGTGAACTCATGGGTCGCCGGCGGAGCCTTTGTGCTTTTTCTGCACGTACGCAAGCACGTGCCCTGGCTGATGAGCGGATGCACTCTGCTATTCCAGGGCTATCTCGACGCCATCCTGTTTACCGCGCTGACACTGCTCGCGATCGCAGTCGTTCCGAGCTCGCCGATTCGTCTCGGCCTCATCTATGCGGCCGCCGCATTGGCCGCCTGCAGTCTCGTCGCGTCTTTTTTCCTCTCATGGGGGTCGCGCCTGCGCACCACCAATTGGCTCCGGTGGATGTTCTACGATCGCCCTTCGATGTCGACCTTCCGCATCGCGCAGCCGTGGCAATACGCCAGACTCTTCGGCATCAGGCTGCTGATAGTGATCGGCGCCGGCCTCGCGCTCTATGGACAGTTCGTCAGTTTTCATATCAAAGTGCCGCTCCTGCAGACCCTCGCCCTGACTCCATTCATCGTGGCCATCGGTAACTCTCCATTCTCACCGGGCGGAATCGGCACTACCCAGTTAGTTTTCACGCTCGCGTTTGCCCGCTTTGCCGCGAAGGACGATCTGTTCGCGCTTTCGCTGGCCGTAACAGTCTTCAACCTCGTAGTACGAATGCCGATGGGACTGGCGATGGGCGCGCCGCTGGCCGCAGAAGCAGTCGAAGTCGAAACCGAATTTGTTCCCGTGCGAAAGGTGGCACAATTATGAATCTCATCCGGAACAGTTACCTGGCCACACTGCTGGCGATGGCGCTCCTGATTGGAGCGTCTGCCTCTCACGCCGCCGACGACCAACAGTCGCGCGAAACCGTCGAACGCGTAGCGCATCTGTTCAGCAGCAAATCCAGCATTGCAACCGTCAAAATGCAGATCAACAACGAAGACGGGCAACGCGACATCTCGATGAAGATCTGGTCGCTCGGCGACAAGCTTCTGCTCCGCATCACCAGTCCCCAGGATCAAGCGGGCACCGCCGTCCTCAAGGAAGGCAGCGACGTCTGGTACTACTTGCCCAAGACCAATCGCACGGTCAAAGTCCCGGCCTCGATGTCGATGAACGGATGGATGGGCAGCGACTTCTCGATCGACGACCTGGTAAAGGAAACATTTCTCACGCGCGACTACACCATCAGCACCTTCTTCCAGGGCAACCGCGGCGGCATCGCTGTCGACGAATACACGCTGACGCCGAAGCCCGATGCGCCGGTAGTGTGGGGAAAAATCATTCTGCAAATTCGCAAAGCCGACGCCGTTCCGACCTGGCAAGGCTTCTATGACGAGGACGGCAAGCTGGTCCGCGAGCTGACGTTCTCCGACTTCAAATCAAAGAGCGGCCGCATAATTCCCACACGCCTCGTGATGCAGCCGGCTGACAAGGCCGGCACCGCGACGACAATCGATTACGAAGATATCGCCTTCGACGTGCCGATCAGCGAAAGCACCTTCGCACTGCCCAGTCAGAAACAATGAGCGGACGGCTGCTACAGCTCGCCTGGCGCAACCTATGGCGTAACCGCCGGCGCACTTTCATCACGATGACCGCCATCGCGTTCGGCTACGTCATGCTGCTGTTCGTCGCCTGCCTGATGGCGGGCCTGCGATGGCAGATGATCGAGAACGGCACTTCGCTGATCATGTCGCAGATCCAGGTGCATTCTCCCGCCTACTATCCCAGCCGCTCCATCCAAAAGACTCTCGGCGGAAGCAACGGCACAGACGTCGGTAAGTTGCTGGCTGCAATCACCGCCGATCGCCGCGTGTACGCCGCCGCGCCAAGGGTTTACGGCTACGGATTGCTGAGCGCCGCCCATCGCTCCGCCGGCGTCGAGCTGATGGGGATCGTTCCCGACCAGGAATCGAAAGTAACCATCCTGAATAAGCAGTTGGCCAAGGGCAGCTACCTCACCGCGCAAGTGCCCAAAGGCGTCGTGATAGGAGACAAGCTCGCCAGCACGATCGGCATCGACGTCAATTCTCAGATAGTTTTGCTGACGCAGGCCGCCGACGGCGCAATCGGCAACGACCTGTACACAGTAGTCGGTGTCTTTCACACCGGTCTCGACGCGGCCGACCGCAGCTTGATCCTCATGTCTCTGCCGGCGCTACAAGACCTGTTGCATCTCGCGCCCGCGCAGATTCACGAAGTCGGCATCAAGCTGAACAACATAACTGCCGCCAATGTCGTGGCAGCCGCCCTGCAGGTTAAACTCAGTAAAACTCTTCCTGTCCGCGTCATGGCATGGCCGGAACTCGCGCCGGAACTGGCCAACTACATTCAGTTCAATCACGGCATCACCTTCGTGCTCTTCTTCATCTTCTTTCTGTTGGCCGTGATCGGTGTCATGAACACGATGCTCATGGCGGTGTTCGAACGAACCCGTGAACTGGGAATGCTGATGGCCCTCGGAATGCGGCCCAGCCAGATCATCTATCTGATCATGACCGAAGCAACAGGATTGGCATTAGCGAGCCTCGTCGTCGGAGCCGCGCTTGGAATCCCGGTCCTCTGGTACCTGCAGGAACACGGCCTCGACCTGGGGGGAGCCACCGGCGCCGTGATCTCCGTCGCAGGAGTAGTAGTAGGTCATTTGTGGTACGGCCGGCAGGATTTTCCCGCATACAGCCAGGCCGCTGTCGGACTCGCCGCGACGGCTCTAGTCTCTGCGCTCTATCCGGCCTGGCGAGCCTCGCACTTCCGACCGACCGAAGCGATTCGCAAGGTTTAGCAATTGAGAAGCATTCTCCTACTGGCGAAGATCAGCTGGCGCAATCTCTGGCGCAATCCGCGAGGCACTGCGCTGACTGCCCTAGCGTTGGGTTTAGGTCTCGCACTGCTGTTGATTTCTCTAGGTCTCCTCGACGGCGGGCACGAGCAGACCATCGCCGACGGAGTGCGGTTTGGACCCGGACATGTGGTGATCGAGGCCAAGGGCTATCAAGCTTCAAGCTCTGACGAGTTGCTGCTTCCCGCTGAAGTGGTATCCAAGACGCAGGAGTTTTTTCAAACTCCGAAATTGAAAAACATCGTGCGAGGTGTCAGTCCGAGGCTGCTCGGTACCGGCCTGCTAAGTTCTTCCGCCAATTCTTCCGGCGTGAGAATCACGGGAGTGATCGCGCAAAATGAACGCGCGGTATCGCTGATACCTCAGCGTATGGTTGAAGGCACCTACCTGACCGAGAGCAGTCCCGCCAGCAGCGTTGTCATCGGCGCCGACCTTGCTCACAAGCTCGAGGTAAAAATAGGTTCGCGGGTAGTCCTCATGACTCAGTCGCTGCTACCCAGCAGCGAAGCAAAGGATAGCTCCGGAAATTCGATGCAAAGCACTCTGCTACGTGTGAGCGGGATCTTCCGCACCGGCCTGGAAGCGGTCGACGCCAACATCATTAACCTGCCGCTACCAGCCGCTCAGGCGCTGCTCGGAGTGAAAGACGGTCAGGTGACCCAGGTGGCATTGCTGCTCCGACAGGAAGGCGAGTCGCCGATGGTTGCGAAGGCTTTGCGTCAGCAGCTGACGGGAGAGCCTGTCGAAGTCTTGACCTGGCGGGAATCAATCCCGATGCTTGCGCAAATTCTCGGGCTGGACCACGCATTCAACTACATCATGAACGGCGTGGTGCTCGCGATGGTCGGGTTGGGCATCCTTAACACGATTCTCATGCGGGTGCTGGAGCGCCGTTACGAATTTGGCGTCTGCAAAGCTGTTGGTCTTATGCCACGCCAGCTTGCCGTCATGGTTGTCGGCGAGTCGTTGGCGCTCACTGCTATAAGCCTGACGCTCGGACTGGTCTTGGGTTTGAGCGTTGAGCATTACTTTGCCACCGCGGGACTGGATCTGCGCTGGATTTTCAAGGCAGGTCTTCCACCGGCGCTGGTGTTCGATCCTATTCTCTACTCGCGGCTAAGCTCGAATCGAATCGGGTGGTCGGTCGGGATCGTGTTTGCGATGGCAACAGTCATTTCGTTTTATCCGGCGCTCAAGGCCGCCCGAACAGAGCTACCAGACTCGCTGAAGGTGCTTTAGAAAATATGGCTACCGCGACTGAATGGGCAGTGGAACTGAAGGACGTGCGGAAGACCTATCGCACGGGACCTATCGAAGTGCCGGCATTGCGCGGCGTATCGCTGCAGATAGCAGCCGGGGAGTTTACAGCGGCGGCAGGTCCGTCGGGTTCCGGCAAAACGACCCTGCTGAACATTATAGGTGGACTGGATCGTGCCGATAAGGGCGAAGTATGGGTGGCAGGGCAGAACCTTCAACTTCTAAGTTCAGGCGACCTCGCTCTTTTGCGTTTGCAGCGAATCGGCTTTGTGTTCCAGACCTACAACCTGCTGCCGGTTCTTACCGCATTGGAAAACGCCGAGTTTACGCTGCTGCTCCAGGGAATGCCGGTGCATCAGCGCCGAGAGAGAGTCGAAAAGCTTTTTTCGGAAATCGGTCTCGCCGGGCTCGAGGATCGGCGCCCGGCGGAATTGTCCGGCGGCCAGCAGCAGCGGGTTGCCGTGGCTCGTGCGATGGTTACCGAGCCTGCGCTAATCCTTGCAGATGAACCTACGGCGAATCTGGATTCGGCCAGCGCGATTGCGCTACTCGACGTGATGGAACACCTCAATCAAAAGACCGGCACAACCTTCATATTCTCCACCCACGACCCGCAGGTCATGGAGCGAGCGCATCGGCTGATCCGTCTGCGCGATGGCGAGGTAACACGCGACGATACGCGAAGTAGTCGAGAGACGGCGGTTACGGTGAATGGGGACGCTGCGTGACCAGGGAAATCCATTCACCTGGGAATTGATGCGCCGCCTGGAACGGACGGGATGGGTGCATGGTATCCTGCGCTGGTCGCCGCAGCCACGATTGGCGGTGCGCCCGCAATGTAGTAGCGAACAAGTTCCGTCGTGACCTCTGGACCGCCGACGAAGGTCGTGCCTTCCTGCTTGAGCAGCCGATGGGGAGGCGCCACTTCGAAGTACAGCGTGTTTTCCGGGATTACCGGCTTGATGACCTGCAGTACAAAGCGCGGCCAGTTCGGCATGACCGTCGTGATATCGACCTTCGCGGTTACCTTCAGGGCGGCGAAAGTGCCGGCCGGCACGGTGATCGGGTCGGAACTTGACGACGCCCAAACCTCCTGGCCGACGTAGCTGTAAGGCGTGATCTGCTGATGCAACGAGCCCTCACTGCCGTCGCTCGGCGGATTGAGGACGCGTATGAACGCCACCCATGGAACGGAATCCGGATACAAATCCGGCGGCAGGTTGGCGGCGCCCGCGAGCCGCATCACCGCAGCATCGTTACGCCAGAAGGCACTCTGCAGCGCGCGACCGTGATCGTACAGCGTCCACTTGTACATGGTGCAGCCCTTCCGATGATTCGGAAAGAGCCAGAAAGCGACTTCGAACTGAGAAGGCGAAAGGGTGGTTATCTCGACATGGATCGTGTCGTCGTCGACCATCTCGTTCCACGACTTCACTTTGTTCAAGACCTCACCGGTGACGTTCGCGGTCTGCCGGGTTTCGTCGACCTCGGTGCCTGGCGGCGGAGTCATTATGTCAGCCCCGGATTGTTCGGTTATCATTGCATTGCCGAGCAAACCGCGCGTTACCAGCCACGCATCCGTCGCGCCGCCTGCACTCGACTCTGTGCCAGGCGCAGAAATAGCGTCGGTGCGACCCGAGCCAGGCTCGAGAGCCAAAACTGCGGCGAACACGAGTAGCGAAGAAATCAGAATCCTGAGTCGAAACGACGAACTGATAAATCCAAGAATTTGTTGCTCCTAGGAAACGATCTGCGCCGGCACACACGTCCGGAACGCCTACCGTGTGGATGTCGGCGATTCTTCCTCGGGAAGAGTATGTAGATGGAAGCAGACTCTCGGGAGGTGGGTAGAGCCTATACCCTTCAGAGTCGGCAAAGCAAAGGAAGTGGTCCGGAGATCGAACCTGCGAGTATCTCAGAGACCATTTTCACCGGCTTGACTGCAGCTCCTGCGAGAGCGCGCGAAGCAGGAGAGGCTCTTTCAGAAAGAAATGGTCGCGGGGAAACATTCGCAGTGAGAATGAGGCGCTCGTCTGAGAACGCCACGCTTCGAGGTCGCTCGCGCTCACCCTGCGGTCCTGCACGCCGCCGAACGCGGAGATTGGACAGTTCAGAGGCGGTTCATTCGAGTAGAGATAGGTTTCGTAGAGAGCAAAGTCGGCGCGCAGAATCGGAAGCATAACCTCCATTAATTCTTCGTGGTCCAGAAGCTCGCGAGGCGTGCCGTTCAGCCGGCGAAGTTCCGCAAGGAACTCTTTGTCCGCAAGATTGTGAATTGGCGGGGTTCGATGAGGAATTTGCGGCGCACGACCGGCGGACGCAAACAGGCGAACCGGATGCACGCCATGTTGGCGGCGGGTTTGGCGAGCGAGTTCAAATGCAATCAACGCTCCGAGGCTGTGGCCGAAAAAAGCAAACGGCTTATCCAGCAGCGGATCCAGGACTCGAGCTAGGGCTTCGACAAGACATGAGAGCATGGTGAAAGGCGGCTCCGTCAGGCGCATTCCACGACCCGGGAGTTGAATCGGACAGAGCTCGACCTCGCGCGGCAGGCCGTCGGCCCACTTGCGAAAGATCAATGCACCGGCGCCGGCGTAAGGAAAACAAAACAGGCGAAGCTGCGCTTTTGGATCGGGCTTGCGGAACGAAATCCAGCGGTCAACAGCGCCGGCGTTGGTCGACTGGCTCATTCACGATTTGTCCTTGTGCTGATCCATCTTCAATCTCAAGCTGAGGGGCCTCATGTCGGTCCAGACTTCCTTGATATGCGCCAGGCATTCGGTCCTGGAACCGGTCGTGCCCGTCGCTGTCCAGCCAAGCGGCAATTCCTTTTCGGCAGGCCAGACGGAGTACTGCTCCTCATGATTTACGACTACTCGGTAAGTTGTCGTGTCTTCCATCGAGTCACTATTCATGTGCGTCCTTTATCTAGCTTGCAGACTGACCTGTTCTTCAGTGAGAAACTCCTCGGAAGCGTGAATTCGATCGAGCCGAATTCGCAGCTTTTCCGCCAGGACTTCGACGTGAGGTTTGTACACCATCGTTGCATGGTTCCCCGGAACGAGCTCGACGTCCACGCCTTCGTCGGCCCACTTGCTCCAGCCCAAGGTCGGATCTGATGAGACACTCGACAGCTCGAGGCCGGCTTTCAAGAGCGTGATTCGCCCGGGGTAGCGACGCAGCTGGTAGTTTCTGGTAGCTCGAAAGTCGGCCTTGCAGAGCTCGATGAACGGCTGAGCCTGTGAGACCTCAATATCCTGTGGCATCAGCCCGGCTCTTTTCGCGTGTTCGAGCACGCGCTCGAGCAATTCGTGCTTCGGAAGGCGGGCGAGAGAATCGCGCGGGTCGAGTGACAGACCGAAGTACCGGACAAAATCGACCAGCAACCGCGCCTCGAAATCCTCGTCGGCCAGTTCTTCGTCCGCTGCGGGGATCCGGGTATCCAGCATGGCCAGCAGTGCTACCCGTTGTCCTTGAGCGTGAAACTGCTGGGCCATCTCGAAGGCTACGACACCTCCCATCGACCATCCACCCAAGAGGTAGGGTCCCACCGGCTGCACCTTGCGTAGTGCTTCGATGTAGTAAGCGGCCATATCTTCGATCCGCGACTGTGGTTGCGATCCTTCTTCGAGTCCTCTCGCTTGCAAGCCATAGGTTGGTTGATCGGAGCCCAGATGGCGCGCCAGATGAACGTAAGGAAACACATGTCCGCCCGCGGGATGTATCAGGAAGAGAGGCCGTCGATTCCCCTCCGGTTGAATAGCTACCAAAGAAGAAACCGGCGGCGCCTGGGAATGCTGGCGAAGAACAGTCGCGAGATGCTCAACCGTCGCTCCCTGAAACACGGTGGCCAGCGGAACTCTCTTGCCCAGGCGCTTTTCGATCAACGCGAACAAGCGAACGGCAGCCAGGGAATGTCCGCCGAGCTCAAAGAAGTTGTCCGTCACGCCGATGGGACGAACGCCCAAGACCTCTTCCCACAGACTAACGAGTTGGGCTTCCAGAGGATCGCGCGGCGCCACGAATTCCTTTGCCGGCGCATGCTGCGCCCGTCCCGCATCGGGCAGTGCGCTGCGATCAACCTTCCCGTTGGGCATCAATGGCAGAGTATCGATCTGCACGAAGACCGAGGGCATCAGATAGTCGGGTAGCTTCTCTTTGAGAAAGAGCCGCAATTCGCCGGCCGTCGGTGGTAGGTCGCGTGGAGCGACTATGTAAGCCACTAGCTGTTTCTCCCCCGGTCCGTGCTCGCGAGCGACGACGACAGCCTCGCGCACGGCAGGATGCTGGCGAAGAACGGATTCGATTTCGCCAAGTTCGACGCGAAAGCCGCGAATCTTTACCTGCTGATCAATTCGGTCGAGGAACTCGATGTTGCCATTCGCCAGATAGCGTGCGCGGTCACCGGTCTTGTACAGTCGCGCTCCAGGCTCGCCGCCGAACGGATTGGGAACGAAATTCTCAGCGGTAAGATCCGCTCGATTCAAATAACCGCGAGCCAGACAGTCGCCGCCAATGTAGAGCTGTCCGGCAACTCCCATTGGAAGCGGGTTGCCATGCTTATTGAGAATATACGTTTCGCGATTCGTGAGAGGACGGCCGATGGGAATCTTTCGGAGAGTTGAGCCCTCGCCCGATGCGACATCGAAAACAGTGGCCGTTATAGTTGTCTCCGTCGGTCCATAAGCATTGACCAGGCGGACCGACCTTAAAGGCGTTCGATTCCAGAGCTCGACAAACTCGGGCAGCATCGTGTCTCCGCCCACAATAAAGACCCGGGCCTGCATAGCAGGAACCAGCTCCGAGAGGCCAGCCCAATGCCGCGCCAGTTCATTCCAGTAACTAGTCGGAACGTTTAGTACAGTTAGCCCGGATTCGGAGACCTTCTTGTGAAACTCTGTGATATCCCATACGTCGGTACTCATCATGACCAGCCTGGCTCCGGCCACCAGCGTAGGCATAATTTGCTCCAACGAAAGATCGAAACTCAGCGAGGCAAATTGAAGCACCCGGTCGCTCGAATCCAGGGTATAGTACTTCTGACCACTAAGGCAGTGCGCTGCGATCGAAGCATGGGAAATGAGAACTCCCTTCGGCCGGCCGGTGGATCCCGACGTGTAGATTATATAGGCCAGGTTCTCAGGAAGGGTCAGGCAGAACGGATTCTCGGAGCTCGCTTGCGCGATGGTTTCCGAGTCTGAATCCAAACAGACCACCCGCGCATTGTGCTGAGGCAATCCCGGCATTAATGATGCATGCGCCAACAGGACAGGCACATTGGCATCTTCGAGGATGAACGCGAGCCGCTCTTTCGGATAGGCTGGATCGAGCGGCACATAGATTCCGCCTGCTTTGAGAATGGCCAGCAGACCGATAACCATATCGACGGAGTGCTTGAGACACATCGCGACCGGCGTCTCTGGTTTCACTCCCAGCAGCCGCAGATGGTTCGCGAGCTGATTTGCCCGATGATTGAGTTCTGTGTAACTAAGCTGCTGATCGTCGAGTACAACTGCTATCGCCGCGGGCGTTCGTTCGACCTGCGCCTCAAACAGCTGAGGAATACACGCGTCTTCCGCCTTGTCTGCTTTGGTATCGTTGAAGGTGATCAGAATATTGTGCCGTTCGGCGTCGGATAGGAGTGGCAAATCCGAGAGGCGCCGCTCAGGAGCGGCCGCTATAGCTCCCAGCAAGGACTCAAACTGAGTCAGCATTCGTGCGACGGTAGCGGCTTCAAACAAATCGGTGTTGTAGGTGAGTGTGCCTAAGAACCCTGCAGCGGTGTCCGCGAAATGCATCGTCAAATCAAAGTGAGTCGTCGCCGTATCCACTTCCACGGGGGTCAGGCTCAAGCCCGGCAGGTCCACCGCCTGCAGCGGAGTATTCTGCAGCACGAACATCACCTGGAAGAGCGGGTTACGGCTTAAGTCTCTCGCCAGATGCAGTTCCTCGACCAATTTCTCAAAGGGCAGGTCTTGATGAGCATACGCCCCCAAACATACTTCTCTTACGCGCCGGAGAAGGTCGCGAAAAGTGGGATTACCTGAAAGCTCGGTGCGCAGCACCAGCGTGTTGACGAAAAATCCGATCAGACCTTCGGTCTCCAGCCGGTTACGGTTAGCGATAGGCGTTCCGATGACAAGGTCGTCTTGATTCGTGTAGCCTTGCAGCAAAACCTGGAATGCCGCCAGCATCGTCATGAAGAGAGTGACCCCTTCCTGGCGGCTCAGCGCCTTCAACCGGTCACCTACAATCGGAGCCAATAGGACAGATTGGCGCCCGCCATGAAAAGTCTGGATAGGCGGCCGCGGATGGTCGGTGGGCAATTCAAGGAGTGGGGGCGCGCCCAGCAGTTGCTCTTTCCAATAGCTCAGCTGAGTCTCGAGAACCTCGTCCGCCAGCCAATTTCGCTGCCAATGTGCAAAGTCTGCATACTGAACCGGCAGCTCAGGCAGCGATGCCGGCCTGTCAGAGCAAAAGGCGTCGTAGAGTATGGCCATCTCACGAATCAAAATTCCGGCTGACCAGCCGTCGGTTACAATGTGATGCATCGTCAGCAACCCGACGTGATCGTTCTCGCCCAGCCGTAACACGGTAGCTCGCACGAGAGGCCCTTGGGCCAAATCGAAAGGCCGTTGGGCTTCATTGGTCGCGAGCCGCTGAACCTCCGCCTCTCGCTCCGTGTCAGGCAGCTCGCGCAAATCAAGGATTGGCAGGGCCACGGTCAAGCGCGGCGCAATAACCTGAACGGGACGGCCATCGACTGTGGCAAAGGTCGTTCGCAAGGACTCATGCCTCTTTACGATTTCGTTCAGACTCAGCTTGAGGGCCGCCGCGTTGAGGTGTCCCTTGAGGCGAACGGCGGCGGGGAAATTATAGACTGAGCCCGGTTCGAGCTGATCGATGAACCAGAGGCGCTGTTGAGCAAAGGACAAAGGCAGTTCGCCGTCCCTGGAAACGGGCACGATAGGAGGGGCCTGTAACGCCGCTCCACCGGGCGCGTCAATCTTCTCAGCCAGGCCGGCTACGGTGGGCGACTCGAATAGATGTCGCAGCGGCATCTCGACCTTGAAGGCTTCACGAATCCGCGAAACGACCTGAGTCGCCAGCAGCGAATGGCCACCGAGCTGAAAAAAGTTGTCGTGGATACCCACTCGCTGGACGCCGAGGACATGCGCCCAAATTTCGGCGAGCAGCTCTTCGGTAGGCGTGCGGCATGCCACGAACGCCTCATCCAGCTCGGGGCGCCGAGCGTCAGGCGCCGGTAGTGCGCGGCGGTCCACCTTACCGTTGGCATTCAGCGGAAAGGCGTCCAGCACGATGAAGGCTGCGGGCATCATGTGCTCGGGCAACCTGTCCTTCAGAAAGGCACGGAGCTCGCTGCCAGTAGGATGGGTCTCTTCCTGAGCTGTCACATATGCCAGCAACCGCTTATCTCCGGACTCGTCCTCATGAACGAGGACGATAGCCTCGTGCACCGCGGGATGTAGTGCGAGCGTTGCCTCGATTTCCCCAAGTTCGATCCGGAAGCCACGAATCTTGACCTGATGGTCGCCGCGGCCAAGGTATTCGATATTTCCGTCGGACCGATAACGCGCCAGGTCTCCAGTCCTATACAGCCGAGTTCCCGACTTAGCACTGAGCGGATCCGGAACGAATTTGTCGCCGGTCAAATCCGGCCGCCCTACATAACCTCGAGCCAGACCTATTCCTCCAATGTACAGGTGTCCGGCGACACCGATCGGAACTCGTCGAAATAAATCATCCAGAATATAAACTTGCGCATTCGGTATGGGATGGCCGATGGAGACACTGGATTCGTCACCGGATTCTGCAACCGGCGAACAGGTAGAGTCGATGATCGTCTCAGTCGGGCCGTAGACGTTGTACAGCTTGGCTCTGGTGCCACTTTGGAAGCGTTCGACAATCCGGGGCGTCAGCGCTTCGCCGCCGCACATAACCGCTCGCATGGCAGACGCGTCTTTAAAGGCTGGCTCCTCGACGATAAGCCGAAGTAGCGACGGCACGCAGTGAAGGATTGAAATCCGCTCTCGCTGAATTATCTCGGCCAGGTATCCGCAATCGCGGTGACCGTTTGGCTCCGTGATTACCAGCGTTCCTCCGGAAATCAGGATTGGGAAGAGCTCACGTCCGGCCGCATCGAAAGTAATCGGTGTCTTCAAAAGACAGCGATCCAGATGCGATAACTTCAGAGTTCCAGCTATCCAACGAATGGCGTTAACCAGCCCTCGATGTTCGACCATCACGCCCTTCGGGAATCCCGTGGAGCCTGAGGTGTAAATCACATAAGCCAGATCGCCGCTCGTCGCCGAACCTACCGGATTTTGATCGCTAAGCGCGGCAATGGAATCCCAGTCAGTGTCCAGACAGAGCACGCTGCTCTCGTGCTGGGGCATCCTGTCCGCGAAATGCTGCAGCGTGAGCAGTACTCGTGCACCGACGTCCCTCAGCATGTACGTCAAACGATCCGTCGGATACTGGGGATCCAGTGGCACATAAGCGCCGCCAGCTTTGAGAATGCCAAGTATGCCGACTACCATCTCCAGGCATCGCTCCATGCAAATCGCAACCGGGACGTCAGCGCTAACCCCCAGCGTTCGCAAGCGATGAGCGACTTGATTGGCGCGCGAGTTGAGCTCGGCGTAAATGAGATGGTTGCCTTCGAAAACGAGCGCGATGCTGTCCGGCGTGCGCTCGACTTGTTCTTCGAACAACTGGTGAATGCATTTGTGGTCGACAGGTCCGGCGTCGACGGTGTTGAAGTCGATCAGTTGCTGCAGTTCCATTTCGCCGACGATCTCGTAGTCGTCGAGCCGGCTATCAGGATTAAGGGATACACTTTGGAGGAGTGTCTGATATTCGGCCTGGAGCCGATCTATGTCTTCAGCTCGAAACAAGTTGGAGTCATAGTGAAGCTCAATGCTCAGCGAATCTTTCTTCTCAACGCAACAAAGCTTGAGCGCAAATCGTTCGAAGCAGATGTATCGCTTCTGAATGACGAATCTGACTACACCGGCGCAGTATTTCGCGCGGTCTTCTCTGAATTCGAAACCCACAGGCAAGTAAAATGGTGAGTCGACGTCGTCTTGCGACCTTGGTGAGTCGTCCCAAGTAAAATACTCTTGCCACGCGATAGCATCGTGCGCCGATATTCCCGACCGTTCCAATAATTCACTTAGTCGAAGGTCGCCTGCCAGATGACAGATCACAGGTAAGCTCTTGCCGAACAAGCCAAGTGCTTCCTGTAGCCCTTCATAAGTACGGCCGTCGGATGTGACTCCGACGACAAAGTCTGACTGGCCGCTCAGACGCCACAGCAGAATTTGCCAGCAGGTCAACAAAAGCACGGCAGGAGAGATTTCGTATCTTCGTGCGAGCGTTGTGATATTCGCGCTGAGATCGCGCTCAAGTTGCGAGCTTAAGAGTCGCGGCGCAAATGTCGAATGTCCGAACAAGCTCGCTTGGGCCGGCAGCCGCAATCTCTCTATGGTCGTGACGTTCCGCTCGAGCCAATATTTCCTCCCTTCCTCTGCATCTTCTGATTCCAGTAAGTCATTCTGCCACTGCGACGCATCTGCATACTGCAGCGGTTCGTCAGAGAGATTCTCGCCGGCCAGTACGGCCGAATAGGATCGACTGATTTCTCGCACTAGATTGTCGAGCGAGACCCCATCTGCGCAAAACGAGGATAGGTTGATGAGTAACGTATGCCGATCCGGCGACAGTGTGAGCAAGGACATGCGGATAAGCGGTCCCTTCCTCAGGTCGAAGAGCGAATCGCCCATTTCACCATATAGTCTGTCGATCGATTCCTCTTGTTGCGAAGGGTCGCAGGCGCTCAGATCATATTTGTCGATCCGCGCAATGCACTCGGCGCGGACGACCTGAACTGGAGCATTCGCGCAAGGTGCCGACTGAAGAGAGGTGCGAAGAATCTCATGGCGCTCGAAGAGACGCTGCAGGGCTGCCTCGAGGATTTGTACGTCAAGATTTCCTTCGATCAGGATAGAGCACTGAGCGCGATAGGGTAGGCTGCCGTCGGCTTGTTGCAACGACCAGAGATGCTTTTGCTGAGGTGAAAGCTGGAACCCTTCAATAACTTCTGGTGGCATTCGAGTGCTTCGGCTTCCCGTTAACCCCGTCGTCGCGCAGTTGCGATGCGCTAACGGGTCTCCGCCTGACCTGCAGTAGCTTCTGACTATTAAGTTCCCGGTGCTGCGCGCGCATGTTGGTTCGTTCATCCCGGTCGGCTTCGATCAGCAGCTTCTTCAGATCGTCCAACTTAGAGAGAGGCTGCCTGACGGCACTTCGCAGCAGTGTTTCGAAATGCGCTGACAATCGCGCCATCGTCGACGGATTGAACAAATCGGTGTTGTAACGCATCGAAGCGGACAGCGACTCGTGCGTTTCGATTATCAGCAGTACCAGGTCGAGGCTGGCTGCCCGGCGTTCCAATGGAAAGGACTCCAACGCGAGACCGCCGGGATTCATGCGTATCCCGGTCTCGCCGGCGGCGAACGTCGATGCTCCCGCTTCTGCGCGCCCATGCGGCTTGTCGAGTACGAACATCACCTGGCATAGCGGCGGCCGGCTGAGATCCCGCGAAGGACGAAGCCGCTCGACCAGTAGTACCGTGGGGAAATCCTGATGCTCGAGCGCGTCGAGCACGGTGCGTCGAACGCGACCGAGAAATTTAGCGAACGAAGGGTTCCCGGAAAGATTCGTCCTTAGGACCACCGGATTAGTGAAGAGCCCGACGATACCCTCGAACTCGGCCCGGCTTCTGCCTACCATCGGGGTCCCGACGACTAAGTCTTCCTGTCCCGTGTGATAAGACAACGCCACCTGGAATGCTGCCAGAAGGACCATGTAGAGGGTCGCGCCATGCGCCATCGCGAGCGCCTTGAGCCCACCGCTCAACCCCGCGTCCATCGTGAAGTCGTGCGATGCTCCTTGATAGGTCGGAAACGCAGGACGCGGCCGATCAGTCGGAAACTCGAGGATGGGTAACTGACCGGCCAATTTCTCGCCCCAGTATGCCCACAGCCGCTCTCCATCGGGACCAGCAAGCATTTCGGCCTGCCAGCGGACATAGTCGGTGTATTGAAGAGCAAGATGAGGCAGATCGGGCTTCACCCCGCTACATTCCGCCGGGTACAGGACGCCGAGTTCATTCAAAAGCACCGCGAGCGACCAGAAGTCGATCACTATGTGATGAACCACTAGCAGCAGAATATGTTCGCGCGTCGATCGCCTGATAAGACTCACGCGCAGCAGGGGACCTTGTTCCAGGTCGAATGGGCGATAAGCCTCCTCGAGCAGATGAGCCGTCAATTCGTTCTCGCTCCAGGCTGAACCATCGACTTCCACGAAGTGAACTCTCTGGTGTCGATGTATCTGCTGGACGGGTTTGCCGGCGCGGGCGGGAAAAGTGGTGCGCAGCGAGGGATGGCGCTCGACTATTTTCTGCAGCGCGCCCCGCAGAGCCGGAACATCCATCTCGGATGAGATTTTGGCCGCGAAATTGACGTTATAGACCGTGCTTTCCGGTGCCAGCTGATAGAGAAACCATATCCCCTGCTGATTGTAGGACAGCGGGTAAATTAATTTCGGTTCGCTCGCATTCTTCTTAAGCAGCTGTCCTAACAGCGCGCGCTTTTCGGCTGACGACAAATCTGCGATGCGCCTGGAAGTGCCGTTATCCACGGGCTTCCTCTTTTGCCAGCAGATCGGTGAGCATGGAGTTTACCTCCTCATCCGAATACTGGTCGACGTCTTGGGACGAAGCGTGGTCGATGATGTCGGATGTAGCACTGGGCACTGACGCGGCCGGGGCTTCCGAAGTGAGCAGCTGCAGCAACTGCGTCGCAGCCTTTTCGACGCTTGGCCCCGAGAGAAAGGTGACCATCGGGAGGTTCACGCCCAAGTCCGTTGCGATCCGATTCTTCAACTCGACTGCCATCAAGGAGTCCAGGCCTAGGTTGCTGAGCGGTTGCTGGATATCCACCTTCGAGGCGGCCTGTCCCAACACGCGAGCTACCAACTCGGTTACATAGGACTGGACCAGCTGGAAGCGCTCCGCCGGTTCCGCGGCAAGCAGCGCCGTCCGCTTCTCACCCGCATGGCTTGATGGCTGTGAGCTGGCGGTTTGCTCGTCACCGAGTTCGGACAATAGTGCTGATTCCGTTCCGGCCGGATAGAACTGACGATACTTACCCCAATCAACCGGCACGACCGCGACCTGGGTCGCGCCCTGAGACAGCATCCGGCTCATCACTTCCAGCGCTTGCGCCGGCGCGATGCTCCCGATTCCCGCCAGCGCGAGGCGCGCCGCGAGCCGCTTTCCTCCCGCCGTTTCCGCGAAACCCAGCCCGTTCCACGCGCCCCAATTGATGCTTAGCGCGGGCTTGCCGAGGGCTCGGCGATGGTGCGCCAGAGCGTCGAGAAAGGCATTGGCGGCTGCGTAGTTGCCCTGGCCCGGCTGGCCCAGCAACGAGCCGGCCGAAGAGAACATCACAAAGAAATCGAGCGGCGTGTCCTCGAGCAGTCGATGCAACAGCCAGCCGCCTGTAACCTTGGGCCGCAAGACTGAATCGAACGCCGGCGCGTCGAGCTGTGCCAGCAAGCCGTCGTGCAGCACTCCGGCTGCGAGCACGACGCCTCGAATCGGCGGCCAACCCTCGGCTCTATAATTATCTATGTAGGCGCCCAACTGATCTTCATCGGCTACATCCACCGACGCCAGATGCACGCTCGCTCCCATGCCTTCGAGCTCACGAATCGCGGCGATTTGCCTAGCCGCTCCGCTGCCCGCTTCGATAGAGTTCCAATCCGCGCGCGGCGGCAGCTTGGTGCGCGCCATCAGGATCAGCCGTCGCGCCCCTTGCTCGACCATCCAGTGTGCAACCGAAAGCCCCAGCTCGCCGAGCCCACCTGTGATCAGGTAGCTACAGTCGGAGCGCCAGCTCAGGGGAGCGGGCTGCGCGACGGTTCGAGGCTTGCGGATCAAACGGCCCGCGTATCGGCGTGCATCGCGGAACGCCAGCTGATCCTCTCCATCGGGACTCGAAATCTGCTTGCACAGTTGAGTAGCCGCGTCTGCGATAGCCTCCGGATTCGGGTCCAGGTCTATCAGGCCTCCCCAAAGCGCGGGATGCTCTTGCGCGATCACCCGACCCAGTCCCCATAACGGCGACTGAGCTATGTTCAGCGGCAAGCTGCTTTCCTCGGCAGGCTGAGCACCGCGCGTCGCGAGCCATAAATGAGGCAGCTGATTGCTCTCTACTCGGGCTAGCGCCTGAACTAGGTGCAGGACGCTGTTACAACCAAGCGACTGAGCGGTCGCTATCGAAGTGAAAGTCGTCTGGTCTTGAAGGTCCGCATCGAGACTCCAGAGATGGACCACTGCTCGACAGGGCGGCTGACCTTGCGCCGTCACCGTCTCGATGAGCTGGCGCATGTCGTCAGGGAGCTCGGCGTTGATGCGAAAGTGCTCGACGTCCGTCCGTTCGTACGATTCGCCGCGGCTGACGACTATCGATCTTTCTCCTCGATCTTTGATCTGTGCTGCCAGCCTTTCTCCCACGCCTGTGCTGTCGGCGAAGATCAACCAGGTACCGGAACCCGCTGGCGCTGAGACTGCCCGAGATTCCTTCAACCGCCACTGAAATACGTAGAGCCAATCGTCGAGGTTGGTCGTGCGACCGATGCTATCGAAACGCAAGCCGATAATTTCGACGGCTACCTTTCCAGTTTCATCGATGAGTCGCACGCCGCCTTTGACGGCATTGGCGTCGGGTACTTGCAGGTTGGCGTGAGTCCATAGATTTGATCGATGACTGCTGTCGACTCGGATCTCGTCTATGTGAGTGGGCATGTAATTGGTTTGTTCTGCCGTCAGTGCCGCGCCGAAGGTTTGGAAGCAGGCGTCCAGCAGCTGTCGAACTGGCTGATTGGAGGGTTTGAGCTCGGCGATGGTTTCGTTAGGGCCTCGCGACAGGCCCGCGACGGTCTGGAAGGACGGCCCGTAGGTGACGCCGACTTCGCGGAGTTTCTGGTAATGGTCCGCGGCCGAGATCTGTTCGGTGCATCGAGTTTTGAGCTGCGTCGGAGATTCTTGCAGAGATTCTTGTTCAAGGGCTGGCTTGAGGTCGGGGTATAGCGTTGCGGTGGCGTGCAACGTCCACAATTCGTTTTCGTTGGTTCGGGAGTAGATGTGAATGCTGGAGGTGGCGCCGGCGCTCGGCGAGAGGACTAGCTGGGTCGCGCGCGTTTCGCCTTCGGCGACGAACAGCGCTTTCAGGAGATTTACGTCTTTCAGCGTGAATGATTGCGATGGGAATGCTTCGGCGGCAGCGGCCAAGGCCATCTCGAGGTAGACCGCGGCGGGCAGCACCGCGACGCCTTCGATACGGTGGTCGTCGAGATAGGGCAGGGTGCTGTCGACGGTTCCGTCCCAGTAGTGAGTTTCCGATTGCGCGGATTTGAAATGCCGGCCGAGGAGCGAATGCTTACCCGCGGCAACTTCGCGCGTGACAACCTCCGGCGGATCCATCCAGAATCGTTCGCGCTGCCATGGATAGGCGGGAAGCTGGATAGGCCGGCCTGCGACGGAGTAGATGCGGTTCCATTCGACGGGGTAGCCCGTCGTGTAGAGGGCGCCCAGCGAGCTGGTCAGGACTCTGTCTTCTTGTTCGTCGCGTCTCAGCGATGGAATCGCGGCGCCTTCGTGGCCGGTGTGGCGAAATTCCTGCTGGATTGCGCTCAGTAGAATTGGGTGCGCGCTGATTTCAAGGAAGATGTCGTGCCCGCCAGCTAGTAGTTGTTCGACCGCGGTTGAGAAGAGGACCGGTTCGCGGAGGTTGCGGCTCCAATAATTCGGGTCGAGGGTCAGGTCTTCGGCGTCGCGCCCGGTCACGGTCGAGTAGAGCGGTATCGACGGGTGGTGTGGCTGAATTCCTTCGAGTGCGCGCTTCAAATCGGCACGGAGCGGTTCCATATCCGGGCTGTGAGCGGCGAAGTCGACCTTGATCATGCGGCCGAAGATGTCGCGGCTCTGCAAGCGCGCGACGATCGCTTCGAGCGCGGCGGGATCGCCCGACAGGACGGTTGAAGTGGGACCGTTGCTGACGGCGATCGACACGCGGTCTTCGTAACCGGCGATGGAGCGCTGGGCGTCGGCGATGGAAAGGTCAACCGCAGCCATCGCGCCGCGGCCAATCGTCGGCTTGACCAGGCGGCTGCGCGTGCAGATCACGCGGACCGCGTCGTCGAGGCTGAGCGCGCCTGCCACGTGAGCTGCAGCCACTTCGCCCATGCTGTGGCCGACGACGGCGTGCGGCTCGATACCCCATGAACGCCAGAGTGCGGCGAGCGCCACCTGGACTGCGAACAGCGCCGGCTGCAGGATGTCGATTTCGCCGAGGCGCGAGCGGGATGCGTCGGTGGCTTCGAGTTCCTTCAGGATGGACCAGTCGCCGTGCGGGCGCATCGCGCGGTCGCATCGTTCGATCGCGTCGCGAAAGACCGGCTCGGTCTTGAGCAGCTCACGGCCCATCCCGAACCATTGCGAGCCTTGTCCGGGGAAGACGAAAACCAGCTTGCGCTGTCGATCGGAAAGCTTGCGGCCGCATGACAGGCGGGGACGAGTTTCGCCGGCGATGAAAGCGTCTAGCGCGTCGGTCAGTTGCGCAGCGGAGTTGCCGGTTGCGGCGAGGCGATACTCATGATGACTGCGGCGCGCGCTGGCCGCGTAGCAAATGTCGTAAAGCGATGCGGCTGACTCGGGAGCAATCAGGAAATCGCAGTAGCCGCGCGCGAGCGCCTTGAGTGCCGGTTCGCTGCGGGCTGATAACGGCAGCAGATAGATTGTATCGGCGGCGCGATTTTCAGTGTCGTGGGCAACTTGCGCGACCGATTCGGATTCGGATTGAGGCGCACCTTGCACGACGACATGGACGTTGGTGCCGCCGAAGCCGAACGAACTGACGCCGGCGAGCATGGGAGTGTCCGGTGGCGCTGGCCATTCGCATAGCGCCGTGTTCACGCGGAGCGGGAGTTTGTCGAAAGGAATATGAGGATTGGGCTCCTCGAAGTGGAGACTCGGCGGGAGCGCTCGATGCTTGAGCGACAGCGCGACCTTGATCAATCCGGCGATGCCGGCGGCGGCCTCGAGGTGACCGAGGTTGGTTTTGACCGAGCCAATAAGGCACGGGCTGTTGGGCCGACGGTCGAGAGCGAGGACGGCGCCCAGCGCTTTCGCCTCGATTGGATCGCCGAGCAGAGTGCCTGTTCCATGCGCCTCGACGTACTGGACGTCTGCTGCTGCGACCCCGGCGTTCGCGTAGGCTGCGCGCAGTACTGCCTCCTGCGCGTGCGGATTCGGCGCCATCAGGCCGTTGCTGCGGCCGTCCTGATTGACGGCGCTGCCGCGGATGACGGCGTAAATCGGATCGCCGTCGGCGAGCGCTCGCGCGAGCGGCTTCAGTACGACGACGCCGGCGCCTTCGCCGCGGACGTAGCCGTTGGCGCGGGCGTCGAAAGTTTTGCAGCGCCCGTCCGGCGCCATTGCGCCCGCCTTGCTGAAGTTGATCGTGATAGCGGGCGACAGGATCAGGTTGACGCCTCCCGCCAGCGCGAGCGTGGACTCTCCCCTGCGCAGGCTGTTGCAGGCCTGATGAACGGCGACCAGCGACGACGAGCAGGCGGTATCGACGGCGAGACTCGGTCCGTGGAAATCGAAGACGTAGGAGATGCGATTGGCGGCGATGCTCAGCGCGTTGCCGGTGCCCGCGTAGGCGTCGATGCGGTTGACGTCGTTGAACTGAATGCGGCCGTAGTCGTTGTTCGAGATGCCGATGAACACGCCGGTATCGGTGCCGGCCAGACGGTCGCGCACCTGGCCGGCGTCTTCGAGCGCTTCCCACGCGACCTCGAGCAACACGCGCTGCTGCGGGTCCATTCGGGCAGCTTCGCGCGGCGAGATGCCGAAGAAGTGCGCGTCGAACTGGTCGACGTGGTCGATGAAGCCGCCGAAGCACGTGACGATTTTGCCCGGTGCGGCCGGATCGGAATCGTAGTAATCGTCGAGGCTGAAGCGGTCAGCGGGAACTTCGCTGATGGCGTCGATGCCGTTCTGCAGCAAGTCCCAGAAAGCGAGAGCATTGTTTGCGCCCGGAAAGCGGCATCCGATGCCGATGATCGCAATCGCGTCTTCGTTGCTCTCGCGAATGGGGATCGCGTTTGCATCTACATGGAGCGTCGGAATCGACGAAATTTCGGGCTCGGCCAGGCGGCGAGCGAGCGCTTCTATGGTGGGGAACTCGTAGGCCAGCTCCGCCGGAAGATCGCGGCCCAGCCATTCGGAGAGCTCGCCCGAGAGACTGACCAGCTCGGTCGAGCCCAGTCCGTAGCTGGCGAACGGCTCGGCGACGTCGACTTCTTCTATTTCGATTTCGAGCAGCTCGGCTAGGCGATCGACCAGCCACGCCTGGATGGTCTCCGCACCTGCTATTGCGCGAGTGCCGTTGCGCGCGGCGCCGTGGACGACTCCGTTAGTGTGATTGGTATCCATCACGCGCTCGCCCATCACTCGCTCTGCGCGCTCCGCTCGAGCGTGCCGTCGCGAAACTGCGCCTGGCAGATGCGGCGCTGAACCTTGCCGCTGGGGGTGCGCGGGATGCCGCCCGCACGGAGCAGCACGACGGCATGGACGCGGATGTCGTGCTGCTCGGAGACGGCGCGGCGAATGGCGCGAACGACGGCGTCAAGGCCTTCGTGGGTCCAGGGGTTGCGCCGGTAGCCGTTGGCAGAATGCGGCTGGCTTACAACGTTCGCATGCGCAGGATCGGCGGCCTGGCGGCGTTCCACTTCGGCGGCGACTATCAGGCGCTCGTCGTCGGTGACGTCGACCGAGAACGCGGCGCATCCGCCGGAGCGCACGGAGGCGTGGCTTTGCTCGACGGTCAATTCGATGTCGTTGGGATAAAGGTTGCGGCCGCCGATGATGATCAGATCCTTGAGGCGGCCGGTGACGAACAATTCGCCGTCTTTCAGAAATCCGAGGTCTCCCGTGCGCAGAAAGGGGCCCTCGCGCGTGTCTGACCGAAAGGCGTTGAAGGTGTATGCGGTTTCGTCAGGGCGCTCCCAGTAGCCCTGCGCCACGCTCGGACTCGAGACCCAGATTTCGCCGATTTCGTCAGGCGCGCACGCGAGCATCGTCTCGGGATGAACGACGATGATTTTTGTACCATGCATCGCACGGCCGCAGCCGACCAGCGTGCGCACGATCTGATGAGGGTCCGAGGCGGCAGCGATGGCGTTGTGATCGAGCGCGGCGACGCGCGTCGTGCACAGCACGGGGTCGTCGTCCAACTGGCCGCCGGAAACGATCAGCGTCGCTTCGGCCAGCCCATAGCATGGATAGGAAGAGCGGGGGCGGAAGCCGCACGAGGCGAAGGCCTCGGCAAAGCGCTTCAACGTGTCGGCGCGGACCGGTTCGGCGCCGTTGTAGGCGACGCGCCAACTGCTTAGGTCGAGGCCGGCGCGCTGTTCGGGCGTAATCCGGCGCGCGCACATGTCATAGGCGAAATTGGGGCCGCCGCTGATGGTGGCGTGGTAACGCGAGATCGCCTGAATCCATCGCAGGGGGCGCTGCAGAAAGGATTGCGGCGGCATGAGAACGCATAGCCGTCCGCCGTAGATTGGCTGGATGATGCCGTTGGTTAGTCCCATGTCATGGAAGACGGGCAGCCACATGACGGAGACGGAATCGGCCGTTATTTCGAAGGCGCGCTTGATGTGGGCGCAGTTCCGCATGATGTTCTCGTGAGTGACCATCACGCCGCGCGGTACTGCCGTGGAGCCGGAAGTATATTGGAGCAGTGCTAGAGCGCCGCCGGTTACGGCGGGATCGCGCCAATTGCTGGCGGCGTCGTCGGGAATCTGGTCGGTCGCAATCCAGCGCATCGCCCGAAGTTCGGGTGCCTGCGCGAACAGGCCTTCGACTTTGGAAAGAATCGAGGCTGTCGTGAGTACCAGCGTCGGTTGCGCGTCGCTCGCTATCGTCAGCAGGCGGGCCAGCGTGCGCTGGGGCTGTGCGATATTGAGATGGGGAACGGGGACAGCGGTAACGCCCGCATACAGGCATCCGAAGAACGCGGAGATGAACTCGAGGCCGGCTGGATAGAGCATTAGGGCACGCTCGCCGGCGGCGCGATAATCCTGAAGCACGGCGCCGATTGCGCGGGCCTGGCGGTCCAGCGCGCCGTGGGTCAGGTGGGCGCCTTCGACTTCACCATCGACCAAATAGCTGTAGATGCGCGCGTCGGGCTCGCGGTGTGCACGTTCGCGGAGAAGGTCGATTAGAGTGGAGGCATTACAATTAGTCTGATTCACTCGAAACTCGCCGGGCGCATTCGCCAGGCGACTCGCATCTGCGCTGAGTTACCTGAGTTGGATAGGCAAGAGGCCGAATCGCTTGGCAAGATCAGTGTTGCAGGAAGCGGGTTTGCTGGATACGAAGTGTTCCCCGGATCGGTAACTCGGTGTTCTGCGAAGAACCAAGCCGCCGCAAAATGATTCAGTTATTTGCGCCGCGCAATGCACAAACGTGCGCCCTGAAGCGGTGCGAAAGCGAGCCTCGGCGGTCGAATTGGTACTCTGTCGCAGCGAAAATAGATAGCTAGTTGGTATAGCCTCTCGGCGCTTCAACTGAGTATAGTTAGTACGTAGTGATTAATATACTAAGTAACCAATTAGGGTAGCTAATTTGACAGGCATTGAGTAATGAGCGTAAACTCTGTTTGTCGGAATCGTAAAACGAATCGAGCCCGACTTTGATCAAGCCCGACCAGTGGCCCTTCTTCTCGCCTTTGACCACGCTCCGCTAGACCAACGCCAATAGTACGAGACCTCAAGGCTTGAGGGAGGCCCACATGGGACGACCTCGTTTCAATTCATTTCGCAATACCTTCACTGCCCTTACTGTGGCTGGAGCGGTCTTTCTCGGCGCATCTGCCCCTGCTTTCGCTACGCCATGGCAGCATGCGTGGGGCGACTACGATAGTCAGCAGCAATGGCATGACGCGGGTTGGTGGCTGCAGAACCGGCACGACTGGGTAATTTCGCATCATCCGGAATGGACTGAGAACTACGCGGCGACGCGCGGTCAGATAGGCGATTCGGACAGCATGCACGCGCGGCATTATGGCGACGGCGGATTCGATCGCAGCGTCAAGGCCAACGAAAAAGCTAACGCGAGGGCGATTGAGGCCGCGAGAAACGAGACGCGCAAAGCGCGTGTAACTTCACCTACATCCTAGAGGTATCTATATGAAGACGAGTAACTCTCGGAGACTGGTAATGACAATGGGCGGAATCCTGATCGCAACCGTGGCTGCGGGATGCTACGGCGGCGGCGGAGGATCGGGTTACTATTCGAGCCAGCCCTACGGCTACAACAGCAGCTATAGCAGCTATGGGAGTTCCTATCCTTATAGCGGTTACAGCAATGGGCAGCACTATCAACAGAACAATGTGAGCTCGTACCATGGTGGCTATCAGAACGCGGCGCCGGCCTATGAGAATCGCGACCAGCATGTCGCGACGGCTCCGAATCGCGGGGTGACGCGCACCGAAATTCAGCATGCGAACGTCGATCACGACAAGGTTTCGCTGAAGGATTCAGATCCAGCGCGCACGGTAAGAAACTAACTGTCACCTGGCGCCTATGAAATCGACGACCAGGGCTATGGCGGCGCGCAGATTGTCGGCCTCGGTGCGGCCGCTGCGCACGCGCGGCTTAAAGGAGTGATCGCCGTCGTCGAGCCATTCGATGCGGATGGCGCGCGATAGCTTGTAGGTCTCGACATCTTCGGGAAGGCCGAAGCTGTCGCGAGTACCATGGACAATCAAGGTCGGCGTCCGCAAAGCTTCGAGATGGCGAGTGCGCGTCTTGGCGGGTTGCCCCGGCGGATGAAATGGATATCCGAGGCATACGACGCCGAGCACCGCAGCGTCGTCGGCGACCATAGTCGCGATTCTACCGCCCATCGATTTCCCGCCTATGACAAGTGAGCTGCGGCCACCGACCTCGTCGATCATTTCGTGGAAGGATTTCATCAGGACTGGTTGCGGATCGGGAGCGCCGCGCTTGCCGGACTCGCGACGTCGTTGCATGTAGGGAAATTCGAACCTGATTACGCGAAAGCCTGACGCGGAGACTCCTTCCGCGACCCGCTTCATGAATGGCGTATCCATCGGCGCGCCGGCGCCATGAGCAAACAGAAAGGATTTCGGCGCGGTCTTGGGACCGTCGATAAGGACTGACGCCATGGCAACCGATCATTGAACGGCGGTCGCGCTCGCGCAAACGGAATCGGACGCTTTTGAGTAAGCCGAGTGAGCGAAGCCGATAGCGGTTCGCTCACTCTGCGTTGTACGTCAGGCGTGCGCGGATTCCGCGGGCGCAGTAGGTCGCAGCGCTGCGGTGGCGTCGATGAATTCCGCCAGGAAGCGTGACACGCTCGGGCGGTTGCGCATGCGCGTGAGCCACGCCGTCACGTTCGCGAACTCGGGCGACGGTGCTCCCTCCATCAGGGACGCGATGTTGATTGGCGAGAAGCACGCGATGTCGGCGACACTGAATTCGGCGCAAAGATAGTCGCGCTTGCCCAGCTCGCGATCGAGGCGTTGATACTGGCGCGCGAGCTCCGCCTTGGCCTGTGCGACGGCGGCGCTGTCACGGGTCGAGGGGTCGGGCTTCAGCAGCACCTCGCGCACGAGGGCGCCGAGCTGGGGCGCAAGCAGGGTGTCGCCGAGATCTTCGAGCGTCCTGCATCGCGCGCGCTCGACGGCGCCGGTGGGGAACAGCGGAGTCTTGGGCACGCGCTCATCGAGATACTCGAGGATGATGGTCGAGTCGGGAATCACGGCGTCGCCGTCGACGAGCACTGGAATCTGCGCCTTTGGGTTCAGCCGGGGCAATTCGTCGGGCTTGATCCATCCGGTGGCGGGAGTCCAGTTGACCAGCTTTGTCTCGTGCGCGATCCCTTTTTCGAACATCGCGATCCGTGGTTTGGCGCTGTAAACGCTGAGGGGTGAGTAATAGAGCTTCATCGCATTCCTCCGTGAGAAAAGTTTGAGATCACTTCGTGGGTTTGCCCTGCAGTACCATCTGCGTTTGAGTGATGATTGCGAGCAGCTTGCCGGTCTCGGCCATGATGCGCGTCTGCCAGACCATCGTGCGACGGCCGCGATGGATCGCGACGCACTCGGCCCTGACGGTGGTGCCGACAGCGGCCGGCGCGAGGAAGTTGGTCTTCGATTCGAGCGTGGTGGTCGACGCGCCGTCGCGCAAATTGAGCGAGGTCGCGCAGCCGCCGAGGGTGTCGGCCAGCGCCATCATCGCGCCGCCATGCAGCACCGCAGGCCGGGTGCACAGGTCGTCGCGCACTTTCATTTCGGCCGTCACGCATTCCGCCGTCGCGCTGAGGAACCTGATTCCGAGCAGCTTCGCGAACGGAAGCATGTCGCGGGTGAGTTGTTCGATTGCATCCATTACCGAACATCATGTGCTCACGCAGCGTGCGAGTGGACCATCAGCAGGCCCACTTTACGGTAAAATTAAGGATCCACTTCCACCGGTGACGCGAGCGTAGTACGGTCGCAAACGAGAGGTGATCGGATGTTCCTCAAGCTTGATTCGGAAGGGGTGCTGTACGATCAGATTTACCGGGCGCTGAGAGGCAATATTCTCAAGGGGCGATTGTCCGCGGGCGCTCGTGTCCCTGCGACGCGAGACCTCTCACTCGAATTGGGCGTGTCGCGCAACGTCGCGATAATGGCCTATCGGCAACTGCTCGACGAGGGCTACCTGACGACGCGGACAGGCGCGGGCACCTTCGTCGCACGCGAACTGCCGCGACATCTCACGACCGTCGCCGCGCGTCGTCGGCCACGTCCGGCGCCGCCGCCCGCAACGATTCATCTGTCGGCGTATGCGCAGCGCGTGCGCGAGGCGTCACGCGGCGCGCAGTTCACGTGGGAGCCTCGGCGCGACGTGTTGCCGTATGATTTCCGCTATGGCCCGCCGTCGTTTACCGATTTTCCACATGCGACGTGGTGCCGCGTGATGGCGCGGCGGGCGCGGCGCGTTACAATTCGCGAGCTCGATTACGGGCCGCCGGAAGGATTGCCGGCGCTGCGCGAGGCGATCGCGGATTACGTGGGCCGGGCGCGCGCGATCGCGTGCACTCCCGAACAGATCATCGTGGTCAATGGCTCACAGCAGGCGCTGGACATGGCAGCGCGAGTGCTGGTCGATCCGGGCGACGTCGTGCTGATGGAAGAGCCGCACTACCGCGGCGCGCGCACGGTGATGCGCGCTGCGGGCGCGAAAATCGAGACGATCGCGGTGGACCAGCATGGCCTGCGCACCGAGGAGCTCGCCAATCGGCGCACGCTCAGCCGGCTTGCGATCGTGACGCCGTCGCATCAGTTTCCCACCGGCGCCGTGATGCCGCTGGGGCGTCGGCTCGAGCTGCTTGCCTGGGCGCGGCACTCCGGCGCCTGCATCTTCGAGGACGATTACGACAGCGAATTTCGCTACTCGGGGCGGCCGATCGAGGCGCTGGCCGCACTCGACGACAGCGGATGCGTGCTCTATGCGGCGACCTTCTCGAAGGTGATGTTCCCTTCGCTGCGGCTGGGATACCTGATCGCGCCCGAGCCGCTGGTCGAGCCGCTGCGCTCCGTCAAGGCGCTGATGGATGCGGGCGGGGCCTCACTTGCGCAGGCGGCGCTTGTCGATTTCATCCGCGAGGGGCATTTCGAGCGGCATCTGCATCGGACGCGCACGCGCAATGCGAGCCGGCGCGCCGCGATGCTCGAGGCGATCGATCGTCACTTAGGCAGCCGCGCGGAAGTGACGGGCATCAACGCCGGCCTGCATCTCGTTCTTTGGTTGCGCGATTTGCCCGCCTCGAGATCGCGCGAGTTGCGAATGCGCGCCGAACGAGCCGGCGTCGGCATTTACCCGGTGGCTCCCTTCTACCTCGATCCGCCGAAGCAGGTGGGCCTGCTGCTGGGTTATGCGTCGATGCCGGAAAAGCAAATAGCAGAAGGCATCCGGCGTTTCGCAGCTGTCGTCAAATCGCTCTGAGTAAGAGCAAAGCGAGCCGCGCTCAGAACGACCATCCTTGCCGGTTGTAGTAGGCCGTCACCAGCTCGACGATTTGATCAGTGGTCTTGTCCACCAGGAAGCCGGTCGACGAGGTGTAGCTCTTCACGCCTCCCGCCGCGATGTTCACGCCGATCGATGCGGCCGCTACGGCGCCGCCTGCAGCTGCTCCCGCCGGTCCTGTAACGCCAGCTCCCGGCATGTAGCCGCTGTCCGCGCTCGTGCTGAAGTCCATCACCTCGGTCGAGCCCTGGTCGGTTTTCTGAATAACCTGCACGACTGAGTCCAGTTTCGACGCTCCGACACCGAGCCCGATGACCATCCGCCGCAGACGGTTTCCTTCGCTGATGTCCGTGAACTGGCCATCGAGAATCAGGACATTGTTCCCGGTGGGCGGAGTTCCCCGCTGCAGGCAAGTGGCAGTGATGCCTTTTTGCGTAAGGTTAGCTGCGACTTGCACGCAAATATTTTGGGCAGTCTGGTGAGCGATCTGGATCTGTTGCGCATCCTGATCTTCGCCGGACATGTTTCGGTAGGCGACCTGGAAGATGCCAGAGTTCAGTGAGACATCGGAAGCATTGGCGGCGAATGGATAAACGAAAACCGCGGTAGGCGGACCGGCTGAGATCGGGGCAGCCGTGCTCTGCTGGGTAACCTGCGCGCCCGCACATCCGAATGCCGAGATCGCCAACAGCAGGTATAATCGACGAAGAATTTGAGGCTTCATTGCATTCCTCCTCCAGGTTCGGAGTCTATTGTTGCAAACTTTCACTGGCTGCGATTCTTTGCAGATAATGCGGCTCCGGCGCAATTGGACTTTGGTATAATTCGGAACCTTGAAGGCGTAACCACGACGATCCTGGCAGGTTCGAATTTGGCTGGCAGCGCGGTCGCAACTCGACCCTTGCCTCACCTGAAGAAACCGGAGATACAATTTCCGCGGAGACACTTCTGAAAAAGCTGAAATCAAATTTGGGCGGACGGTCCAAGGCCGTCGGTTCCGGATCGGGACGAGGCCGGCCGCGGGGCGACGCTCGAGTTTGAGCTACCTGCCGTGTCGAAATTGGCTGTGGGAAACTGATTCGAGGTCCGGGGATTCAAATCAATGCCAATCAAGGTCGCGATCATCGATGACGACGAATCGGCGCGGAAGTCGCTGGCGCGTCTGATGAAATCGGCAGGGATTTCCGCGGTAACATTTTCTTCGGCGGCAGAATTCCTCGAAGCCGCGAAGGACAGCCAGGTCGATTGCGCGGTGACTGATCTACGAATGCCGGACGTCGACGGCATCAAGCTGCAGCAGGCGCTCGCGCAAATCGTGCCGCATCTGGCGATCGTGTTTGTGACGGGGCACGGCGACGTTCCAGCCGGCGTCAAGGCCATGAAGGGCGGCGCCGTCGACTTTCTCGAAAAACCGGTCGATGACGATGCCCTGTTGGAAGCGGTGCGCCGCGCCGCGGATCGCAGCCGCGAAGCTCGGGCGTCGCGCGCGGAGTTCGACGACCTCCAGCGCCGCTACGAGCGGCTGACGCCTCGCGAGCGCCAGGTGTTCCAGCTGATCACTTCGGGCTTGCTCAACAAGCAGGCGGGCGCCGAGCTGGGCACCGGTGAAAAGACGATCAAGGTTCAGCGCGCGCGGGTGATGGACAAGATGGAAGCCGCATCGCTCGCCGAGCTGGTGCGGATGGCCGATCAGTTGCATATCCAGCCTGCCGCCAAGACCGATTCGAAACCTCGCCGTTCCGGCGACGCCCGCACCCGCTAATCAAGCGTCCGCTTTCGACCGTTGACCCCCGATTATAATCCGGGACATACTATACCCCCTACGGTATAGATCTGAGGTTCCAGGATGAGTCATACGATTCAGGACAAAGTTAAGCTGCTCCATCGCGTGCGCCGCGTGCGTGGTCAAATAGAAGCGGTCGAGCGGGCGCTTGAAAACGAGAAAGGATGCGCCAACGTGCTGCACCTGGTGGTCGCGGCGCGCGGCGCGATGAACAGCCTGATGGCGGAGATTATCGAGGGACATATCCGGACGCACGTCGTCGATCCGAACCACGACCGCGATCGGAGCCGGGCCCAGGGCGCGCAGGAGCTGATCGACGTCGTGCAGGCGTATCTGAAATAGGGGTAGACCGCGATGGAAACGCGCGAAAACGACGGGCACAACGACGCGCCGAGCTTCGGTTGGATTGAAGGCGCTCGAATCGCAGTGGTGGCGCTCGCGGCGGTCGCTGTGCGATTTCAGATATGGGAGCCGTTGCCGCACATCAGCGTCATCGGGATTGCGGGCCTTGTGATCGGCGGCTGGCCGATTTTCGAAGAGGTCTTCGAGCACGTGGCTGCACGCCGGATGTCGATGGAACTTTCGATGGCGATCGCGATCGTCGCAGCGGCGGCAATTTCCGAATATTTCACCGCGCTCATCATCACGTTGTTCGTGTTAATCGCGGAGGTGCTCGAGGGCATGACGGTTTCCCGCGGGCGCCGCGCGATTCGTGACTTGCTGGATTTCATGCCGCGAACGGTGACCGTGCGCCGCGGCGGCGGAGGCTGCGAGATTTCGGCCGACGCGCTGAAGATCGGCGATTCGGTGCTCGTGAACCCGGGTGCGCAGGTGCCGGTGGACGGCGTGGTGATCGGGGGACGCTCATTCGTCGATGAGGCGCGAATCACCGGTGAATGGATGGCGGCTGAAAAGCTGCCGGGCGCGATGGTCTACGCCGGGTCGATTAATCAATCGGGCGCGCTGGAGATTCGCGCGGACCGGATAGGGCGCGATACTAGCTTCGGTAAAATTATCGAGGCGGTCGAGCATGCGC
>Ga0210393_10000521_pt1 | contig 34664 bp, 38 predicted proteins | sample IncBWC27OmetaG_FD_160068 | JGI IMG/M metagenome (GOLD analysis project Ga0210393, IMG submission 160068) | Forest soil microbial communities from Barre Woods Harvard Forest LTER site, Petersham, Massachusetts, United States - Inc-BW-C-27-O ...
CGCACCGTGCGCCGCGGGAACCTACTTTGCCCTGCGGTTTCGTGCGCGGAGCAGTGACTGGGCGCCTGATCCTCGCGCAAGCCGCCGCTATCGCACGCTTCTCGGTCTAGTGCAGTCGAGCGTGTTCAGTTACATCATTTTTGATAGCTGCTGGCTATCGTTAATGCCGCTGCTGAAGGGCGGGCGGTCAGGTGACATGAACACATATTTTCGCTTCTCCTCGCCCGCAGGTGTCGGTTGGTTTTTTGCCCTTTTGGCAATGCTGCTGTAACTGAAGAAAAATCTTGCCCGCGAAACCAGCGACCCAATGGCAGACGATTGCTGGAAGTGGGGTTACTTTTACTATAATCCTAGCGACTCGGCTTTGATCGTCCCCTCGCGTTCGGGTATGGGATACTCGTACAATTATGCGAGCCGTGAGGTCTGGCTTCTGGGAGGTTTAGTTTTGGCAGCGATGCTCTTCACGTTCGTTTCGCTCTTCGCGAGCTAGCGGCACCTTGGCGAGTTCCAGCCGGACTTTGGCGAGTCCGTGCTGACAGGGAACGAGATGCTAGCCCACCCAGCCACACCACCGGAATCGACGCCTCTGAGTTTAACGGTGGCGGATGGCCCGCCCGCCGTAAAGTACCGCATCAACCCTCATTTCCCGTTTCTAACTGTTCTCCAACCCGTTTTGCGTCATCGAGCGCCTGCCGAGCATCTTCAAGGCGCGAAGCGGGAACTTGAATCTCGACATATCGTCCTTGACGCGCCAGATATCGCTCCGACAAGTGGACTGGAATGCCCCTGCTGGCGAGAACACCGGGAATAATGGATTCCTCGACTCCGAGGGGCAAAGTCATGAAAACTACGAGTTCTTCTCGGTTGGACATCTTGGCCTGTGGACTCAGAATCCGCCGGCAACCGCCGAGGGCGTCGCTGGTTCTAGTCGCACCGCAGGGCTATAGACGTGCCAGAAATCCCCGTCCGCACTTGAGAATTCGACGGCAACTTTCCTTCGACCGCGCTGCTTCGATTCGACATAGACTACGCGACATTCACGCTCTTCCTCGGTGAAGCTATTGACGATCAGGATCCTTTGGCCCAGTTTTACTCGCGGCTTCATGTCGAGCAGCCCACCGTATTTGCTAATTGTCATCGTGGCGGTTACCGCTCGGAAAGGATGGTTCCGAGGACTTCGGCCGTACACTTTAACGGGAATCGAAAGCGGGAGTCGGTGGCAGCGGCGACGTTCGACCATGGTAATCTCCTTTGCAACGTCAGGAATTGGCAATGGGCGTAATTCAAAGGTAGGTCCGCGCCCGGACGCAGGCAATAGTACTCAGTTTATTAACTGTACACCGGCCCGTTGCGCCAGGCGGGTGGCCGATCCTGCCACACCGCCCGGAACCGACGGCTTAGATTTTAAGGTTGCCGCGGGCTTGCCGCAGGCGAGGTTGCGGGTTTAGACGCTCCGCCACCGACCACCACAACAAAGTACAGCCCACAAATATTTTTCGGGCAGTGAGTACTGGTTCTCTACCTTTTCTGTCCCGCGTCTGTACACACGTACAGCCGTATTCTGCGCGCGTGTTAGCGTGGTGCGGGCACAGAAAAACAATGAAAAAAATTCAAAATCCGCGCGACGCCGCCAGCCTCGCGCCACCGCCGCCAACAAAAAATACACCCACCGCGCTCCGCCCCCGCGCCGAAATACTCCCGCCCCAGCGCCACCAAATCCAGCAATGCGTACAATTCCATACGCCCGATAGTAAAACCACGCACGTTTCTAATCCCCGTTTGGAGATCAAAAACACACTCCAAATCACTGAAAACAAACAACAGCACCCATTTCTAATCGACAGTAATTTTGCCGAAATCGGCCCGCAACGATCTCCCGCCCCGCCCAAATCCCCCGCGCCTCAGTATCAATTACGACCACCCGTATTACCCCGCCCAGTCCGTCTCTCCCCGAAAATCCCCGCCCACCGGTCCTACCACTGCCCGCGCAAAAACGCCCGCAGATGCGGTATGCTCCGCAGCGCTGCCAAGCGCACAGGGAGAAATCGCATGGCCGATGAAATTCCGACAACGCGGAATCAGAAGTGAGGCAGCGCAGATGCGAGATGGCGAGGCCAGGGATATTTCGACTTTCGCGGAGCAAAAAATGAACGCCCAGCGCCCGTCCCCGGTCGGGCGCTGGGCGTTCTATACAGTGATTTGCACGGCACTGTGTGGCACCCTTACGCAGGCGAACGCTAGCTGATTGGCTGCAGTTCGATCCTGGTTCGGATCAGCCGACGGCATCGTTGCCCGAAGCGCGCCGCGCTGCAAAGGGCAGCACGGGACAAATCGGGACATTTCAGGATTTTTGGCCGTAAATCGGGGACAAATCGCGCGTCGGCCGCGGCGATCGAGCGGTCATACCAGGATCCGGCGGTTGGAGGAGCGCACAGTATGAGAAATGTGGTCCTAGGTTGTCTTGCGTTATTGCTGCTGGGAGCCTATCCGGCCGAAGGGCAAGCGAAGCACTCGGTGAAATGGGAAGAGTTGACGTCCGCGGATTTTCGCGACGCGATCGCGCAAGCGCAGGGAACCTGTCTGCTGCCTTTTGGAATTTTGGAAAAGCATGGGCCACACCTGCCGCTCGGCACGGACTTGCTGAATGTGCGCTATGCGGCGTTGCACGCGGCGGAACAACATTATGCGGTGGTGTTCCCCGAATATTATTTCGGCCAGATTTTCGAAGCGAAGCACGAAGCGGGAACAATCGCTTACAGCGCCGAGCTGCAATTAAGATTGTTGCAGGAAACGACGGACGAAATGGCGCGGAACGGCTGCAAGAAAATCATCATTGTGAACGGGCACGGCGGAAACGAAAACCTGCTGCCGTATTTCGCGCAAAGCCAGCTGGACAAGCCGCACGATTACGTGGTGTACGTGCAGTGGGGACGCGAGGAGCCCAAGGGCGGTCCGGAGAAAAAAGATCACGTGGACATGCACGCGGGAGAAACGGAAACTTCCACGATGATGATCGCGCGGCCGGACCTGGTACATCAGGAGCGCGCTGCGAGCGAATCGGGAGCGGACCAGAAACGCGTGAATTTGCCGGACGACGTATATACCGGAATCTGGTGGTACGCGCGATTTCCGAATCACTATTCCGGCGAGGGAGCGCTGGCGACGAAGGAACTCGGCACATTCGAAATGAATGCGTGGATCGCGGCGGTTGACGAAGCGATTCGCGCGGTAAAAGCGGACGACGAAAGCTTGAAATTCCAGAATGAGTTTTACGAAAAGAGCAAGCATCCGCTCGACACCCGGCCGTGATTGCGGCGTTTTTTCGCGCGACGCTTGGCCAATCGTGCTACGGTAAATCGTGAGGATTTTGGATAAATTGAGGTTCACTTCTGCAATGAGTCGTGGGAATTACTCGCTTGTGGAGCCTCGGCCGTGAAAATTCTGAGCGCCGCTGAAATGCGGGAAGTGGACCGGCTGACGACCGCGCGCTACGGTATTCCTAGCGTCACGCTGATGGAAAATGCGGGCGTGAGCGTGGCGGAATTCATCGCGCAGCGCTGGCCGAAGTTCGCGCAGCGGCGCATCGTGGTTCTGTGCGGAAAAGGGAATAATGGCGGCGACGGATTGGTAGCCGCGCGGCATTTGCTGGAATTGGGCGCGAAGCCGGAAGTGTATTTATTCGCGGCGCCTGAGGAAATGCAGGGTGATGCAGCGACGAACTGCAAGCGCTGGCGGGAAGTTTCCGGCGGGCTGCAACTTGTACGTAATTCCGGCGATTTGCAAGACGTCAAGCCCGCGCTGGAATTCGCGGATATCGTCGTAGATGCGCTGCTCGGCACTGGGACACGCGGCGCGGCGGAGGGATTGTACGCGGAAGCGATCGAGGCGGTGAACAAGCGTCGCGGGCCGGTGCGCTCGGCGGTGGTTGCGGTGGACATTCCGTCGGGCCTGACAGCGGACACGGGCGAAGCGATGGGCGCGTGCATCAACGCGACTTTTGCGATCACGTTTACCGCGCCGAAGGCGGGCATGATTTTGGGCACGGCCGGCGACCACACGGGGCAAGTACTGGTGCGCGATATCGGCTCGCCGCCGGAGTTAATTGATGAGGTAGGGAAGAGCAACGTTCGCTGGATTGATTGGCGTGAGGTGAGTAACTTCGCGTTGCCGCGGCGCGCGGATGCCAACAAGGGAAATTACGGTCACGCATTGATTACGGCAGGATCCGTTGGTAAGAGTGGCGCGGCGGTGCTTGCGTCCTGGGCGGCATTGCGAGTGGGCGCGGGATTGGTGACGCTGGCAACGCCCGAGCCGGTGTTGCCAATCGTTGCGGCGCACACGCCGGAAATTATGACTGAGCCGCTGCCGGCTACGGATGTGGGCAGCATTTCGATGCGCAGCTTCGAATATGAGCGTTTCGAGAAATTGTTGAAAGGGAAGCGCGCGCTGGCGATTGGGCCGGGGCTGAGCACGCATGACGAAACGCAACAATTTGTGCGCAGCGTGGTGGGGTCGCGAACGGTTCCAATGATTCTGGATGCGGACGGGTTGAATGCGTTTGCAGGCCGCGCGCGAGAGCTGAGAAAAGGAAGCGGCGCGCTGGCGTTAACGCCGCATCCGGGAGAAATGGCGCGTTTGTTCGGTTGCGGAATTCCGGACGTGCAGGCGCAGCGAGTGGAAGTTGCGCGAAAGTCGGCCGCGGACTGGGGCGCTGTTGTGATACTCAAGGGGCAGCAGACCGTGGTCGCCGCGCCCGACGGGCAAGTGTTTGTGAATTCTACGGGAAACCCGGGGATGGGGACCGGGGGCACGGGAGATGTTTTGACGGGAATGCTTGCGGGACTGACCGCGCAATTCGGCGTGACTCCGTGGGTGCGGGTGCTGGCGTTCGGAGTTTATCTGCACGGACTGGCGGGCGACATTGCGTATGCGCAGACGGGCGAAGCTCCATTGATGGCTTCGGATTTAATTCACGCGATTCCCCGGGCGTATCAGCAATTTTATGCCGAGTGCGGCCGTGGGTAGGCGCGAGATTGAGACGCATTCATCGGATGAAACCATCGCGCGGGGCCGGGAAATTGGCGCGGGTTTGAAGGCGCCGGTTTTGGTGCTGCTCTCCGGAGATGTGGGTGCAGGGAAGACGACGTTGACGAAAGGGATTGCGGCGGGGGCGGGTGCGGCGCGCGAGGACGACGTCACTAGCCCTACATTTACTTTGGTGCACAAGTACGAAGGACGAGCGCGCGTGTATCACGTGGACCTTTATCGCGTCGACGATTTTCGCGATCTGGAGACGCTGGGGCTTGAGGACGTTTTTACTGAGAAGGCGATCGTGATTGTGGAATGGCCGGACCGGTTAAAATTGCGCACGGATTGGCCAGTGTTGCGGATTGGGCTCGAGCATGTGTCTGAGGATGTTCGAAAGATCGTGATGCAGGACGGCTAATTTCGGCGCGACGGCGCTCTGCGGGGGCGATTCATGGGCAGCGGCCTAGCGAAGGCACGCGAGGCAAGCCTCGCGCCGAGCAAAGCGGCGGCAAGCCGCCGCACTCCAAAACGGGCTAGGCGCGGATGGGACGTGCCGACGCGAAGTATCCAATTGTGGCCGGCACCGTTCGTCAGGGCTTCTGTTCAGGATTTTTTGGTTCCTTCGGATTTTCGATGACCTGTTGGGTTTGAACCGAGAAGAGCTGGAAGTCGGAAAAGGTGTGCTCGAAGATGGTGCGGCGCTTGCCGTAATCGGTGTAGGCGACGGCGGATTTGGGTAGCCACAGTTCGATATTCCGCGAGGAAAACGTCACCGGCGCGTAGTCAATCGAAATCGCGTCGGAGATCAATTCAATAATCGGAATTCCTTTCACCAGATTGGTTTCCAGATGCATGATTTGGCCGGAATCCGGGGCGATCCAGGCGCGACCCTTGAGGCTGGCCGGGAACGAACTCGTCGCGGTAGTCATGGAAAGAGTGCGGGGACGCGTTCCGGGCATTTGGCGAAAGTAAACAACCCAGGCGGGCTGGCTCTTCCACTGCGCGATGCCTTCGCAGCGCATTTCATAGTCGCGTTGCAGGTCTGGATGAAAGATCAGGGCCAACGCAGGCAAACCTTTATCCACGATGACGTTGAAGTTCGCATCGTCGGAGCCAGCGAGGGGTGTGCGAGATTCACGGACGTTCAGCGGGCCGGATTGGGCGCCGAAATCAACCAGGTAGTCGAATTTTTCGGCGACAGCCATGGTCGGAATGCCCAGGCGGTCGGTTTCCTGGTAGCGAATCTGCTCATGCGCGTCGAAATTCTGAAGATGCTCGATAAGTTCGCCGGTGCGTTGCGCGGCCAGTTTCAAGACATCGGACAGCACGCAGGGAGGAGTCGCGGAAACAGAGGAAATGGGAGCGTCAACTTGCGGCGGATCCCAGTGCAGCGCTGGCGCCTTCTTTTGTTTTTCTTGAGCCGCGGCGTCAGGTGACGATTTCGTAGTCGCGAGAGCTGCGAGCAAGACAATCACTGACAGCAGTGCGATCGCGCTGAACCTCGCGGCGAAGCTTTGCCAGGTGATCCCGCGGGCCCGCGGGAGCGAACGCAGCTTTCGCGTGCTCATTTTGGCGGCGCTGGTGGTTCCAGGCCCATGATCTGAAATCCGGCATCCACGTACAGGACATTTCCGGTGACGCCGCGGCCCAGGTCGCTGCCGAGAAAAACGGCGGCGTCGGCAACTTCGGCGATATCTGTATTGCGGCGCAGCGGGGCGTGTTCCTGCACGAAATCGAGGACCTTGGAGAAGTCTTTAATGCCGCGCGCGGAAATGGTTTTGATAGGGCCGGCGGAAATGGCGTTTACGCGGATTTTTTGCGCGCCCAGTTCGGCGGCGAGGTAGCGGACTTCCGCTTCGAGCGCAGCTTTGGCGATGCCCATGACGTTGTAGTTTTTTACGACGCGCGTGGAGCCGAGATAAGTGAGCGTCATGATCGCGCCACCGTTGGACATGAGCGGAGAGAGCGCGCTGGAAACGGCGACGAGGGAATAGGCGCTGACATCGAGCGCGAGTTTGAAACCATCGCGCGAGGTTTTCAGAAACGGCTGGTTCAGGTCTTCGTGATTGGCGAAGGCGAGGCAGTGAACCATTACGTCAATGGTGCGGCCTTCTCGTTGCAGGGATTCGGCGAGGCCGTCAATGTCCGATTGTTGCTGGACGTCACAGGGGTAAAAGCCTTTGGCGCCGAGTTCGTTGCCGAGTTCTTCGACTACGGGTTTGGCGCGGTCGTTCTGATAGGTGAGGAGAAGCGTGGCGCCTTCGCGGGCGAAGGCTTGGGCGATGGCGTAGGCGATGCTCCATTTATTCCAAACGCCTAGGACGATGGCGGTCTTGCCTTCCAGTAATTTGGGCATGGCTGGATATTTTACGCGAAAATTTGGGTTTCGGTGCGGCGGAAGTCAAAAGATTTAACACGGAGGGTGCGGAGCAAGGGCGGGGGATGCGGAGAAAGGCGAAGTTAATAGTTTACAGTTGAGAGAAAGGAGGGAACGGCGAGGAGAGAGTTTTACCGCAGGTACGCGGAGGGCGCAGAGAAAGGCGGGAGAGATCCTTCGGTCGGCATGAGGCAAAGGCGCCGAGCTCAGGATCACGATGCTCGTCGCATCGTCGGAGACGCAGAGAAAGCAGAGAAAGGGCCAAGCGGGTGAGCGACGTGGATGACATCGTGGCGAGCTGGGGCGCAGCCCTTCGATCCCGCGCGACGGGATCTCAGGATGAATCGCGCTGCAGCGCCCCTACTGAGCAAAATCGAAACCGAGGTGTGGTTCGTCAATCAGTAGATTGGCGTTCCCAGGAAAGGCGCGTCGTGTGTTCAGTGCCCGTGGATCCAGCGGACTATTTCGCGGAGGAGGTCGGCTATTACGGGCCAGAGGGCGGCGAAGATGGCGATGCCGACGGCGATGATGCGGGCGAACGCTTTGGAGCCGGGGGAAGGGAGTCCGCCGTAGTGTTTGAATCCCGGGGATGGAACGGCGGCGTACGGCTCGGAACTTGGGGAAGCGACGCCGGTCTGCGCAGGGGATGTGGGGCCGAATCTTGCAGATTGATTGACGTGGGCGGGCAGATGGCGGGCGCAGAATCCGTTGGCGATGGCGGGGCGATCGCATCTTTGGCCTTGCGGACCGAAGTAGAGGCAGGGGCCCTGATCGCCGGAATTTTTGCGGTCGGTGGCTGCGACGCCGTAACGAGTGGCTGAGACGCCGACGCCTGTAGGCGCGACACCGTAGCCCGCGGGCTCGATGCCGGAGGGGCTGGGTGCGATGCCGTAGCCAGTCGGTGCGATGCCGAACTCGGGCGCGCTTGTCGTTTCTGGATCGAGATTCAAGTCTGGATTGCGGCGCGGAACGGGCGAACTGCCCGAGAAATCATTAACGTTTAGGAACCGTGCCATTGCGCTGCGCATGCTGCCTCGATAAAGTGAAAGCTCGTCGTCTCGCTGCGCCTGGATGCCCGACACCCGCATTGCGCCTTCGCCCGCCCATCCCGCCCGGATGAAGCTGGAGCCTTACTCCGCCGAAATTCGGCTGAGCAGCCTAACGCTGGGCGTTGACAACATCCATTATGACGTTTTTCTCAGCCCGCGGTTCGTGGATTTTACGCGGAAGTACCTGCTGGACCTGGTCCGGCAAAAGATCAACATCAGCCTGTTCTACGGGAAAGACCGCAAGCAATCCGGCGCGCCCGAGCATGGTGCGTTCCGCAAGCTGCTGACCGAAGTTCTGCAAGCGTCGCTGACGCGCGCGAAATTTCAGCAATCCATCGAGACGGACATACTGCACCAGCTGGCGCTGGTGAAGCATCTGACCTCCGAAATCGCCAGCCAATTTTCCAGCATCGTGGTGGAATGCAAAGACTGGATTCGCGCGCGCGGCGAATTATTCGAGCACAGCGAACAGGCGCACGTGATGCGCGCGAAAATCGCAGAGATTCAGGCCGACAAAAAGAATACGTACCGCGAAGTGGGCGACACGCTGTGCCGCATCTGGCGGGAAGTGGAAGAGGGGACGCTTTCGAAATCGCGGCGAGCGCTTTTCGGTGAGGATTTTCACGAGACTTACGAGCTGCTGCAAAACCGCTTTCTATTCGTGGAAAATGGAAACGACGATCATTTGTTTCTGGAGCACTACGTCCTGCTGGCCAATTTCGTAAACGATCCCGACCGGTTTGAGATTTTCGACGGGATTCTGCTGGATTTCGTGCGCGACCTGATCCTGACGGGAGACGACGCGGACGAATTGAGCAAGGCGCGCAAAGTGCACGAACGGCTGCTGGAGCAGGCGCGACAAATGCGTTCGGAGATGGCACGGCTGGAAGAGGAACTGGAAGAAGCCACGGGGCGCGCGGGAGAAGGCGACGGAATTTTTCCTTCCATATTCAAGCGCAAGGGCGGAGCGAGCGCGGAATCGCGCGCTGCGCTGGAAGCATTGCACAAGAAGTTCGCGGCGAGCGAGAAGAATTTGGAAGAGCTGGGGCCGCAGATTGATTCGGCCAAGCAGCGCATGGACTTCTTGATCGAGGAATATCGCAGCCGGCTGGGCGATTATTTGAATCAGCCACAGAATGCGCGGCGGCTTTTCGATGCGTCGGCGCCCGCGGGAGAAGGGGAGGCCGCGCCGGAAACGCGCGCGCAGCTGCTGGAAGAATGGATGCACAGGTTGGAGGAGCGCGACCTGCTGTTTCACATGCTGGCGGGATATGAATTGCGGCGCATCTATGCGGACTACTGCCCACCCATCCACTTGCAGGCTCTGAAAAAAGCGCTGGTGAACCGCGACGAAGCCAAGCGCGTGGAAACGATCCTGGAGCAATTCCCCGCGCGTAAGATTTCGATGAAAAGACTGGACGACGCTTCGCGGGCGATCCGGCGGCGCACGCACGATGAGCAATTGGCCTTCACGCTGCAATTCGCCGAGGACCTCATGCGGCTGCGGCGCGATCGGCGGAATTATCAACACGTGGCGGCTTGGATGGAGCGCATCAGCCTGGTGCGTTCGGAGCGGGCGCGCGAACTTTCGCGCGTGAACAAAAGTCTGTATGAATTTCTGCACGCGGATGAAGGGCGGCCGGCCGACGATCCTGTTATCAATCACACAGTCATTAAGGCAGACGTGCGCGGCTCGACCGGTATCACCAAGGATCTGCTGGCGAAGGGCATGAATCCAGCGTCGCACTTCAGCATGAATCTGCACGAGCCGGTGAAGCGGATGCTGGAGCGATTTGGCGCGGCCACGGTATTTATCGAAGGCGACGCGATTATTCTGGCGATCTACGAGACCGAAGCGACGCGGGCCACCACGCGAGCCGTGGCGCGGGCTTGCATTCTGGCGCGCGAAATTCTGGCGGTGACGCAGGCGTATAACGCGCGGACGAAGACGACGGACTTGCCGCCGCTGGAAATCGGAGTGGGTGTGGCGTTTCAGGATTCGGCGCCGTCGTTGTGGATGGACGGCGATTCGAAGATCATGATCTCGCGGGCGCTGAATTTGTCGGACCGTTTATCGAGCTGCACAAAAATAACCAAGCGATTATTCAAGGATAACCCGTCGCCGTTTAACGTGTTCGTGCTGCAGCCGTTGATGGAAGATGCGGCGGAAGATGAAGGCGAGGAATTGCTGGTGCGCTATAACCTGAACGGAATCGAGTTGAATGAAGAAGGGTTTCAGAAGCTGAGCGCGGAAATTTCGATGTCGCCCATGGGCGGAAATTTCCCGATGCCCTGGGGAAAAGAGCGCGTGCAACTTTATTTCGGCGAAGTTCCACTGGGAGATTCGCTGGAACCGGTGGTGGTGCGCAAGGGGTTCGTGCACCAACTGCTGCCCGGCGCGAAAGTGGGAGCGCAGGGCCTTCGCCCGTATTACGAAGTTTGCACTGACGCAAAACTGCTTGATCTGGCGCGCAAAAAATTTACCTCGGGCGTCCCGCGAACTTAGAGCCGCACGAAAGTTGTAGCAGCACGTCCGCGACCCTATAATCCAGTGACGGAGGCGCCAGGGGCCCGGTGGTCCTCGTGGCCTTCAAAGCCATTGATTCTGTCCTTCGCGGCCAGAATGGTGGGTTCGACTCCCACACGCTTCCGCCAACTTTTTGCACGTCAATCACTTACGTGCGAATCTCAGTACCGTACCAGTTTCCCGTACCAATTGAAATCCGCCAACCTGTTCCATTGCGTCCCGTTGGGTCTGAGGAATCACATGCGAATAGACCTTCAACGTGGTTTTCACGTCAGCGTGGCGCATTTGGTTTTGGAGAACGGTGAGCGGTACGGATGCTTCGGCCAACTCAGTTGCCAAGCCGTGTCTGAATGCGTGGAGTCCGGTATTCTGAGAGGGAATACCGAGTTCCTTCAAAACTGGCTTTAGCCCGACCTTCACCACGTTATCTCGTGAGCGAGGGCGCGTCCCTTTACGGTTGGGGAAGAGAATCTGAGCCGGGTTGGGTTTCCAATGGCATTGGATGTATTCCCTCAGCTTGCCTTCTAGGGCCGTTGTCATTGGAAGCGTTGCGATGGACTTTGGAGTTTTGGGTTGCCGAACTTCCCGCGTGGCGTCATCCAGAGATTTGTTGACGCGGATGGTCTTGTGGTTGAAGTCGAGATCATTGAGCGTCAGGGCCAGGATCTCCCCCGCCCGCAAGCCAGTTGACCAGGCGAGAGCGAATAGAGTTTTGAGTGGCTCCGGCGCTGCATCAATGATTTGCGTGGCTTGTCCGCGAGTGAAGAAGGGAGATTCCGTTTGGCTGCTGGACCCGAGTTCAAGATCAGCGAATCCAACTTTCGTAACCTTCATTCCGCAGCGTCCAGCATAGTCAAGAATCGCAAACACGGCACTGAGCAGGTTCACGATTGTCTTAGCTGAAAGTTTCTTGCGGAGGTCGGTTGCGAATTGCTGTATCTCCTCAACCCCCAACTCCTGTGGGGATGACTTTCCAAACCGAGGGAGGATATGAACCTTGAGGTAGCTCTCGCGCTGACGAACGGTGGCAGGGGAGAGGTTGGGTGCAATCGCCTTCCTCCACTTGTTCACAGCGTCCGTAAACGTCTGACCTCGATAGACCGGAGCCAAGTTCACCCGCTTGCGGTTCACTTCCTCCATTATGCGGGCGTGCTCCCTGCGAGCCGCTCGCTCGGACATCCTCTCAATACATCCGAGGAATCGCTTCATGCGTTTTGATTTACCGTCTGCATCCACGTAGTGCATGGAGTACATCCGCCCATCCGCTTCGATCACAAAAGACCCTTTCTGAAACCGACGCCTTGCCACTGGCCCTCTCTTTTGGCCCGCGCTAGGCGACGTTGCGGGGGTGAGAGTAGCACGTTCGGGGCTTCCAGCAATTCCTGGACTCATAGCGGCTACGCGGAGTTCGGCTTCCGCCGCGACCTCCGACACTTGAGCCAGAATCTGCTGTGTAACTGGATTGACCGATGAATCCCGCTGGTCCGCGCTTTCGGACGGATCAGCACATCGCACTTCGGATCGAACGTCGTCAGAAAACACTTCTCCCTCGTCTTCTGACCCTTGTTGGTTTGGATTTCGGCTTTATGCCGAGAACTGCTAGGTGGTGGGGAAACGCTACGGCTTGGACTGCACCAGAACTGACCCGTTCTGGATTGATTTCCCATCTGCTGTTACGGACCCGTTTGCAGGTGGGACTTTTCTGTGGCCTCCTTTCGATTCGGTTTGTGTCCGATCCGCTGTGGGGTGTTTTTTCGGCTTCTCCTATCACACCGAGGCTGACCTCGATGACTGCGAGAAAGTTGATCCGACTCGGGGAGGGCCGATGCCAGATGAAACGGTACCGCATGTTCCCTGTGAGAACGGCAGTTGGTACCGCACTCTCCCCTTGAGAGCAGATATATATATATTTTTCTGTGTGTAGAGGAGAATGCGGTACCGCTACGACTAGGGATTAACGTACTGAGCGTGTAGGGAATACAAGCCCGTCCGCTCGTCGTGTTTTAGGATTTTGAGCGCCAAGAACTCTTCCAGAACACGAGTCAGTGGACCTCCCTTAGCCAATCCTGATGCCGACTGAATCGCCGCATAATTGATTCCACTGGGGGCGGTTCTGACCGCATTCAAGACTCGGAGCCGAGCCGGAGGAAGACAGTCTTCGGCAACCCGTCTAACCAGAGCTAAGTCATCGGAGTTGGTTGTTGTGCGCCCACGAACCAACGCGAGGGACATAATCAAGTTATTGAGTTGTCTTGCCAGCCTTCCGCCTTCCTCGGGACAGGGCACCTCATCTATTTCCCGACTGAACCTGTCTCGGTGAATCGGTGATCGGGCTAAAGCGGTGAAATCCGCGAGACTTGCGACTTTTTCTTGCATTGGGTTTTCAACTCCAACGTACTTTGGGGTTGAGGCAAGGAAGGTCTGTACCGCTTTCTTGAGTTCCGCTCGCATTTCTTTAACATGCGGCACGGTACTAGACGCTTTCTTGGCCTTCGCAACTCGGGAATCTCCGCGCAGCCGAATCTTTACAAATCGCTCGCCAAGTTCGCTGGATTCTCCCGTGTAGCGGTCTATCACAGGAGTTGAACCAACAAGCATGGAGAATCGGGATTTATAAACCTTATGCCCGATATTGCCCTTTCCGACCGCGAAAGCGCCATCGAACGCCTCTCGCAGGATGGAGAGTATTTCGTTGCGAACTTCCGCACGGGTATCAAGAATCGGAGCGAAGTCCGGCATCAAAACAAGTTTGCCGTCCATCAACAGAAGTAGGCTCGGGTCATTTCCTGAGTTCCCTTTTCCACGCCATCCACTCGCTAGAGAGTTCGGGGTAGGTTTGGACAGGTGGAAAGTTCCGGGGGTATCGAGAAGAGTTCGGATGAACTCACTCTTGCCCCCGCCCGAGGGTCCAATGACGACCGCCCACAGCGGGTCCGCCTCGGCGATCTCTCGTGATTTGAAGACCGCAAGAATGAACTCCATGATGTCCCAATCGACATCGGGAATCACGAGCCATGGTTCAAACACGGTCCGTAGCGCATACAACGGGGGGCTTGTGCATTCGAGCCTCTGGCGTTCGATTGCGTACTCTTCTTCGGCTCTTTTCCATTCCAAAAAGAGTTGCTCTAGTTCTGTTTCTGTGGGCGGCTCACTTTCGAGCCACTATTGATAATCAGCCTCGGCTTGCGATGCGGCTACGTGGTCCGGTCCGTGGAGGTTATCGCTATTCACCGGCACCGCCAGCGAAGCAATGAGACGTTCCTGTTGTTCTATCGACTTCACGTTTGTTTCTCCTCTGCGGTCTTTCCCGCCGTCTTTGTTTGAAAAACTGAAAGGCTGCTCTGAGTCAGCGAACTGCTTCAAACAGACACGCCAGACAGCCACACCAATACCCACGTTCGATTCGTAATGTGTTTGCCCGCGCCGTGTCGTGCCTACCGCCCAAACTCGGCCCGCGTTCGCCAACCCTGACCCTTTTACAGGTGGCGGGAATAACCGATGCAGAACAGAAAGCTCATTTTTTGCCTCCTACTGTTGGGTTGGCATCGGCGGATTCGCGCACAAAAATTGATGCGATGGCGGACCTAACCCGCTGATGCCGCCGGAAATAAAATTTTCAGCAAAGCGTCCCACTAGCGCCGAATCCCGTTTGCCGCTTTCGCTAGTTCTTGCACGGCTTTTTTGGCACGGCTCGCGGTCGTACGCGGGATTCCGCAGTTCTTTTCGATCTCGCGGAGACTGAGAGTGTCGAGAACCTTCTTCGCGTGGTTTAATTTCTCGGGTTCGTATAGCGATTCCCTGGTTCGAGACTGGTCGTCGGCATAGTCAATTTCTTTCCCGTAGCCACAGTTGAGATACGCGACCGTTAGCGCGTGGTCTACAACGTCGTAGCTGCCATCGGGATCGAGTTCGGGCAGGGAACGACCTTTGCTCCTATCTTTTTTGTACCCGACAGTGTGAAATCTCCCTCGGTAAGAGCGTTTCTTGAAGGTGTCTCCTTCACGGGGAATGCGGCGGCGAGTACATGCCGAACATGACTCAACATGTGTCGGTGGCTGGTCTTGTCGAATGAGATCGGGCTGAGGGCCGAACTCCTCGTCGAGAATCGCTTGAAGATACGGCGCAAGCGCGGCACCGCCAGTCCGAACTCGAATCGGGCTTGGTGCAAAAGGATAGAAGTCGATTTCAAATTTTCGACCGCATTTCTCGCACTCGACTTTAACTTTTCTAATGAACGTTTTGGCGGGCGCTGGCGAAACCAGGGAGACATCAGCAGCAGGAAAGAGCCTCTCGACCCGAGCCTCTCGAATTGGACGCGCTACACACGGCTGCTGCGCGTTCAGCGGCCCACCTGCGGTGTGATTACCGGAAACACTGCTCGCACTGCTCACCCCTACCTGATTTGTCGCTCCCATGCCTATTTCTCCTTGTGGCCTTCGCCAGAAATAAAATGAGCGAGAAAAACGTACTGTCTTCTCGCCCAATAGCTACGATTCTGTTTGTTCCAACGTCTATCGCCCTGGCTCTGTCGCTAGGGGCTACGCTTAATTGCCGTCATCACCTCCTATAAATAGAAAAAGGTGGGCAAGAAGCTATGCTCCTTGGTCCACCCTGTTAGAATTCCTAGTAATGGCTACCCTATAGGTAGCGTCAAACAGTCTGTGCTGTAGTCAGTCTTCTCCTCTTATAGATACGTACTATGTACACGCAGACACACCAATCCCCGCGCCTCGCGTTGGCGCTTCGCACTGCAAACCGTCCACGGCACTCCCGGAAGACCTTTTTTCCGAGAGAAGGTCAAGCCACGCTCGTCCGCGCAAATCATGCGGCACTTCAACTCAAATTAAAATAGATCGAGAGGTTCAATTTTGCGGCTGTACGCCGGAACTTCCGTACTGGTCCGTCGCGCGAGCACTCACGCTCGCTGCTGTAACCTATCCTCACGATCCACCTCAAATGGGTCCTTGCCCCTCCTTTGCGAGGCCGCTTGCGCCCGTGGAATCCGCGCATCACGGCTTCACTCCTCAGAAAAATTCGCAGAGTAGGCGGCATAGCTATTACCTATGCTCGGATACTCTATGCGCGAGAGAAGCTAGGTTTGGGCACTCTGTGCGGTGAAGGGTATAGGGTGCGGGAAGCGCGGGATCGCCTCCCCTCTTGAGAACGACCTGGGGGAGGCGGCGGTTGGTGCGTGGCGGGTCAGGTTGACTCTTTCTTCAACCGCTTGAGCAGCCACAAGAGAACGCAAAAGCAGTAGGCGTCAGCCAGAAGAACAAACAATAGGAAATGACGGGGAAACGGAAACCCCACCTCGTTTGCAGCCGCTACTGAAACTACCGAACAGACGGCTCCGATCACACAACAAATCAGCCCGACCTTAATGCGCCTCTTACGGCTTTCAATAGTTCGGTTCACGTTGCCACTTTCTCTACTCCCTCAAACTCGGTCTAGCCTTTAAACTAGCGAATTATCGCAGACCGCACCATCAAATTTGCCGAAAAAGACCTAAGTCCTTTGCTGCACGTCATTTGAGGTGCCTTCAAGTGTCTTAGTAATGATAAGTATCTGAATTAGCTATACTTACGGTGCCATTTCGACTCGATTTCGACTCGATCCGATACCCAAAATCACTGGTCATAAATCCATTGCTTTCAATGAAACCCTCGGGATGTGGAGCATGGGGTTGTGCCCTACCTTCGAAGCCGCGTTTTGCCATCTAAGTTCAGTCGATTCTGCAAGTTTGCCCGTCCACTTCGCAAAACCTGATATTGAGATCGAAAAAACGGCGGAGCGGCGAGGCCGAAGGCATGTTTCAGGGATCACTACGGCAACACGACTAGGCGACTGAATTCTCGGGTATAGCCTTCTCAGCTCGAACGGAAGGTATGCCCTCGCACGAAATTTCGCATGAGAACGCCAAAGCACCGAAAACCCACCGACCCGTAGATAAGTTGGCGTCTCTCTGACCGTCTTGCCGAAGATAGGCAATCTTGCGAGTCTCTCCCGAATAGATCACGTCATCGACTCCACCACGAAAAACCACCCATTCATTTTCTGAGGGGCGGGGTGGAAGTCCAAAGCCCCCGCTGCCGTCTATTCCGTATATCTCGGGCGTTAATCCAACTGCACGCCTGTATCGAATGCTCGGGAACTTGGCTATTCCGAACCCAAGGTTTCTCAGACCTAGCATGAAGTGGCGGGAACGAACGCCTGGGTAGATTACTCCTGTATAGCGTTCATTCTCCAAATACAGCTCCAATTTTGGATGGGGCCGCTTCCCGAATTTTTCCTCGATTTGAAAATACTCCATAGGAAAGGTGCCGGAGCCGATCCGTTGGTAAAACTTCCAGTCTTTACGTGAACGTCGCGGCGAACCCTCAGATGAAGGAATGCACACAACTACAAAACCCGACCTGGCGCCGGCTGGTTCGTTGACCTCAACCGCTTGAATGCCTTCGATTCCCGGTTCTACCAGCTGGCCAACAAGATCGAGAACTCTTGACTTCACAGCCCTCGTGTCTGTTACGGGCACCGCCGACTCAACCAAATCTGGCTCGTCCTTTGCCACCGCTCTGGCCTTCATACCGATTACAAGGACCCCACCTTCGGCATTGGTCAATCCACAGGCCGCTTTTGCAAACAGTTTCTGTGCATCCCCGTCGTTCGAGGGCCACTCCTTGCAGTCGAAGTGCACGTCTTCACTCTGGCCGATCAATTCTCGAATCCGAGTGGCATCGTGGAGCCGGTCAAAGAGTTGCTGTGCTCGATTATCCATGATGAAAGAATGCTGCTCGGAAGATTGTAGTCGCCTTGCCCGACAGGTTCATTTCTTGAATATTCTTTGCGGTTCTTCGGGGTCGGGTTTGCTCAAGAAGGCTGACTCTTCCCGCGCCCACAGCGCCATCAAGAAGCCAACGACAGCGGAGACAGCGCCAGCGTCTAATATCACCCAATGCAGGAGGCTCGGAGTGTGAACTTTGCTGCCGAGCACGGCGAGCAACAAGCCCAACCCGATTAATCCAAAGGCGACCTTATACCGTTTGCCGTTGTCACGAACCAGGTCGGCATCAACGCCACGGGAAAGATCGCGCTGCCGTTGACTCCATCTCTGCAACCAGCCACTCATCAGTTTCCTGTCGGGGCAACCATACTTATAGCACGCTTTGATTCAACCCCAAGATTGACGCGAATGGCAGTGGAAACCAGCAGCGGTCGGGAAGCCTGCGCGATTAGCTGCCAAACGCGGGCCAACTCCCGATCCCTCGCGCAACCGGGCATCTTTGCGGATAGTGCTTCACATTCCGGTTTCGGCGATTACCGGGCGTTACCTACCTCGCTGCATTCAATCCTTGAAGTGTGCTGTAGAAAGCTGCCGTATCACCCCTCCAACCATCGAAGTAGGCGTAAAATTGCTCCCTGTCACTGATGCATTTAATTAAGGCCATCGAAGGATCACTCGGGCGCGGCCCCACGAATTTGTTGTGCTCAATCAGGTCCCAGCAATTCAACGATTCGTTGCCGAGCGGAAACGAACGCTTTGCGAGGATAGTGTCATCGTCCAATAGGGCATTTTTTGTAAAATCTTTTTCTGGGAAAGGCACTGGAAATAAGACCATATCCGACACCGGCACTTCGTGATGCCGATATCTTTGAAATCCGATTCGACCGATCCCGGGTGCACTCATGGCTGAAAAACGAGATTCCTCGTTGTACTCTATGAACCAAGTGAGCGGTATTCGGACGCGATACTGGGAGAAGTGCACCGTTCGGTTTGACGTCAGACGTGTCGCTATAGCTGCCGTTTCTGGCGCAAACATAGAAGCTATGCACGCAAGGATGGTCGGAGTCCATAGCAAAGCACGGCGTATCCGTTTTCGATTAGCAGTCGATGGCACGATGCGTTCCTTTCCCCCTCAGTACACGACATGGAACCCATCCAGTTAGACACCGCCGAAGTCCCGATCACTCGCGCAACCGGACATCTTCCGGGTTAGGACTTCACTTTGACGGTAAGTGCGTTAGGACCGTACAAGACACGGCTATCGCCGATTCTTACGACGTGTAGTTCACCAATCGCTCACGGACTGCTTAGCGCCCATCTTCAACGATTGAGAAAGTGCAGCAAGATAACGAGAGCGCCCGCGATTGGCCCAATTATCAAAGCTGCTTTGGTCCACCACGGTAGTTCGTTCCAAGTTGGACGACCTTTAGTTTCAAACATGGACTCCTCATCAACAACCACACAGCAGAGAAATGCCGCCAGCCATTTGAACGCTGATATGCGACATTACCACAACGATTGGAAGTCTCTTGTAGCGTCTATAAAATTAAGCGCACGATGCCATGTAAATATTGCCAAAGAGTCGCGTCATCGGACATCTTCGCGGCTAGGATTTAACTTCGACGGTTAGGGCGTGAGTCGGGAGTTTAGACTGCGATTTCATGTAGACTCGTTTTCATGACCCGCACGGCAAAAGACTCACCCTATCGAAAACAGCGTTTTCTCGACGTGGTCAAAAAGGCTGACGGGTCATACGACTTGTTCTTGGACGACTCTCCGATCAGAACGAATATCCCCGAAGAGTGGCTTGAGAGTGAGGTATGCAGGTTCGGATTTTGCGGCGAAGAATATCGCTCGATTCTGCGCGAGGTCAGTCTCCACGGGCGGACCAGACTCAGCTTATCTATGCAGTGGCGACCTAACGCCTGATTTGTCGCGTAACCGGACAATAGCCGAAGCGAATCTCGGGGCGGTTTCGACTTCTACGGGAAGGGCGTTTACCAAGACCTACTCACGCGGGGCGTAAAATATCGCAAACTCTTACGTTTTGTGATTCACTCTCGCTATGAGACCCCGCTTGGGTGTTTGGGTTGTTTCAATGACACTTCTGTCAGGTTGCCAGAAAAAGCCTGAATCCGCCGTCAAAAAGGATGAAAATGCGACACTGATGATGGCCTCTGACCGTGGTGACCTGTCCCGTGTACAGCAGTTGCTACGCGAGGGTGTTGATGTCAACGAACGCACAAGCAACGGAGAAACGGCACTGCATTATGCAGCGCAGTCCAAGAACGTTTTGGTTGTTCAGGCTCTCATTCAAGCTGGCGCGGACGTGAACGTAAAGATGACGGGGGATGTCACGCCCCTGATGCGTTCGCTTGATATGGCATTTGGTCAGCCCGATATTGCATTCGCGCTTATCCACGCTGGTGCGGATGTAAATGCGGCGGATGAGAACGGCGACACTCCCCTGATAATCGCGACCACAGAAAGCTCCTTCGAGGTATTTCAATCTCTACTGGACAGAGGTGCGAATCCTAACGTCAGAGGTTTGAACGGTGACACGGCTCTGCACTATGCGGCGATGAACGCGATCCTTGACCGCGCAAAACTACTGCTGGAACACGGGGCGGACCCCACCATCCACAACTCCGCAGGGAAAGTCCCTTACGACATTGCAGAAAGTACGAATGCTGACAAACTAGTTCAAGCCAAATTCCTCGAAATGAGAAATCTGCTGTCGCAAGCGTCCCGACAGATGCCTCAGCGCATATCAAATCCCACGGGAAGCCCCTCTACCAGCCACTGACAGGTAAGGATTTCCAAACCGCTCGCAGTTTTCTTCATGTGGTCGGGCTAACCCGCGCCTCGCTCCGAACTCATCTCGGAAATTTCTGATTTTCAAAATCCTGTCCGGGAACACCCATCTTCAATATCTTTTTTCGTTGGGACGAAGCCTATACTCGGGCGGAATTGGCGTTTTTTTCTGACATTTGGGCGCAGCTATCGCGCTACTGCGAACAAACGAGGAAAAGCCGATGCCAACCGTAGCAGAGATCATCACCGAAAACGTAATCAAGCAGTTGGAAGAGGGTGTAGCACCTTGGCGCAAGCCGTGGTCTACGTCAGTGCCGCGTAATCTCATCACGAAGCGACCATATCGCGGTCTGAATGTGTTCATGCTCGCCACCCAGGGATATGGCAGTCCCTACTGGGTGACTTTTAACCAAGCGAAGCAACTGGGTTCTCACGTTCGGCAAGGTGAGAAGTCTTCGATGGTGATGTTCTGGAAGATCGACGAATTGGTTCGGCGCAGAATCGACTCAGACGGTGAACCTTCCGACGAGAAGGGAAAATCATTCTTGCTTCGGTACTATCGAGTTTTCAATATCGAGCAATGCCACGGCCTAAGCTCACTCCACGGTGATGACCGCAAACCCGTCAATCCCATCGCAGAGTGCGAATCCATCGCGGATCGGATGCCAAATCGCCCGACAATCGAGCAACACTCCCAAGCATTCTATCGGCCCTCGGCGGATATGGTCGGAATGCCTTCGCGGAATTGCTTTGAATCGCCCGAAGCGTATTACTCGACTCTGTTCCACGAACTCACGCACTCAACCGGACACAAATCACGCCTGAACCGTTTCGAGGAAGCCGCTACGGATCACCAGTTTGGAAGCGAGAGTTACAGCAAGGAAGAGCTTGTCGCGGAGATGGGTGCGGCGATGCTGGCGGGAATCGCTGGCGTTTCACACGCGACTCTCTCGAATTCCGCAAGTTATTTGCAAACCTGGATCACGCGGCTCAAATCCGATTCGCGGTTGATTATCTCTGCGGCGTCTCAAGCGCAAAAAGCAGTCGATCACATTCTCGGCAAGACTCAGAACGAGGGGAGGGACAGCCGATGACCACGACTCTCCCGTTTCCGATGCCACTCGCGGAAAAATACCGTCCGCACGCGATTGCGGATTTCGCTGGATTAGACAAACCGAAGCGCATTCTCGCCAAATTCGCGGCGAATCCGTATCAGTCCGCATGGCTGTTCGTGGGTCCACCGGGAACGGGAAAAACCACGATGGCTCTCGCTCTCGCGGAGACACTTCGTGCGGAACTGCATCACATCCCCTCGCAACAATGCAACGTTGCCGCCGTCGAAGACGTTATTCGGCAGTGTTGGTATGTTCCCGCGTCCCGTGGATTCCATCTTGTGCTCGTGGACGAAGCCGACAGGATGTCGAACGCGGCACAACTTCACTTTCTCTCGAAGCTCGACGCTACTGCCTTTCCGCCTCAGACAGTTTTCGTGTTTACGTGCAACACGACCGACGGCCTGGAACCTCGATTCCTGTCTAGGACACGACAGATCGAGTTTTCGAGCTACGGACTGGCGACCGAGGCAACACGATTGCTTGAAGGAATCTGGCAGCGAGAGGCGAATGGCGCATCCGCACCAAACTTCGCCCGGATCGTAAAGGAAAGTTCAAACAACGTTCGTGATGCCCTTATGACTCTTGAGACTGAATTGCCGGCGAGTTGAACAGGACCCTTTGGCAGGTGGAATCAACTCCACCTCACAGAGGGTCCAAGAAGAACACTCGAACGCTCTTGAAAATCGGAGGCACCAAAATGCGAGCCGCTATTTATGCGCGAGTCAGCACGAACAATGGCCAGGACCCGAGTATGCAGACGCGAGAAGTGCGGGAATACTGCAAGCGTCGGGCGTGGGAGATCGAAGGCGAATACGTGGATGCGGGTGTGTCGGGTGCGAAAGAGCGTAGGCCGCAACTGGACGCGCTTCTCGTTGCGTGTCGCAAGAGGCGCGTGGATGCCGTTGTGGTTTACCGTTATGATCGCTTCGCCAGGAGTTTGCGGCAACTTGTGAATGCGCTTGAGGAGTTTCGCTCGCTCGGCATCGAGTTCATTTCGCTCCATGAGGGAGTTGATACGAGTACTCCGAATGGGCGGCTAGTTTTCGGCATCTTTGCCAGCATCGCGGAGTTTGAGCGTGAGTTGATTCGGGATCGCGTCAAATCCGGGATCGCCGCAGCAAGATCGAAGGGGAAGAGACTCGGACGGCCAATGGTGAGCGTGGATGCCGCTAGGATTGCCGCACTGCGCGATTCCGGCGCTACATGGAGCGCAATCACTCGACAACTCGGCCTGAGTGCTGGAACAGTGAAGCGAGCTTATTACAACCTGTCCAAAAACCCCACTTCGGAAGGCTCTGCAACTCCATGATTCGACGTGGCTGATTTGCTGGATTCCGCCTGTCCACAAACAGATGATTTTGGACTTTAAGCAGTTTCCGGCAGGTACAACTTTCGAGAGCAACTCAAATACTACTTAACGATATGGCAATAGCCGGCTATCGCCTTTATACTCAGGGCAGAGATACTTGGCCGTGCTCCGAGCATATTGCGATGAAAGTTACGACAAAGATACCCGAGTGTACGCACTTGCAGGTTTTGTTGGCAGAGACAAGGAGTGGAGAGCGGTTTCTAAGAACTGGCGCAATCGTTGTTTGAAAGACGGCATTGAGTGTTACCACGCAGCAGACTGTGAAAGCCGCTTTAATGATTTCTCGAATTTTTCCGTTCAGCAATCCATCGCTCTGAATACCGATTTGATGGAGAACCTGAATGGCAATCGTATAGCGGGAGTAGGGGTAGCTGTTTACGTCGAAGATTACGAAGCTGTCGCCAAAACTAGCCAAAAAGCCGCACTTTTCCTAAAGCAATCTCCTTATTTTCTAGCATTGCAGTTCTTAGTTGTGGATATGTGTTGTGAGATAGCGGAGTATTCGGGTTCTCCTATTGCGTTTGTCTTTGAACAGCAGGACGAATTTAGCCGCAGGTCCAAATCGCTGTATGACGAGGTGAGGATTAAAAATCCCACCGCCGCCAAATGCATGGGTAGCCTTACATACGCCCCAAAAGAAAAATTTGTTCCTTTGCAGGTCGCGGACAAGCTGGTTTACGAGGTCATGAAAGCCGCGTTGAATACCAGATATGACCCCAACAGAGCCGAGAGAAAATCTCTTTCGGCTATGAAAAATGCGCGAATCATTAGCAAGATTATGTATCTAGATTCCAAGGGCATAGAAGCATTGGTTTCGGCACAACCCGATACTAAAATTGTGTGAGTTCCTAGACGCGGCTCAACAATTCATCAGAGTCTATGAGTAGTTTTTGAACTTCATCATGCCGAGTGCAACTGCTTTGGATATGATGGCGAAGGCTATCATCACATGCCTACACTAACGCCTCGCATCCCTCGCGCTATCGTCCTGGCGCTTGCAGTTTTGTCCCTCCCACTAACAACCCCGGCTCAGAAAGCAGACTACTGTCCGCTTATTACTGTCCCTCTCACAAATTCGTTCGAGGATTTACCGATTACTATTGAAGAAACCCGCTTTGCGTCGTTTTACCAGTCGACCGGGTATGTGCGATTCCGAAACGCCAGTGACAAGAGCATAGACGCGGTTAGTCTGCAAATTGAGCATTCAGCGAGCGCACCCGCATTCAAGATACCCCTGTCCTACGAAATCGAAGTTGCAAGACAGGCTCGGTCCTACTCGCAGAAGTTGAGCCAACCGATAGCTCCCGGACAAACGATCTCTTTGATCGCGGTCAGCTTCGCAGTGGTGACTTCCTGTCCTGAAACTTCTCAACTCGTTTACGCTCGAATCCGATTCTCCGATGGGACAACCCTTGAGCGACATCTGGCTGAATGGTTAGAGCCGCCCGTGCCACAGGCCATCCGACCGTTGGAACTTCCAGTGGGCACATTGCCGAATCACGACATGGGATACTTGGTGCGTTTTGGTCTTAGCGCCAGCGGAAAAATAACTGGACTTGAGGAACTAGATTCAAACAACATGCCAAGTTCACTCCGCAGCCGCCTAAGTGAGTGGCTCTTTCACCCGGAAACAGCGAACGGCATCGCAAGACCAGGGACACTCTATGCCGTAGTCCGCGTTCACATGACGCATTGCGAGATTCAGGACTGCTCAGTCCCTTTTTCCAAACCCGAGCTTCCAGGAGTTTTTACCTTTATAGACCTGGTGCCAACGAAATCGCCCCCTGAATTGCAGAAGTTCGCAGTCAATCACGGAGGCTTCCCGGTATCCGGGAATGAAGACTTGTCTTGGTACTAACCCCGAAATTAGAAAGAGACTGAGGGCAGTTTTTCAGAATGAACTTCGTACGTATGCAACTGACGACCGTCGCATTGGCCGTGGGTGCAATGTCTGGCGGTAGGTGGACTCATCCTCATCGACTGCGGATATGCTGACAAACTTTCAGAAAACCGTATGCCCTTTTCCCCCAACTAAGGCCAACTCAGGGGCAGATTCTAAAACGGTTTACCGTACCGTTTCCGCACCAGTTGAACGAAGGGTGTGGGCTGCAACGCCGCCTAAATACGGGCGATTTGAAGTTTCCCCGTCTTTTCGACTCCCACACGCTTCCGCCAATCCATTGTTTCCAAACAGTTTGATTGTCTGTTTCCATATCAATTGGCAGTACCGTACTGATTGCAGAGCCTTCCATGGCGTCCCGCTGCGTTTGCCGCACGATGTGGGCGTAGATGCGCAGTGTCGTGCGAACATCTGCGTTTCAGAAAATTAGCTAGTTTTTGCAACGGAGACGAGCCAGTCGCGAATCAAAGCGAATCGAAACTCGCCTCTCTCCATGGCCCCGGTAATGAATTTGTGCGCTTCCCGCCCGTCCACGTCCACAACGTATCCATTCGCCCGAAGAAAAACGTCCGTTGCTGAGAAGCCGATGCGTTTGTTGCCATCGTGGAAGGCATGATTATTCGCGAGAGATTCCATCAGAGCGGCAGCTTCCTCAATGATATTGCTGTAGTAGCCGTTTTGCGGGCGCATGACGGCGGACTCCAGCAATCCGGCATCGCGGATTCCGTGGAGCCCACCGAATTCGTCTACTAGCTGCAGCTGCATTTCAATGACTTCGGCCACGGTCAGGTAGATGCGCTGGGGCATCTACTTGGCAAGTAGCTGAAGCAACTTGCGGTTCTTTTCGACTGATTTGCGGAAATGCGCCATGATTTCAGGACGCACTGTGCCCTCCGTCGGGGCAACAAATTGAATGTAGTGCTCTGCCGCTTTTTCAAGCAAGTAAGTGGTCGTCTGACCGTTGTCTTTTGCCAGTCGGGCCAAGTCGTTATACACACTAGCCTTCATGTTGAGTCCGACCTTCTTCCTTGCCTGGGCCATATGGACCTCCGTCTACGAAACCGAGTGTACACCTAAACATTTTTCCCGTCAAGACCAATCTAGATACATCTGGTCGGGTCAAGAAACGTTTCCTCTCGTCAAGCACCACTGAAACTGCCGCATAGCGTACCGTTTCCGTACCGATTGAAAGAGCGGTGTGGGCTGCAACTTATCATGACTTGCGTCGGAAGTGCGTCTGCGGACCGAAAGCTCTCGGAGGGTTCTAAGCGAGCGTTGCAGAATCTACGAAGCCGGCCTGAGCTGACTGACGATCTCGGCTAACCAAGTTTCTAGTAGTGACCTTTGATCCGGTGTCATGTCAATAAAAGCCAGGCCCATGCCGAAATTCGAGTGGCAGTAGACTACCTTGGCCTTTGTCTCGAAGACGCCCTGATCTCTAAGAATCCGCAAACCGACGAGCGCGCCCTCGTGGAATGGATTTAGCGCGTCAACATAGCAGCCGCCGACGCCCAATTCCGAGATGCGCGCAGAGAGCACCGCTCCGGAGCGCAGCTCAGTTACCTGTACGGAAGCCACTAGCGCGCAGCGTCGCACGGAACGCTGGTTCGCGTTTCGCAAGGGCTTGTTTCGTTGGCTCATCGGGCGTAGTGCCTGGCCTGAGATCGGCCTGGATCGATCTGAGGAAAGACCACACCCCAAAAACCAGGTGACGGTCGGAGGAACTCTATGGCGACGAGTCTTGCCCGGCTCCCGCCCGCAACCATCGGCCCTAAATAAACGATCCGGGAGTCTGTCGTTTCTCCGGTAGCCTGGTTGACTGTCACGAGTTGTTGGTTTTGATTCACGGGGACCTTGAGAGCAATCAGGCCGCCCCAGAGGCTTATCTTGACAGCATGTGCTTCTTCCACGAGGAACCGTTTGCTGGTGTCCGGCTCGTAGATTCGCAGTGGAACACGCAGCGTTACACGACTGCTGCGTCTGGCTGGTGCCCCGTTTTTGGCCGGCATAGAGTGCTCCTTGAATGGCTTGGGGGTCGGTATGTACTGGCAGGATCGACTAGATATCGGTAGCTTTCAATAGTACCTCAGGACATTGTCCTTTATTGGATACGCCAAACGCCTTATTGGGAGGTCCTGCGGATATTTGCGGGAGGGCGCGTTCGACGAACGGGTGGTCAACAAATTTCCAGGTCAGATTTGGCCGCGTACAAGTTGGTTAGGCGATCGTGAAGATTCTGCGCCTCAGGAACCACGGCAATCATTGCGGTTTTCAGGCTACTGTACAGCGTCCGATGGACCGCCTTGATTTCCTCGGAAGCGTTGCAGGTCCCTCCCCAGTTTAGGCGGTCACCAATAGCCAGGGTGATTCGGTTCGCTTGGAGCGGAGTTATGTCTCCCTGAAGACCATTTTTAACCGATTCTTGAAGAGCGCCCAATTGATGAATAGTAGAGTCCTTTTCTAAGTCACTCATCGCGCCATTACTGATAATTTCTAGCAGCGCCTGTTCGAGTGGCTTATCTATGGTCTCTGCTACATTAATTATCGCTTTTGATTCCGCAAGAACGGCTTCTAGTTTAAGTGTGTAATCGCTGATTTTACGGTGGACCACAGCCACCTGCCCGCCAGCGGCCTGTGACGCCTCTGCCGCGGACTTACCTTGCTGTAGCGCGGTTCTGTAAACCTGGTAATTTCCCGCTGCCATATTCCAAATAACTTCGTCCACCATGGCCTTCGCCGCGTTCCCATAGGTCAGGTCGCGAAGAGGCGCTCTGACGGGCGGACCTGTCGTTGCAGTTACAACTTTCGTATGGGAAAGAACTGGCGCAGCCTCCGATGCAGCACTGGGGTTCGGCTTTGCGTTGGTGACCTCCTGGATTTGGGTTTGATCCTCACTTCTTATCGGATCGCTGCCGAGGCCCGATTGAGCGTTAATGATGCGGATATCCGAGGAACGTTCACGAGAGTGTCCCAGCTGCTTCGCATGACTGTCACACGCGTAAATTGGTTCACTACCGCCGTCATCCCAGCAAGATATCACTGCGGTTCCGTAGTCGCAGTCGAGTCGATAATGCGCAGAAAGGGGCTCCGCGGGTTTTCCCGGCTGGAGCCGCCAGTCCGCGCGGCTTGTGCAATGGCGCTTCGGCACATGTCCATTGTAGCGAAGACCTAATATTGGATGCCGTCAGCCGTGAGTTTCCGTGCCGGATCATATAACCCCGTTGCGCCGTGACTTTGTCAATTTTGCCCGTGGAGGTCACGCGAGACTCACTCATGAGAGGGGGTAGATAATGGTATTGCATGGGTCCGGTCAGGCGTGCGGGGGCAACCGGTCGATGCAACACCATCCAGTGCATTGATTCGACAACGCTTCAGCGAGAGAACCATCTGTTTAACTGTACTCGATCAAAACCTAGCCAGGGCCTCGTTCCGGCTGGTCTAACCCTAGCGAGCGATTTTAGCTTTTGTTTTCGACACCCGGTGGGTCCACGCTTAGTGTTGCATCGACCCATCGAATCTACCCGACTTATCGGAGGTTGGCTGCTTCGACGTTACTTTCCTGAGCGTAACGGAGACATATGTTCTGGAGAAGCGGAGATCTCCGGCAGTTTGCCGCGGCTAGCGCAATTGCGCGAACTCCTGTGTGATGTAGAGACTTCCGTCGGGCGCTCGCGCAACTCCTACTCCCACGTGCGTGTAATTCACGTTCAGAATATTCCAGCGATGATTCTGCTGGAACTTCGGCTCATTCATGAACAGGGACTCGGCCTCGCTCACGCCTCTGCAATTGGCGATGTTTTCCCCAGTCGAGCGCCACTTAATTCCCGCCATTGAAACGCGGTTCGCCGGAGAGCTCCCGTCCGCACCCTCATGACTGAAGTATCCATTTCGGGCCATTTCCTCCGAGTGCATCCTGGCTACTGCCGCCAGCCGGTCGTCCCACTGGAGCGCAGGCGCGCGGCCCCTTGTTTCGCTGGAGTAAGACGGATCTGCGCGGTCGCGGTTGATCAGCTCCCACATCTGCAATTCAAGCTGGCTCGTTCGATTTTGAAAACTCGCGCGCTGGGGAACCGTCTGAGAAGGAAGCGAACTCGCCGGCAGCAACGCTAAGAGCAGAGCCGCCAGAATGGTCGCCGCAGATCGCTTGGCGTGGCTGGCAAAGCGGATGGCGCATCTTGTGGGAGTTGGCATGAAATTCTTGCCTACACCACAAGCCTACGGCGGTCTGAGTCAGCCCGATACTGTCCCCAAGGCCAGCTTTAGTGCTGGTATGCGCGGCCACTGACTGGAGCAATTTTATTAGAAATGGTTCCCAACTGACATCGTGCGATCCCGGCCTGAGGCAGTACTAGCCGGGTAGCTGTCCGATAATCTGTGCCAGCTTGACGGGTTGCTGGAGGATCACATAAGCCGCTGGTCCGACAGTGCTTGCCACCAGAGAACCGATCTGTGCGGCGTGCTCGATCAGACGCTTGTCAGCGAGTCTTCCGGTCGAATCAACCGTCGCGATTGTTCCTGAGCGGCTGAAAGCCCTCCGGGTGGGCTTCGCGTTAGAGTTGCATCGACCCATTGAGACCACCGCGTTTACCAGGACTTCGTTTATATGCGATCGGCTCTGTGGGGTTAGACCGCAGGAAAATGAATATTCAGCTTATAGCAAATGTAGAGAACAAGCATCGCGCCCAGTGTGGATAAAATGAGGCCTGCGGGATGATATTTTTCATTTGTCGGACGCGAGAACATATGGGCGACGCCGCCGCCGAGGATCGATCCGATGATGCCGAGCGCGACCGTCCAGAAAATCGTTATGTGCACATGCATGACGTTTTTCGCGATAACACCCGAGATAAGCCCAATAAGCAAGTACCAGATCAAGTGAAACATGCTTTTTCTCCATCCTTTGTCTTCCGAAGGCCGTCGACTGGTGGCCCAGCGTCGGTACTTGACTCGGAATTTCCAATTCGGACTCTGGCCTGGCAGCGTAGAGGCTATCGAGGTTAAGTACTGCTCACTTTTATACAGTTTGTGGATTTTATAGATCGGGAGCACTCGCGCTGAGAAAGGCCGGTTCCCGGAGATGAGGGTCAAGTTTCCGATTACGGATGTCAGCTCAACAGGGCAGTCTCCCGGCTGATCTAACCCTAACGAGCGATTTAGTCTGTGTTTTCAACGCGAGTCGATTTCGACTTGAGTGTTGCATCGGTCCATTGAGACTACCGCGCTAATCGGGACTTAAGGATTACGTCCGGGTTTGCCACTGACACACTCAGAACTCGTGAACCCTCATAGCCAACGCCAATTGTTTTGCCTTTCCTCGTCAAACTCAACTGGCATAGCATGAGCACGAAAGAACCGGAATCAGCAGATGAGCATCGTTTGTCGGAATTGGAGGCGTCAATGACCAGCGTACAAATCGAACAAAAAAGCTATGAGATGCCCCCGCGGGATGGGATCAGCATCGCGCATTTTCTCACTGTCGCCGACGTCGAGCGGTCGGCTCGCTACTACGAAAAGGTCTTCGGCGCTCGCATTCTGACCATGGGTGACGGCAACGCGCCTCCGTACCTTCAGCTTGCGAATATTTGGATGATTCTGAACGTCGCGGGCGGGCCGACCCCGGATAAGCCGACGGTAACGCTCAGCGTCCCCGACCCAAATCACATCAACAGCTTTATGAATTTCCGCGTTGCGGATATTCAAGCGTGCTACGAATTGTGGAAAAGTCGCGGGGCTGACTTCCTCACGCCGCCGATCCCCAAGTACGGCGAGATTCGCTGCTACATCCGCGATCCGGACGGTTACATCATCGAGGTCGGACAGAGCACCGATCTCAAATACGGTTAACGCTCGGCCCCAAAAAAGCGTTCTCATAGTCCCAGGCGACTTGTCGCCAAACCGGAAGCTATCGACAGATTACGCGATCGAGTCCTGATGCGGGCCAGTACTCTCCTTGACCGGTTTCGGCGTTTACCGCTCTATTGCATCTTACTTGGGCAGACATGCGTCTGATAATACGCTGGCGTTAGCCAGAAGTGATCTTAGCGGAGACCTTCTCACGCAAAGCCCCGATCCAGCAATCTTCGACGGGAACATCCTCGCGGCTGCTTGCGTATCTCCGGCAGCGAGGAAGAAACATGAGCAACTTCTGGCAGGACCTCCGCTACGGCGTCCGCATGCTGGCGAAAAATCCGGGGTTCACGGTCATCGCTGTCCTGACGCTCGCCATCGGAATTGGCGCGAACACGGCGATGTTCAGCGTGGTGAACGCTGTGCTGCTACGGCCACTAGCATATCGGGAGCCGAATCGCATAGTCACGATTGCCTCGCTGTGGAAGGAAACCGGAAACCACGGCCAAGTCTCCGCGCCGGATTTTCACGACTGGCACGATCAAGCAACGGCTTTTGCATCCATGGCGTACTACGAAGACGAAGACTGCGCAGTGTCGTCGAGTACCGGCGGCCAATACTCGCACTGTGCCCTGGTTACACCCGAATTCTTTCGCGTCTTCCTCGTCGAGCCGGCGGCGGGGCACTTCTTCACGCCGGATGACCGAAAAAACGGCGCCGCGATTATTTCCTATTCTTATTGGCGCCAGCGATTCGGTGGCGATCCGACAGTGCTCAGACAGGGCGTCCAGGTGTTCGGACACAGCCTGAATATCGTAGGCGTTGCCCCGCTGGGCTTTCGTTTTCCCGACATGACAGATGTCTGGATTCCGGCGAATACGGTGGTTCCCGAAACAACGTCACGCTCGGGCCACAACTACCGGGTCGTCGCGCGGCTGAAGGCAGAGGGCACGTTGAATAAAGCACTGGCGGAAATGATCACGATCGCCGCTCGCCTCGAACAGTTGTACCCGCCCAGCAACAAGAATAAGAGCGCCGTTGTTACCTCCCTGCGCGACGACAAGGTGTCAAACGTGCGGCTCACGCTCGAGCTCTTGCTGGCCTCCGTCTGCGTCGTTCTCCTGATCGCGTGCGCCAACATCGCGAACTTGTTGCTGGCAAAGGCCACAGGCCGCACACACGAAATTGCCATCCGCGCGGCAATGGGCGCCAGCCGCGCCCGAATTGTCCGCCAATTGCTCACCGAAAGCGCGCTGATCGCGCTGGCAGGCGGCGCGGCGGGCTTGGCGATCGCGGTTCTCACCTCGCAAATCCTAATGCGCCTTGCGCCGCATGATATTCCGCGCCTGAACGAAGCCGGCATCGACCTGCGAGTGCTCGCCTTCACCTGCGGCGTTTCGCTCATCTCCACCGTGCTCTTCGGCATCGCGCCGGCATATCAGGCGGCGCGTCTGGATCTGAACGAAGCTCTGCAGCAATCGGGTCCGCGCGGAAGCACAAGCCGCGGCGCCGGCCGTTTGCACGGTGCACTGGTCATATCCGAAGTCGCGCTGTCGGTAGTGCTGCTGGCGGGTGCGGGGCTCTTGATTCGCAGCCTTCGCGCGCTGCTAGACGTGCAGATGGGCTTTCGGCCCGAAAAGGTAGTGGTGATGGATACGGACGTGCCCGCATCGGGCCTCGAGGGCGCGCGCCACGCCACGCAGCTTTACAAGAGATTCCTCGCCGAAGCGTCTGTGATTCCGGGCGTCGCTTCCATCGCCGCCACACGCGGCTTGCCGCACGATGCCAGCTCGAACGGCGGCTACTGGATTGATTCTCTGCCGCCAATCGAGACGCTGAGTGTTGGCGCTCCACAGGCGGTCTTTTCGATCGCCACGCCGAATTATTTTGGCACCATGGGAATTCCGCTCGCAAGCGGCCGCGACTTTGCGGTGGGTGACGCCTACGACGCTCCCTTCGTTGCCGTCATCAACGAAGCCCTGGCCAAGCAAGCCTTTCCGAAGCAGAATCCGATCGGGCACACGATTTTCTGCGGGATGGACTCATTCAAGGGCATGCGCATCGTCGGGGTGGTGGGAAATACCCGCCAATTCGGCCCGACCACGCCGCCCTGGCCGGAGATATTCATGCCGTACGAACAACATCCGCTGCCCTCGACTTCGTTGATCGTGGTAGCCCGCACTCCGCTGGAACCGGGCTCTCTCGAAGAAACGCTCCGTCGCACGCTACGCGATATTTCTCCTGAGGTGCCGTCGCGTTTCAGCACCATGCAAGCCGAGCTCTCGGAGTCGGTGGCCGCTCCACGTTTTCGGGCGCTGCTAATCGGGGTCTTCGCGCTGCTGGCGCTTGCGCTTTCGATGGCGGGTATCTACGGCGTGATGGCGTACAGCGTGGCTGAGCGCACGCGCGAAATCGGCATTCGTCTGGCGCTCGGCGCGCAGCCCGGCGGAGTGTTGCACCTGGTGCTCCGGCAGGGCATGCGGCTTGTGGCAGCCGGGCTCGTCGTGGGGCTCGGCGCCGCGTTTGTCGCCACGCCCCTGTTGACGAGCATGCTATTCGAAGTGAAGCCGTTCGATCCCGCGACCTTTGCCGAGGCTTGCGGCGCGCTGTTCGTGGTGGCGTTTGTTGCCATTTACGTTCCGGCTCGCCGCGCCACGGACGTGGATCCCATGGTGGCGCTGCGGCACGAATAAATCTCTCCACATTCTCGAGATCTGCACTCCCTCGATTCCGCCGAGCGATGCGACCGGAAGGTATGGCTGCTAATCTGCACCTTAGCCGTCTATGATGGTCGGGCTTCGCTGGGCTAGATAGCTGTTCTTAAATTGCTCTACCACCAGCAATCGGCCCCAGGTAACGCGTGTCAGTGGACGCGTAGTCGCGTAACCCGAAACTTGAAATTTCATATAGATGGCACATGCGGTAATCAGACCCAATTGCAAGATTCTCTGCACCTACTCAGCATTCGAGAGGATGCAAGCCCGAGCCCGAGCCGCAGCACGCTGGTTGCATATTTTCACTGCGAAGGGGGAGAATCACACCTGGAGGTGACCGCCGATGGTACCCACAACCGTAGACGGAACGTTTCGGCAAACCAATTTGACCAACGAATCTTCCGAGTATTTGGGCAAGCGCGAAGAGCTTCGCCTTGCCGAAATCGAGCTAATGCGCCAACGCGAACGCGTCGCCGAGCTGCGCCGACATCTTCCCGAGGGCGCTCCTGTTCAGAATTATCAATTGGAAGAAGGCCCGCGCGATCTCAACGCAGGTGACGCTCCCCTGCACGCCGTCCGCCTCAGCGAACTTTTCACCAGTCCCAATCGCTCCCTCATCATTTATCACTTCATGTACGGGAAGAAGCAATCGAAGGCTTGCCCGATGTGCACTGCGTGGCTCGACGGAGCCAACGGAGTGGCCCATCACCTCGCCCAGAATCTCGATTTCGCGGTCGTCGCCGCCGCGGACATCGCTACTTTGCGCGCCTACGGGCGTGCACGCGGGTGGGACAAGTTGCGTCTCGTTAGCGCCGGCAACAGCACCTTCAAATATGACCTAGGCAGCGAAGACCCCGAAGGGCATCAGGACTCTACAATTTCCGTTTTCACCCGCGACGCCAAGGGCGACGTGCGCCACTTCTACACGGCGCATCCTCGGATGGCCACCGATATCTCCGAGCGCGGCATCGACCTGCTCGCTCCGGTCTGGCACTTCATGGACCTCACCCCGGAAGGCCGCGGCAATTGGTATGCGAGCCTAGCCTACGGCACAAAAGTCCAAGCCGCCTCGACGTAGCTCATATTGGGGCATCATTCTCTGCCACTCAGCGGCCCTGAGTTGTTGAATGCGCCTCACGATGC
>Ga0210393_10000523_pt1 | contig 34585 bp, 25 predicted proteins | sample IncBWC27OmetaG_FD_160068 | JGI IMG/M metagenome (GOLD analysis project Ga0210393, IMG submission 160068) | Forest soil microbial communities from Barre Woods Harvard Forest LTER site, Petersham, Massachusetts, United States - Inc-BW-C-27-O ...
CCCCGCCAAATTTCTCCGCCATCACCTTCGTCAGCGCCGCCGTCAAGGTCGTCTTGCCATGATCAACATGCCCAATCGTCCCCACGTTCACGTGCGGCTTCGTTCGCTCAAACTTCCCCTTCGACACAGGCCTTACCTCTCAAAAGTGATTATGCGGTTTGGAATCTCAAGACGCTTTCTTCATCACGACGTCGGCCACGTTGCCCGGCACTTCCTGGTACTTGGCGAACTCCATGGTGTAGTTCGCCCGGCCCTGGCTCATCGAGCGCATCGACGTCGAGTACTGAAACATTTCGGCTAACGGCACTTCGGCGGTCACGACTTTGCCGGACGGACTGTCCTCGGTGCCGACGATCTGTCCGCGCCGGCGGCTCAAATCGCCGACGATGTCGCCGTAATAATCCTCCGGCACCACGACCTCCACTTTCATGATGGGTTCCAGCAATACCGGCTTGGCTTTGCGGAAGCCCTCTTTGAAGCCGATGGAACCGGCGATTTTGAAGGCCATCTCATTCGAGTCCACATCATGGTAGGAACCGTCGAACAGAGTGATCTTCACGTCCACGATCGGGTAGCCGGCGATGACGCCGGTTTGAACCGCTTCTTGGATGCCCTTGTCCACCGCCGGAATGAACTCGCGCGGCACGGTGCCGCCGACGATGCCGTTGACGAATTCGTAGCCCTTCCCGGGCGGAAGCGGTTCGAGTCTGAGCCACACGTGGCCATACTGGCCGCGGCCGCCGGTTTGGCGGATGAATTTTCCCTCGGACTCCACCGTGTTGCGCAGCGTTTCGCGATAGGCCACCTGCGGTTTGCCGACGTTGGCCTCGACCTTGAACTCGCGCTTCATGCGATCGACGATGATTTCCAGATGCAACTCGCCCATGCCCTCGATGATGGTCTGGCCGGACTCGGCGTCCGTGTGCACCCGAAACGAAGGATCCTCTTTGGCGAGCCGCTGCAGCGCCAAGCCCATCTTTTCTTGGTCGACTTTGGTCTTCGGCTCCACGGCCACGGAAATTACCGGCTCCGGAAACTCCATCTTCTCCAGGATGATGACCTTGTTCAGATCCGACAACGTGTCGCCGGTCGTGACATCCTTCAGTCCCACGGCCGCGGCGATATCGCCGGCGCGAACCTCCTTTATCTCGGAGCGGTCGCTGGCGTGCATCTGCAGCAGGCGCCCGATTCGTTCCGTGCGGCTTCGGTTCGGCACGAACACTTGATCGCCGGAATTCAAAGTTCCGGAATACACGCGGAAAAACGTCAAGTTGCCGACGAACGGATCGGTCAAAATCTTGAAAGCCAATGCGGAGAAAGGCTCGGCATCATCCGCGTGGCGTGTCATGGGTTCGCCGTTCTCGCCTTGACCCTTGACGGGCGGCACCTCGGTGGGCGAAGGCATATATTCGACGATGGCGTCGAGTACCGCCTGCACACCCTTGTTCTTGAACGCCGAACCGCAGGTGACCAGGCAAATTTCATTCTTCACGGCCCGCTCGCGCAGACCTTTCTTGATTTCCTCATCGCTCAGCGAACCGATTTCCAGGTACTTGTTGAGCAGATTCTCATCGCCCTCGGCGGCCGCCTCGATCATTTTCGCGCGCCACGTCTCGCACTCCTGGCGCATGCCTTCGGGAATTTCGCGGTACTCGAACTTCATGCCCTGGGTCTCGTCATCCCAGTGGATCGCTTTCATCTTGATGAGATCGACCACCCCGACGAAGCCGTCTTCGGCGCCGATGGGCAGCTGAATCGGCACGGGGTTGCCGCGCAGGCGCGTCTTGATCTGCTCCACGCAGCGCAGGAAATTGGCGCCGGCACGGTCCATCTTGTTGACGAAGGCGATGCGCGGAACGCCGTACTTGTTCATCTGGCGCCACACGGTTTCGGACTGCGGCTGCACGCCGGAAACCGCGCAGTAGACGGCAATGGCGGAATCCAGAACCCGCAGGCTGCGCTCTACTTCGATGGTGAAGTCGACGTGTCCCGGCGTATCGATGATATTGATGCGGTGTTCGGGGAAGCTCTTGTCCATTCCCTTCCAGAAGCAAGTCGTCGCCGCGGCCGTGATCGTGATGCCGCGCTCCTGCTCCTGTTCCATGTAGTCCATGACCGCCGCGCCGTCGTGGACCTCGCCGATTTTATGCGACACGCCGGTGTAGAACAAAATACGCTCCGTCGCGGTGGTTTTCCCCGCGTCGATGTGAGCGGAAATACCGATGTTTCGGTAGCGCTCAATGGGCGTAGTGCGTGTCATATAATGCGCTTCGCGCAACCCTCAACGGGGTCGAAGCGACCCCGTCTGTCAGCTGCTCGCTGCGCGAGCATTAAAGATCAAAAAAACAGGCGACGACTGGTCGCGTGTGAACTCTCTATATAGGTCCTCGGCTGCGAATTACCAGTGGCGGCCCTACCAGCGGTAGTGCGCGAACGCCTTGTTGGCATCGGCCATGCGGTGGGTGTCCTCACGCTTGCGTACGGCGGCGCCGCGATTTTCCGCAGCCTCCAGCAATTCCGCGGCCAGGCGATGGGCCATGGACTTTTCGCTGCGGGCGGTGGCCGCTTCGATCACCCAGCGCATGGCCAGGGTTTGGCGGCGATTGGCGCGCACTTCGACAGGTACCTGGTACGTGGCACCGCCGACCCGGCGGGACTTCACTTCGACCACCGGCTTGACGTTGTCCAGCGCCTGCTGCAACACAGCAATGGCTTCCGCGCCCGCTGCACCGCTTTTCTTCTCGCTGATGCGATCAATCGCGCCGTAAACGATCTTTTCGGCGGCAGACTTCTTGCCGCGCTCCATGACCATGTTGATGAATTTGGCCAACATGTCGTTCCCGAACTTGGGGTCGGGAAGAATGGTGCGATGGGGGGCTGCTGCTCTGCGGGACATTGAAAACCTTCTTGGCCTTACAGGCTATTTCTTGGGACGTTTGGCGCCGTACTTGGAGCGGCCTTGCCGACGATCGCTGACACCGGCGCAATCGAGCGCGCCGCGTACCGTGTGATAACGCACTCCGGGCAGATCCTTGACGCGGCCGCCGCGAATCAAGACCACCGAGTGTTCTTGCAGGTTATGACCCTCGCCACCGATGTAGCTGGAGACCTCATAGCCATTGGTCAGGCGAACGCGGCAGACCTTGCGCAGGGCGGAATTGGGCTTCTTCGGCGTGGTCGTGTACACGCGCGTGCACACACCGCGCTTTTGCGGTGAAGCCGCCAGAGCCGGAACTTTGGACTTCCACGCGGGCTCATTTCGGCCGGTGCGTATTAATTGGGTCGTCGTCGCCATAAATACCTTTAGAGGGCCGCCCCTGGGGTGAAGAGCGGTCCGTGGATTCAAATCTTAAATTTACAGGCTATTTGCCCGGCACTAAGTGCCCTTGAGACAAAGGCCGGCGATTGTAGGAACCGGCCGCCCAAGTGTCAAGGCAATTGCTGCGATGCGGCATGTTTTATAATAGTCCCGCCGGGAAGCCATTAACTATCACGAGGGAACTTCATGAACAAGCCGCTCGCTGCCGCCATGGTATGGATGATGATGTGTGGGGGCGCGTTTGCCGCGAATAATGCGCCGGCCAGCGACGCCTCGATTCGTCAAATGCTCGAACTGACGAACGCACAGCAGATGCTTGCCAGCATGAAGGGGCAAATGACCGCCCTGATGAATACGGCCATGCAGAATGCGACGAAAGGACAGACCATCACACCGGAACGGCAGGCGGTTTTGGATCGCATGGCCGCCAACATCTCCTCCGTCGTGACCGACATGCTGAATTGGGATGACTTGCTGCCCATGTACCTGCGGACCTATCGCGCAGCGTTCACGCAGGACGAAATCGACGGCGTCATAAAATTCTACAAAAGTCCGGCCGGCAAAGCGTACGTCAATAAATTACCGGCCGTGATGCAAAATTTGATGGGGGAAATGCAAGGCTTCATGAGAACCGTTCAAGAAAAAATACAGGCCGTTCAGAAAGAGTCCCTGCAGGAGCTCAAGGACTTGAAGGACAAAGAGGACGCAAAAAAATAGCGGGCGGCCCGGGCGCTCGCCATCAGGGCGCCTCGATTTCATATCCCCTGGCACGCAGCTGATCCAGCAAACCGCCGCGCTCGAGCAGCATATCCAGATTGACCACGGCAATCGTGGTCCCGGCGGACCGCAGATATTTTTCGATGTTTTCCAACCAGGTCTGGCGTATGCGGCCGATCACGTCGAGCGCGCCTTTGCCGGCGTCCAATGCCGTGCGGCATGCATCCACCTCCTTCAGTTCCGGAAGATTCTCGATGCGATCCACGTTGCCGACTGCCCAGGCCTGCGCACGGTCCACCAATCTGGGCAAGCCCGTTTCGAGGGTGCTCAATGATGCCTCGACGCAGGTGCGTTCGGTGGCCGGGGGCATGGTCTTCAACGCTTCCAGCATATCGCTCACGCCCGCAACTTTGATCTCTTCGATGCGTACCCCGTGCTTCTTCGCCAGAGCCCGCAGCGCCGCGCCAAGATCGAGGCGCATCGACAGATTGACCCGATGAAATGCGGCCTGCTGCAAAAATGCCTCTGCGATGATGGGTCGATACCGCTCCCACTTGTCCGCCTCGTCGGTGACCTTGCTTCGTTGCGCCTCGAAGCGGACGTGTAAATCCGGCGGCAGCACATCCTTCAATTTCTTGCCGCCGCCGACCATGAGATATTTCCGGTCCGCGATCAACATCCACAGAATTCGGGGAATGCTGATTTCCAGAGGCTTCTGCACCAGGACCTGGCTGGTGCTCTCGAGCACCTGTTCCACCTGCCTGGAACGCCAGGTGATGTCCCGCGGCAGCGGCGAAATGCTCCCCAGAATCCACACGTTCGCGGCGCCGCGATGAACGTGCCACATGCCCGGGCCGGCACGTTCGGCGGTGACGACGAGCTCATCGAGCTGCGGCTGCGCCTGGGCGCGGCAGTCGCGCGGTACCATCCCGCCCGCAAGCAGGCCGGCCGCCATCAATGTCGCCATCGCAGATCGCATGCGCCGAAGACTACAGGTTTTCCGGCGCCGGAAACCTGTCTCTCTATCCCAACAAATTCCTAAGCCTTCGCCTTCGCCTGCGCCATCAGCCCCAGCGGCCGGCCCTCAGGATCTTTGAACATCGACAGCCACTCTTCGGTACCGTCCGCATGCCTGTGAACCATGTGCGGCGCGTTGATGAACTCGACGCCGCGAGAGGCCAGGCGTTGGTGAGCGGCCGCGATGTCCGCCACGCGCAGGTACAGAATCGACTCAGGTGTTGCCGCGGATTCCTGGCTCAGCATCAGCCGCGTGCCATTGCAATCAAAAAACGCGAGCTTGCCGAACGTGTAGAGGTGCGGCAGCCCCAAGGTATTCTTGTACCATTCTTCCGCTTCCACGATGTCTCGAACGGATCGTGCAATCTGCGCGATCGAACCGAATTTCACTTCCTCGTTCATGTGTCCTCCAAGAGCCAGCGCACTACCCTTGGGCGGGCGGTGCCAGCGGCGCAATTCCTGTCGATTGTTGAGACCCAGCTTGGCGAGCGCGTTGGCGACGTGGTATTTGACCGCCTCGATGCTGATGCCGCGGCGTTCGGCGATCTGGCGGCTCGTCAACCCATGCTTCACCGCATGCACGGTGCGCCATTCGGCGGGCGTCAAAACGTCATCGTGCGGCGGTCTACCGGGGCGAGATCGGCTGGCCATGGTTGAGTCTAGGCCGTCGCGCGGGTAATTTCCCTCCCCTCGCGCTGAGACGTGGGCCGGCCGCCCAAGCCGGCTCGGAATGCTCAAGACGGCTGCGCTACGCTGCGGATTTTCCCTCGATACATCACCGCGGCACAGGGATTTGCGCCCAGGCCATAACAGAGCTGCGCCGGGCGTTCGATACGCCAAAATGCCAGGTCCGCGCGCTTCCCCACTTCGATGGTGCCCACCTCGGCGAGCAGGCCGAGCGCGCGCGCGGCATTGCGCGTCGCGCCCGCCAATGCCTCTTCGGGTGTCAAGCCGAACAGCGTGCAGGCCATGCTCAGCGCCAGCAGGATGGAGGTGCAGGGCGAGGTGCCGGGATTGCAGTCGGTGGCGACGGCGAGCGGGATGCCGGCTTGTCGGAGCTGTGCAATCGGCGGCGGCGTAGTCTGCCGCAGGGTGAAATACGCGGTGGGGAGCAGCACGGCCACGGTGCCCGCCGCCGCCATGGCCCGCACCCCATCGGCGCTCACGTATTCCAGGTGATCGGCGGAGAGCGCAGCGTATTTTGCGGCGAGCTGCGCCGCGCCCATGTCGCTCAACTGACCCGCATGTACGTGTGCGGGAAGGCCGAGTTTTTTGGCCGCCGCGAGGAACTGCTCGGTCTCGGACAAGGAAAACGCGATACCTTCGCAAAAGCCGTCGACGGCATCCACCACGCCCGCCGCAGCCAACGCCGTGAGCCAAGGCCCGCTGACCTCGTCCACGAAGGGCTGCCGCCGGGCTGCGAATTCCGGCGGCAGCGAGTGCAAACCGAGAAATGTTTTCTTCACCGAGACCGGCATGCTCTCGCCCAACTCCCGCGCGACCTCGAGCATGCGGCGCTCCGCGGCCAGTTCCAGGCCATAACCGGACTTGATCTCGATGGTGGTGATGCCTTCCGACATCAGGCGCGCGAGGCGCGCTCGCGCGGATTCGTACAAGATTTCATGCGTGGCGGAGCGGGTCGCCCGGACGGTGGATTGGATGCCGCCGCCGGCGCGCGCAATATCCTCGTACGATACGCCGCAAAGCCGCTGCTCGAATTCCGCCACACGATTTCCGCCGTAGACCAGGTGCGTGTGGCAATCGATCAGGCCCGGCGTGATCCACATGCCTTCGGCGTCGTGGATGGCTGTGTCCTGCGCTCGCGCCAGCCGGCGTCCTTCTGCGGCGTCACCGAGCCACGCGATGCGCTCGCCCTTCACCGCCAGCGCGGCGTTATCCAGGCTCCCGTAGGGTTGAGTGCCCGCCATCGTCGCAATGTTCGCGCCGATCCACACCTGATCCCAATCGTTGTCCGCAGATTTGGCCACACCGTATGATACCGGGATGGCCATCTACCGTATGCAGTCCGCCTACTTGTCTCGAGGATGGACTCACGACGTGCTCGTCGCAGTCTCCGCGGACGGGATCATCACATCGATCGAGGCGAGTGCGAGTGCCGGCGTTGACGCGAGGGCGGGCGAAGGCGGGACCGTGGAGTCCAGCCTAAGTCGCGCGGCGCCGATCGAGCACGTTCCGGGCCTCGTCATCCCGGGCATGCCGAACGCTCACAGTCACGCCTTCCAACGCGCCATGGCCGGCAATGCAGAATTCCGCTCCTCCGCACGGGATAGTTTTTGGAGTTGGCGCCAAGCCATGTATGGACTCGCGAATCGCATCGGGCCGGAGGCATTGCGGATCGTGGCAACCCAGTTATTCGTCGAGATGCTCAAGTCGGGCTATACCTCGGTGGCGGAATTTCACTACCTGCATCGGCCGGGCGGCGAGCAGCAGTACGCGGGCGAGAATCTGTTGTGGGAGGCCATCGGCAACGCGGCCGACACGGCCGGCATCGGCCTGACGTTTTTGCCCACGCTCTATCAAAGCAGCGACTTCGGCGGTGCGGCCCTCAAGCCGGAGCAGGCGCGCTTTGCATTGCCGACCGATACCTTCCTGCGGGCCATCGAAGAGCGCATCGGCGCCGAGCGGCGCGGCGGGGCGAGTACGCGGCGTACGGGCGCCGCATTCCACAGTCTGCGCGCAGTCCCGCTCGATCAGCTGCGGCAGGCCGCCGTTGCCCTGCGCGCCATCGACTCGACCCTGCCGGTGCACATTCATGTCGCCGAGCAAGCCCTCGAAGTCAGCGCCTGTCAGCGCGCCACCGGCCGACGCCCCATCGAGCTGATCTTGGAGCAGGAACTGCTGACACAGCACTGGTGCGTGGTTCACGCCACGCACGCCACCGCGCAGGAGCTGCAAGGCATTGCCGCCACCAAGGCCGTTATTTGCGTGTCCATCAGCACGGAGGCGAATCTGGGCGATGGGCTGTTCGACACCGCACGCTTTTTAAAAGCCGGCGGCCGGCTGTGCATCGGCTCTGACAGTCAATCGACCGTGAATCCAGCCGAAGAACTTCGCTGGCTGGAATACCAGCAACGCCTGCGCAGGAAGCGGCGGGTGGTGCTCGCCTCGAAAGACGAATCGCATGTCGGCACGCGTCTGTGGCGTGATGCCGCCGTGAGCGGCGCACAGGCGATCGGCCAGCCGGTGGGCGAAATTGCAGTCGGACGCCGTGCGGATTGGCTGGTTTTGGATGCCGCTCACCCCGCCATGGCCGGCGCGACCCCGGAGGCGGCTTTCGATCGGTTGCTCTTCGCGGGCGCTGATCGGGCCATTCGCGACGTCATGGTCGCCGGACGGTGGGTTGTCAAGGATCACCACCACGCCGCGGACAATGGACTTCGAGGAGATTTTACCCGCGCAATGAAAGACTTGGCCGAGGGTTGACCTATCATGAGCCTTCGCATTGAATGTCCGGCCGCTTTCGCTCCCAGAGGAATCCCATGCGTCCGCCCGTAGAGCCCAGAAACATCCGCGCCCCGCGCGGCAACTCCTTGAGCGCCCGAACCTGGATGACCGAGGCGCCGCTGCGCATGCTGATGAACAACTTGGATGCCGAGGTGGCGGAAAATCCCGCCGAACTCGTGGTGTATGGCGGCATCGGACGCGCGGCGCGCGACTGGAATTGCTACGACCGGATCGTCGAGACGCTCAAAACCCTGACGGAGGAGGAGACCTTGCTGGTGCAGTCGGGCAAACCGGTGGGCGTATTCCCCACCCATGCCGATGCACCGCGCGTGCTCATTGCGAATTCCAATCTCGTGCCGCACTGGGCCACGTGGGAACATTTTCACGAGCTGGATCGCAAGGGATTGGCGATGTTCGGCCAGATGACCGCCGGTTCGTGGATTTACATCGGCAGCCAGGGAATCGTGCAGGGTACGTACGAGACATTCGCCGAAATGGGACGGCGCCACTTCGGCGGCAACCTGAAGGGTAAGTGGATTCTCACCGCAGGCTTGGGTGGGATGGGCGGGGCCCAGCCGCTGGCCGCGACCATGGCCGGGGCCAGCCTATTGGCCGTGGAATGCCGCCAGAGCCGCATCGCCAAACGCGTCGAGACCGGCTACGTCGACGCCGAGGCGCGCAGCCTGGACGAGGCGCTCGCCATGCTCGAGACATCCAGAAAGAGCGGCAAGCCGATATCGGTTGCACTTCTCGGCAATATCCTCGATGTGCTCGACACTCTGCTCGAGCGCGGCATCAAACCCGATGCGCTCACCGACCAAACTTCCGCGCATGACCCGGTCAACGGCTATTTGCCGCAAGGTTGGTCGGTCGAGCAGTGGGACGAGCGCCGCACCGCCGATCCTGCCGGCACCGCGGCAGCGGCGACCGCGTCCATGGCCAGGCATGTTGAGAGCCTGCTGCGCTTCAAGCGCATGGGACTGCCGGTCTTCGACTATGGCAACAATATCCGGCAAGTCGCCTTCGATGCCGGCGTGGAGCGGGCATTCGATGTCCCCGGATTCGTTCCGGAATATATCCGGCCGTTGTTCTGCCGCGGGGTCGGCCCGTTCCGCTGGGTGGCGCTCTCCGGCGATCCCGAGGACATTTACAAGACCGACGCCAAGGTCAAGGAATTGATTCCGGATGATCCGCATTTGCATCATTGGCTCGACATGGCCCGCTCGCGAATTCGTTTTCAAGGATTGCCGGCGCGCATCTGCTGGGTGGGCTTGGGTCAGCGTGATCGGCTGGGTCTGGCCTTCAATGAAATGGTCAGGAACGGCGAGCTTTCCGCACCCATCGTGATCGGGCGCGATCACCTGGACTCCGGGTCCGTCGCGAGCCCCAATCGCGAAACGGAGGCGATGAAGGATGGCTCCGATGCCGTATCGGACTGGCCCTTGCTCAATGCCCTGCTCAACACCGCGTCCGGTGCGACCTGGGTCTCGATTCACCACGGCGGCGGTGTCGGCATGGGCTACTCGCAGCACGCCGGCCTGGTCATCGTCTGCGACGGCAGCGAAGCCGCCGCCAAGCGTATCCGGCGCGTGCTGTGGAACGATCCGGCCACCGGGGTCATGCGTCACGCCGATGCCGGCTACGAGGATGCGATTGCCTGTGCGCGGCAGCAGGGATTGAAGCTGCCGATGATCGAGCAGCCGTGAGCCGCATCCTCAAGATCCAGGCCGGGGCGATCTCGCTCCCGGCCCTGCGGCAAATTTACGCGCAGCCGACCGCTCTGGAATTATCGGCGCAGGATCGCAGCCGAATCGCGCTGGCCGGGGCGCTGGTGGAGAAAATCGTTGCGACCGGCGAGGCGGCTTACGGCATCAACACCGGTTTCGGCCTGCTCGCGCAGACGCGCATTCCCAACGATCAACTCGAGCTGCTGCAGAGGAATCTGCTGCTGTCGCACGCGGCGGGCGTGGGCGACGCCCTGCCCGATCCGGTCGTGCGCCTCATCCTGGCGCTGAAGATCAATGCGCTGGCCCGGGGTCATTCCGGCATCACCATGGGACTCATGGATGCCTTGCTCGCCCTGCTCGAGCATGAAGTGTATCCGGTGATTCCCGCGCAAGGTTCGGTGGGCGCATCCGGAGATCTCGCGCCTCTGGCACATTTGAGCGCCGTCCTGCTCGGCTTGGGCCAGGTGCGTGTCGGCGGCGCGCTTTTGCCGGCGAGCGAGGGCTTGAGCATCGCCGGTCTGCAGCCGATCAAGCTGCGGGCCAAGGAAGGCCTCGCCCTCATCAACGGCACGCAGGTGTCGACGGCCTTAGGGCTGGCGGGACTGTTTGGCGCGGAGGATGTATTTGCCGCCGCGGTGGTGGCGGGCGCCATGTCCGTGGATGCATTGAAGGGCAGCGACTCTCCCTTTGATGAGCGCATTCAAAACGTTCGCGGGCAACCCGGTCAAATCGCCGTGGCGCGCGAGTATCGGGAATTGATCGCGGGCAGCGCCATTCGGGCCTCGCATCTGGATTGCTCGCGTGTGCAGGACCCTTATTCCTTCCGCTGCCAACCCCAGGTGATGGGCGCCTGCCTGGATCTGATCCGCAATTGCAGCGTGACCTTGGGCATCGAAGCCAATGCCGTGACCGACAATCCGCTGTTGTTCACCGAGGCCGGAGAGGTGCTTTCCGGCGGAAATTTTCACGCCGAACCGGTGGCATTCGCGGCCGACACCTTGGCGCTGGCGATTGCGGAGATCGGCAGCCTGTCGGAACGCCGCACGGCCGTGCTGGTGGACCCAAAAATGAGCGGCTTGCCTGCGTTCCTGGTCAATAACAGCGGCTTGAACTCCGGATTCATGATTGCCCAAGTGACCGCCGCCGCGCTCGTCTCGGAGAATAAAACCATTGCCACACCGGCCAGCGTCGATTCCATTCCCACCTCGGCGAATCAAGAAGACCATGTGAGCATGGCCACCCACGCGGCGCGCCGCCTGAGTGTCATGGTCGACAATGCCGCCGCGGTGGTCGGTATCGAATTGCTCGCTGCCGCCCAGGGGATCGATTTTCATCGGCCATCCCGATCATCGCACCGCCTCGAGGAGGTCCACGCAGGCATCCGTCGGGATGTGCCCTTCTACGCGGCGGACCGCTATTTCGCGCCCGATATCGATGCGGCGCGGTCCTGGGTAAAATCCGGCCGCTTCGGCGCCATGTTGAAAAGAGTCTTACCATCGAGGTCCCCGCAATGAAATGGTCCGGGATATTGTTGATTCTCGTGTGCTGGGCGGGCACGAGCCGCGCCGCCGAGGTGAATATCGCCACATTGACGTGCGTGAAGTATCAGAACGAAGTGATCGCGGCACCCAATCCCGCCCCGGGCTCGGATCCCATCAATACGATGATGTGGTTGTTCGGGTATTCCGTGGCGAAGTCCGGCGCCCATGTGATGTATGGAGACGCCTTGGCCAGCTTCGGATTCGCGCTGGACGCGGAATGCAAGAACAACCCCGCGGAGAGCCTCTTGGAGGCGCTCTCCACGGTGAAACCCAACACGAAGAATCCGATGGACTTGACGGAGTTGGAATGTCAGACCTTCGCAGCCCGCCATCTGGACCTGGTGAAATCGGATCTCGAGAGCGCAAACACCATCATGATGTGGCTGTATGGATTCGCTGTCGCGAAAGCCGGCGGCCACCTATTCGATGCCGACGGGCTCGGCACATTTGGATCCGCACTCATGGGGGATTGCCAGAAGTACCCCGGCCGAAGTCTCTTCGATGAGCTGAGCGGCATTAAATGGGGGACATCGAAGAGCCGGTAGCCTGCCTGCGATGCAGGCTCGCAAATTGATCCGCCAAATTCACCGGCGTGTGGAAATTGGCGCGGGCCGCCGGCCGGCCCACCGGGTCATGCAATTGCTCCAAGGCGAGTCCGATTCTCTTGGGCGTGCCCAAGTCGGTCCAGCCGCAGTGCGGGACGGCGAGCACCTTGAGCATGGATTCTTTTCCTTGGAGTACATCGCTGGAAAAATCGAGGCTGCTCAAGGGTTGGTAGACCGCTTCCAGGCTCACATCGTCAAGGCCGCGCATGGCGGCGATGGTCGGAGCAAACGTGTCATCGAACAGACTGAGCAATGCGCCGGCCGAAGCGGCCATGATGAAGACATTCCATAGGGCGCCCTGATCGAGGAGCAGGCGCGCGCGAATTTCACTGGGCTTCTCGATGAACCGCAGGACACCCACCGCTTGATCGGGCGATCGCGACGCCGGCAGTATGTAGCCCAGCTCGGTATCGGGCTCATCCGGTTCGACGCCGAGCAGATAAATCGATTCGCGGTCGGACTTGGCGAACTCCGCTGCCTGGCGCAACGATTTCGCCATGATCTGTTCATCGCGCAAGTAGTGATCCGCGGGCAACAGAACCAACGTGGCGTCAGGATCCCGCTGGGCAATTCGCAGCAGCGGCAAGAGGATGCCGTACGCCGTGCCGCGATTGAGCGGCTGCACGATGATATTTTCTTCCGGCAGGGAACTCAGCATCGGCGTCCACCATCCGCGATGCTGCTCGGCCACCACGGCACAGACGCGCTGCAAGGGAGCCACCGCCGTCGCGCGGTGCACCGTGTCTTGAACCAGACTGGCTCCTCCTCGCAAAGAACAGAATTGCTTCGGGACGACGACGCCTTGGCCGTTGCGGGTCAGCCGCTGCAGTCTGCTTCCGTCGCCTCCGGCCAGCACTAATGCCCATGTATTGAAGCGATGTTTCACATGGCCTCCTTTTTAGTGTTGTACGGATTGGGTTGTGCAGATGTGTTGTGCCGGCATGATCCCTCCCGCTTTCGTGGCAGGTAAGCACCCCGGGGTCCTCAAGGCGTGTAGGAATCTGCCGATAGGGCCGCGCTAAGACCTTTCCTACGGCGCATCGCTCGGCGCGCCGCTGCTTACGGATGGACGGCCGTGGTTCACTGTCCCCATGAGCGGGAGAACGGCAAGACAGGTGTTTAGCGCGGCGGCGGGGGCCACGGGGCTTTTCCTCGTGAGTTCCGCCATGGCCGCACCACCGCAGGCCCGCATGGCGCAGCCGCATCCCCCGAACTCGTCTCTACCGGCGGAGCGGCATTTGGACTTGCGCGCACCAGCGCCCGCCGCCGAGGCTACCGAGATGGGCGCAACGTTTCCCTTCATGGGGAGCAGGCGCCGGTCGGGTTCTGCGGAGCAGGTCCCGGTCCCGGCACAGGGCTTGAGCAGCATGCGCAACCGGCTCGCCGTCCAAGACCTGGTGAGGCGCGTGCACCAGGAGGGGTTGCCGGTGGCCCGATTATTCGAGAGCAGGTCGGCACTGCTGCACCTGGGGTTGAGTCCAAAAGGCAAGCCAGGCCTGTGGCTGGTACAAAAGGTCCATTGAAAGATCACCATCGATGACCATCATCGGTGAGTGTCCACGCCCAAGGACTGTGCCATAACCATGCCCCTATCAAGGCCCCTGCGAATCCTCTACGTTGAGGACAACGAAATCGTGCGCGAGGTGACTGCCGAGCTGCTGGCGCAGGATCAGCGCCAGATCGTGGCGTGTGCGAGCGCCGAGGAGGCCCTCGAGAAGTTCGAAGCGGACCCGTTTGACGTGGTCATCACCGATGTCAGCCTGCCTGTCATGTCGGGCATCGAGTTGACGCGCTGCATCCTTACCCTCAAACCGCAAATGCCCATCATCATTGCGTCCGGCTACGACCTGGATTTCGGAATCGAAAACTGGGGCGCGAACGTACGCTCCATCATCAAACCCTTCGAAGCCATCGAAATCGAAGCGCTCATGCACCAATTGCTGGACGGTCAGGCCCCGCCGCGCGGCAGCCGAACGTAAAGACGCCTCAAAACGCCTCAAATCGCCATGGTCAAATCCGCGGCCGCTGCAGCGACAGCAACCAAAGCGCGCCGGCAAGCAAGAAGTACGCGGTACAAAATTGAATCCCCACGCTGCGCTCGATGCCCTGTAACTGCCACAGTGCATAGGCGCCGCCGTCGAGCCGGGCCGAGTGAATGATCCCGAAGAAACAAAGCACTCCTCCTGCCGCCACATAGGCGGCAGCCGATCGCAGCCTGTTGTCGGTCATCTCCACCATGAACGCCGCCCAGATCGTCGCGGTGATGATGAATCCGTTGCCGAGCGCGATGATGACGCTCGAGGCGGGCAGTCCATGCTCCGGCGCCGCCAGCCATTGGGCCAGACGGTCCGGGGGCACGAATTTCGGATCGGTGAGTTCAATGGTCACCAACCGTGCGATCGAGGGGAAAAAGCCGATGGCCACGGCGGCCGCGTGACGCGCCGGGACCGCGCTGAACGCTTGCGCGGTGATGTTGAGCGCGAGAAAAACCAGTACCGGCGCCAAGGCGGCGAGCGGCACCCATTCGATCAAATTGGCCAGATAGCCCAGCATGCCGCCCACGCCGACGAAGATTCCCGTCAGCAGCGTGTAGCCGGAACGCGCGCCCATCTCTTTGAAGGCGGGATGACCGATGTAGGGCGTCGTCTGCGCCACGCCGCCGGCCAACCCCGCGATCAGCGTGGCCCCCGCTTCGGCCAACAAAATGCTGCGCACGTCGTAATCGTCGCCCGCGACGCGGGCGCTTTCGGTGTTGTTTATGCCGCCGACCACGGTCAATAAAGCGAAGGGAATGATCAACGGCAGATAGTCCCACAGCCCGGCGAAGCCGTGCAAAATCCCCGGATCCGGATGCGGAAATGCCAGGCGCAGAACCGGCATCGCCGGGGCGGCAATTTGCATGCCGATCAAGCCAAAATGCCCCGCGCCGTAATACAGCACCGTGCCGACGATGACCGCGAACAGCACACCCGGCATCCGCAAGGGAATCGGTCCCTTGGCGACCAGGGCATAGAGGATCAACCCGAGGGTAAGAAAGCCGACGATCGGGAACTGCAGCAAGTCGACCATGGGAAAGAAGCCGATCAAGGTCAGCGCGATCCCCGCCAGAGAACCGAGCAGTCCGGCCATGGGAATCAACCGCCGCACCGTCCTGCCGGCAAAGGACAGCAACAGCTTCAACACGCCCATGAATGCCGTCGCCGCCATGCCGAGATACCAGGTCTGAAGAGCGGCCGAGTGCGGGTCAAGACCGGCCGCGCGGAACTTGGCGAAAGCCGGTCCCAGCACCAACAGCGCCATTCCAATGGTGGAAGGCGTATCCAATCCGAACGGCATGGCGGTGATGTCGCTGCGGCCGGTGCGGCGCGCCAGCCTCACCGCCAGCCACGTATAGACCAGATCGCCGGCGAACACCCCGAAGGCGGTTCCCGGAAACATGCGTCCGAAAACGATATCCGCGGGAACCGCATAGCCGCCGATCAAGACCGCCGCAAGCAGCGCCAGAACCGAGAGATTGTCGACAACCAGGCCTAGGAAGCCGTTGACGTCGCCGGGAACCAGCCGAAAATAAGAGACTCGGCTGCGGTCAGTTGCCAAAGCTGCGGCTAGTTGCCGAGATTGAGCAGCGCCGCGTTGCCGCCCGTCGCCGTGGTATTGACCGTCAGCGTCCGTTCATTCGCGAATCGCGTCAGATAATGCGGGCCGCCGGCTTTGGGACCCGTGCCCGACAGCCCGTTGCCGCCGAAGGGCTGCACGCCGACCACCGCACCGATCATATTGCGATTGACGTAGGTGTTGCCGATCGCGGTTGCGTCGAACACCTCCCGCCAAAATGATTCCAGCCGAGTCTGCACACCCAGCGTCAAGCCGTAGCCGCTGTCTCGAATGGCCTGCAGAACCTTCTCGATCTCGCTCGATCGATACCGCACGACATGCAGGATGGGCCCGAACTCCTCGCGGGTCAGCTGCGCCGCATTCTTGAGTTCGATCAGATGCGGGGCAAAAAAACTGCCGTGCCCATGGGCTTCGCCGAGCCGGCACGCCTTCACGATCCGCGCCTCCCGGCGCATGCGTTCAACATGCCGGGACAAACCCTCCTGGGCGGCCGCGTTGATCACCGGCCCCACGTCGGTCTGAAAATCGGACGGATCGCCGATGATCAGTTCATCCATGGCGCCCGCGATCATTTCCAATACGGTGTCGGCGATTTCCTCCTGCAGAAACAGCAGGCGCAGTGCCGAGCAACGCTGACCGGCGCTCATGAATGCCGAACTCACCGCATCATCCGCCACCTGCTCGGGCAGCGCGGTCGAATCGACGATCATGGCATTGAGGCCGCCGGTCTCCGCAATCAGCGGCACGACGATGCCGTCGCGCGCGGCCAGCGCACGATTGATCGTCAGGGCGGTTGCCGTCGAGCCGGTCATGGCCACGCCCGCGAGCGCGGGGTGCGCGAGCGCGACTTCGCCGAACAATCGTCCCGGCGTCGGTACCAGGTGCACCGCCTGCGGCGGGACGCCGGCTTCGTGCAGCAGGCGAATGAAGCGCGACGCGATCAATGGCGTGGGTTCGGCGGGCTTGGCCACCACGGTATTGCCCGCGCCGAGCGCCGCGGTCACCTGGCCGGCAAAGATCGCCAGCGGAAAGTTCCAGGGACTGATGCAGGCGAAAACCCCGCGGCCCTGCAAGAGGAGTTCGTTCACCTCACCGGTCGGCCCTTCGAGACGTTGCGCCGTGGCGAACTGCTTGCGCGTCTGCAGCGCATAGTAGCGGCAATAGTCCACCGCTTCGCGCACCTCCGCGATCGCATCCGAGATGGTCTTGCCGGCTTCGCGCACCAACAGCTCGTGAAACTGCGACCGATTGGCCTCGAGAATATCGGAGGCCCGTTCCAGACATTTCGCGCGCGCCTCGCCGCCGCTGCGGTTCCAAGCAGGCTGCGCGGCGGCGGCCGCCTCGAACGCCATCTTGATTTCATCCGCCGTGGCATTGCGCGACACACCGACCTGCTCGCGCCGGTCTGCCGGATTGGTCACCGGATGTGCGACTCCCGGCCGCAACTCACCGCTGATCAGGGGTCCCGCCGAAGATGCCTCGGCGGGATCCTTGGCGGCATTCTTGGGGGAAATCTTGGCGGGATCCGGTGCGACCTCCGCGCGCAAGGATTGAAGTTCGCGCGGATCGCCCAGATCGATTCCGCGTGAATTGCGCCGGTCGGAATACAAGGCAGCCGGAATCGGCAGCCGCGGATGCGCCAGCGACTCCAAGCGCTCCAGCTCCGAAACCGGATCGCGCACGATCTCGGCCACGGGCACCTGTTCATCCATGAAGCGGTTCACGAACGAGGTGTTGGCGCCGTTCTCCAGGAGCCGCCTCACCAGGTAGGCTAACAAATCCTTGTGTTCGCCCACCGGCGCATACACCCGCACCGGCGGAAAATCGGCAACCTGGCCGGCCGCCTGCGCATACAGCAGCCGGCCCATGCCATGCAGCCGTTGAAACTCGAATGCCGCCTTCGCCGGCGCCATCTCGAGCACCGCCGCGATGCTGTGCGCATTGTGCGTGGCAAATTGCGCATAGATCAGCCCGGCGTGTTTGAACAATCGGCCCACGCAGGCCAGGTACGACACGTCGGTGGTGAGCTTGCGCGTGTACACCGGATAGCCGTCGAGGCCGCGCTCCTGGGCGCGCTTGATCTCAGAATCCCAATACGCCCCTTTCACCAGCCGCACCGTCATTCTCCTGCCGTGGCGCCGGGCCGTTGCCGCCACCCAATCAATCACGTCCAAGGCGCGCTTGCCGTAGGCCTGCACCGCGAGCCCCAGCCCCGGCCAATCGCGGGTGGCCGAGTCGCGCGCCAGCGCCTCGATGACGTCCAATGACAGGTCGAGGCGGTCCGCCTCTTCGGCATCGATGGTCAGTTGAATGCCGAGCCGGGCGGCCTGACGTGCAAGGTCCGACACCAGCGGCACGAGGCGGTGCATGACGCGCTCTCGCTGCAGCAGACCGTAGCGAGGTTCCAAGGCCGACAGCTTGATGGAGATGCTGGAAACTTCATCGACGGCACGGCCGGCCGCCGTCGAACCGATGACCTCGATGGCGTGTTGGTAGGATTCAAAGTAACGCACGGCGTCTTTCAGCGTTCGTGCCCCCTCGCCGAGCATGTCAAAGGAACATAGCCCCACCTCCGCTTCGCGGGCGCTGCGTGCCAGCGCCTCCTCGATGGTGCGGCCGACCACGAACTCGCCGCCGATGATGCGCATGGCGCGGCGCACCGCGAGGCGCACCAGGGGTTCGCCCGCCTTTCGGGTCAGCTTGCGCATCCACCCGGCGGCATCGGTCCGGATGGACGGGTCCAACTCGAGGATACCGCCGGTGAGCATCAGTCCCCAGGTCGAGGCGTTTACGAACAGCGATTCGGAGCGGCCGGCGTGCGCGGACCAGTCTCCCGAGTTCAGCTTCTCAGCGATCAAGCGATCCGCGGTGGCATCGTCCGGAATGCGCAGCAGCGCTTCGGCAATGCACATCAGTGCAATACCCTCTTGGTTCGACAAACCGAACTCTTGCAAGAAGGCGTCGAGAAACGGCCGCTCGGCGCGCCGCGCCCGTGCGCCCTCGACCAGCGCCATCGCCACCGTCACGGCGCGGTGGCGCGCCCCGCCGGTAAGCTCCAGGCTATGCAGCAGGCGCCGCACCGCCCGCTCCTCGGACCACGTGCCGTGCTCCCTTATCGCCTGGCGGAGGGTCTCCACGGTGTCATCGGGAGCGGATTCGTGCAGGTTGGCGGCCATAGGGATACCTGGAATTTTAATGATTTATCGTCGCAAAAAACACGGCGCTGGACGTGGCCGATGGGCCGGGGTCGATGCTGCTGAGGCGGGCCCCGCCTGGCGAAACCACCGCAAGGTCCCAAGGCTCCAGCCTAACAGCCTCGGCCCCCTCCGTTTCGAGCAACAATGGGGCCTCGATGCTGAAAATCAAAGCCGGCCCGGCGGATCCCGGCGTCGTGAGTTCCTCGGTTAAACGCAGGACGCGGGCATCAGAGCGCAGCGATTCGGCGACCATGAAATTGAGGTCCACGCAGGGTCCATCGAGCAAGTCGCAGTGAGGGGCCGCCACGCCGTCGAACTGCGCCGAATCCCCGACTTTCTGCAGCACGCGATGATCGCCGGCGCTGAACTTGAGCCTCAGTCCCCGGCCTCGCAGCAACACCATGTGCCGGCGGTACCCGGCAAAATCCGAGAAAGGACCGGAGCTCTCGATGTGGGCCACGCTCACCCGCCATAGAAAGGGATCGCCGGCGACCGGAGCCCGGATGACCTCATGCGTGATGCCCCCGCCATTCTTCCAGGGAATGGCCTTGAACGAGGACTTGCGGATGATCTGCATTGGCTACCAGAGCGTAACGCGATCCTCAGGCTCGAGATACATCTCGTCGCCGCGCTTCACCGAAAAGGCGTCGTAGAAGCTCGGCATGTGCACGACCACGCCGTTGACGCGGTATTTTTCGGGGGAATGCGGGTCGGATTTGACCTGCTCGATGATGGCCGCATCGCGTGTCTTGCTGAGCCAGCTCTGGGCAAAACCCAGGTAGAAGCGCTGATCGGCGCTCATTCCATCGATGACCGGAGGCGCTCGGCCCTTCAGCGATGCGATATACGCCTTGTAGGCAATCTCGATGCCGGCGATGTCCGCGATGTTCTCGCCCAGCGTCAGCTCACCGTTGACGTGGAAGCCGGGCACCGGTTCGAAGCCGTTGTATTCCTTGATCAGCTTATCCGTCTTGGCCTTGAATTTTGCGTGATCCTCCGCCGTCCACCAATCACGCAGATTGCCGTCGCTGTCGAATTGGCTGCCTTCATCGTCGAAGCCATGGCTGATTTCATGCCCGATGGTCGCTCCGGTCGCGCCATAATTGAACGCATCCTCCGCATCCGGATTGAACACCGGCAGCTGCAGGATCCCCGCGGGAAATACGATTTCGTTCAACTGCGGATCGTAGTACGCGTTGACGGTGGGCGCCGTCATCTGCCACTCGTCGCGGTCGATCGGTCCGCTCAATTGAGCCAGTTTGCGGTCGTTTTCGAACTGCACGCCGCGCCGCACGTTGCCGAGCAGATCCGTCGGGGAAATGACCAGCGCGCTGTAATCGCGCCAACGCTTCGGATACCCGATCTTCACGTTGATCTTGCGCAGCTTCGCGCGCGCCTCCACCTTGGTGGCATCGCTCATCCAGGACAATTGATCGACGCTCTGGGCGTAGGCCTTCAGCAGATTGGCGACCAGGTCATCGATGCGTGCCTTGGCCTTCGGCGGGAAGTACTTGGCCACGTACAACTTTCCCGACGCCTCACCGATCAACCCATCGACCAGTTCGCAACCACGTTTCCAACGATCCTGATTCCTGGGAGTGTCCCGTAAAACGCCCTGGGTGAAGGCGAAGTCCTCCTCGACAAAGGCTCGCGAGAGATAGGGGGCACTGGCGGACAGCAGGCGGAAACGGAAGTACTCCTTCCACGTGGCCGGCGGGGTGGCCTTGATCAGGGCGGACAAGCCCTTGAGGTAATCCGGTTGGCGCACGATCAGGGTGGGCAGCGGATTCGGTACGCCGCCTTTCTTCAAATAGCCGTTCCAGTCCACCGCGGGCGCAAGCGCCTCGAGTTGGGCGAGGGTCTGGGGATTGTAGGTCTTCTGCGGATCGCGGTTGGCGACACGGCTCCACTGGATCTTCGCCACGGCGGTCTCGAGAGCAACGATCCGCGCCGCCTCATCGCCGGCGTGCGCATCCCCCAACAGCGCCAGCATTTTTGCGATGTGCTCGCGATATTGGGAGCGAAACCCTGCCAGCTTCGCATCGTCGCTCAAGTAGTAGTCACGGTCGGGCAACCCCAAGCCGCCCTGGGAAAGCCACAGCGCGTACTGGGTGGAGCGCTTCGCGTCCGGCGCGACGAATGCGCCGATCGGCGTGGCCACGCCGATTCGGTCGAGCTGCGCCATGAGCGGCCCGACATCCTTCACGCTCTTCATCGCGTTGATTGACGCAAATTCTGCCTGCAGAGGCTTCGCACCCAGCTGCTCGACACGCGCCTCGTCCATGAAGCTGTCGTACAGGTCCGCGACCTTGCGCGCATCGGGATCGCTCGAATTTCGAGCGCCCTCGATCAGCGCGCGCAGCTGAGCCAGGGATTGCTCGCCCATGATGACATCGACGCCGTAGCGCGAGCGGTCCGGCGGAATCTGCACCTTGTGCAGCCACGCCCCGTTCGCATATTCAAAGAGATCGTTGCGTGGGCCGGCCGCTTTGTCGATGTCCGCGGCTTGGATGCCGGACACGAGCAGGGAATCCGCGAGAACCGGCGCCGCGGCCGCGCCGAACAACGCAAGGGCAAGCGCAATGAAGCGTTTCAATTTCAATTCCGGGCTCCTAATGCCTGTTGACGGTGATACCGCACTTTATCGCAATTGTGCGAACCGCGGCCGCAGATGCGCAGGCGCAAGCGCCGGCGCCGGCGCCGGCTACTTAGGACGGAAGACTAGCCTTTCCAGAAGGTGGTCAGAATGAAGACGATGGCAATGATGGTCAGCCCAAGATGGCCCAGGGCGGCCCGGGATCGCGCCAACAGATCATTGGCCTCGGGTTCAGGCTGGACAAGACGGGCGAATGCAGAAAGAAACAGCATGGTGCCAAGAATAATGGCGCCAAGGGATAAAAGCGTGATTTGATTCACGCGCCCATAAAAAAGGCCTCGAACCGTTTCCGATCCGAGGCCGTATCTTTATTAAATACTTCTTATTTTTCTATTCTGCTGCTTCCGTGTCCCCCGCCGGTACCGCATCGTCCGAGTCGCCCATTCCGCCGCTGACATCCATGAAACTGCGGCGGCGGCTGTCATCCGAAGCGCGTCGACGCCGGGCATGATACGCGAAGCCGGTGCCCGCGGGAATGAGGCGTCCTACGATGACGTTTTCCTTCAATCCGCGCAGGTCGTCCTTCAAGCCCCGCACTGCCGCCTCGGTGAGGACGCGGGTGGTCTCCTGGAAGGAGGCCGCGGAGATGAATGACTCGGTCGCCAGGGAGGCCTTGGTGATGCCCAACAGGAGGGGTTCCCAGGTCGACTGGTGCTTGCCCTCGGTCTTCTGCTTCGCAATGACATCGAGCAGTCTGCCTCGATCCATCTGTTCGCCGCGCAGCAGCGCCGAATCGCCGGCGTCCAGCACTTCGATCTTGCGCAGCATCTGCCGCACGATGACTTCGATGTGCTTGTCGTTGATTTTCACGCCCTGCAACCGATACACGTCCTGGATTTCACGGACCAGGTAGTTCGCCAGCGACTCGACGCCCTGGAGCCGCAATATGTCATGCGGGTTCGGCTCGCCGTCGGCGATGACTTCGCCCTTCTCCACTTGTTCGCCTTCGAACACGTTGAGATGCCGCCACTTCGGAATCAGCTCCTCGTACTTGTCGGAACCTTCGTTGGTGATGATCAGGCGCTTCTTTCCCTTGGTCTCCTTGCCGAAGCTGACCGTGCCGCTCTTCTCCGCCAGAATCGCCGAATCCTTGGGCTTGCGGGCTTCGAACAGGTCGGCCACACGCGGCAGACCGCCGGTGATGTCGCGAGTCTTCGAAGACTCCTGCGGGATACGCGCAATGACGTCGCCCACGGACACCTTCGAGCCGTCTTCCAGGCTGACGATCGCGCCCGCGGGGAGCGCGTAGACCGCCGGAATATCGGTGTTGGCGAAGGTCACTTCCTTGCCCTTGGCATTGGTCAATCGCACGACGGGACGCAGGTCCTTGCCGCCGGAGCCGCGCTGTTTCGGATCGAGAACCACGGTGCTGGTCAGGCCGGTGACATCGTCCACCTGGCTCGTCACGGTGATGCCGTCGACGAAGTCGGAGAACTTGATCATGCCCGCCACTTCCGTGACCACGGGGTGGGTATGCGGATCCCAATTCGCCACCGACTGTCCGGCGGTGACGACGTCGGCATCGTTCACCGTGATGGTGGCGCCGTATGGAATCTTGTAGCGCTCACGCTCGCGGCCGAACTCATCCACCACGCCCAACTCGCCGGAACGCGACACCGCGACCAGATGGCCCTTTTCGTGGCGCACCGTTTTGACGTTGTGCAGGCGAATCGTGCCCTTGCTCTTGACCTCGACGCCATTGGCCGCTGCCGCTCGCGAAGCCGCGCCGCCGACGTGGAAGGTACGCATGGTGAGCTGAGTGCCCGGCTCGCCGATGGATTGCGCCGCAATGACGCCCACCGCCTCGCCGATGTTGATGCGATGACCACGGCCCAGGTCGCGGCCGTAGCACTGCGCGCACACGCCGTAGCGGGTTTCGCAGGTGATCGGCGAACGCACCATGACCTGATCGACGCCCATCTTCTCCAGCAGCTTGACCAACTTTTCGTCGATCAACACGCCGGCCTTGACCAGCACTTCGCCGCTCGAGGCCACGGCCACATCTTCCGAGACCACACGGCCGAGCACGCGCTCGCCCAGGCCCTCCACCACATCGCCGCCTTCGACGATCGGAGTGATCGACAGACCGTTGATGGTGCCGCAATCGATTTCGGTGACCACCAGGTCCTGTGCCACGTCGACCAGGCGGCGCGTCAGGTATCCGGAGTTCGCCGTCTTCAATGCCGTGTCGGCCAGGCCCTTGCGGGCGCCGTGAGTCGAGATGAAGTACTGCAGCACGTTCAAGCCTTCGCGGAAGTTCGCCGTGATCGGCGTCTCGATGATCGAGCCGTCGGGCTTCGCCATCAGGCCGCGCATACCGGCCAGCTGACGGATCTGCGCGGCGGAACCGCGGGCGCCCGAGTCGGCCATCATGAAAATCGAGTTGAACGACTTCTGACGGACCTTGTTGCCCTTGGTGTCGGTGACCTCGTCGGTTCCCAATTTTTCCATCATGGCCTTGGCCACCTGGTCATTGGTACGCGACCAGATGTCGACCACCTTGTTGTAGCGTTCGCCGTTGGTGACCAATCCGGAGGAGTACTGCTCCTGAATCTCCTTCACCTCTTTCTCGGCCGTCGCCAGGATCTTGACCTTCGACTGCGGCACGACCATGTCGTCCACGCCGATCGATACGCCGGAACGGGTGGCGTACTGGAAGCCGGTGTACATCAACTGATCGGCGAACACGACCGTTTCCTTCAGGCCCACCGTGCGATAGCACATGTTGATGGTTCCGGAAATGATCTTCTTCGTCATATCCTGATTGATGGCATCGAAGGACAGGCCCTTGGGAAGAATTTCGGACAGCAGCGCCCGGCCCGCGGTGGTGTCGACCACCCGGATGTTCTTGACCAGTTGCCCGCCGGCATCGCGGACATGTTCGACCAGGCGCACCCTGACCTTGGCTTGCAGGTCGATATTGCGGCTCTCGTAAGCACGGTGCACTTCAGCGACGTCGCTGAATGCCATGCCCTCGCCCTTCGCACCCACGCGCTCGCGGGTCATGTAGTAGAGGCCCAGCACCACGTCCTGCGACGGAACGATGATGGGCTCGCCGTTGGCCGGCGAGAGGATGTTGTTGGACGACATCATCAACGCGCGCGCCTCGAGCTGTGCCTCGATGGACAGCGGCACGTGCACGGCCATTTGGTCGCCGTCGAAGTCGGCGTTGAACGCCGTGCACACCAGCGGATGCAGCTGGATCGCCTTGCCCTCGATCAGCACGGGCTCGAAGGCCTGAATGCCGAGGCGGTGCAAGGTCGGTGCGCGGTTCAGGAGCACCGGATGTTCGCGGATCACCTCTTCGAGGATGTCCCAGACCTCCGGTCCCTCGCGCTCCACCAGGCGCTTGGCGGCCTTGATGGTCGAGGCTTCGCCGCGCAGCTGCAGCTTGGAGAAAATGAACGGCTTGAACAATTCCAGCGCCATTTTCTTCGGCAATCCGCACTGGTGCAGACGCAGCGTGGGACCGACGACGATGACCGAGCGGCCCGAATAATCGACGCGCTTGCCGAGCAGGTTCTGACGGAACCGGCCCTGCTTGCCCTTGATCATGTCGGCCAGGGACTTCAGCGGACGCTTGTTGGTGCCCGTGATGGCACGGCCGCGGCGGCCGTTGTCGAGCAGCGCATCCACCGCCTCTTGAAGCATGCGCTTCTCGTTGCGCACGATGATGTCGGGGGCGTTGAGTTCCAACAGCCGGCGCAGGCGGTTGTTGCGGTTGATCACGCGGCGGTACAAATCGTTCAAATCGGAGGTCGCGAAGCGGCCGCCGTCGAGCGGCACCAACGGACGCAGGTCGGGCGGCAGCACCGGCAGAACGGTGAGCACCATCCATTCCGGCTTGTTGCCCGATTCCATGAACGCTTCGATGAGCTTCAGGCGCTTCGACAGGCGCTTGATCTTGGTCTCCGAGTTGGTGTTCGCCATGTCCTCACGGACCTTCACGACCTCGGAGGGCAGATCCATGGACTTGAGCAGCTCATGAACCGCTTCCGCGCCCATGCGCGCATCGAATTCATCGCCGTGCTCTTCGATCGATTCGAGATACATCTCGTCGGTCAGCAGCTGGCCGCGCTGCAGCGAGGTCATGCCCGGATCGACGACCACGAAGGCCTCGAAGTACAGCACGCGCTCGATTTCGCGCAGCGTCATGTCCAGCATCAAACCGATGCGCGAGGGCAGCGACTTCAAGAACCAGATGTGCGCGGTGGGGCTCGCCAGCTCGATGTGGCCCATGCGCTCGCGGCGCACCTTGGACTGGGTCACTTCGACGCCGCACTTTTCGCACACCACGCCGCGATGCTTCAGGCGCTTGTACTTGCCGCACAGGCACTCGTAGTCCTTGACGGGTCCGAAGATCTTCGCGCAGAACAAACCATCGCGTTCGGGCTTGAACGTCCGATAGTTGATGGTTTCCGGCTTCTTCACTTCGCCGTACGACCAGGAACGGATCATGTCCGGCGACGCGAGTCCGATCTTGATCGAGTCGAAATTTTCGACCGGCACTTGCTGCTTGAACAACTTGAGTAAGTCTTTCATTGATTAGGCCTCGCTCTCTAGTTCGATGTTGATGGCCAAGGAGCGGATCTCCTTCACCAAGACATTGAACGATTCCGGCATGCCGGCTTTCATTTCATGGTTGCCGTCGACAATCGCCTTGTACATCTGCGTGCGCCCGTTGACGTCGTCCGACTTGACGGTGAGCATTTCCTGCAGGGTGTACGCGGCGCCATAAGCCTCCAACGCCCACACTTCCATTTCGCCGAAGCGCTGACCGCCGAACTGCGCCTTGCCGCCCAGCGGCTGCTGGGTGACCAGGCTGTACGGTCCCGTCGAACGCGCATGCATCTTGTCGTCGACCAGATGGTTCAACTTCAGCATGTACATGTAGCCCACGGTCACCGGGCGCTCGAACTGCTCGCCCGTGCGTCCGTCGTGCAACGTGGTCTGGCCCGAGGTCGGCAAGTCCGCCAGGGTGAGAAGATTTTTGATCTCCTCCTCGCTGGCGCCGTCGAACACCGGCGTCGCCATCGGCACGCCCTTCTTCAGGTTGCTCGCCAATTCGATGACCTCGGCGTCGCTCATGGACTTGATGTCTTCCTTCTGGCCGCCGGTCTCGTTGTAGACCTGGCCCAGGAATTTGCGCAATTCCACGATGGCGTGCTGCGCTTCCAGCATCTTGCCGATCTTGGCGCCCAGGCCCTTCGCGGCCCAGCCCAGGTGCGTCTCCAGGATCTGTCCGATGTTCATACGCGAAGGAACGCCCAGCGGGTTCAACACGATGTCCACCGGCGTCCCGTCCGCCATGTATGGCATGTCTTCCACCGGCACGATGGAGGAGATGACGCCCTTGTTGCCGTGGCGGCCGGCCATCTTGTCGCCGGGCTGCACGCGGCGTTTCACCGCCAGGTACACCTTGACCATCTTGAGCACGCCCGGCGCCAGATCGTCGCCCGCGGTGATCTTCGCCTTCTTCTCTTCGAAGCGCTTCTCGAACGCCTTGCGCTGGCCCTTCAGCCGCTCGGAGACGGTTTCCAGCTGCGTGTTGACCTCTTCTTCCTTGAAGCGGATCTCGAACCACTGTTCGCGCGGCAGATCCGCCAGATACGCATCATCGATCTGCGTGCCGGACTTGATCTTCTTGGGTCCCGCCTCGGCGGCCTTGCCTTCGATCATGCCGCGGACGCGCTGGAACAAATCGTCTTCCAGGATGCGCTGCTGATCGGCCAGGTCTTTGCGCACCCGCTCGAGTTCTGCTTTCTCGATCGCCAGGGCGCGCGAATCTTTCTCGACCCCATCGCGGGTGAACACGCGCACGTCGATCACCGTACCGTCCATGCCGGGAGGCACCCGCAACGAGGTGTCCTTCACGTCGGAAGCCTTCTCGCCGAAGATCGCCCGCAGCAGCTTCTCTTCCGGCGTCAGCTGCGTCTCGCCCTTCGGCGTGACCTTGCCCACCAGAATGTCGCCCGCGCGCACTTCCGCGCCGATGAACGCAATGCCTGCCTCATCGAGCTTCGCCAGTGCCGAGTCGCCCACGTTGGGGATGTCGGCGGTGATTTCCTCAGGGCCCAGCTTGGTGTCGCGCGCGACGCAAGTGAGCTCCTCGATGTGAATGGTCGTGAAGCGATCTTCCTCGACCACCCGCTCGGAGATGAGGATGGAGTCCTCGAAGTTGTAGCCGTTCCACGGCATGAAGGCCACCAGCAGATTCTGGCCGAGCGCGAGCTCGCCCAAATCCGTCGAAGGACCATCGGCCAGCACGTCCCCGCGCTTGATGGCATCGCCGGCATTGACCAGCGGACGCTGGTTGATGCAGGTGTTCTGGTTCGAGCGCGTGTACTTGGTCAGCGAATAGATGTCGACACCCGGTTCGCCTGCCGTCGTTTCATCATCGTTCACCCGCACCACGATGCGCGAGGCATCGACCGAGTCGACGCTGCCGCCGCGCCGCGCCACCACGGTGACGCCGGAGTCGATCGCCACGGCGCGTTCCATGCCGGTGCCCACCAAGGGCGTTTCGGAACGCAAGGTCGGCACCGCCTGGCGCTGCATGTTCGATCCCATGAGCGCGCGGTTCGCATCGTCGTGTTCCAGGAACGGAATCAAAGACGCCGCCACCGACACGATCTGCTTCGGACTCACGTCCATGTAATGGATCTTGTCCGGTGCGGACAGCGTGAACTCGTTCTGCGTACGGCAGGAGATCAGATCGTCGGTGAACTCGCCCTTCTCGTTCAGGGTCGCGTTCGCCTGCGCGATCACGTACTGGCCTTCCTCGATGGCCGACAGGTAATCGATCTTGTCGGTCACCTTGCCGCCGGCGACGCGCCGATACGGCGTCTCGAGGAATCCGTAGTCATTGGTGCGTGCATACACGGCCAGTGAATTGATCAAACCGATGTTCGGACCTTCCGGCGTTTCGATCGGGCATACCCGGCCGTAGTGCGTCGGATGCACGTCGCGGACTTCGAATCCGGCTCGCTCGCGCGTCAGGCCGCCTGGGCCGAGCGCGGAAACGCGCCGCTTGTGCGTGACTTCCGAGAGCGGATTGTTCTGGTCCATGAACTGCGAGAGCTGCGAGGAACCGAAGAATTCCTTCACCGCGGCCGCCACCGGCTTCGCGTTGATCATTTCCTGCGGCATGATCGGTTCGCTTTCCGCGATCGTCAGGCGCTCCTTGACCGCGCGCTCCACCCGCACCAACCCGATGCGGAACGCGTTCTCGGCCATCTCACCGACGCTGCGAACGCGGCGGTTGCCCAGGTGATCGATGTCATCCACGTGGCCATTGCCGTTGCGGATGTCGATCAAGGTCTTCATGACCTCGATGATGTCTTCCTTGCTCAAGACGCCCGAGCCGGTGATTTCCTCACGGCCCACGCGGCGGTTGAACTTCATGCGGCCGACCGGCGACAAGTCGTAGCGCTCGCCGTTGAAGAACAGATTTTGGAACAGGTTCTCGGCGGCATCCTTGGTCGGCGGCTCGCCGGGTCGCATCATGCGATAGATCTCCACCAGCGCCTCGAGCCGCGTCTTGGTCGGATCGATGCGCAAGGTGTCCGAGATATACGGACCGCGGTCCAAATCGTTGACGTACAACGTCTTGATCTCGGTGATACCGCTCTCGATGAGCTTCGCCACGGTCGGCACGGTGAGGATCTCGTTGGCCTTGGCCAGGATCTCGCCGGTTTCCGTGTTGACGATGTCGTGCGCCAGGACCTTGCCCTGCACATATTCGGTGGGCACGGGCAGGCGCTTGACGCCGGCTTCCTCGAGTTCCTTCACGTGGCGCGCAGTGATGCGGCGCCCTTCCTCGACGATGACCTTCTTGCCGACTCGGATCTCGAATGCCGCCGTCTCGCCGCGCAGGCGCTGCGGGATGATTTCGAATTCGATCTCTTTCTTCGACAGAAGAAACACGTTCTTTTCGAAGAAGATGTCGAGGATCTGCTCTTCGGTGTAGCCGAGCGCGCGCAGAATGATGGTCACGGGCAGCTTGCGGCGGCGGTCGATGCGCGCAAACACGCAATCCTTCGGATCGAACTCGAAGTCCAGCCAGGAGCCGCGATAGGGAATGATGCGGGCGGAGAACAGCAGCTTGCCCGATGAATGGGTCTTGCCGCGATCGTGGTCGAAGAACACGCCCGGGCTGCGGTGCAGCTGCGACACGATGACGCGCTCGGTGCCGTTGATGATGAAGGTGCCGTTATCGGTCATGAGGGGCAGTTCGCCCAGGTAGACTTCCTGTTCGCGCACGTCCTTGACCGGCTTCTTGGCGCCGCTGGCTTCCTTATCGAGCACCACGAGGCGCACTTTCACGCGCAACGGGGCCGCGTAGGTCAAACCACGCAATTGGCATTCCTTGACGTCGAACACCGGCTCGCCCAAGCGGTAACTCACGTACTCGAGCGTGGCGTTGCCGGAATAGCTGGAAATGGGGAACACGCTGTCGAAAGCGGCGTGCAGCCCGATTTCATCGCGTTTGGATTCCGCAGTATCCGCCTGCAAGAATCGCCGGTACGAATCCAATTGGATCGCCAGCAGGTACGGCGTGCCGAGGATGCTCGGACGCTTACCAAAGTTCTTACGGATGCGCTTCTTTTCGGTGAACGAATAGGCCATGTGATGATCACCCTTTCCTAGGCGCTTGCGCGCCGATTTCCAGGCGCTTGCGCGCCAGTTTCCGGGCGCTTACGCGCCACATTTAACGGGGCCTAAGCGGCCCCGCCTGATAGATCAAAATCAAAACGCAGCCGATGGCCGCCGCTCAATTGCGGCAACCATCGAACTGCGCATATCGGCAATAGTCACTACTTGATAGCAGCCTTGGCGCCGGCGGCCTCGAGCTTCGTCTTGATCGCCTCGGCATCCGCCTTCGGAATGCCTTCCTTCACCGTCGAAGGCGCACCTTCGACCAGGTCCTTCGCTTCCTTCAAGCCCAACCCCGTGATTTCACGGATGACCTTGATGACGCCCACCTTGTTGGCGCCGAACTCGGTCATGGTCACGGTGAACTCGGTCTGCGCTTCGGCAGCCGGAGCCGCCGCACCGCCACCGCCGCCCGCCGCAGCCGCGGCTACGGGAGCGGCCGCCGTGACGTTGAACTTCTTTTCCATGTCGGCGATCAGCTCGACCACTTCCATGACGGTCATCTTGGAAATTGAGTCGAGGATTTCGTCTTTAGTAACAGCCATTATCGTCTCCAAATAAATATGGGTTTGATAAACCCGAATCAGGATTAATTCGTCGCTGCCTGCGCCGCACCGCTCTTCTTGGCCTCAAGAACAGCAGCCAGCGTCCGCACCAACTTCGAGTTGGGAGCAGCCAACGTACCAACGAACTTCGCAATCGGCGCCTTGAGCACCCCCAACATCTGTGACAACGCCTGCGCGCGCGTGGGCAATGCAGCCACCCGCTCGAGCGAATCGGCCTTGAGCAGTTGCCCGCCCAATGAAACGATCGTCGTCACCAGTTTGTCGTTGTCCTTGGCAAACGCCTTGAGGATGCGGGCGGCAGCGCCCGGATCGTCATTGGAGAAGGCCAGGACGATGGGTCCCTTCAACGCCGGAGAAATGCACTCGAAAGCGGTGCCGGCAACGGCCTTGCGCGCGAGCGTATTCTTGACGATCCGCAGGTACACACCTTCCTTGCGCGCCTTGGCGCGAAGGTCGGTCATCTGCGTCACGGTCAAGCCACGGTTCTCTGCGCCCACCACGGACAGGGCTTTCGCCGCGACCGCGTTGACTTCTGCCACCACGACTTTCTTCTCTTCTAACTTGAGTGCCATCTAGGTTCCCCGTAGAGAAGCGTCACACATCAGATACGAACGCCGTCGTCCGTATCCACCCTTTGAGTACCGGGTACTCATTGGTGCGACCTTCTCAGGCAATTCCTGATTCAGGTCCCACCATCTGCGCAGGCTGTCTTTAAGAGCCACTTCAGTTCCCTAAGAAACCTTTAACTCGCCTGCGGTCTTCGACGGTGGGTGCGGTCAGCCTTGCGGCTTCTCGCAACCCACTATCCATGCGCTTACGCGCAAATTTCCATGCGCTTACGCGCAAACAATTCCCGGGGCCGATGCGGCCCCGTCCTAAATCTTTACGAGGCCCAAGCTCGCCTGATCGACCGTGACGCCGGGACCCATGGTCGAGGAGACGGTCAGCTTCTTTAAGTAAACGCCCTTGGATGTCGCGGGTTTGATCTTCTGCAGATCGTTCACCAGCGCCAACAGATTTTCCTTCAGCGCACCCGGCTCGAAACTGGCGCGTCCGATCTGCGCGTGCACGATGCCGGCCTTGTCGGTGCGGTAGCGCACCTGCCCGGACTTGGCATTCTTCACGGCTTCCGCCACGTTGGGCGTCACGGTGCCGACCTTCGGGTTCGGCATGAGACCGCGAGGTCCCAGGATCTGACCGAGCTGGCCGACGATGCGCATCGCATCGGGGCTGGCGATCACCACGTCGAAGTCAATCTGTCCGGCCTTGACCTTTTCGGCCAGGTCTTCGAAGCCGACGATGTCGGCGCCGGCCGCCTTTGCGGCATCGGCGTTCTTGCCCTGGGTAAACACAGCCACCCGGACCGTCTTGCCCGTGCCGTGCGGCATGACCGTGGAGCCGCGGACCTGCTGGTCCGACTTGGTGGCATCCACGCCCAAATTCACCGACACGTCCACGGACTCATTGAACTTCGCCGTCGCAAATTCCTTCACCAGCTTCAGCGCGTCGTCGATCGGGTAGGACTTCCCAGGCGGCAGCTTGTCCTTCCAGGTCTTGGTTCGTTTCACAGTCGCGGCCATTTTAGAGCCCCTCCACGTCGACGCCCATGCTGCGAGCGCTGCCGGCAATGGTTCGCACCGCCGCATCCAGGTCGCTTGCAGTCAGGTCGGGCATTTTCACCTTGGCGATATCCTCGAGCTGCTTGCGCGTCACTTTGCCGACCTTGGCGGTGTTCGGCGTGGCGCTGCCCTTGGGAATGCCAAGCGCCTTGGCAATGAGCACGGACGCCGGCGGCGTCTTCATGATGAAGGTAAAGCTGCGGTCGCTGTATACCGTGATCACTACTGGGGTCGGTAATCCTTTTTCCAAGGCCTGGGTCTGCGCATTGAATGCCTTGCAGAACTCCATGATGTTCACGCCCTGTTGGCCCAACGCGGGGCCTACCGGCGGGCTGGGATTGGCCTGGCCTGCAGGGATCTGCAGCTTGATGTAGCCCGTAACTTTCTTCGCCATCGTCGCTCCTGTGGGTACAAACGCTTCCTTTTAGAGAAAGCTCCCCTGGTTCGGGCCGCTCTCCACCACGGAAAGCGACCTAGTCAATGCACTCGCCCAGGCGCTTGCGCGCCACCTTTCAACGGGGTCGATGCGACCCCACTCTCTAGGCGCTTACGCGCCAAATTCCCATGCGCTTCGCGCAACACTCAACGGGGTCGATGCGACCCCGTCCTTTAATTAACCTTTCTCGACTTGCGAGAAATCCAATTCCACGGGCGTCGAGCGCCCCAGGATCTGCACCGCGACCTGCAGCCGGTTCTTTTCGTAGTTCACCGACTCGACCACCCCGTTGAAATCGTTGAACGGGCCGTCGGTCACACGCACCACTTCGCCGGGCTCGAACAGCACCTTCGGCTTCGGCTTGTCCACGCCCTCTTCGACGCGGCGCAATATCGACATGGCTTCCTTGTCGGTAATGGCTGCCGGCTTGTCGCTGGTGCCGCCGATGAAGCCCAGCACCTTCGGGACTTCCTTCACCAGGTGCCAGGTGTCTTCGTCCATTTCCATCTGCACCAGCACATAGCCGGGGAAGAATTTGCGATCCGACTTGCGCTTCTGGCCGTCGCGCATTTCCACCACTTCTTCGGTGGGCACGAGTATTTCGCCGAACTTCGCCTCGAGGCCGGCCCGCTTGACCCGCTCTTTCAACGACTCCGAGACTTTGTGCTCGAAGTTCGAGTAGGCGTGAACCACATACCATCGCAAGGACATAGAAGGCTCCGTGTTCGTCAACCTGTTTGGCCGCCCAAAAAGCGGGTCATCCAGGTAAGAACCCAGTCAAGAACGAAGAAAAACAAGCCCATCAAAATCGCGAAACCAAAAACGATGTAAGTCGTTCTGATGGTTTCCTGACGATCCGGCCACACCACCTTGCGCAGCTCCACGCGTGCCGCCTGAGAGAACTGCACGAATTCCTTCCCATAAGAACTGAGCCACAAAAGTCCTGCGCCCGCCGCGAGGCCGACGATGACCATGCCGATGCGCAGCGCCAGCGGCCGCTCGTCATACCAGTAAAACGCGGCTATTCCGCCCAATATAGCTACGATCGACAGAATCAGCAGCGCGTTGTCCTTGGACGACGACACTGCGGGTGCTTGCACTTCAGCCATGTATTTACGCCATTCCTACCGGCACGCATCAATGGCAGGGCAGGAGGGAATCGAACCCCCAACCTGCGGTTTTGGAGACCGCCGCTCTGCCAATTGAGCTACTGCCCTAGTCCAGGCGCTTGCGCGCCAACCTTTTACCGGGGCCGATGCGGCCCCGTCCTATAAAGTCAAGAATTAAGCAATCACCTTGGCCACTACGCCGGCGCCGACGGTCTTGCCGCCCTCGCGGATGGCGAAACGCAGGCCCTGCTCCATCGCGATCGGGGCGATCAGCTCCACCACAATCTTGATGTTGTCCCCGGGCATCACCATCTCGGTGCCCTCCGGCAGCTCCACCGCTC
>Ga0210393_10000524_pt1 | contig 34530 bp, 25 predicted proteins | sample IncBWC27OmetaG_FD_160068 | JGI IMG/M metagenome (GOLD analysis project Ga0210393, IMG submission 160068) | Forest soil microbial communities from Barre Woods Harvard Forest LTER site, Petersham, Massachusetts, United States - Inc-BW-C-27-O ...
TCGCATTCGTCGCAACTCATTCGCTGAGCAGCGTTTTATTTCGAGACCGATTCTAACTGTATGTCCTCGCCTTCAGCACCGCGTATCAAGCCTCCTGCCGTTAAATCGGGGGATACGATTGGCATTGTAGCGCCCGCCAGCAACGTCAAGCGCGCCGATCTGGAAGCCGGTTGCGAAGGGCTGCGCCGCGCCGGCTACCGGCCGTTTTATTTAGACTCTATCTTGGATCAGGAACTTTACTTCGCGGGATCAGTAGAACGCCGGACGCACGAATTGGAAGCCATGTTTGCGCGCGAGGATGTGAAGGCAATCGTTTGCGCGCGTGGAGGCTATGGGGCGAATTATCTTCTGGAGGCGCTCGACTTGGAGAAGATCAAGTCGCATCCCAAGATTTTCGTAGGCTATAGCGATCTAACCACTTTGCTCACTTACTTTTCCGACGCTGGTGGCTTCGTCACCTTCCATGGCCCAATGGTAGCGAAGGACTGGGCGCACGAAGATGGAGTCGACTTGGCCTCATGGCACGCCGCACTCGCTGTCAATACCTCATGGGAGCTCGGTCCGGACACAGCTTCCGGAGTGACTGGCTTGGTCGACGGCGCCGCCGAAGGAATTCTTTACGGCGGATGCCTGTCGATCCTGGTAGCTTCTTTGGGCACCCCTTACGAGATTCGCACGGAAGGAACTATTCTGTTTCTTGAAGACGTGGCCGCGAAACCTTATCAGATCGATCGCATGCTGATGCAATTGAAGCTGGCGGGAAAGTTAGCGGCAGTGGGTGGCATTATTTTCGGCGAGATGCGGGCTTGCGTGCAGACCGCGAATCAAGGATACAAGCTCGAAGAGGTCGTGCTGCGCATTGTGGGTGACCTGGGAATTCCCGTAGCCTATGGCTTGCGCTCGGGCCATGTGACGGCAGGAAATATCACGCTGCCGATCGGTGTGAAGGCTGGGTTGACGGTGCGCAATGGGCGGGTGCAGTTAAAGATTCTCGAAGCGGCCGTGACCGCGGCGCCGGCAGGAAGTTAGCGACAAAAGCATGAACTCCAAAAAACACATTCACCTAATCGGCATCTGTGGCACGGCGATGGCGTCGCTTGCGGGGATGCTGAAACAACGCGGCTTTCGCGTGACCGGCTCGGACGCAGCCGCCTATCCGCCTATGTCAGATTTTCTGGAGGAGCTCGGAATCCCTGTCGCACAACCCTTCGACCCGCGCCATCTCGATCCTGCCCCTGACCTTGCGGTTGTGGGCAACGCGATTTCACGGGGAAATCCCGAACTGGAGCACTTGCTGGATCAGCGGATCCCGTTTTGCTCGCTCCCGCAATTACTGCATGATGAATTCTTGCGTGGCAAGGAAGTGCTGGTGGTCGCGGGTACTCACGGAAAAACCACCACCACCTCGATGCTGGCGTGGATTTTTCATACCGCCGGGATGCAGCCGTCGTTCTTGATCGGCGGAATCGCGGAAAATTTCGGCTCCAGCTTTCATCTGGGGCAGGGAAAACATTTCATTCTTGAAGGCGACGAATATGACACGGCATTCTTCGACAAGGGGCCAAAGTTCCTGCATTATTTTCCGGACGCCGTAATCTTAACCTCGGTGGAGTTTGATCATGCCGATATCTACAAAGATCTCGATGCCGTGGAGACGGCCTTCAAACGCCTGGTGAATCTGATTCCGCGCCGGGGACGGATCATCGCTTTTGATGGAATGGCGGGGGACGCTGCCGAAAGCGCCAGCCTCGAGCGCTGCCTCAGCAATTCGTTCTGTCCAATCGAGCGCTATGGCGCCAGCGAAAGAGCGGACTGGAAAATCGCAGGCTTGAAATTGGAGGCGGTCCAAACCTCGTGGTCAATAGTTCACCAGGGGCGCCCCTGGGCGGATTTCGCGTTTCCCTTAGCAGGCGAATACAACGTGTGGAACGCAACCGCGGCGGCGGCGATGGCTGCGGCCTACGGAATACCGAAGGAAGAGGTTACCGCGGCGCTGAAGACATTCAAGAGCGTCAAGCGCCGATTGGAAGTAAAGGCGCTGGTGAATGGCATCACGATTATTGACGACTTTGCCCATCACCCCACCGCAATTGCGGGCACTCTGAAGGCATTGCGGGCGCGTTATGCCGGAGCGCGGTTGTGGGCGATTGTGGAGCCGCGTTCCAATACTTTGCGTCGCCGCGTGTTGCAAAGTGATTTGGCGCGAAGTCTGGCGGTCGCCGACGAGATTATTGTTGCGGGCGTATTCCGCTCCGAAACGATCCCGGAAAATGAACGCCTGGAGCTGCCGGAACTGGCAGCGGATATCGAGAGACACGGTAAGCGTGCTCGCTTGATTGCAAACGCCGACGAGATTGTCCAGACCATTGCTCCGGAGATGCGCGCTGGCGATATCGTCGCAATTCTTTCGAACGGCGGATTCGGTGGGATCTATGAAAAACTTCCGGCGCGATTAAGAGTTCTTGCCGAAGAACATGGCAGCGCAGGCTCGGCGAGTGCGACGGGAAACCGATGAAGCATTTCGATTTGCGGCGCGCTCCCACCCGCGAAATCATCTCCGTCGTTCTGCTGCTCGGGCTCACTCTGGCGCGTTGCGGTGCCGCGACCGAATATACTGTCTCTCTCGCAAATCCCGAACATCATCTGGTAGAAGTTCAAATCATCCTGCCCGCAGGATCGACGCAACGCGAGTTACAGCTTCCCGTCTGGAATGCGCTCTATCAGGTTCGCGACTTCGCCCAGTACGTGAACTGGGTCCGCGCAAAAGACCGCGCCGGCCGGCCGCTTAAGGTGCAACAGTTGACGAAAAGTCGATGGCAGGTTTCCGGTGCCGAAAGTGGCACAATTCTGGAGTATCAGATTTATGTGGATTCCTTCGGTCCGTTCGGCGCACAACTCAACTCGCATCATGCCTTCTTCAATCTGGCACAGCTTCTGATCTATCCGGTGGAAGCTCGAAGTGAGCCGATGAGTGTGCGCTTCAACCATCTTCCCGAGGGATGGCGCATCGCCACGCCGCTGACTTTTTCACAAGAAGGAGGATTCAGCGCTGAGAATTATGATCGTCTGGTCGACTCCCCGGTTGAGATGGGAACGTTTAAAGAGGCGGACTTCGACGAGGCCGGCGGTCATTATCGGGTTGTGATTGACGCCGAAGCCCCCGACTACGATATGGATAAGATCACCACCATGCTGCGCAAAATTGTGGCCGCAGCAACCAGTTGGATGGGCGATCGTCCCTTCGATCACTATATGTTCCTCTACCATTTCCCCCACGGACCAGCGGGCGGCGGCATGGAGCATTCTTATTCAACCGCAATCGATGTCAACGCCGAGGTGCTGTCACGGTCTCCGGAGGCGCTGGCGTCGGTGACGGCGCATGAGTTTTTTCATCTGTGGAACGTGAAACGCATTCGTCCGCAAACCCTCGAGCCCGTGGACTATACAAGAGAAAATTACACACGCGCGCTTTGGTTTAGCGAGGGATGCACGAGCACCGCAGCGGATATTATTCAGTTGCGTAGCGGCCTCCTCGACGAACTCCAGTTCGAGCAAGAGCTCGCGTCGGGAATCGGCGAACTCGAGCGGCGCCCCGCTCATCTCACGCAATCTGCGGAAGACTCCAGCCTCGATGCATGGCTCGAAGGCAATCCCTATTACCGTCGTCCCGAGCGCAGCATTTCTTATTACAACAAAGGAGAGTTGCTGGGGATCATGTTAGATTTGGCCGTGCGCGACTCCAGTCACTGGCAGACGTCTCTTCGCGAAGTCTTTCAGTGGATGAATGAAAACTACGCTAAGAAGGGAGCGTTCTTCGCGGATTCAGACGGCGTACGCGAGGCAGCGGAAGCTGTGAGCCATGCCGATCTAGGCTGGTTTTTTGCGAAATATGTCCAGGGCACAGATGAGATTCCCTGGAATGATTTTTTTCGCGCTGTGGGACTTCGCCTGATCGAAGGAAAAGCGGTGACCGCGGACGCGGGCTTTGTAGGCTCGCGAAACTTCGATGGTCCCATGGCGGTTGCAGCCGTGACTGCGGGCAGCGAAGCCGAGCGAGCGGGATTGCGCGTCGGCGACATTATCCTGGAGATCAACGGCAGGATCGCGGGACAGGAATCCTCGCAGGACCTGGTGGGCCTTACTGCGGGTGACACGATCGCCGTGAAACTGCGCAGCCGCGGCAGTCTGGAGCGCGAGTTGAAGTGGAAGGCCGGGAGCCACGAAGAAATCACCTACGAACTCAAGAACATGGAAAAAACGAACGCGGAACAAATGGCGCACCGCGCCGCCTGGTTGAAGGGCGAAGCGCAGGTTCTCCCAGAGACGCACTCGCGCTAGAGCGAACCCACATTCGAAGCACAGGCAAGAAATACAGGCAAGAAATAATGATCCGCACCATCGCGATGCTCGTCTTCTGGGCACTGGCCGCGCCCGTGGCGGCCCTCATCGGATTTCCCTGGACGTTCATCACGGGAGATATTCGCCTGCTCTACCGCATGTTCATGATGGGCGCATGGAATGGAGTGCGTCTGACCGGCGTGCGCGTCGAAACCGTGGGACTCGATAAGCTAGACCCGGCGCGCACCTACATCTTCATGTCAAATCACGTGTCGAATGTGGATCCGCCCATCACCATTCCACTTATCCCGAAGCGTACTTCCGTGATGGTGAAAAAGGAATTGTTCAACTATCCAATCCTGGGCCGCGCGATGCGGATGGGATCGCTGGTGCCTGTCGATCGCGGCAATCGCGACGCTGGCATCGAATCCGTGCGCGCCGCCAAGCAGGTTGTGCAGCAGGGCCTCAACATGACGATCTATGTCGAGGGTAAGCGCTCGTTCGACGGCAAGTTGCTGCCATTCAAGAAAGGACCGTTCTATCTCGCGCTGGAATGCGGAGTCCCGGTGGTGCCGATTACGATCATCGGTACTTACGACGTGATGCCGAAGGGCAGGTTCGCAATCAAACCGGGAACAGTGACGGTGAAATTTCATCCGCCGATTGAACCCGAAGATTTCGGCAGCCGCGAATGCTTGATGGAGAAAGTGCGAGCCGTAATCGATAGCGGACTGCCGGAGGAACACAGGAATTCTGCAACCGCCGCCGGTTTGCAAAAGTAGCCGAATTCGGCTTGCGCCGCTGAATCACGTCTTCCTGCGCAATCCCCTTGCTATTTCCGGCAGCTTCGAGAGCAGCGCAGAATACTTCAGCCATAATTTGTGATCGACTGCAGGAGCCCCACTCACCAGCGCTCCAGCCGGAATGTCGTGGGCCACACCGCTCTGTGGCGTGACGATGGCATCGTCTCCAACCTTGCAGTGTCCCACCACCCCAACCTGCCCAGTCAAAATCACGCGCTTGCCAATTTCCGTGGAACCCGCAAGTCCGACCTGCGAGCATAGCAGCGCATCTTCGCCCACTTGCGATCCATGACCAACCTGCACAAGATTATCGATCTTAACCCCGCGCCGGATGCGGGTCTCGCCGACGCTGGCACGATCGATGCAGGAATTCGCCTGCACTTCCACATCATCTTCGATCACAACGGGCGCGGGCTGGGGAATCTTGTGCCAGCGCGCATCGTGAGTCTTGGCGAAACCAAAGCCGTCGGACCCGATCACCACTCCGTTTTGCAGCAACACATTATTACCGATGACGCAATCTTCCCGGACCACCGCCTGAGCATGCGCGAAGAAATTATTCCCGATTTTCGCTCCGCGATAAATCACCACGTGCGCCAGCAACACTGCATTGTCACCAATCTTGACGTTCTCTCCGACCACCACATAAGGACCGAGATGCGCGTTATGCCCAATCTTTGCCGTGATATGAACCACTGCACTGTTATGCACTCCCGGCTCATAGCGCAGCCCGGGATGGAACAGTTCGAGCGCCCGGGCAAAGCTCAGATAAGGATCTTTAGCCCGCAGCAGCGTGGCCGCCGAACTGCCCGCAAAATCCTCCGCCACAAGTACCGCCGAAGCCTTGGTCGAACGCGCCGCCGCCGCATACTTAGGATTCGAAATAAATGTCAATTCACCGGGCCCCGCCTGCTCGATCCCGTTAAGCCCAGTGATTTCAGTATCTGCCGACTCGTTTTCGAGGCGCACGTTCAGAGCGGATGCGATGTGAGACAGTTTCATAGGAATAGCTCAAAAAGAAGAAACTCAAAAAGATAAAGAAAGGGTCAGCGAGATTGTAACGGACACAGACGTGGGACGACGAGCAGATCGCCCGGCGCTCGAGAGCCAAGCGGAAAAAACCGAAAATAATAAGAAGTCCGGCTTCGCCTTACTGCACGGTTAGCGTAAAGCTGCCTTGTTGTGAAATCGATCCCGCCGTCGCGGTGACTGTCACCATATAGGTGCCGGCCGGCGTGCCGGGATCTTGCGTATGATGACTTCCACCCCCGCCGCCCCCGCAGGCCGGGACAGTCACCAGTAGCGCAAGTAACATCATTCCCAGCAGCACGCTCCGCCGCCGTCGTTCAGGCGCAGCGAGGAAGAAGACGCCCGCCAACGGCAGCCCGCCAAAGATCGCCGGGATAAAGATCGTCGAGAAAAAGATCGTGGCGAAATAGTACGGCCGGGGGCTGGGCTGAAGCATCGTGGTGTGCGGTGCTGTAGTACTCACTGTGATGTTGGTATTCACAATCGTGTTAGGACCACTTCCCTTAGCCGAGGTCGGACTGCAGGCGGCTTCGGCCGGTAAACCCGAGCAGGTGAAGGAAACGGCTGTCGTAAAGCCGGTAGAGGCAATGATGCCGACCGTGGTGGTACCTGACATGCCAGGGCTAGTCACGCTAACATCCGTCGGACCCGAGACTCCGGCGAAACCCGGCTGTATCGTGAAGGTCACGGGTTGGGTACTGTTGCTTACACTGAAACTCGGGTCGCCGGCGTAGCTGGCCGAGATGCTGTGGCTACCGGCGTCAAAATTGATGACGCCGGCTCCGATCGAGGTATTGCCCTGGCTGTTCAGCGAAACTGGGTTAAGGACTGGGTTGGAAATTGTTGCCGGCAAACTTCCGAAGCTGTCCGTAAAAGTAACCATCCCGGTGGCCGCGCCATGACCTGACACGCCGAGAACATCCGCGCGCACCAATATAGCTGTGCCGAACGGCAATGTGGTATTCCCTAAAATCTGCGGACTGCCCTGCACACCCAGATCGAAAGCGGACACCCTTGTCGTGCTGTTTTCCTCGGTGACCGTCACCGTAATCGCCGGGGTGGAATCGCTGGGAGCGAAGGCCCCGTCCCCGGCATAGTGCGCGTGCACGAGGTACAAAGTGCCACCCGGGAGCTGATCGGTCGTGGAGGTAATAGAACCGTTCACCAGCGTGTATCCCTGGAGCCCGCTTCCGGTGCCGCTGACGCCTCCCGCCGTGGCAATCAGAGAAACCTCACCCTTGGGCATGACCGTGCCGCTATTGGGAGTGACCGAGATGCTGACATTTACCGAGGTGCCGTGAGGAACGGTTATCGGGGTCACAGCTGAATTCAATTTCAACGCCGTGGTCGTGGGACTGAATGTGCTAGCGCCCCAAGCAGTGACCAGATTCGCCACGTTGACTGAACCAAGTCCGGTAGTCAAATCGTAGCCCGCAGTCGCCTGATATTGTGTGCCGACCTCGCCCGGTACCACGTTGTTCCCAACCGTTACGTCGTTGAAAATGCAAGTCGTGGCAGGGGGCGTCGTAGGGCTTGAGCCGTTACATTGGGTCGGGTAGGCGCTTTCTGCAGCCGCCAGGCGATAGAGCGTGTAATCTGCCTGTCCCTGTCGGGCGCGATTCTGATCGACCAGAGCCATATTCTGGTCGATCAGAGCCATAATTCCCGCGAACGACGGAGCCGAAGCCGAAGTACCGCTGATCAAGTAAACGGAGATTTGCCCCTGACTGTCGGGGACGCAGGAGCCGTCCAGGCATAGCAGATAAGGGTCATGTGCCGCGGCCGTCAAGGAAACGTCGGGCAAGTCTCGCACGTTGTCGTTCAGAGTCCCCGTCACAGCCGCCTGCCAGGACGGCTTAATAACTCCTGGCGTTTTGCCGCCGGCTTGGATATTTCCCGCGCTGGCCCCGCCGCTTCCTGACCACAAGCCGTTGCTGAGGCTGCTCTCGTTCCACACATCTTCCGGGATGTAGGAAATGGCCGACTCTTGCACCGGCGGTTCGCTTCCCCAGTATTTGCTCTCCAATCCGTTCTCATTAAACATGGTTCCGCCGACGGCCACAGTGAAGGGTGTAGACGCGAGGAAGTTGACGGAGATGGGATTGGTCGCAGGTGGTGTCGAGGGGTCGTCGCAGCCCTCCGCCCCGCTGTCGCCCGCGGATACTAAATAGGTGATGCCCTGTGCTGCGGCTTGTTCCGCCAGACCGTTCGAGAAAGCAAGCTGCGTATCGCTAGCCAGGAGTTCGCAACTGCTGAAGCTTTCAGTCATAACGTCGGCGAAATTGTTTTCCACAATGTAGACCTCAGACAGATCTGTGCCGTCGGTAGAATTTGTCGTGGCTGAGACTACGAGGTTGACCGCTGCTCCGTAAGCAATCGCCCCTGACCAGGTGGAATCTAGGGTCGCCTCGGCTTCGTCGCCGCCACCCAGGTCGCCCGGATCGGGACCGTTAAGGACTATGTTAAAGCTGCCGCCGCCAGCCGGGACGCTGAAAGCGTTATTGCGAAAATCGCTGACATCCTCTCCCCCATTGAAGAGGTTGCTACGGCCGATCACACCGATGACGATTCCGTTGCCAGTGATGCCGACGGGAACGTTGTTGTACACGGGATTAATGTTGTAGATCACCGCGTAGTCTTGCGGTGCCAGAGCATTGGTGATTGGCTGCCCGTTTTGGGCAGGGAAGGTAACCAGCGGTTTCTTCCCAGGAACGATCTTTGCCGCGGCAGGTTCTTTGACCACATGAATGGTTGGCTTCTTTAAGAAATTATGCAGCGTGAGCACTCCCGCCACAGCCGGTGTCAACGCCGTCGGAATCTGTGGGTCTCTATCGTTGGCCCAGTGCTGCTCTCCTTTGACTACATACTTGTGGATCGTGGTGTGAAATGCTTCCCGCACTTGGCTCGCAGAGCCGGAAAACTCAAGCACGGCGCGTCCTTTGGTCGAGCCGACTTGAAATCCGTGCGACTGCAACCACGAAGTAATAACTTGGATGTCATTGTCCGTAGGCCCGAATTGCTGGCCGAATTGCGTGGGTGTAAGCCACTTATGGAAGTGGGTGGACGCCTTATCCTGCTGATCGTCGACAAGTTTTCTCAGTGCGGATTCTTGATCTGGACTACGCTTCAAAACTAAAAGCATGCGCTGCATGGGAAGGGTCGCCGGTGCTGTCCCCAGGTCGAACTCCCGCCGCGCCAACGGATGTGTGTTGCCTTTCAGTACACTCAGTTGCGCTTCATCGATGGGCTGCGTAATCAATGGGCGTGAGGCAGGTTGCGCCGCACTGCTTTCCTGTGCCAACAATGCGGAGGGGAACTTCGTCGCCACAGCTACCAACGCTACGGCACACACAACTCGAGGGGAGAGACGGCAGATAGCTCTCATCACTTCAGCACCTTTACTTAGACCTATACTTAGACCTAGGTACGCCCGCGGAGAACGGACGGGGATAAGAGGAAGGAAGTGGCCCAATCCATCTCGCCATGCTGCATCTAGTGCGCACGGGATCGAGCCTTTTTATCTCAACTTTCAGGGTATTGCAATATCATTCTGATTCGCTGGATATCCCCAGTCACTTGCCATTAATGTGCCCGGTGTTTTGTCGCCCGGCACTGCGTAGTTGTTACTTTTCGGGGCCGAGTGGCATACTGGTCTGCGTCGAAAAACGGAGAGATAGACTCGATGAAGCAAACTCTGCTCGGGGTTCTTGCAGTATCCATTTTGACCGCCTGCTCAGTGGCGCAGACTTACAATGTCACTGATATTGGGGTTTTGAAGGGCGACAACGAGAGTAGCGGTTTTTGGATCAACTCCAGCGGAGCGGTCGCCGGTTGTGCGGACACCGCAAATGGCGAAGGCTATCCCTGCACCGGGACTGAAGTCGGGCAGCACGCTTTCTATTGGACGAAGAGCGGCGGCCTCAAAGACCTGGGCACTTTGCCCGGCGGCGACATCAGTGGCGCCATCGGTCTGAATGACTTTGGCCAAGTGGTGGGCTTCTCCAATGTAAGCTCCAACCCGCAGGAGAGATATAACTTCGTTGCCTTCGAATGGACCCCCACCGGCGGAATGATCAACCTCGGCACGCTTGCTGGTGGAAATTCCAGTTGCGCCTTCGAAATTAATTCTTCCGGACTGATTGCCGGCGACTCATTCGTGAATTCAACGCTTGTCGATGCGACAACCTGGACGGATCATAAGATTAAGAAGATCGCCGCCTTGCCCAAAAGCATTTTTACAGCCGCACTCGACCTTAACGATAATGGCGAAATTGTTGGCGAATCGGTGTTCGGCTACGGGCCCCCGTTTACCTCGCATGGTTTTGAGTGGACACAGGCGGCAGGGTTGAAAGATCTGGGAACACTGCCCGGTGGAAATACCAGCATTGCGAATGCCGTCAACTCCTCTGGCATCATTGTCGGACAGTCTAACTCCAGTTCGTTCGTCGACTGGCACGCCGTGAAATGGGATGCAAGTCACAAAATCGCTGACTTAGGCACTCTCCCTGGCGGCACTTACAGCATCGCCTTCGGCATCAACGACAGCGACCAGATAGTTGGCTACGGAAATATACGGGACAATGCCGCGCATGCCATGCTCTGGACATCCACCGGCGGCATGGAGGACTTGAACAATAGGATCGCCGCCAACTCCGGCTGGGTGCTGGTTAACGCCAATGCCATTAACGCCTTGGGCCAGATCACCGGCTACGGAACCAAGGGCGGCCACAACCACGCCTTCCTCCTGACTCCGTCGAACTAAAAGTTTGCGCGCGGCGGACACTCGTGTCCGCCGCCTTTGACCCTTGTTCCTGAATCGGATCTACGGTGACGTTCTTTAACCTTAGTAGTTCTTGAGTTCTTGGAGGGACACGAGCCCCTCGTCGATCCCGTCGGACTCTTACTCCTCAAACATCGGTACCTGACGCTGATCGTCAAGGTCCCCACGCCGCGGACGCCGGGTTGCTCCGATTACCGCCAGTACGGTCAGCGACTCCAGCGCCGTGCGTGGCACGAAGATGCGTTGCGTGTTCGAACGCTGATCTGGAGGATTAATCAGGAAGCCTTCAGGCGTGCTCTGGGTGAGGTCGGCGGGCATGAGGCCTTCAAGGATCTCGTTGTCCTTAAAGCGCAGGCGCACCCACAGGCCTTCGGATCGCGGACGGGAAGTGAAAGTCTTGCGCGTCAGCGACTCCGAGTCGCCGAACTCCCGCACGAAATACACTCCCTTGATTTCGCGCAGGTCCATTGCCACCACGTTGCCCGCGGTGTTCAGCAATTCCAGCTTGCCTTCATTCACATAGTGCGCGGGCGAAACATAGCCAGAGACCGAATCCCGGTCCATCTTCCGAACAATAACCTTTTTATGGGTCGAAGGCATGAAGGTGGAGTTGCGCGAAAAGCCATGCGGAAACGAATCGTCCCGCATCGTGATTCTCGCACTATTTCGCGCGAATTCGCTGGAATCCACGTTGGCAGTAGCCAAATCGTAAACGTTGTGTTATTTCTTTAAGTTGCCTTCCTGCCACTCAAACCTGTATAAGTGTCTTGGATTGAATGGCTTGTGCTGGATTAAGCGCCGAGTTGGCACATCCGGGCCGAGTCTTCCTGTGGAAATGTTGTGGAAAACATGAGTCAGAGCGCCAGAAGGCAAGGAAACTCCGCACGGCCGCTTGACCTGGACGCTTAAAAACGATCGCTTGAATACGAATGGCTGATTACATTTACACCATGGAAATCCGGTTGACGCCGGATCAGCTTAAGGGCGTCAACCTCGTGCAAGAAGTAGCCCGCACAGCGGGAGTCACCCTCTACCTCACCGGCGGTGCAATCCGCGATATCATCAGCGGCTTCACCATCCGCGATCTCGATTTTACTGTCCAGGGCAATCCCCTCAAATTACAAAAGGATTTCGAACGTGCTGGCGCCCAGCTCGCCGGCCACGACGACGATGTCCGCACGTTATTCCTGGTGCTTCCCGGCAATGTCCGTGCTGAAATCGGTATGGCCCATACGGAAATTTATGAGAAGGTGGGCAAGCCACCCGCCGTCGCTCCTGCCAGCATCCAGGAAGATCTCCGCCGCCGCGACTTTACCGTCAACGCCATGGCGCTCTCACTGAATGAGGGATCCCGCGGCCTCCTGCTCGATCCCTTCAATGGCGTGGCCGACATTGAAGCCAAACTGCTGCGCGTTCTGCACAACTATTCCTTCGTGGAGGATCCTTCGCGCCTGATCCGCGCGACCCGTTTTGCCGCCAGATTCCACTGGCCGATGGAGGAGCGTACCCAGCAGCGTTACGATTCCGCCAAGGAAAATAAGTACATCGAGCACATCTCGAAGAGCGCCGTAGGACACGAAATCGCCCAACTGGCTCACGAAGATGATCCGCTGAATGTGGTGCGCGCGCTCGAAAAAGAAGAGTTCCTGAAGGTCCTGCATCCCCACTGGACCACGGCTAAGGTCGACACGAACGGCCTGACCCAGTTGATGAAGACCCGGCAACAGATTGTCGATCTGGGTTATACCGTCGATCCGTCGGCGGCGGTAATGCATTTCTTGACCGCACACCTCCCGGAAAAAGATATCGCGGATATCCGAAAGCAGATTCCGCGCAAGGATCTAATCGAGGCCTGGCGGGACATCGAGGATCACGCTAAAGAACTGGCGAAACGATTGATGGGCAAGGAAGCGGCGACGCCGTCGCGCACCTGGAATCTGCTTTCCTCAGCGCGTCCTGAGATGGTCCTATTTCTCGCGGTGACGGCGCGCCAGCAGTCGGTAGCACTCAAGATCAAGAACTTCTTCACCAAGTGGCGCGACGTACAGAAGCGCCTTCCGCTCCCTGAGATGACGGAACTATTGATTACACCGCAGCTTCCGGAATATCCCAAGATCGCGCGCGACGTCTTCATGCTGCTGCTCGATGGGAAACTGCGTTCACACACCGAAACACTAAAATTCCTGAAGCCCTTCGCACCTCCGCCACCGCCCCCACCGCCGCCACCGCGTCGGGGTCGCGGCCCCAAAGCCGCTGCGGCACCCACCCCGCCCGCAGCGGAAGTCGCAGGCAAACCAGTAAAAGGGAAAGGGAAGAACCCGGCTGCGGCACCGCCGGCACCGACACGGCCGCTTCCGGCGCCGGCAAAGAGCGCGAAACCCGAAGCCAATGCCAAGCCTGACTCTAAAGCCAAGCCGAAGCCTAAAGTTGCCGCGAAGCCCAGCACGCACGCCAAGCCCGCCGCAGCTAAGCACCCGGCAAAGAAGCCTGCGGTTCATAAATCGCCTGGGAAAAAGTCCAAGAAGCGGTAATTTCCGCAGCTGGCGATTCCGCATGCCCGCAGCCAGACTAAGGCTTATAATGTGGATATGCGGCGCCTATTAACCATCTCGGTGTTTCTGGTATTGGCGGCGGCGGTGCAGCTTAACGCACAGCGCGGCGGTGGTCACGGCTCAGTCGGGGGCCATGGCGGATTTTCAGGTGGTGGCAGTTTTGGTGGCCGTTCCGCCGGAGGGCACTCCTTTGCTGGAGCGCACTCTGCTTCATCCTTTGCTCCCCGCTCGTTCTCACGTGGATCATTCACGCGTGGATCATCCGCGCGTGGGTCATTCGCGCGTGGGTCATTCGCCCGGGGCGCATCCCGTTCTCAGTTTTTGTCCCGCGGCCTGAATTCCCGGAACTTTAATCGTTCTCGCAATCTGCGAATCCGCTCCCGAGAATTCAGAAATAACTGCTTCGGATTCGGCTGTGGATGGGGTTACGGATATGATCCTTACTGGTGGTGGAATTCCGATTCGTCCTATGATCAGGACCAGCAAGACCAGATCGGCCTCGCCAACGAGATGAACGCCCAAAGCCTCGATGAGCAAAGAATGCGCGATCAGGGCGATCCGGATGTCTACGCGAGATCAGACCCTCCCTCGCATCAGCCCGAACGCACGAACCCCGCTCCCGCCACCGTGCTGGTTTTTCGCGATCAACACCAACAGGAAGTCCAGAACTACGCGATTGTAGGCCAGACGCTATGGAATTTTTCTCCGCAGCGCACCGAGAAGATTCCACTCTCGCAACTCGATCTTGCGGCGACGATCAAAGCGAACGACGCGCGTGGTGTGGATTTTCGTCTGCCCGCCTCGAATCAAGGCCTGTAGGACGCTCTGGTTTTTCCACTCCTGATCTACGATCTGTGGATAACGCACCGCTTCGGCGTACGCATTTCCCGTTAGAATGACGCCAATCGCAAAATGACTTTGACTCCTATGTCCCAATTCGTCCACCTGCACCTCCATACCGATTATTCCTTGCTGGACGGCGCCTGCGACGTCGAAAAACTTTGTCAGCGGGTTAAAGAACTTGGCATGCCCGCCGTGGCTATGACCGACCACGGAAATATCTTCGGCGCTGTGCACTTCGTGAACGCGGCACACAAGTATGACGTCAAGCCCATCATCGGCTGCGAACTTTACATCTGCAAGAAAGACGATCACAACATCGAGCGCACTCCGCCCGAAGGCGATACCTATAACCATCTGCTCGTGCTGGCTCAGAACGAAGAGGGCTATCGCAATCTGGTAAAGATCACATCGGAAGCCTCCCTGCACGGCTTCTATTACAAGCCTAGGGTGAGCAAGAAGTTTCTCGCCGAGCATTCCCGCGGTCTCATCGGCCTCTCGGGCTGCCTGAAAGGCGAAGTCGCAGAGCGTTTAATGGAAGGGAACTACGATGCTGCTCTCACCGCTGCCGGAACCTATCGCGATATTTTCGGCAAGGATAATTTTTATCTAGAGATTCAGGATCAGGGGCTCGCGATGGAGCACAAAATCCATCCTGGCCTTTTCCAGCTCGAAAAAGACCTCGGCCTCCCGCTGGTCGCCACCAACGACAGCCACTATCTCTGCGAGGACGATGCCCACGCGCAGGATGTCATGCTATGCATCCAGACCGGCAAGTCTATCCACGACACAGCGCGGATGAAGTTCGAAGGCACTCAATTCTTCGTCAAGAATCACGACGAAATGTATCGCGTCTTCAAAGACTCACCCGAAGTCTTGACCCGCACCCTCGATATCGCCGAGCGCTGCAGCCTGCGCCTCGAGAAAGTGGCGACCCCGTTCCCGCAATTCGACGTTCCCCCCGGCTACACCATCGACAGCTATTTCGTTCATGTTTCCCGCGAAGGCTTTGCGCGCCGCCTGGCAGCGCTGCGTCCGCAACACGATCAAGGCAAGCTCAAGCATTCCATCTCAGACTACGAACAACGCCTTGAGCGCGAACTCGCCATCATCCAGCAAATGAAGTTCCCGGGATATTTCCTCATCGTATGGGACTTTATTCGCTACGCCAAAGAGCACGAGATTCCCGTCGGTCCGGGCCGCGGATCGGCCGCTGGTTCCTTGGTTTCCTATGCCCTCGGAATCACCGATATCGATCCTCTTCAGCACGAGTTGCTGTTCGAGCGCTTTCTGAATCCCGAGCGCGTATCGATGCCGGATATCGATATCGATTTCTGCATGAACCGCCGCGGCGAAGTTATTGATTACGTCACCCGGAAATACGGCCGCGACAACGTGGCTCAGATCATCACTTTTGGCACTATGGCCGCGAAGGCAGCGATCAAGGACGTAGGCCGCGCCATGGACATCCCCTACGCCGATGTCGATCGCATCGCCAAAATGGTTCCCACCCAGCTCAACATCACACTGGATCAGGCCATCGAGGATTCTCCTCAGTTACGCGAGGCCATGGAGAAAGATGGGCAGATTCGCGAGTTGATGCAAACCGCCAGAAAGCTTGAAGGCATGGTGCGTAACTCCGGCGTTCACGCTGCGGGCGTGGTGATCTCGCCTCGGCCTCTCACTGAACTGGTTCCGCTACACAAAACCAAGAATGACGAAATTGTCACCGCCTTCGACATGGTAGCCATCGAAAAGATGGGCCTGCTGAAGATGGACTTCCTGGGCCTGACCACCCTGACAATTCTCACCGACGCCTTGAAACTGATCGTGCAGACGCGCGGCACACCGATCACGCTCGAAACGGTCCCGCTGGACGACGCAGAAACTTATGAAAAAGTCTTTTACAAAGGACTAACCTCTGGTGTCTTCCAGTTTGAATCGCACGGCATGCGTGACGTCTTGCGCAAGTACCAGCCCAATTCCATCGAGGATCTTACGGCCCTGAATGCGCTCTACCGTCCCGGTCCCATCCAGGGCGGCATGATCGATGATTTCGTCGATCGCAAACACGGTCGCAAGAAAGTCGAGTACGAACTGCCTGAACTGAAAGAGATTCTTCAGGAGACTCTGGGTGTGATCGTGTATCAGGAACAGGTGATGCAGATTGCCAACCGTCTTGCCGGCTACTCCCTCGGCGAAGCCGACTTGCTGCGGCGCGCCATGGGCAAGAAAAAAGCCGAGGAGATGGCGCAGCAGCGCGAGCGTTTCGTCGAAGGCGCCGCGCAGCGCAAGTTTCCGCCGAAGAAGATCGAAAAGATTTTTGATCTCATGGCCCAGTTCGCTGGATACGGCTTCAACAAATCCCATTCCGCCGCTTACGCGCTGCTCGCCTACCACACCGCCTATTTGAAGACCCACTATCCGGTTGAATTCATGGCTGCTTTGTTGACCTCCGTCACCGGCAGCACCGATGACGTCGTGAAGTACATCAATGAATGCCGCGAGATGGGTATCGCCGTCGAAGCCCCGGATATCAACGTCTCCGACGCGAACTTTACCCCGCACGGAGAGGCCATTCGCTTCGGCCTCGCCGCAGTCAAGAACGTCGGCGGCAATGCCATTGAATCGATAGTGGTGGCCAGAAAGAAGCTGGGCCGCTTCAAATCAATTTACGAATTTTGCGAAAACGTCGACCTTCGCCTCCTCAACAAGCGCGTTCAGGAGTCGTTGATCAAGAGCGGCGCAATGGATTCCCTGGGGCGCCGGGCACAGCTCATGGCTGTGCTCGACCGTGCCATGGATCGTGCCCAGAAAGCTCAGCGCGACGTGGAATCAGGTCAACACGGCCTGTTCGGAGTGTTCCAACAGGAGAATGCAGACGCGCACAATGACAAGCTTCCCGGCATTCCTGACTGGGATGAACAGGTGCGACTCGCCGCCGAAAAAGAGATCCTCGGATTCTTTATCAGCGGCCATCCTCTGGAAAAATATAAAGACAAGCTGCAGGACCTGCAGGCGCTCAACCTCGCGGAAATTGGTGCGATGACCAAATCCACTGGCAAGGACGAAACCATCGCGACCGCAGGCATCCTCGCTAACTTGCGCGTGCTCAAGTCCAAGCGCGGAGATTTTTACGCCCAAGCGACTCTCGAAGACATGACAGGCTCTATCGATATGATCGTCTTCCCCGAAGCCTACAAGCGGTTGCAAGACAAAGTGAAGCTTGAAGTCCCGGTGCTGGTGCGGGCGGGAGTAAGAATTGAAGAAGGTGCGAATCCGAAAATTACCGCCGCGGAAATTATGCCGCTCGAGGATGCCAAGGTCCCTCTGCCGCGCGCTCTCCGCATTCGAGTGCCGCTCGAAACCGCCGGCGAATCGACGGTTGACGATCTCCACTCCCTATTCCAGCAGCGCAAAGGCGAGGCGCGCGTGTTGTTTGACGTGGAACGCGCTGGCGATTTCATGGTGGTGATGGAAGCGCAGGGCTATAATGTTTTGCCGGATCGCAACTTCATCGCCCGAGTCGAACAATTGTGCGGACGCGGCAGCGTGCGCGTGATCAGCTGAAGACGACGAGTGGACGGCTAGTTGCACGCCGAGTTGAAAGAACGACTTGAAGGATCAGCTGAATTCCTATGGAAGCACACCACAGCGCGCAGCAGGAGTTGGAGGAGATCGAACGTCAAGTGGCGTTGATCGAGGCTACGCCTGGCCAGAACGCTGAAACCCATCGCCAGTTGGCCGAACTTCAAGAACGAGTTCACACGTTGAGGGAAGAGATGAAGGGCGCCCAGACAGCCTGGCAGAAAACCGAACTTGCGCGCCATCCCCAGCGTCCGCAGACTCTCGACTACATTGAGCGCCTCTTCACCGACTTTAGCGAGATTCACGGCGACCGCACTTTCGGCGACGATGCAGCGATCATTTGCGGAATGGCCCGTTTTCACGGCGAGGAAATTCTCGTAGTCGGCACCCAAAAAGGCCGCGACATGAAGCAGCGCGTGTATCGCAACTTTGGTACGCCGCACCCCGAGGGTTATCGCAAAGCCTTGCGCGTGATGCAGATCGCGCAGAAATTCCGCAAGCCGATTCTTACTCTTGTCGATACCGATGGCGCCTATCCCGGAATTCACGCCGAAGAGCGGGGACAAGCCGAGGCCATCGCGCACAACTTGCGTGAAATGGCGAGCCTCGAAGTTCCCATCATCGCCACCGTCATCGGTGTCGGAGGCAGCGGCGGGGCGCTGGCCATCGCCGTAGCCGACCGCGTGCTGATGATGGAGAACTCAATCTATTCGGTGATTTCACCGGAAGGCTGCGCCGCCATCATGTGGCGCGACGCCACCAAGAAAGAGCTGGCTGCCGAAGCTATGCGCATCACCGCCACGGATCTTAGCGAACTGGGCTGCATCGATGACATCGTTCCCGAACCTGAGGGCGGAGCTCACCGGGATTACGAAGCGGCGGCCAACCTGCTCGACGTGAGCCTGCAAAAACATTTGTCGGAACTAAAAACCATCCCGCCGGCTGATTTACTCGTGTCGCGATATAATAAGTTCCGCAACATGGCCCAGTTTTTCAAAACCGTGTCCTGAGTCCGGAGTAATACTTCCTCTCGTTCTCAAACAGATTCCTCCCAGGTCAAATGGGCGATTTGCCGTGCTCAGGGACCGCCTTCGCCGTATAATTATGTGTTCCCCTCAATTTGAATTCCGGGCGGACGACTCCGCCCCTTAACCATGAAGGAAGGTGTTGGGATGGCCACTACGGACGTCGTGCCTCAAGGAGCAGGTGGGCAATTGGGGCGCAAGCGCATCGTCAATGATATGAGCATTCAGGTTGCCACCGTGAACGGCTCTGGCTCGCAGAGTTCGAACACAGTGTTGTTGCGCGCCATTTTTCAGATGGGGGTGCCAATCTCGGGCAAGAATCTTTTCCCCTCGAACATCGCCGGCCTGCCTACCTGGTATACGATTCGCGCCAATAAAGACGGCTACATCGGCCGCAAGAAGGAAATCGATTTCCTGGTCGCGATGAATGCCGAGACTGCAAAGGATGACGTCATGTCGCTTGCAGCGGGCGCTTCCGTGCTCTATGACGAACCGCTCGCGCTCAATAAACTCCGCGACGATTTGGTTTTCTATTCGGTTCCTTACGACAAAATCGTAGCCACGGTTTGCCCCGAGGCGAAACTGCGCAAGCTGGTTAAGAACATGGTGTACGTTGGCGTGGTCGCGCAGCTTCTCGAAATCGAAATGGGTGAAGTCGAGAAGGCTATCCGCAAACAATTTGCGAAAAAAGTAAAAGCTGCAAACCTCAATCTTGGCGCAGCTCAGGCAGGATTCGATTACGCGAAAACAAATTTGCAGAAGCGCGGCGTGTTCTACATCGAGCGCATGGACAAGACCGCCGGCAAGATCATCATCGACGGCAACTCCGCCGCGGCCCTGGGCTGCATGTTTGCCGGATGCACGGTGGTCACCTGGTATCCCATCACGCCCTCGTCCTCGCTGGTCGAAACCATGATCGAGTACATGAAGGAGTATCGTATCGGACCCGACGGCAAAGCCACTTTCGCCATCGTCCAGGCAGAGGATGAACTGGCAGCCATCGGCATGGTTATCGGCGCCGGCTGGGCGGGAGCGCGTAGCATGACCGCGACCGCCGGCCCCGGCATTTCGCTCATGTCGGAGTTCGCCGGCCTGGCTTACTATGCGGAAATCCCCGGCGTGATCTGGGACATCCAACGCGTCGGTCCTTCCACCGGCCTGCCCACGCGCACCTCCCAAGGCGATATTCTGGCTACCGCATTTCTTTCTCACGGCGACACGAAACACATCATGCTGATTCCGTCCTCGGCGGCAGAATGTTTCAGCATGGCGTCGGAAGCCTTCAATCTTGCGGAGCAATTCCAAACCCTCGTCTTCGTCATGTCCGATCTTGATCTTGGCATGAACAACTGGATGTCCGATCCCTTCGACTATCCGACTACTCCCATCCAGCGCGGCAAAGTTCTCGACAGGGAAGACCTCACAAGACTCGGCGGATTTGCCCGCTACCGGGATCTGGACGGCGACGGCGTAGGCTATCGCACACTGCCCGGGACCGAGCATCCTGCAGCCGCCTACTTCACCCGCGGCAGCGGACACAACGACAAATCCAACTACAGCGAACGCCCCGACGATTACGAAAATAATATGGAGCGCCTGAATCGCAAGTTCGAGACGGCACGCTCCTTCGTGCCGCGTCCTGAAATTTTCAAGGGCGCAAAGACAACCAAGATCGGAATCATCGCTTACGGTACTTCGCATTGGGGCATAACGGAAAGCCGCGACCAACTCCGGAACGAGTACGCGATTGAAACCGATTACCTCCGCCTTCGCGCTTATCCTTTCACCCGCGAGGTTCATGAATTCATCGAACAGCACGATCGCGTCTACGTCGTCGAGCAGAATCGCGACGCACAGATGCTGAGTCTGCTCAAGCTCGACCTCAAACCAGAAGTGACCACGCGTCTGCGCAGCATCAGCCATCTCGACGGACTGCCGCTCGATGCGCGCTCCGTCACCGACGAACTCAGCACCATGGAGGGCAAGTAAATGGCGACTACGCCGACTGCAGAACCAAAAGCTCCGGAACCGAAAGTCAACCGCATCGGCCTCAGCGTCATCGATTACAAAGGCGGGAAGACCACGCTGTGCGCCGGTTGCGGCCACAATGCAATCTCCGAGCGCATTGTCGAAGCTATGTACGACATGGGCGTCCAGCCTGAGCAGGTCGCCAAATTGAGCGGTATTGGTTGCTCTTCCAAAAGCCCCGCGTACTTCATGAACCGTTCGCACAGTTTCAATTCTGTCCATGGGCGCATGCCCTCAGTCGCCACCGGCGCGATGCTCGCGAATCGCAATCTGATTGCGCTCGGCGTCAGCGGTGATGGTGACACTGCTTCCATCGGCATCGGCCAGTTTGTTCATCTCATGCGCCGCAATCTCCCCATGATCTACATCATCGAGGACAATGGCGTGTACGGCCTCACCAAAGGCCAGTTCTCGGCCACCGCCGATCTCGGTTCAAAACTGAAATCAGGAGTGATCAACGATCTTCCGCCGATCGATACCTGCGGACTCGCGATTGAACTGGGGGCAACATTTGTCGGTCGCTCCTTCTCGGGCGACAAGCGCCAGTTGAGCACCATGTTGAAAGCCGCGATCGCTCACCAGGGCACGGTCATGCTTGACGTGGTCTCCCCTTGCGTCACCTTCAACGACCATGAGGGCTCGACCAAGTCGTACAAGTACGTGAAGGATCACGAAGAGACCCTGCAGGAGATGAGCTTCGTTCCGCATTTCGAAGAAATCGACGTCGAATACGATCCCGGAACAACCGTCAGCGTCACCATGCACGATGGCTCGCACCTGCAACTGCGCAAACTGGAAGAAGATTACGATCCCACCAACCGCATCGCAGCCATGACCCGCCTGAGCGAAGCCCACGACAAAGGCGAAGTTTTGACCGGAATCTTTTACGTGAACACGAAAGCTCCCAGCTTCCTGGCTATGCTGAACATGGTCGATCAGCCGCTGGCTACGCTTCCGGAATCAATGACGCGTCCGGGCAGGGAAGCGCTCGCAGCGGCGATGGAAGAATTGCGCTAGATCAAATTCCTGCAAATGGCTAGGACAGCCATGCCCGCAGAGCTGCGAAAAAACTCTGCTCGTCGCTCCACCTATAATCTGCCCCACGACTCGCGTCTATCCGCTTGTCACTCCCGCCTGTAATCTGCCTGTGACTCCGCTTTGAAAGGGCTCGGCTTCAGCGCGAGCGGTTCAGAGCCAACAAGGTGGCGGAGTTCATCCCCCGAGGGGACCTTTTCTATTCCTCCGCTCGATCATGACCAGCGCCGCCAGCGGCTGTTTTATCAGCGGTCCGGCTTCGGTTCGATCCACTCCCGCAGGCGATGCGATAGATTGGTGGCCAGAGACCTGTAAAAGCGCGAGGCCAGATGAGGAAAGAGCTCAAAAAGCTTCTCCAGCGTGGGCCGGTCCAGAAAAAAAGCCTCCACGTCTTGCTGTGCAATTACATTGGCGCTCGCCGGGACGTCATCCAGAAACGACATCTCCCCACAAATCTCACCCACTCCAACTTCAGGAGACGTCGAACGGGACAGAATCTGCACGCGAGCCGCGCCTTTCACAAGCAGATAAACGCCATTGGATTTCTTGCCTCTCTGGATCAACGTCTGGCCTTTCCGAAAGTTGATCCGGCTGGCCTTATCGACAATCAAAGTCCAATCGTTAGGCGTGAGGTAACCCAGTCCGTGTTTCGACGAAGATAGTAGAGACACTTCCTGTGCAATGGCGTTAGGCATGGTGGGCGCGCCGACCCGAGCTCCGGGAAACTTTCTCCGTAGATGAAAAAAGCTGTGCCAAGACAGAAAAACAACAGGGCTAAATCAAGACTAGCAGAAAACACACGGCGCGGCCCCCCTCCCAGTAACTAACCAGACACCGAGTACTGTGCCCATGTCGGTCTGTCCCGTGCGGCCTCATCGTAATTTTTGACTCGCGCCTCCTTCTCGGTTAGGCTGAGTTTCCGCGATGAATACCGCCGCGCCAGCGATCTCAGTGCAATCTCTCAAGAAGTCTTACGGCGATGTCCACGCCGTGAAAGGAATCGACTTCACCATCCAGTCCGGAGAAGTGTTCGGCTTGCTGGGACCGAATGGCGCCGGCAAAACCACAACCGTAGAGATTCTGGAGGGCCTTCGTCCCCGCACCGGAGGCGAAGTCACCGTGCTCGGCTTCGATCCCGATCGCCAGCGCGAGCAACTCAAAGATCGCATCGGCGTATGCCTGCAGGCCACCAATCTTCCGGAGAAGATCCGCGTCCGCGAAGCCATGCAGGTCTTTGCGTCCTTCTACACCCGCCATGTGGACTTGAACAAGTTGCTGCAACGACTGCAGCTTGAAGAAAAACGCGATGCTTTTTACGGCACACTTTCTGGCGGCCAGAAACAACGCCTCGCTTTGGCCCTGGCTCTGATTAACGATCCGCAACTGATCTTTCTCGACGAGCCCACCACCGGCCTCGATCCGCAGGTGCGCGTGGAAATCCATTCCTTGCTCGAGGAACTCAAGCGCGAACATCGCACCATTCTGATGACCACGCACTACATTGAAGAAGCGGAACGCCTGTGCGATCGCGTCGCGATCGTCGACGAAGGCCGCATCATCGCCCTCGACACACCCGCGCGTCTGCAGCAACAGAGCCGCAACGCGTCGAGCATCGTCGTCACCTGCGCGACTCCGTTTCCGCAAAACCGCCCCACCTGGGCGGAGGCAATACAAAGCTCGCTCGATCCCACCAGCCGCACCCTGACCGTCAACTCACGCCGTCCCGCGGCCACACTCGTTGACTTGGTCAAATGGATCGATCAGCAGGGACTCGAACTGACTGACGTCAGTCTCAAGCAACCCAGCCTCGAAGATGTCTTCATCGAGCTGACAGGTAAAAGCCTGCGGGAATGAAAGCCGAAACCGACGCCTAGAATGAAATCCTACAAAGCACTCATCACGCTCGACCTCAAGCTGGCTCTCCGGCAGAAGTCTGTCATCTTCTTCAACTACCTTTTTCCACTCATCTTCTTTTTCATCTTCGGCCAGGCCATGCATGCCGAGCGCGGCGCCGCCATGACAATTGTCATCTCCATGGTGCTCATCATTGGCATACTCGGCAACGGACTGTTCGGCGCCGGCATTCGCGCCGTACAGGAACGCGAAGCCAACATCCTGCGCCGCTACAAAGTTACGCCCATTTCGCCCGCACCCTTGCTCGTCGCCTCGGTCGTGACCGGCTGGATTCTCTACATGCCGAATGTGCTTCTCATCTTTACTTTGGCGCATTTTCTGTACGGCATGCCCTGGCCGAACTCGATGCCTTCAATTCTGTTATTCACCACCATCGCCATCTGCGGCTTCCGCTCCATCGGTTTGATCCTCGCTTCTGTAGTCAACTCGATGCAGGAAAGCCAGCTGCTCGTCCAGTTGATCTACTTGCCCATGTTGTTCTTGAGTGGCGCCACTTTTCCGCTGGCCATGTTTCCGTCATGGCTGCTGGTCGTAACCCAATTTGTGCCCGCAACCTACATGGTCACCGGCATACAAGGCATGCTGCTGCGCAATGAAGGCATAGCCGCGAACATCCAACCCGCGGTGGCGCTGCTGTTAACCGCATTTGTGGGACTCTTCATTTCTTACAAACTGTTCCGCTGGGAGAAGGAAGAAAAGATTCGTGCATCCGCCAAGTTGTGGCTGGCTGCTGTGCTCACCCCTTTTCTGTTGCTGGGCTTCTGGCAGATGCATGCTCGTACCGGAATCGCGAAAACTAAAATTCTGAACCGCCAACTCGCTCGCAGCGAAACTTTATTGATTCGCGGCGCTCGCATCTTCGTCGGCGACGGCCAGGTGATCGAAAATGGTTCCGTGTTGGTTCGCAGCGGAAAGATCGCCGCAGTCTACGAAGGCGCTGGCCCCGATCCCAAAACTATTAACGCCGAAACCGTCGAAGCCGCGGGCAAAACCATCCTTCCCGGCCTCATTGATGTTCACATTCATCTCGGAGGACCAGCCGGCTTTTATTCCGACATGAGCAAGTACGACCCCGAGAAGGCCATGCGGCGCAATCTGGCTGCGTACCTTTATAGTGGCGTCACTGCCGTGAGAAGCGTGGGAGATGTTCTGGACGGAATTCTTAAACTCCGTTCTAGCGTGACCAGCGGCGAAATCCTGGCCTCAGATTTATTCACCTGCGGGCCGCTGTTCACCGCTCCCGGCGGGCACGGTACCGAATACTTTAAAAATCTCCCGGCCCCCGCTCGCGACAGTCTAAACAAGCAATTCACGCGCGTTCCTGCGTCGGCGGACGAAGCCGTTCAGCAAGTCGATACGCTAAAAAAACAGGGCGTGGATTGTATTAAAGCGATCCTCGATGCCGGCGCCGGCAGCCGCGTCTTCAACCGCCTCGACACTGGATTATTTGACGCCGTCGCTCAGCAAGCGCACACGGATTCTTTGCCACTCGCGGTTCATACCGGAGACGCACGTGATGTCGCTGATGCCGTGCACGCCAAAACCGATTCCATCGAGCACGGCTCCTTCCGCGAAAAAATCCCCGACGAGCTGTTCGTGCAAATGGCCAAGCAGGGAACCTTTTACGATCCAACTCTAAGTGTCGGAGAAGCTTTCAAAGATTTCGCCGCGGGCAAAACCGATCTGCTCAAACGATCCCTCGTGCAACAAGTCGGCCCGCCCGAACTCTTGCAGGGCACGGAAGACGCTATCGCCTCTGCCGAGACCGAGCCCATGCGTAAAGTCCTCGCCCAATATCCCATGGACATGTCTATCGCCATCGCTAACCTCAAGCGCGCGCACGCCCTCGGAGTATCGCTCGTCGCCGGCAGTGATGCCGGGAACTATCTCGTATTTCACGGCCCCACCGTGCAGCACGAACTTCAACTCTGGGTGCGCGCCGGCATTCCGCCGACCGTTGCCTTGCAAGCCGCAACCTCAAACGCCGCCCGTCTCCTCCAGCTGGAAGACCGAATCGGATCCATTCGTCGCGGCAATGACGCCGATCTCCTCATCGTCGACGGAAATCCCCTTGAGGATATCTCCGCCACGGAACGAATCTCGATGGTCGTTTTCAAAGGCGAACGCATTGACCGTACCGAACTCTTCGATCAGCACTGAAGCTCTGGCAAACCTTCACACGATTATTTTTTGACTCCAATACAACTTCGCGCATTGTCGTGGGTTTGAGTCAAACGAAGCTAGACAGCTTCCCGGTTGAGATCTCAGCAGGGAATCGTGAACCGCTCTCACGTGCTCTGTGTGCTTGAGCAGTTCATCCAAAATCAGCGCCAAACCTTCACAATTCTAAGGAGACTTATGAAACTGCGCACACGTGTGGTTTTGCAACTTGCAGCTCTGTGCTTTGTTCTGGCCGCATACGGCTTCGCCGCCGATGACGCTTTCCTCTACATCGTGCACGGCATTCCGGGGCGCGATATTTCCGACAATCTCAACCCTGGATTTCCCGTCGACGTTCTGATTGCCGGTGAGTCCTGCATGCCGCGCGGACTGACCTTCGCGAATACCAGTGGCCCGCTCAGTTTTTCGCCCGGAACGTATGAACTGCAGATCAGCAACGCCAATACACTGGCACCTTGCACCAATCCCCCGATCCTGGACTCGAAAGTGACTCTCGTAGGCGGAGCCAGTGTCAGCGTCGTAGCCGCAATAAGCAGCGGTCAGCCTACACTGCTGCAGTTCACCGATAACCTCTCACCCCTGACGCCGGGCAACGCGCGATTTGTATTCGTGCAAGCATCAGATGCTCCCGCACTGAAAGCGACACTCACTCAGTTGTTCATCAAGAATCCTAAGACGTTCACGGTGACGGCGAGCCCGGGCAAGCAGCAGGCAGCCAACCTACCGGAAGGCACTTATCTGGTAGAGGTCGTGGCCGTCGGCAGCACCACTGTGTTGGCATCGGAGCAAATCAGTTTGGCCGATCAGTCCGTTACCTTCACATATGCTGCAGGCGCGGCTGCCAACAGCTCGGTAGGCCTGATCAACAGAAGCGTTCGAGACGTGTTCTAGCCACGCTGCTGTAAGTAGGGCCGTCCTCGGACGGCCCGTTTTACGGTTAGCGTCGTAATTTTCGTGTTGCAAGACCGTAAGGCACGACTTGATTTGCTACAGAGCCTTAAGAGAGGAGAACAGCTCCGAGCGGCATCGATTTGCACAGCTCGATTGCGGGGCCAGACTGACGCTGAAATGTTCGCTAGCGCACTTTACAAGTTACCGCCTGCAGTTCAATGCAAAAAAATCGGCAGCGGATGAGAATCGAATCGCATTCAGCCTGGTTGCTATTGACAGTGCATCCGCCCGGTGAGAAACTGCCGTTGTTGGTCCGCGACACTGGTTCGGCCCGCTCGCCCATCCAGCAGTGCAGCCGCAGAAAGTAGCGCCCCGAGCATGAGTTCCCGTCCCACCCTCGATCGCGAATCTTTCCAGCAACTCCTGGCCAATGCATTTGCTGTGCAGGAGAGTCGCGTGGATCGACAATCGCTCTCCGCCATTGTCGAACTCCAAGGCTTGATTGCAAAAGGTGAGCTTGACGCCGCTGGGGTGATGCATTTGATCGTCGACCGCGCACGCAACGTGGCCCATGCAACCGGCGTTGCCATCGGCCTGCTAAAAGGAAATCGTTTGGTTTATCAGGCCGGAAGCGGAGGCGCCTCGACATTTATAGGACGGCATGCAATGGCATCTCTGACTGTCTCAGCCGATATCCAAGCGAGCCGCGAGATGCTTCGGGTTGAGAATGCCGAGACTGACACCCGAATAGAAGCGGCGATCTGCCGTCAGTTCGGAGCTAAATCCCTATTGATTTTGCTGATTTTCAACGACCGCAATGTGGCGGGACTGCTTGAGGTTTTTTTCAGCGAAGCGCACTCCTTCCAGGATCATGAAGTTCGCGCGTATCGATTGATGGCCGGATTGATTGAGGAGGCCATATCTCGCGCTGCCCAGCCGCAACCGCAAAAAACCGTTACCGCGGAATTGCCGGCCAATCCGTATGCGGTCGAGCAGATCAGTCAGAAGAAGAAATTTCCCAATGGCGCTGGGCCTGTGGCGGTCTCGGCAAGTAAGCATCCGGCCTACCAGCATGGTGCAGCCGCACTGGCTGGACCCAGGGAAGTGGCAGCTCCCCGGCGACCAGCTCTGCTGGCTAGAATCCCTTCGCAGCGAGCACCGCTCGTTCCCTGGCACAAACGCTGGGATGTAGCCTTGGCCGTTTGCGCGACCGTGGTCCTGTTAATTTGCTGGATCGCCTACGGCAGCCACGGTTTTGGATCCCGCTTGGGGGCGTCGGCCCTACCCGGCTCGCCTGCTTTCGAGCAACCAGTACCGTTCCAACCGGCGAAAGCGATCCCGGCAACAAGCGTATCCAAAATCCAGCCCTCGCCAGTTCCCTCGAGGCGGAGCGGGTCTGCCAAGACCACCTTTAAGCGCGTGCGCGTGGGAAAGAATGAAGTTGATTACGTCAGCGATGACGTTACGTTGCGCTATTTCACGGGCACCTCTGCCCCGCGGCGCCCGGTCGCCGAGCGCAAAGTCGGATACATCAGAGACGACGTTACCGTGCGCTACTTCACGTCCAAACCCGCAGAACCTTCAGTTCCTCAGAAATCGGCCAGGTAGAGCAATCCTAAGGTCGTTAGCTTACCCAGCATAAGCCGCTCGAATCAGACGCCGAATCGCTGATGTATGCCAATCCTCTGCAGGCTTTGGGGAATAGGCGTGAGACAAGCAGATTTTACTTGACTGTTCGTACAGTAGGCATATCATCGTCGAGTTCGTGACCGAGCCTCCTGTCCCGAATGTGTATCTGGGGGAGGAACACATTCAGTCGCATCTGTGCTCGGTCCGCCATAAAAGGACCACTTTACTCTCCAAGGGCCTCCCCCAGGCAAGCCGATTCCACCGGACTTACCGCACTCAACGCGAAAATCATAATTCCTCTATTTGCGCGCGCTATTTTCTGTTTCTGGATCGACTTCTACCGTAACGTTAACTTCAGCGCCCTTCTTGAGGCGCACCTCATCGCCATTTCCGCCGGTAAGTGAGTTTTCAATGCGGATCTCCCGGTAAAGATCATCCGCCCCTTCGATAGCAATCTGTGCCTTCTCCGGTTGATCTGGCGGCGAAGGCTTGATGATTTTCTCCACGGTTCCCGGCAGTGTTACGCTCGGCTTCTCCGTCATAAGCTTTCCTTTCAAGACAAGGAGTTAACGCCATTCTGCTAAACAAAACTGAGTCGGCGGGCCATGGCAAAAAATTCCCGCCACGCCAGAAAACTACGGAGGAAGCCTTTTCAAAGCTTCCAGAAAATCGGCGCTTACTTCGCGGATGCGTTGCATTCGCTCCTTTTCTTGGCGTAAGTCTTCCGAACTGATCCCTAGGAAAGTCTGTTTCGCCATACTGTCAATATGCTCGCGCATCAGCCGCTCGAGTTCATCACGGAGTTCCTCGATGTTGGGGCCATCCATAATTCACACAGGTCTTGAGGGACCGCAATCCGCTTGCAGATTAATCCCTATCGTCATCGCAGCGGGCGTGAAGTTTGCTCATCTAAATTCTTGAGCCCGCGCGCGAAGTTGCGACAAACCGTCATCTCGGACACGCGACCCTGTACTCGCAACGAAGAGGCGGCGGAGAAGCGGACGTGAGGGTCCGATCGCCTGCTGGACACCAACCAACGACTACCCTCGAAGATCAAATGCGATCGTTGAATGCAAGCTACTTGGACCAACAACTGGAATCCATACAGCGAAACCCGTATTTCCCCATCTCCACGAGTTGTCACTGTAACGGCCAAATCGTTGTCAAGAAGACCTCAAAACGTGCTCGCCCGTTCACAATCCCCAGATTTCTGGCCTGTACATTTCTCGCCAGGGCAGCATGGCGATGTAAATGCAACTCGCGCCACAAAAGCCACAGCCAAACCCCGCCGCATTCCGCGCATCTATTGCAGGTTCGTCGCCGAATTTAATACGGGCTTCACGGCCAGTTCGGCACGGCAAGGCATCCACGGACAATTGTCCTGTAAGGGAAAGAGGGAAAGGGATGTCCGGCGCCTCAACTGTCCTGGTGGTTGACGACGAAGAAGCGATTAGGGCGATGCTCCGTCGCGCCCTTGAGAACGAAGGTTTCACCGTTACCGCCGTGGGAACCGTTCCAGAAGCACTGGCACTGATTTCGCAATCTCGCTTTGATGTTCTAATCTCCGACCTCAACATCGGGCATCCCGCCGATGGCTTCGTCGTTGTCGGCGCGATGCGGAGAACGTATCCCGATGCGCTAACCTTTATTCTCACCGGATACCCCGGATTCGAAACCGCTCTCGAAGCTGTGCGTCAGCACATCAATGATTATCTGGTGAAGGGCACACCCGTTAAGGAACTTGTCGAGAAAATCAAAACTGGTCTGGTCCGGGATCAGCCGGGGCGTCACCTCCACAAGACTAAGAGAGTGCCTGATGTGATCGAAGAAAATAAAGATGTAGTGATCGCGCACTGGCTTCAGCAAGTAATGGCGAACGATGACCTCAGGCGTGTCGAACTATCCGACGCCGACAGAATCGATCACGTACCGGGATTGCTCGACGAGGCCATAACCCACGCGCGCAATGGATTCGTCAGTCTCCGGCGCCAGAAGGCCGCCGATCAGCACGGCACTCTCCGCTACCATCAGCGCTATACGGTTCCCATGCTGATCCTGGAGGCACGCTTGCTCCAGGATGTAGTTTCGGAATGCATCAGGCAAAACTTTTTCGTGATTGACTTGAGTAATCTGGTCGCAGATATCACGAAGATGTCGGACACGCTGTCGATGGAACTGGAGCAGTCCGTCCGTGCTTTTACGAAACAGCTCGGATGGCGGTCACTTAGACCATAGCTTTCAAAACTCCTCGCCCCCAAGCTCGCTTCGGAAGTTTGCAGCCAAACACCTTGTGTGCGTTATTGACCATTCGTGAGACCGCTCCAAGATTAGAGTGAGGTCGATGAGGTGTTCTAAATGGTTTTGATCGAAGGACAGCCCGTTCAAAGAGTTCTCTTGGTCGATGACGATGCCGTTGCATTGGGAACGATGAGGGCATTGCTCGAAAAGAATGGGTTCGAGGTAGTCGCGGTAGGTGGGGTGACGGAAGCTCTGAAATGCATCGCCATCCAGACCTTTCAGGTGCTTATCACGGACCTGCACATCCCCAACGCGGGTGATGGCTTTACAGTAATTTCTGCGATGCGACACTCCCAACCAGCCGCCCTAACCATGCTGCTGAGTGCCATCCCCGATGTGAAAAACGCGATGGAAGCGATCATTCTTGAGGCCGACGAAATAGCGGTGAAGCCTGTCGAAGTGAAGCAGCTTGCGGAGCTCGTCCGAGAAAGACTCCTGATTCAAAGATCTCCTCCTCCTCCAAAGCAGAGCGTGAGCTCGATACTCAAAAGCTGTTCTGACATCGTCGTCAGAAACTGGTTGGCGAGGGCGAAGCAGGCTCCAGAACTGAACCACCTTGATCTTAAAGACGAAGACCGCACCGGCCATCTTCACAAGCTAATCGAAGACCTCGTTCGCCGCCTGAACCGGCCTATCACGGGATCCGTGGGGGATTCCGATGCTACCTTCTCCACCGCCGCCGTGTTGCATGGTGAGCTACGACACGCGCAAGGCTACACTCCGGAGATGCTGGTACATGAATCCCGCATTCTCCAGGTCACGCTGTTTGAAACGCTGAAGGACAATATGAATGCTCTGGACTTCAGTTTGCTGCTGCCGGATGTCATGACGATCGCGGACGAGGTGGACGCACAGCTGACGCAGACGATGGGCAGCTACATGAAACTCACGCAGACGTTGAACCCATCGAAGTTGGTGAAGGTGGTAGCAGCTTAGTTTAGCAAGCTGCCTGAAAAACTCGGACTACTACCCGCTTTTGAAAGGGTGCGGCTTCGAGCCGCACCGTAAGTGCTGAAAAAATGACAGCGGGTTTGGCCGGCGAAGGTGGCATTCGGTCAGCGCAAAGAGTTTTTTAGCAGCCGGTTTGCTTAGATTAGGGAAGAATTAGTGAGACCAGTTGTGGGCGAGTCAGGGCCTTCTCTTGCGGCAATGAGACATTTACTTGGGTCGGCGTCGGGATATTGTCGTATTTCTTTTTCCGCTTGTCGCCCGGCTGGCAGCGTCGGCCTTGTCAATTTTCTCCACCGCCTTTTGCAGCGAAAACAGCTCTTGCTGAATCCGCTCAATTTCGTCCAGTACCTCGGCGATCGTCTTAGGCGAATTGAGACCCACATCTGACTTCTACTCTTTTGAGTGGCTGCTGTCTGTACGCTAGCGGTCCGGAACCCGTCGGACGACGGCGAGGTCCTTTCACGTATGAGTTTGATGAGCGAATCTGCGCTCATTGGTCCGAGATCAAACCTCACTTGGTCTTAGGATTATCGTCGCCGTGGCCGGCGCGTACTTCACTCCTGTCAACTGACCTCACTTCATCGCTATTGACATCGACGTTCACATCTTCGTGGCTCACTACGGTCGAGCCATGCGGAACTACGACCGCCCCATCCTTTGGCACCGTCATCCCCACGTTGGCCAATCCCGTTAGGCTGGTGGCCAGCGCGTGTAGTTCTTTTATGGTTTCTTTTGTCTTCCCCAGCGCCCGGGTGTAGTCCTCCATTTCCAGGTAGCCGCTGATGAGTTGCAGATGGCTCGTCATTCTGTGAACCGATTCCTTCACAGAGTTCAGCATGACAATTCCTCCTTCCGCTACTCTAGGTATCATAGAACAGCTGAAGGCAGACGCCCGTCGTATTTATTTTTGACCGTCACCAAAGGCTTCCCGTTTCGGGTTCCAGTGACCTCTGCACTTTCACAGGCTGTTGCAACACAAGCTACCTTCCTGGCTCGTAAGTGGGGAGTCACTGTTCCATTTAGCTCAGTTATGTTGCTGTCTATGAGTCTACGGTGGTGAATATGGATGAACTAGAAGCAGCGCTTTCCCGGCAGGCCATGATGCCGCATCAAGAAATTCTCAAGCGCTTCAAAAAGATCTTCGGCAGAAATATGACCTCCCGAGAGCGAAAAGAATTCTTTTTGCCCCACGAACCCTCCTTGCCCGAAGAAGAAAATAGTACCTTCGACGGTCTGAGATCTGAGCCTTGGTGATCTCGGTTTATGAAAGCTGTGAGCTCTGTCTTCCTCCCAGCAGGCTGCTGAAAAACTCGGACCACCACCGGTTTTGAAAGGGCGCTGCTTCCAGCTGCGCCGTAAGCGCCACAAAATCAATAGCGGGTTTAAGCGGCCGAGGTGGCATTCGGTCAGCGAAACGAGGTTTTCAGCAGCCTGCTAGATAGCGTACATGCAGCAGCGCAAGGGATTCCCGGTCAATTGTGCTCAGTACCTGTCGCGGGTTTCGGCTGAATTGGACCCAGAACCCGTACAGTTTGTGCATAGTCAGCCCACCCGAGTACGGAAAAATTCTTCTCCGCTCAACAGCCATCGAATCCTCCCGTCATTGCAGCGCACGATAACTGCCGACTACCTGCCCTTTACCGAGCCAATTTATTGGCTATGCTTGATGGGGTGGGGCGACGCGTGTAATGGGATGGCACTTGACGCAGATCGGGAGCGGGATTTCCCAAGTCTGCCCTTCGTAGAAAAACGTGCAATCTCGATATTTCAACACTCTTCCGCAGGCAGGGCAAGAGTTCGTAGCCCAAGGAGTGCTTGCAGAGTTTACAAATTCGATGAATGCTTGGGAAGGGAGACTTTCGCTCATCTGAAGTCCTTCTCGGTCTTCCATTAGCTTTGAGTCGCCAGGGCTGCTTGTAACGTGCGTGACGTAGCAATCCTCGTGGATGGCCTTGCCGTTTTCATCAGCACACAGATCGGTTCGCAAATCTACGGGCTTGCCGCACAGTATGCAGGATATTTCTGGGGAGGGGCGACTACCCATCAATGCCTCCTTAGGAATGTCAGCATCACCGTAGAGGAAAGCAGCGGGACCAGACTGAGCAGAATTGACCGGATTCCAGGGTTAGTCATAACCATAAGCTTTTGTTAACGATGGATGGGGCATAATCGACTCTTGGTTCAACAGCCAGAGAGAAAAACAATTATGCCGGATGTATAGAAGTGCACAGCTATCTAAACCCGCCAAGTTGTATTGTGGCAGCAGTTGGAAGGCGATCATGGGTTAGTGACGCGAGGCCGTCGTTCGGACCCTCACGACCGCTGGTTTCACTGTGTTTCAGATCCTCCCCCTATTAGGCCGAACTCACACCGGGTTCGGCCTTTTTTCTTGAGTGAATGTGAGCATTACGGAGCAACTTGTGTGGGCAAGTAGCGCAACAACGTCATGTCTCCAAGTTATCCCGTTAGAGGCCCTTTAACTGGACGACACAAGCAGTAGGGAATTCCCGAAGACAAGGCCCCTGAGAATTTGCTGATCACGTGGCGAAGTCACGCTGGCTGGCTGCAGGTTCAATCTGTCAACCATGCGTTTGCTCTGACAGTTACAATTTGATCGCGCTGATTTCCGTGCCCGTCATCGTTTTCTT
>Ga0210393_10000525_pt1 | contig 34398 bp, 33 predicted proteins | sample IncBWC27OmetaG_FD_160068 | JGI IMG/M metagenome (GOLD analysis project Ga0210393, IMG submission 160068) | Forest soil microbial communities from Barre Woods Harvard Forest LTER site, Petersham, Massachusetts, United States - Inc-BW-C-27-O ...
CATCCGCGTTCCCCCTTTCCTGTTCCCGATGCTACTGGGAGTTAGCGGACGAGCACAGCAGGCAACGCGCCGAAGAAACGGCGAGATATTATGAGTCGACAAATGCCATCACTTAAGAAGCAAACAGCGGCGCGTCCGGCGCTTGATGCGCGCGGGGTTAGTCGCGTGCTTAACGTGCTGAGGCGCGAGGCGCCGGCGTGGAATGCGCCGATCGTAAGCTTCATCGCCGTGCAGCATCGCGATCCGTTCCGCACTTTGATCTCGTGCATCCTGAGTCTGCGCACCAAGGACGCGACCACGGCGGCGGCATCGATCAGGTTGTTCGCGCGCGCCGATACTCCGGCGGCGATGCTCGCACTGTCGGCAAAGACGCTCGAGCGGCTGATCTTTCCGGTGGGATTCTATCGCACGAAGGCGCGGGTCATCCGCGGAATATGCCGCGACCTGATCGACAAATTCGACGGGCGCGTGCCCGACGAGATCGACGCGCTGCTGACGCTCAAGGGCGTCGGGCGCAAGACGGCGAACCTGGTCGTGACCGAGGCGTACGGGAAGCCGGGCATCTGCGTCGACACTCATGTGCATCGCATTTCGAATCGATGGGGACTGGTGCGCACGAAGACGCCCGACAAGACCGAGATTGCGCTGCGCGCGGTGCTGCCGGCGCGGCATTGGATTGAGTACAACGGAATCCTGGTGGCGTTCGGGCAGACGATTTGCAATCCGGTGTCGCCGTGGTGCTCGCGCTGCAAAATCGCCACGCTGTGCCCACGAATCGGAGTAGTGCACTCGCGCTGAATGGGTGACGCGCATGACGAAGTGCGTCGGTTTTATCGGGGTCTGTCTAGGGGTTGTCGCAGTACTCGCGACTCCGCGCACGTCGCAGGCGATCGACTTTTACGAAATCGAGATTTACGACACAGACACGACGCCGGCCGGTCATCTGCAGATCGAATTGCATTCGAACACGACCTCGACGGCGACCGGGCAGCTCGCGAAAACCCAGATAGACGTCTACCAGGTACACGAGACCGTCGAGGCCACGTACGGACTGTTGAAGTGGCTCGAGGTCGGCCAGTATTTTTGCACGGCCAAGCTATCGAACGGCGACTACGAATATTCGGGCTCGCGTACGAAGATGCATTTCGGAATCCCGCAGACGTTCGAGTGGCCGGTGCAGTTCGGCGGCAACATCGAGCTCGATTACATGCGACACGCGGCCGAGGAAAATCCGACGACGCTCGAGCTGCGGCCGATCGCGGGCGCTAACTACAAGCGATTTCGGCTCGTGGCAAACTTCGCGTTCATAGATCCATTCAGCGGCCCGGGCGCACATCATGGTTTTCAATTCGATCCGTCGGGCATGCTGGTCTACAAGCTGACCGATTGGCTGTCGCCGGCGGTCGAATACTACGGCGACATGGGATCTATTCAGCCGCTGGCGAAGGTGCAGGAGCAGCAGCATTTCATCGTGCCGGCTCTGAATTTCGATCTTCTGCCGCAGCTCGAGCTGAACTTCGGCGTGGGGATCGGATTGACCCGCGCGAGCAACGGGATATTTCTCAAATCGATTGTCGGGTGGACGTTCTGAATAATATGAAGCTCTCGGGCAAGCTCGCGCGACTCGGATTTGTACTGCTGATGGTTGCTCTGCTCGCAGGATGCAAGGCCGTTGCGGGTGGGGATTCTGCCGACGATGCGAAAAGTTGGCAGGGGACCTGGAAGCTCGTCAGCACAATCTATGACGGCCAGCCGCAAAATGCCGACATGGAATGGATCGTCGACGGCGATCACTACACTATCCGGCTCGACGGGCAGCAACATCAGGACCCCTACGCATTCAAGCTCGACCCGGGCCGCAGGCAAATCGACGTCGTTCATCACGAGACTCCGCCGGGGACTTATGGCGGCGAATTGAAGGGGATTTACCAGATCAGCGGCGATTCGCTGACGGTGTGCTACGACCTGACCGGCAATCGATACCCGACATCGTTCGATGCGAAGCCAGGCTCGCGGCAGGTGCTCTACCAATTTCGGCGGGAATGACGGCTTAAAAGCCCGGATCCTGTGCGCAATGTGCGGCGCAGATTAATCGTTGCGCCGTTAGTGGGGCTAAACTATCCTCGATCTGCGCGCTGGCGCCTTCGATGTCGTTTCCCTCACAAGATCGGCGGGCGGATGAGAAGCTCGGAGAAATCCTGGGCCGGGTCGGGTCCGTTCGCCTGCGGCTCAACTCGCTCGCAATCCAGCACGCGGTTTTCTACACGCTCGCGATCGTGATCGCTTGCGGGGCCGCTATCTTTGTCGGCGCGTACCTCATGTCGCCGCTGATTTTCCTGGCGGGCGCCGCCGTGCTGGTGATCATTGCGGCCAGCGGTATCGTGAGCGCGGTGCGTGCCGGGTGGCGGATGTGGGCGAGTGCGCCGGGTGCCGCGGCGGTGGCCGACGATCGCGCCGAGCTGAAGGGGCGCCTCTCGACCATCGTGGCGCTGGCGAAGAACGAAACTCGCGGACCGCTGTGGTCCTATCTGGTTGAAGATACTCTCGGCTACCGGGACGAATTTGCAGCGGCGAAGATCGAGCGGCGGCGCGTGTCGCGCGCGATCTATCCGCTGGTGGCGGCGATGTTGGTCGCGGCGCTCGCGTATCCAATTTCGAAAATCAGACATGCGCCGCGAATCAACTTGGGAAGCGATCAGGACGATCTGACGGTAGATCTCGACGATCTGCATCTGCGGCCCGCCGATCCAGGCGATGACTCCTCCGGCATGCAGGTCACGGCCGACGCCGCGACCATGCGTCGGCTCGAGGACAAGCTGGCTCGCGAGAATGCGGCCGGTGGCGACGTGGCCGGCAATTCGATGAACAGCCTGGTGAATCGCGCGCGCGACCTGGCCGGCAATCTGCAGAGCAAGCTGACCGGGCAGCAGTCAGCCTCGAAACAGCGGCTCAACCTACGGCTGGCCGACGCGGACCAGAATCAGGATCAGGACGAGATTCATCGCGCGCCCGAGACGCGCAAGAATCGGCACGGCGAGATTGCGGGGCAGTTCAAACAGGAAATGCCGAAGTCCAACGACGCGCTGAACCTGCCCCCGGAAGATGATGCGCGCCAGCCCAATGCGCGGCCGTCGTCCAACAGCACGGGCGACGCGGGTGTCGAATCCGACGCAGGCCAGGACAATCCCAACAAGAGCGACGGCGCGAGCGACCGCAGTATCCAGCAGAGCGGCGAGAACAGTAGCAACGGCGGCGAGGCGCACGGAGTCGGCGCCGACCCGGACAGCCTGTTCGGCGCGCCGGCCACGTCGAAGCTCGGCACTGAGGGTTTCGAGATTGCGATCGAAGCGCGGCCCGTCGATCACGGCGCGAAGGGCGCCGGTCACGCCTACGTGCCGCCCAAAGTGCGCACGCCGCTTAGTGTCGACCAGCAGCCGGACGAGCCGGTGGCGCGGGTGGCGGTGCCGGCCGACGATCGCAACACAATCAAGCAGGTATTCGAACGATGAGTGACGTGCAGGCGGAAACGCCGACGGTGGCGGATTTCGCCCGGACGTTTCGGCGTATCCAGGCCGAAATTCACAAAGTGATCATCGGGCACGAGCAGGCGGTCGAGGAGTTGCTGTCGGCGCTCTTCGCAGGCGGTCACGTGCTGATCGAAGGCGTCCCCGGCACCGGCAAAACGACGCTGGTCAAGACGCTGGGGCTGGCGCTGAATCTCAGCTTCAATCGAATTCAGTTCACCGTCGATCTGATGCCGGCCGATATAACCGGCACGCGCGTCATCTTGTCGGGCGACGACGGGCGCCGCGAGTTTACCTTTCAGCCGGGACCGGCGTTCTGCCACATCCTGCTCGGCGACGAAATAAATCGGGCGACGCCCAAGACGCAGTCCGCCCTGCTCGAGGCGATGGCCGAGTTGCAGGTGACGGTGTCGGGCACGACCTACCGCCTCAAGCCGCCGTACTTCGTTATGGCGACGCTGAATCCGATCGAAATGGAGGGCACCTATCCGCTGCCCGAGGCGCAGCTCGATCGCTTCCTGTACAAGGTGCGGCTGAACTATCCCGACGAAGGCGAGTTGACGCGAATCATCTCGTCGACGACGGGACCTGAGGATGCGGGAATCGAGGCGGTGTTTCATGCCGATGAAGCGGCCGCGCGAGTCGAGTCGCTGAAGCAGTTGGTGCGCGAAGTGATGGCTGCTCCTGCGCTGGAGATCTACGCGGCACGGCTCGTGCGCGCGACGCAACCGCAGAACTCGCGCTTCGTGAGCGACGAGGCGAAGGCCGTGCACGACGAGATGGTAAATCGGTACGTGATGTTCGGCTCGAGTCCGCGCGGCGCGCAGGCGTTGATTCTCGGCGCCAAGGTGCGCGCGCTGCTCGACGGGCGCGCCAATATCGCGCGCGAAGATATCGACCACGTGGCGATAGCCGCGCTGGCCCATCGCATAATGCTCAACTACGCCGCGCTGTCCGACGGAATCGACGCCGCGCACATTGTCGAGCGCGTCATCAAGTCGGTTCGCGCGGCGAAAGTATAGGCTGTCTATCATGCTCGAGACGCGCGCGTTCGAGCCGGAGTTTTTGCGCAAGCTCGACCGCCTGGTGCTGGGCATCAAGCGCGCGCGAACTGTTCGTACCGGCCAGCGCGCGCTTGGCCGAGTGCAGGGACTTGGAATCGAACCGGAGAATTTCAAGGAGTACGCGCCCGGCGACGATTTACGCTTCCTCGACTGGAACGCATTCGCGCGACTCGACGAATTGATGCTGCGAACCTACCGCGCCGATCGGCAGGTCGAAGTCACGGCGCTGGTCGATGCGAGCGCGTCGATGGGATTGCCCCAGCGCGACGACAAGCTCGGGTTGGCGCTGGCGATAGGCGCCTCGCTCGCTTACATCGGGATGGCGGACAACGACGCGGTGCGAATCGGCGCGTTCGCGATGCATCGCGGATCCATGAAGCTCGAAGCGACGCCGTTCCATCGCCGGCGCGAGTCGTACCTCAACTTCAAGCCGTTCGTCACGTCGGTGAGGGCCGGCGGCGACACTCGCCTTGGCGCCGCGGTCGATGAATTGCTGCTGCAGCGCCGGCCGGCGGGCACGATAGTCGTCATCTCGGATTTTCTGGTGAACGAAATCGACATCGAAGATGCGCTCAAGCGGCTCGTCGCCGCTCGTCACGATGTGAAAGTCATCCACGTGATGGGCGAGCAGGAGAGCACTGCCGCCTATCCGCCGGGACTTTACCGCATCCGCGACGCGGAGACCGGCGAGGTGCGTGAGACGATGCTGGGGCCGACGACGGTCGCCGCGCTTCGGCGCAAAGTCGAAAAGATGGCCACGCGCGTCCGCGAGATCTGCACGGCGCACGCGATCGCTTACGCGCAGGCGTTCGGCGCCGGCAACCTGGAAACTTTCATGGAGCGCGAACTCCCGCTGCTGGGAATCGTGAGATAGCCGTGGGCTTCCTGAATCCGAATAACTTTATTTACGGGCTCAGCCTCGCGCTGCTGGTGCTGATTTATCTGCGCTCGCGCTCGCGTCCGACGATCGAGGTGTCGAGCCTGATGCTGTTCGACGACGCGCCCGCGCCGGTAGCGAGCGTCCGCAACGTGCGGATCGATCCGTTGTTCTGGCTCGAGATGCTGACGCTGGCTGCGCTGACCTTCGCAATTGCGGGGCTCTATATAATGAGGCCGCCGTCGCCCGGTCACGGCCGCAGCCATGCGCTGGTGTTCGATCTCGGCGCCGCGATGAGCGCGCGCGAAGGCTCCGGCACGCGAATCGACCAGGCGCGTCAACAGGCGAAGCAGATAATCGATCAAGCGCCAATTGGCGACGAGTTCAGCGTGATTGGTTACGCACTCGAGGCGCAGGTGCGGCATCCGCAGACGGCGAACCTCGTTGATTTGCGCAAGGCGCTGGACGAGTTGGTTCCGATGGCGGTGCCTGCACGCACGACGGCTCTGAGAGCGGCGCTGATTCGTGCACGGGGAGCGTCGGTGATCGATCTCTTTGCCGATCGTCCGCCCGCGCCCGCGATACTGGCCGACGCCGGTTCAACCTCGCGCGTAAATTTCCACTTGGTCGGCGCCGGCGATTTGAATCTCGCGATCGTGTCGCTTGATCCTGGAATCCCCGGCTCGACGCGCGGACGCGTCGTGATTCGCAATTTCTCCGCGCGGCCCCATCCGGCGGAGTTCGCGATCGATCTCGGCGACAGCGAGCAGTTCCATCAGACCATGATGCTCGCGCCGCGTGAGCAGGTCGTCGCCTTCTTCGGACCGTTGAAGACGGGAGGCCTGTTGCACGCGCGAATTCTGACCCCCGACGCGATCGACGCCGACAATAGCCGCTATGCCCTTGCGCCGTCCGGTCGCGCCGCGCAGGTGCTGGTGCTGTCGCCCGACGCGGCGGTGCGCGACGATATTGCGCGCGTGTTGCTCGCGATTAACGCGAATTTCCAGATCGTAACGGCCGACCCCGCAAAGTATGTCGCGCAATCGGACGCGAAGCCGTTCGACCTCGTCATCATGCACGATTGCTACGTGCCCGCGGTGAAGGCCGCATCGACGCTCTTCATTTATCCGCCGTCGGCTGCGAAGAGTCCGCAGGGAATCTCAGTCAACGGCACGCTGGCTAGCGCCGATATTCGCCCCGACGCTACGGACGAATCGCCGGGGCTCGAATCGCTGACGCTCGGCGCGACGCGAGTTGTCGCAGTACCGGAGTGGATGGATCTGATTGCGACGGCGACGGGCCCAAGTCATTCGTCGATTCCGCTTGCTGCGATTGGACGTGCCGCGGGCGGTCCGGTTGGCGTGATCGCGTTCGACGTGCGCGACCATCTTCTGCTCGCTCCCGATCATCTTGACGCGCTGGTGCTGACGGTCGATATGATCAAGCAACTGACCGCGCCGCGCGATATTTTGATCGTGTCGACCGGTGCCGATGTGAGCGTCCCTGCCACCGCGACCGCGAAAGTCACGCAGCCTGACGGGAGTATCCGCACCGTCACGCCCGACAAATGGGGCCGCGTGCGAATACGGCCGATGCAGGCCGGGCGTTACACGCTGGAATCCGGCGGGCAGACGACACAGGTGCTCGCCAACTATTACGATGCCGACGAATCCGACCTCGGCGCGAAGCCACCGCCTGAAGCGAGTGCGCCCGCGGAAAAAGCCGCCGCCGAATCGAGCGCGCAAAGCGCCCGGCAAGCGCAGCCGCTGGTCTTCATCTTGATAGCGCTGGCGTTGCTCGCCTTGTTGATTGAATCGGCGATGTTGATTGGCCACGCCGGCCGCTGGAGGATGCGCCATGTTTGATCGGCCGCATCTGCTTTGGCTGCTATTGTTGGTGCCGCTCGCGGCCGCGCCGGGAATTCTCGCGATGCGCAGCGGAACGTGGCTGGCAGGTGCTGCGGCTGCAACACTTCGCGCGTTGTGCGTGGTCGCGCTGGTCGCGATGCTTGCGGGACTACGCATTCCCGGGCGTATCGCAGCGCAGAGCGTTGCAGTGGTCGCGGCGCTCGACGAGTCGCGCTCGGTGTCACCCGACCAGCAGGAATGGATGCATCGCCAGATCGAACAATTGAAATCCGCGATGGCGCCGAGCGACCAGTTGGGGATTATCGGCTTTGGACGCGACGCACGGCTGCTCGCACCGCTCAGCGATCCGCGCCTGCTCGGGCATTTCGGTGACGGCGCCGACGCGGGGGCCACCAATATCGCGGGCGCGCTGACGGCGGCCGAGAGCCTGTTTGCGCCGGAAGCGGACAAGCGAATCGTTCTGCTGACCGACGGCAACGAGACCGAGGACTCAGCGATGACGGAAGTTCCCGCGATGCTCGAGGACGGCGTGCGAATTTTTGCGGCCGCGCCGCCGCCGTCGGCCACTGAGCGAATCGCCGTCACGAATTTTTTCTCACCGGAAAGCGTGCGTGCCGATCAGCGCTTCGCGTTTCGAATCGATGTCGAAAGCGAATCGCAGTCGCCGGTCGCCGCCAATCTCAAGCTCTACAGCGACGACAATGCGGTGGGCGGCCAGTCGATCGTGCTGAGGCCGGGACTGAACCGCTTCGAGCTGCCGTATCGGCTCGGGCATCCGGGCGCATACCTGATGAGCGCGGAAGTCTCGATTGCGCCGCCGCGCGTGGCGCTGAATCCGCGGGTCGAGGCTCCGATTACGGTGACTGGCGCGCCGAAGATTCTGATCGTCTCGGCGACGATTCCCGACAGCCTCGTCAGCGCGCTCAAGCTGCGCAACTACCAGATTGCTTTCGTGGCGCCGCGCAGCCTGAGCGAGCATCCGGAGGACTATCAGCCGTATCAACTTGTGATCCTCGACGACGTGCCCGCAGGTACGATGTCGCCCGCGGCGCAGCATGCGCTCAATCGCTACGTCGCCGACTACGGCGGCGGGCTGGTCGCGACGGGCGACACGTTGCGAGAGGAGAGCCTGGCCGGCGGCGATCTGGAAAAGGCGCTGCCGGTGAAGTTCGTCCCGCAGCCGCCGCCGCCGTCGCGCGAGCCAATCGCAGTTTATCTCTGTATCGATCGATCGAACTCGATGAGCTACGACTCGCGTTATCCCGCCGTGCGCGACGGTGAACGAATTCGCTACGCCAAGGAAGCGGCGATCGCACTGCTGCGCCAGCTCGACGATACCGACATGGCGGGCGTAATAGCGTTCGACTCGCAGCCGTACGTGCTGGCGCATCTGCAGCCGCTCGGCGAGGATCGCACCGAGCTCGAAAACCGCATCGATAGGCTGCAACCCGGTGGCGGCACCGACTTCAAGGACGCGCTCGAAATAGCAGAGCGTGAGATTCTGCAAAGCGGCATCCCGGTGCGCCAGGTGATTCTGCTCACCGACGGCGACACCAACCGTCAGTATCACGATCACGACGATCTGATCGCCGAATTCGCGCGCCAGCACATCCCCGTCTCGACCATCCGCATCGGCCCCGACCTCGCCAACCTGGAGCTGTTGCAGGATTTTGCGAAAGCGACCGGCGGCGTGTTCTATCGCGTGCAGGATATCGAGAAGCTGCCGCTGTTGCTGGTTGGGCTGACCCGCCAGGCGATGAACCGGCGCAAATCCGATCGCACGACGGTCGAAGCGGGCGAGACGACGGCGATGCTGTCCGGCATCGGCATCAACGAGATTCCGCCGATTGATTTTTTCGCCGCGACTGAAGCGAAGGACGGCGCGCAGGTCCCGCTGAAGGTTTCGCGCGCAGACAAAACTGCGCCGCTGGTCGCGTCGTGGCAGTATGGACTCGGCCGCACGGCGATTTTCTCCGGCGATCCCGACTCGCTGGCGACGCTCAGCTGGATTCGATGGAACCGCTACGTCGAATTCTGGTCGCAGCTCGCCAACTGGACGATGCGCCAGGGCGATTCCGGGATGTTCACGATGCGCGTGCACGGCGCGCCGGACGGGTCGATCGCGGTTGAGGCCGAAAAGGCCGATCCCGAGCCGGTCAGCAACCTCGTCTGCCGCATCACAGGTCCGGGGCGCGCGGTTGACGTTGCGATGACCGAGGCGGACGCGTCGATCTACCGCGGTGAAATCGGACCGCTGCCGCGCGGCAAGTATACGGCGACGCTGATGTTCAAGGCGGGCGACTCCGAAAAAGTTCTCGAGCAGCGCGACTTCGCCGCCGCCGGATCGATTCCAGCCGATAGCGCTGAGTTGCGAATCAAGCCGCCCAATCTCGAGCTGCTGCGACGGCTGGCGACGGCGACCCACGGCGCATTCGACGCATCGCCGGCGACGATCGCGCGCCACAGCGGTCAAACGGTGGCATTTCGCCGCAGCGCGGACTCGTGGCTGATTCCGATCGTGATCATGCTGTTCCTGGGAGAAGTTTTCGTACGGCGGCGCTATCTGGGCGATTGAAATCGGCGATGGATCAGATCATGAAAATTTCCGTTGACAATCTTCCGCATCTGCTCACGGCTGCCGCAATGCTGGTTGCGCTGGCCGTTCCTGCCGCCACCGCGCTTGCAACCACCTCGCCGCGCGACGTCGACGCTCTCGCCAAGGCTACCTACATTTATATTGCGACGGTTCGCAAAGACGGCAACCAGAGCAAAGCGGTGCCGGTCTGGTTCATTACGACGGCCGACAATCAGGTCCTCATCGAAACGTCGCCGACCAGCTGGAAGGCGAAGCGTATCAGGCGGGGCAGCCCGGCCCTCATCTGGATCGGCGAGCGCACCGGTCCGGCGTTCATCGGCAAAGCGGAAATCGTCACGGATGCTGCTCTGCAGGACGAGGTGATTGCGCAGTATCCAAAGAAATATACGCTCGCGTGGATCGGCTTTGCGCGTCCGTCCCGCGCCAAGCTGGATCGAGGGCAGATAGTCGTGATTCGAATTGCGCCGACGCGCGATTTGCCCGACGGCTTTCAGTCCGCGCCCGGCACCCCTGCGCCCGCGCTTGACGAGAAGCCAGCGCCATCTTCCGCTAAATGAAGAAAGTCTGATCGTCGACTGAGATAATCGCTGGCGTCACGCGAGCCGCGGAGTAATATCAGAATTGTGACGAATGATTCCGCATCTGCGCTGATCAAATGCGCGCTCAACTGCCGATGCCCAGTGTGTCGCCACGGCGCCATCTTTCGCTCGCACTTCAAAATGAATCGCGAGTGCCCGCGATGCCACGTCGTGTTCTGGAAGGATCCCGGCGAGACACTCGGCGCGATGTATCTCGACTTCGCGGTTGCGGCCGGCTCCTTCCTGATATGCTGGGCGATTCTCGCGCTGACCACGCACCTCTCTGACGCCGTCCAGATTTCTATTCTCAGCGTGATCGCTTGCGCCAGTGTGCTGCTCTGCTACCCGCTGACCCGTAGCGGCTGGACCGTGCTGGTGTATCTTTCGGGCGGAATCGAACGCCCGCGCCTGCGCACGATCCAGGGCGGCAAAAAGTCCGCCTGACGCGATTTCGCTTACCTGGTACCGCTTTTAGACCGCGACGCGAGCTTCTCCTGCAGATGGCTCAGCCGCTCGGCGGCCGCCGCGATCGTTTCGTCGCTCTTGGAAAACGTAAATCGAATCTTGCCATGCCCCAGTTCCGGCCGATGGTAGAAGCTCGAGCCCGGCACTGCGGCGACTCCCACTTCGTCGAGCAAAAAATCTGCGACTGCGAAGTCGTCCTTGAATCCGAGGCTGCCAATCTCGGCCACGATATAATACGCGCCGTCCGGATTGCTGCATTGCAGGCCCGCTCGCGTGAGCGCCGTGTAGAGCGCGCCGCGCTTGCGCTCGTACATTGCAGTCAGCTCCGCATAAAAAGATTCCGGCAGCCGCAGTGCGACGGCACCGGCTTCCTGCAGCGGATGCGGCGCGCCGACCGTCAGAAAATCATGCACCTTGCGGATTGCCGCCGTGATCCTCTCGCTGGCGATCGCATACGCCAGCCGCCATCCGGTAATCGAATAGGTCTTCGACAGACCGCTGATCGTGATAGTTCGGTCGGCCATCCCCTTGAGGCTCGCGATCGAAATGTGACGCGCGCCGCCATAAATGATGTGCTCGTAAATCTCGTCGGTGATCGCGAGCGTGTCGTGGCGTTGGCATAGCGCGGCGATCGTTTCGAGCTCGGTGCGCGTGAAAACCTTGCCGCTCGGGTTGTGCGGAGTGTTGATCACGATTGCCTTGGTGCGCGGCCCGAAGGCTGCCTCCAGCTCGGCGCGATCGATCGAAAAATCCGGATCGCGTAGCGCCACGTAACGCGGCGTCGCTCCGGCCAGGATCACGTCGGGCCCGTAGTTCTCATAGAACGGCTCGAAGACAATCACTTCGTCGCCCGGATTGATCACCGCCAGCATCGTCGCGATCATCGCCTCGGTCGCGCCGCAGGTCACCGTGATGTTGCGATCGGGGTCGCACGGGAAGCCGTTGTAGCTGCGCACCTTGTCGGCGATTGCGCGACGGAAATTCGGTGAGCCGTGCGTGATCGCGTATTGATTGTATTCTTCGTCGATCGCGCGCTTGGCCGCTTCCTTGATTTCGGCCGGCGCCGCGAAATCGGGAAAGCCTTGCGCCAGGTTCACCGCGCCGCACTTGAGCGCCCGCCGCGTCATCTCGCGGATGACAGATTCGGTGAATAGCCGGGTCTTGGCGGAAATGTCAGTCGGCATGATTGAGCACGATCGCCGCGCGGGAAAATCTCGGCGCGGCGAAATTCAGTTGCCCGCAGTCTATCCGCGCAGGAGTGGGCGCGACAACTTGCCCGATCTCAGCGTCACCCTAAGAGGTGAGAATTAACGGCGGATTACGAACTGAGGTGCGATGGCCCGAGGCGGTCGGCTATTCTACAGCTTCTTCCTCGAGCACTCCCGGTCCTTGGCGCAACCGCCACTCATCGATTACCTCGACGTTGAAGCGCCAGTCGCTCCCGATTTTGAAACCGGGCAACTGTCCCTTCTTCAACAGGCGGTATATCGTCGAGCGATGCACCCGCAGATACTCTGCTAGCTCGTTTACCGTAAGCACTTTGGTCGAGGATGCCATCCGTTCACTTCCTCTTTAACGGGCCTATCCGTCCTTAGACTGGCAATTAGACTATCACAAAAGTTGCGCCGTGCTATAGACCCCCTTATTGGACTATTTCCCGCCTAAGGTCAAGAGCCGGTAAAATGTACCTGCCCGCACCGAGCATTCAGCGCTATTCAGCGATAAATCAGCGGCGTTTCTAGTGCTTTCGTACGATATGGCTCGGCCGGTCAATTGGTCTGACCGGACAGCCAATCTAAAGAAGAGATAGCGAGACAGAACTATCCGAAGAGTCGGCTGGCAGCTTCTCTTAGCTCGCCGCGATGGTCAGGATGAGCGATCGCAATCAGCTCGGCAGCGCGCTCGCGATGGTTCTTGCCAAGCAGCCGCGCGATGCCGAATTCGGTCACCACGGTATCGGCGAAATAGCGGGGCACCGTCACCAGCGCGCCAGCCTCGAGCTGCGGCACGATACGCGAAATCGCGCCATTTACCGCCGTCGATTGCAGCAGCGTAATCGCGCGTCCGCCGGGACACAGAAACGCGCCGATATGAGTCTCCGGCTGGCCGCCGGTCCCGTTCATCATCCGCGCCCCGAGCACGGTCTCCGAATTAATCTGCCCGGTGAGGTCGATGCTGATCGCGTTGTTGATCGACGTCTGCCGATAGTTCGATGACACGGTCGCAATCTTGAGCGTATATTCCGGATCGTAGAGCTCGAACGCTGGGTTGTCGTCGATTATCCGCAGGTCGTCAGGGTCCGAGCCCGACCACGCGACCGCCACCGCCTTTCCGCGATGGATAGACTTGCGACGCCCGTTGATTGTTCCGGCTTCTACCAGCCGCGCGATCCCCGGCGCGCACATTTCCGTATGCAGTCCCAGGTCATGCTTGGCGTCGAATGCGCCCATCCGCGGCATCTGCGAGCTGGGATCGCCAACGCCAATCTGAATCGTCACGCCGTCCTCGATCAGCTCGCTCAGATATCCCGCGACCGCTTTGAACTCCGCGGGCGGCGGCGTGATACCGAGCAGGACGCGCAAATCGGGAAGCTGGATTCGCTGCAGATACTGAACGATCGGCCAGATACGCTCGACGCCCACCTCAGCAATTACAGCGCGGATGCCCTCGCGCTTCTCCGCGTCCATCGCGGCCAGCGATTGCTCGATCACATTCAGATCGGGCGGTGGCGGAGTGCCTTCGACGAAATACTCAAACTCCGAGACGTGCATATAGACGTCGCCGTATGTGCGCGTCATGTTCGCATCGACTTCGGCAACCGCATGCCGCGCGCGCCGCGCGTACATCCGCTTGTTCCATTGATGCGGCCCGAAACTGACAAATCCCTTCGAGTTGGGCGTGGTGACGTTGACGAACGCGAAATCTATCGGCCGATCTTCGCTCGGCCGTTCGTCATGCGGCTTGAATCCGGTCGAAAATAAATTCGGCAGGTAGGTTGCTGTATGCCGGTCATGCACCGGGCGTCCCATGTTGCCGATGAACAGCTCGAACTCGATTCTGAAACGCGACGCGACGTCTCCGCCCAGCCATCCCGGATCGATCAGCGGCGACGCCATCCGCAAATCGACGATGCCGTCGAGCTGCTTGCCGCGCGTCGCCAACGCGCGCTGCATCACAGCTCCCGAAGCGAACGGGAAATCCACCCGCATCCCCGGCTTCACCATCGCCGCCACTTCGTCGGGCGAACGCGTGCGCGAGCGGTAGTATTCCTGCCAGTTCATTTGAGCCACAATGCCCCAACACCCTGAAGCTTCGCAAACCTCATGCGCACCTAAACTTGTCCGCTCCCACCCGAGCAGTTAGCTTTCGAGCATGCTGATTGCCGACGGCGAGTTCCATTACGACATCCGCCGCGGCGGCGAGTTGATAGCGGTCGAAACCGAAACCCTCGCCTGGGGACGTATTCACGGAGTCCGCCGTCCCGCTGCTGGTGCGAACGTGTACGAAGTCGAAGCCGATCTCGACGAGGCCGGCCTCGTCCGTCGCGTGGCACTGAGCTACAGCCGCGGCCCCTTCACCCGCCACGCAGCCTACGAATCAGCCGACAACTTTCTGCGCGGCAACATCAGCACGGGAGGCAGCCGCAACGATCTGACCACTAAGCTGGGCCGTTACGGCGAAGTCGACGCCGACCTCGTCATCTTCCGCGCGCTGACAATTGCGCATGTTCGTGAACGCGGGCAGACGCGATGGACCGGGCGGGTCGCCGCAATCGATCCGAACACTCTTGTCGCAGCCACCAGCAAACAGTCATGCCGCCAGCGCGGCGCCGATCCGCATTTGTGGATTTACGAGCCGCGGATGGGCGACGCCGAAGAAATCGAGCTAGACGACGCCGGCATCGTCGTGCGCCGCCGCGACTCACGCGGCGTCGAAACCGTGCTGGCGCACAGCCAACCCAATCCCTAACCGAGCACGGCAAAGGGAACCGGTCTTTCTCTTTCCCGCAACCGGGAGCGAAATGTTGTCCTCAACATTTCGCGATTCTCTTCTATTAATACCGGGTGCAGGGGTCACCCCTGCCCAAGGAGGTGTGGAACCCACGGCGGGTTTCCACATTAAATCACGCGGATTCCGCGAGCGCGCTGGCGCGCCTCGCAGTTCTTCCCTACGCTGCGAGCTTCTTAGTCGGCATTTTGCAATCGCCGTCGAACTGCGCGCCTTCGTTGAGCACCAGGCTCGGCGTGCTGATATTGCATTGCACGCGAGCCGTCGCCATCAGCTCGACGCGTTCGCGCGCGGTCACTTCGCCGCTGAAAGCGCCGGCGATCGTCACCCTGCTCGCGCTGATTCGCGCACTGACCACCGCGCCGGTAGCGATTACGACTTCGTCGCCGGTGATCTCACCTTCCGCTTCGCCTTCGATTTTCACCGGGCCGCGAAAGGTAAGCTTGCCCGAGGCCTTGGTGCCTTTGCCGATTCGTGATTCGAATTCTTCCGCCATATGATGATTGCCTTTCCCGGTTTGGGGTTTCACTATTGCGGGAATGCGCGTGCGCAAGCAACGGGTTGACCATATTACCGAAACACGAAGTAGCACGCCTTAAATGGCTTGCGCGCGTCATGTCGCACAGCGCAATGTTTCGTCGAGGGGAGATGCTAAAGAAATGAATCGCGAATCCGCCAAACTGCGCGAACACGGACCCGAACGCCGCGGTGGCCAGGGACTCGATTCGCATCAATATGATTCCGGCGACGCGACGATTCTCGCGCTGCTCGCCGAGTCTCCGGCGGCAGACAACGTCGATCTCGCGATCACTTGGCGGGCTGACGCCTATGAAGTGTGGTCGCGCCGCGGAATGATTCGCTTCAAGCGCTTCGCCGATGAACGCGGCGCGCTCTCATTCGAGGTGGTCGAGCAAATCGGCGAAAACCCAATCGCCAATCAGGATCCGTTCATCGTCTCCTCGATCGACGAGGAACTCGATGCGGCCGGACGCAGCGGTAATAGCACCGACGATCCCAATCGCGCCTTCTTCGAACCCCACGTGTTGAGTCATCCGTACGCCTACGAACGGATCGCCCAGCTCTTCGACAGCCCGCGCGCGCCCGATGTCGTCGTCAGCCCCAAGGCCTACGCCTGGGGAATCCAGCCGGGGCAGCATGGCGCGCTCGACGTCGTGCAATGCCGCGCGCCGCTGGTCTTCAGCGGTCCAGGCGTGCGCAGCGGACTGTTCAAGCTGAACGCCCGCCAGGTCGACGTGGCCCCGACCATCGCGCGCATTGCAGGACTTCCGAAAACCGCCGGCCTCGACGCGTCGGGATCGCCGGCCGAAGTCTATCTCAAGCGCCAGGACGGCCGTCCGCTCGACGAAATTATCGACGCTGCAGCAGCGCCGCCGAAGGGCGTCTATTTGATCCTGCTCGACGGCATGTCCCATTCGGAACTGCGCCATCAGCTCGAGCACAACCGCGGCGCGATTCCAAATCTCGCCGGCCTCGTCGAGCGCGGCGCGATGCTCTCGCACGGCTCGATCGTCAACTTCCCGAGCATCACGTGGCCGAGCCACTCGACGATTCTGACGGGAGCGTGGGGCGGCCATCACGACGTCGTCAATCCGACCTTCCACCTGCGCGAGCATCGCGAGACCGTGCCGATTCAGGGCAACGTCTTCGACGGCGAGCGCTATCTCAGCCCCGACGTCGAAACGCTCTACGAGGTGTTCAAGCGCGCCGACGGAGCCGACGCGATCACGGCCTCGATTAACGAACCGCAAGGACGCGGCGCCGATCACGCGGCGTTCGAACGGCGCATCGTCGGCGACAAGGCGCGACTCAAAACGCTCACGGCCGAGATGATTGGCGACGTGAGCCCGCGATGGGCCAGCGACAACATGCCCGCGATGACGCGCGAGGAAGTCGTCGACATCCGCGGCATGGCGCAAGTGATCAACCTCTTCGAACATTGCGCCGAGGACGCTCCCGTGTTCGTCGCGCACGAGTTCGTGCTGACCGACGGCGCGGGTCACGACTACGGCCCGCATCACGAGGGCACGCGCGAGGCGCTCTATCGCACGGACGCGCGAATCGGCGCGGTGCTCGACATTCTGCGCGCGCGCAGCCTGCTCGATTCCACGCTGGTCGTCGTTACCTCCGACCACGGGATGGCGGCGCAGCGCGTCGAGTTGAAGGCGAATCCGGTAGGCGAGCCGCAGCGAGCGGGAATCGAGGGCGTGTACGCCGAGTCGATAATTTATCTGCGCGATCTGCGCGTCGAAATCGAGCGCGCACGCGACCTCCGCAGCCTCCGCGTTACCGTGCTCGACAACGACGAGTTGCCCGACGGCGAGAATCCACCGCTCGCCGGTGCGCGCGTCACGCTTCAAGGCCGCGGCGGCGCAGTCATCGCAGAATCGCGCACGCCCGAAACTGGCCGCGTCGCATTCGCAACGCCCGCTGACGTTGCCGACTCCGAGCTGACGATTAGCGTCGAGCTGAAAGGCTTCAACTCGCGCAAGCTGAGAGCTGACGGCACCTCGCTCGCGAAAGACCTCCGCCAAATCCTCTACGCCAATCTGGATTCACGACCCCGATGAGCAGCCACGATCTCAACGGCAAGATTGCAATCGTCACCGGCGGCACGCGCGGACTCGGCCGCGCGATCGCGCTCGAGCTGGCGCGCCTCGGCGCGACCGTTGCGATGAATTATCGCCGCGACGAAGCGAGCGCCGCGAAAACCTTCGACGAGGTCCGCGGAATCGCGCCGCGTTCCGTCCTCATCAAGGCCGACCTCGAGGACGAAGCGCAGGTGCGCGCGATGGTCACGAAGGTCGCCGCGGACCTCGGCGGCCTCGACATCTTGATCGCGAACGCGGCCGCGACCGCGTTCAAGCCTCTGCTCGAAACCAAGCCGCACAATCTCGCTCGCACTTTCGCGCTGAGCGTCAACGGTTTCGTCGCCGCGGTCCAGGAAGCGAGCCGCGTGATGGGCGAGGGTGGACGCGTCCTGATGATTTCCGGCATCGATTCGATTCGTAATCTTCCCGGCCACGGCGTGCTGGGCGCCGCCAAGGCCGCGCTCGAGAGCATGGTGCGCGACTTCGCTTTCGAACTCGGCCCTAGGGGCATCACGGTCAATGGTCTCAACGTCGGTTACATCGACACCGACTCGGCGCGCTTCTATGCCAACTATCTGGGCGACAATTACGAAGACTTCCAGCGCCGATGCGCCGAGCGGTCCGCGCTGAAACGCCTCCCAACCCTCGACGAAATCGCCGCCGTCGCCTGCCTGATCTGCCTACCCGCCGCCAGCTACCTGACCGCCCAAACAATAATGGTCGACGGCGGCTTTACCATCAGCTTCCCCGGCGCAAAGTAATTTCTCCTCTTAGCGGATAGCGAGTGCCAGCGTGACGCTGCCCCACCCGATAAGACCGACCGCGGCGGCTTGCGCGATGCGTGCTCCCGAGGCCAGTGTCTTTTCGGCGAGGACCCACACTGCAATCACTGCTATCCCAAGAAAATTCATGACGCCGACGACGAACAGCAGGCACATCAGAGCCCAGCAACAGCCAAGGCACGAAATGCCATAGGTCACGCCCGCCCGCACTACCGCCGAGGGGCTGCCGACTTGGTCGTCCGGAAGAAAATGCACCGCCGAGCAGCATTGTCGCAGGCAAATCTTTTTCGTTGCCGACAACTGATAGAGGCCGGCTCCGATCACAATGAAACCGGCGGCCAGTTCGCTGCGGATCGCCATTGAGTCGGAAAGCAGGTGCCCCGAGTCGAACGCCCACTGAAGCGTTGTCGCGACGGCGCTGAATCCCGTCCACACGATCAGGTAGCCGGCGGTGAAGAATGCCGCGGACGCAACTCCATCCGCACGGTCAGCGATACGAAGAATCGCCGGCGCCGCGCTCGGGATCATCATCGCGACCATCATGATCGTCCACATCGCAAAAATAATCGCTGCGTAACTGACGCTCCACGACGGCGGCGGCATCAGCATCACTTTGCCGCCGCCCATATCCATCTGCGGCATTCCCGCGCCGGTGAGAAGATAGATCCACGACGCCACGACCACGAGCACGATGCTGGCGAGGACGGTCTTCACACTTAAACGCCGGGGGTGGTTGAAATTCCGATGTTGCCCCACTTGCCGACTGCGCCCTGGCCGTGGCATGAGACGCTGCCCTTCCCCGGGGCGATATCTTTTTCGCTCATCAGACCGAGGGCGAGCGTGCACGCTCCAAGTTTGAAAGGGACGTTGGAATATTGGCGTACCTGTTTGCCGTCGATCGAGAAAGTCACGCGGTCGGCCGCCGAGTCGTAAGCGATTTCATAGTGATGAAGCTGGCCGGCCGTCGTCGCGTCGCGCATTTCCTCGAACAGGCAGAAGTGGCGGGGACCGTGCGCGGGATCAACCAGCGGAACGCCGGGGAACGGTAGTTTGCCGTATACCGTCGCGATCGTTTCATTGCCGACGAAAAAATCCAGCGCGGCGCCGGTCGAGAAATCGAGCACGTTGAATGAAACAAAGCCGTCGTACAAATCATGGGGCGCGCCGTCGACGATCGTGGCGGCGAGGTCAATCGCAAACGTAATCGTGCCGCCTTCCGGGCAGGCGAAGGTCCGCGTGCTGAAGTACATGTGCTTGGCGTTGTCGAGGAACTGGATTGTGTCGTGGCCGCGCGTGTACGGCACGGCGGCGACGCGCAGAAAACCGTCCTGCACGATGACGACGGCGTTGGGCTCGCGATATTGCCAGAAGCCGCCGTCGGGTAGCGGGAACCCGGCGGGCATCCAGTCGCCCTCGCCAGTGACGACCGATGCGAAGTTCGAGTACTCGACAACCTGGTTGGCGGACGGCGACGCTGACTTGCTCATGTGGAAAAGATACTGGATTTTTCCGCATGAGGGATCACCTGAGTGATTGCGTGGATTTTCCGGCGGCGAAAGAATAGCGATTGCGGAGGTCTTCCATGGCGGAAAAAATCAAAGATTCCGATCAGGCCAGACAGGCCGATCAGGCCAAGCATCAGGCAAGGCATCCACATCACGAAAATCTCCTGGCGCAGGGCAAACAAATCGCAGTCGATATCCGGGCAGAGATTGCGCGCCTCAAGAGCGAGCCTGCATGGGCCGCCAACGATCGGCACGGAAGCTCGTTGGTGAAGGGCGATGGCATCAACGTCGCGCTGATGATGCTGAAGAAGGGCGCGAAGCTGCAGGAGCATCACACGCGCGCGCCGATCACGGTGCAGGTGATCGACGGCCGCGTCAATTTTATCGCGAACGGCAAGACGCAAGCCGTGACCGCGGGCACGATCGTCGCACTCGATCGCGCAATCGAGCATTCGATCGAGGCGCTTGAGGAGAGCGCGCTCGTGCTGACCGTTGGCGGAGAGCAGATGTAGTGGCGACTGCTCTGTACGACCGAATCGGCATCGGCTACGACACGACGCGCCAGGCCGATCCGTATCTGCTGTCGCGCTTGATTCATCATCTGCGCCCGCGCGCCGACGGGCGTTATCTAGACGTCGGATCGGGCACCGGCAATTACACGATCGCGATGCATCAGGCGGGCGTGCCGATTCGCGGGCTGGAAATTTCGCCGACGATGCTCGCGCGCGCGAAGGAGAAAGCCCCGACGATCGCATGGCACAACGGCCGCGCCGAGGCGATCCCGTTTGCATCGAGCCGCTTCGACGGCGCGACCTGCACCTTCGTGCATCATCACATGGCCGACCCCGTCGTCGCCTTCAAAGAAGTCCATCGCGTGCTCAAGTCTCACTCGCGCTTCGTGATCCTCAACGTCACCGCCGAGCAGATGCGACATTACTGGCTGAACGACTATTTTCCGCGCATGATGGAAAAGGCGACCGCGCCGTACGAGCGATTTCTGACCGTCGACGCGCTCAGGTCGGCGGGATTTCGAATCGAGTGCGAGGAAAAATACGACGTCGCTGCCGACCTCAAGGATCTTTTTCTCTATTGCGGCAAGCATCAACCTGAGCGCTATCTCGACCCGCGCATCCGCAGCGGCATCTCAAGTTTCGCCGACGCTCCCGACCAGGAAGAAATCACCCGCGGACTGCAGCGCCTCGCAGCCGACATAGAATCCGATCGCATCAAGGAAGTGATCCACAAATTCGCATACGACGGCGGCGACTACATGTTCACCGTCGCCGAGCGCTAGCGCGCGAACTCTTTCCTACCAAAGCTTCTCGAAAAGCCCTGTCCGCAGGGCTTTTCGTTCCGAACACTGGGTGCAGGGCTCAGCCCTGCCGCCCACCGCGCAGGTGATTGTGTGTATTCCTCTCCGCGCGCGCGATCGTTTTGACCGCAGTCCGCCGCCGGTCCTATATTGTGCGCAAGAGGGTCATGCGATGGCGCTGAAGATCGTGATGTTCTCGGACTACATCTGTCCGTTCTGCTACGTCGGCTTCGAAACGATCCGGAAGCTAAAACCCGAATTCGACATCGAGCTCGAGTGGCGGGGCTTTCAGATTCATCCCGATTGGCCCGCGGCGGGAATTCCGGCTGACAAGGCGCGCGAGCCGGGTGACCGCGCGTCGCGAGTCGCGCTCTGGGAGCGGATAAGCGCGATGGCCGACGCGGTCGGATTTTCGATGAAGCCGCCCGCCGTGCTGACCAACTCGCGCGCTGCGCTTGCGGCGACAGAGTATGCGCGCGAGTCGGGCCGCGACGAAGCGCTCGAAGAGAGAATCTATCGTGCGTACTTCAACGACGGCGAAAACATCGGCGACGCCGGCGTTGTCGCGCGCCTGGCAGCGGAAGCCGGGCTCGACGCGAGCGAGGTGTCGGACGCGATAAAATCGCCCAAATACGAAATGCGGTTGAAGAACAATTCGCTGGCGGCGCATCAGCGCGGAGTAAGCGGCGTGCCGACATTTTTCATCGGCGAATTTCCGCTGGTCGGCGCCCAGAGTGTCGACGCGATGCGCGCGATTCTCAAACGGGCGCAGGAACGCTTTGCGAGCTGACGTCATGGCGAAATCAATCGATCAGCGGATTCAGGAGCTGGAGGATCGCGACGAGATTAAGCAGCTGACCGCCCGCTATTGCTGGCACGTCGCGCACGGCGAAGGCGAGGCGGTCGCGAACCTGTTCGCCGATGACGGCGTGCTCGACGTGAAGGATGCGGATTTCAAGGCAGTGCGTGGCCGCGAAGCGTTGCTCAAGTTTTATCGCGCGTCGGTCCGCGAGCCGGAAGTCGCGATTCCGTTCATCCAGAATCACATCATCGAAGTAAACGGTGACGAGGCGCACGGCAGCTGCGCGATCGAAGCCCGCTTCGCGCGAAACGGCGAGAGCGTCACGGCCGCGGGTTACTACGAAGACAAATATCGGCGCGAGCGTGGGCGATGGCGCTTCGTCGAACGCAAATTATTTTTCCATCACGTGGTTCCGCTCAAGCAAGGCTGGGCCGAAGCGAAGGGCGGCAGCAGGAAGGTCTAGTTCCTCGGTTTACGAGCGCGGCCGTGCGATGTAAAGCCCGCGGCCCATCAGCCCTTCGCTGTCGTGGCGAACGTCCATCTTCGCGGCCTCGAACGCGTGAGCCATTTCTTCGCGCGTGAACAGTCCCAGTTCAAGCCGCTCGTTGTAATGCTCGATGCTGCCGGCAGTGCTCCGTAGATAATGCATCTGCATAACCGACACGTTGCCTTCCTGGCTGCTCACGGTCATCCGGCAGACTTTGTCGGCGCCGATTTCGCCGGCATGAAGATTACTGGTGCCGGGCTTCCAATCCGCCGGCGTCATCCACGGTTCGACGATCAGCGCGCCTCCGGGTTTGACGTGACGCGCCATGCAAGCGACGGCACGATTCAAGCGCTCGACGGTTTTCACGTAGCCGATCGCGCTGAACAGGCACGTCACCGCATCGTAGGTCGTCGCCAGATCGAAGTCGGTCATGTCGGCGCGCGTGTAGCGGCCGGCGGGATTCTTCTCACGCGCTGCGTGCAGATAATTTTCGTTTATATCGATGCCGTCGACCGCATAGTACTCTTTCAGAAACTTGTCGTGCCCGCCGGTGCCGCATGCGACGTCGAGAACGGTGCGCGCACCCGGTGCGGCGACCGCGATCACGGCGCGCAAAATCTCGCACTCGCGGGCGTAATTCTTGAAGTGATAGATGGCGTCGTAGAGCTCGGCACTTTCAACGAACATCCCGCCAGCTTAGCGATTTGGCCTGGCCGATTCACGCCAACGCGCAGTGTGGTAAGAATCATGCAGCGATGGAAACCCGCGGCAAAGCAGTTCGCCTCGATCTGCGCGGCGTCAAGTGTCCGCTCAATTGGGCGCGCGCGAAAGTTCGGCTCGAGCAGATGGCCCACGGCGAGGTGCTCGAACTGACGCTCGACGACCCGCGCGGCGCGCGCGACATTCCCGGCGCCGCCGAGGCGGAAGGTTACGTGATCCTCGAATCGACCGTGCGCGACGGCCTCTTCCATTTGATCATCGAGCGCTAAGCCGCCTCGAATTTCTCCCCTCCTGCTCTTGTGTTTGCGATGTCCTCCCGTTCGCGTTAATTATCCGCGCATGCGCGTAAATATTGGCGACGTCCGATTGTTCTTCGACGTGGAAGGCGCGAAGCTGCGGCCCGACGGCGCCATCATGCGCGAGGTGCCGACGGTCATACTCCTGCACGGCGGCCCCGGCTTCGACCATTCGAACTTCAAGCCCGACTTCTCGCGGCTGGCCGACGTCGCGCAGGTCGTCTATCTCGACCATCGAGGCAACGGCCGCAGCGATCGCGGCGATCCAAAGAAATGGAATCTGCCGCAATGGGGCGACGACCTGCGCGCCTTCTGCGACACGCTGGAAATCGAGCGCCCGGTCGTTTTGGGCAACTCGTTCGGCGGGATGGTCGCGATGTCGTACGCGACGCGCCATCCGGATCATCCGGCCAAGCTGGTATTGAGCAGCACGGCCGCCGTGAGCCGGCGCGATCGATCGCTCGAAATGTTCCAGAAGCGGGGCGGGGCGGAAGCGCGCGAAGCTGCGCAACGTTTTTTCGACAATCCCGGCGCGGAAACAGCCGACGATTTTCAGAAAAAATGCCTGCCGTTGTACAACCGGGTTCCGTCCGGGCCCGAGTTTACCAAGCGCTCGGTGATGAATCTCGAGTTGATGGTCGACTATTTCAAGCATGAATCACACACGTTCAACTTGCTGCCCGACCTGGGCCGAATAAAATGTCCGACGCTGATTACGGTGGGCGACCTCGATCCAATTCTCCCGGTCGCCGACTCGCAGGATATCGCCGCCGCAATGGCGCCCGGGGTGGCGCGGCTTGAAGTGTTCGCCAACGCGGGTCACGGAGTTTATCGCGACGAGCCGGATCGCTTCTTCAAAATGTTCAACGAATTCATCCTGGCCTGATGCTCACGCGATGGCGACGCGCTACTTCACCCCGCGATTTTTCGAATTCTTCGAAGAGCTGAGCGGCAACAACAATCGCGACTGGTTCATCGCGAACAAGCCGCGCTACGAGCACGACGTGCGCGAGCCGATGCTCGCGTTCATCGCCGATTTCGCGCCGCGTCTGCGCAAGATCAGCGCGCGCTACGTCGCCGATCCGAGCCCGACCGGCGGCTCGATGATGCGCATCTACCGCAACCTCCGGTTCTCGCGCGACAAGACTCCGTACCGGACCAACGCGTCCGCGGCGTTCGGCCATCGCGACGGCATGCACTTCAATTCGCCGTCGTTTTATCTCTCGCTCTCGGCGGCAGAAGCTTTCGCCGGCGTTGGTGTATGGCATCCGCAGGCCGACACGACGGCGAAGATTCGCGACGCGATCGCCGCGCGTCCGTCGAAGTGGAAGGCAGCCATCGGCGATCGCAAATTCAAGTCGCGCTTTGAAATGATGGGCGAGTCGCTGTCGCGCCCGCCGAAAGGCTACAACCCGTCGCATCCGATGATAGAAGAACTCAAGCGCAAGGACTTCATCGGCGGCACCGACTTCACCCGCAAGGAAGTCTGCTCACCCGACTTCCTGGATTTGTTTTCCGCCACCTGCGCCGCCGGATCCCCGTTCATGAAATTCCTGACCGAAGCTATGGCTCTGAAGTGGTAGCGCAAAGGGATAAACTCAACCCCGATGCGATGCGCGAGTTGCACGACCGATAATCCCGCCGGAATAAAGTTCTGCGGCAACTGCGGTGCCGCACTTCGTCTCAAATGCCCGCGCTGCGGCCTCGACAATCCACCTGAATTCAAATTCTGCGGCGAATGCGGTGCTGCACTGACGGTGGCTCGGGGAGCCACCTCGAGCGCGAAGCCACCTGCATCCGTCGTCGAGCGATCGGTCCGCGTCGGACTCGAGCAGGCCGCTGCCGACGCTGCGGACGCCGAGCGCAAGACCGTGACCGCCCTGTTCGCCGACATAAAGGGCTCGATGGATCTGATGGAACGCCTCGACCCCGAAGAGGCGCGCGCAATCGTCGATCCTGCCCTCAAGCTGATGATCGACGCTGTCCATCGCTACGACGGTTACATCGTGCAGTCCACTGGCGACGGAATCTTCGCGTTATTCGGCGCTCCCGTCGCGCATGAAGACCATGCTCAGCGCGGTCTGTACGCCGCGCTCCGCGTGCAGGAGGAGATGGCGCGCTATTCGGCGGGCCTGCGGGCGGCGGGAAATCCACCGGTCGAAATTCGGGTGGGACTCAACACCGGCGAGGTGGTCGTTCGCTCGATTCGAACCGACGACGCGCATACGGAGTACACGCCGATCGGTCACTCGATGAGCCTGGCGGCGCGAATGCAAACGCTGGCGCCTACAGGCTCGATCGTCATCACCGAGCAGACGCAGAAACTCACGGCCGGATACTTCGACTTGAAACCACTGGGCCCGGCCCGAATCAAGGGCGTCACCGATCTGATCAACGTGTACCAGGTGATGGGAATCGGCCCGCTGCGGACTCGCCTGCAGGTGTCGGCGTCGCGCGGACTGTCGAAGTTCGTTGGCCGTGGCGCGGAGCTCGAGCAGCTGGACAAGGCGCTCGATCAGGCGCGCGGCGGTCGCGGGCAAATCGTCGCCGCCATGGCCGAGGCAGGAGTCGGCAAGTCGCGCCTGTTCTACGAATTCAAGATGCGCCGGCAGAGCGAATGCCTCGTGCTCGAGGCGTTCTCCTTCTCTCACGGCAAAGCGTCGGCGTATCTGCCGGTGGTCGACCTACTCAAAACGTATTTTCGTATCGCCGATCGTGACGACGAGCGCACGCGGCGGGAAAAGGTCACTGGCAAGGTGCTGGCGCTCGACCGCGCGCTCGAAGATACGCTGCCGCATCTGTTCGCTCTGCTCGGAATTCCATCGGGCGACGCCCGCCTCGACGAAATGGACGCTGCCATTCGTCGCCGCCGCACGCGCGAGGCCGTCAAGAGTCTCATCGTGCGCGAGAGCCTCAACCAGCCGCTCATTGTCATCTTCGAGGACCTGCACTGGATTGACGCGGAGTCCGAGGCACTGCTGCAACTGCTCGCCGACACTATTGGCACCGCGCAGATTCTGATGATGGTCAACTACCGGCCCGAGTATCGCCACAACTGGGGGAACAAAACCTACTATACGCAGATGCGGCTCGATCCGCTGGGCGCGGAAAATGCGACCGAGTTGCTGACCGCGATGCTGGGCGACGCGCCGCCGCTCGAGCCGCTCAAGGCGATGATTATCTCGCGCACCGAGGGCAACCCGTTCTTCATCGAGGAGATGGTGCAGGTGTTGTTCGAAGATGGCGTGCTGGTGCGCGACGGCACCGTGTCGCTCGCGCGCCCGCTTACCTCGATCGAGATACCATCAAACGTCAAAGGCATCCTCGCTGCGCGCATCGACAAGCTGGCGCCCGCCGACAAAGACCTGCTGCAATCGCTCGCGGTGATCGGCAAGGAATTTCCGCTTGGCCTGCTGCGGCGCGTCGTCGGCAAATCCAACGACGAGCTGGCGCCGCTGCTCTCGAACCTGCAACTGGCCGAATTCATCTATGAGCAGCCCGCGTTTCCCGAAAACGAGTACACCTTCAAGCACGCGCTGACCCAGGAAGTCGCGTACGGCTCGGTCTTGATGGAGCGGCGCAAGCAGATTCACGAGCGCACAGCGGCGGCGCTCGAAGCGATGTTCGCGGCGACGCTCGACGATCACCTGGGTGATTTGGCGCATCACTATGGCCGCAGCAGCAACTCGTCCAAGGCTATCGAATACCTGGGCCGCGCGGCAGAGCAGGCTGCCGTGCGCTCTGCCTACCTCGACGGTATTCGCTACGCGCGTGAGGCGCTGGTTCGAATCGCCGAGATGCCCGAATCGCGCGAGCGCGACCTGCGCGAGCTGAAGATCCAGATGATGCTGGGGCCGCTGATCGTATCGACCCAGGGACTTTCGTCGCCGGAGATCGCCGGCTTCATCGCGCGCTCGCAGGAGCTCTGCCGCAGCTCCGGCGAGACGCCCGAAATTTTCGGCGTCATGTTCGCGTTGTGGAGCTTCGACCATGCCAGCGGCAAATTGCGCGAGGCCCGCCAGGTTGCGGAGCAGATAATCGCGATGGCTGGGCGCGTGCAGAGCGACCTCGCCACGGCCAGCGCGCACAATGCGATGGCGGCAACGCAACTCTGGATGGGCGAATTCACGGATGCGACGAAGAACTCCGAGATAGCCATCGAAGTCTTCAGCCACGATCTCGATCGCTACCTACCGCTGATGCACGCGCCGGTCATTCCGTCGCATTGCAATCTCGTCTGGGCGCTGCATATCGGCGGACGCTTGGAGGAGGCGAAACGCCGAATCGCCGAGGCGCAGGATCTGGCCGCCCGGCTCCGACGTCCCTTCAGCCACGCGTTCGTTCACCTCCACACGATCGTGCTGTGTCATTTCCGGCAGGAGTATGCGGAAGTGCGAGCGCGAGTTGAAACTCTGATCGAGCTTTCCACCGAGTACGGTTTTCCGTATTGGCTGGCCGCGGGGAAAATGTGCCTTGCCCGCACGATTGCCGGCGAAGGTTACGCCCGTGGCGATCAAGCGGCGCTCGAGTCCGGGCTCGCGATGATGAAGGAGTCCGTCGAACATCTTGCCGCCAGCAACGCCGACCTCATCTACTCGTTCTCGTTCGTCTTGCTTGCAGAAATCTATCTGATGATGAACCGTACCGACGAATGTATGCGCGAGCTCGACCGCGCAGCGCAACGCGCCGACCAAATGGAGCATCGCCTGCTCGAGGCCGAGATACACAGGCTCCGCGGCGAGACGATGCTAATCCTTCCCGACGGTGCCGCCGAAGCCGAGCGACACTTCCGGCGTGCGATCGATGTCGCCGTGCGGCAGGATGCGCGCTCGTGGCAACTGCGCGCGGCGACCAGCCTGGCGCGTCTGATGGCGGCGACGGGCAGGCGCGACGAGGGTCGCGCGGTGCTGGCGCCGGCGTTTGCCCAGTTCACCGACGGGTTCGATACTCTGGATCTGATCGTCGCGAAAACGCTGCTTGCGGATTTGGAAGAGAAAAGGGCGTCGAGCAGCTAGAGCATCCGCCCGATCTTCTGACCGAGCCGCCCGAAGAATCCCGTCCGCTCGACGCTCGCCTTCGCGACGATCGGAATCGTTGCCTGCGGCTTGCCGTTGAGCAGAACCGCCAGGTCGCCGATCGAATCGCCGGGATGAACCGGAGCTTCCAGGTACCGCACCGAAGGCTCGAACTGTACCGTCACCTTGCTCTCTGCGCCGCGGTCGAGCGTGAACACCGGCGCGCCGGCGGGCCCGATTGCGACCGTCTCGGCGACGCCGTCATGCACCGGTATTGTCGAGGGCACCGCCTTCTTCAGGTCGGGCCGGTAGCTGACGTAAGTGCGAAACGCCCACTCGATTAATTTCTCCGATTCGGTCATGCGGCGCTCTTCGTTCGGCGCGCCCAGCACCGCCGACAGCAGATTCATGCCGTTCGACGCGGCCGACGCGACCAGGTGATAGCCCGCTTCGTCGACGTGCCCGGTCTTGATTCCGTTGACGCGCGGGTCGTGGAGCAGCAGCCGGTTGAAGCTTGGTTGCGTGATTTTGTCGAACGTGAATTCCTTGGCCGAAGTATAGGTGAGCGCCTCAGGATGATGCCGCACCAGCGAATGCCCAAGCGCGACCATGTCGGCCGCGGTGGTGAACTCGCCTTCCTCCGGCAATCCGTCGGGGTTGGCAAAGTGAGTCTCCTGCAGTCCGATTTCCTTCGCCTTGTCGTTCATCATCACGGTGAACGCGTCGGTGCTGCCGCCGATATATTCCGCGAGCGCCACGGCCGCGTCGTTACCCGACGACACCATCAGACCGTAAAGCAGATCGTTGACGGGGACCTTTTGCCCGACGCTGAGAAACATCCGCGAGACAGTGTCGTCCATCGAAAGCCGCCAGGCCTTCTCGCTGATCGTGACCTCGGTGGCCGGCGCCAGCTTGCCGTTCTTCATCGCGTCGAGGCTCAGGTAGAAGGTCATAATTTTGGCGAGGCTGGCCGGCTGCATCTTCTGGTGCTCGTTGTAGGAGTACAGCACCGTGCCGGTGTCGGCGTCGATCATCATCGCGGCCTTGGCGTCCAGGGCGAACGGCGCGGGCCGATCTCCGAGCACGTGAATGGAGGTCAGCGGAACCGCGGGAGCCTCTGGCAGGGCCTTTGACGCGGTTGGATGGCGGTGAATCACCCTCGCATAGCACGGAGTGGAATCCGAAGACGCAATGGCGACCGACGCGAACGCAACGATTTTCGATATTGATTTTTTCCGCACGCCCTTCCTCATCCGGCAGAAGTTTACCTTGCCAGCGCCTTGCGCGCGACGCTCGCCAATCGGCATATTCCCTTTTCTCCTGCTCCAGCATAAAGGAAACTAAGCCCGAATGGATATTTCCGTTATTTTGCCGGTCGCGAACGAGGCCGAAAACCTCAGGACACTGCTGCCCAGGCTCACTGCGTTGCTTGATCGCGAGCACATCACTCACGAGATCGTCGTGATTGATGGCAATTCCACCGACGGCACTCGCGAGACTGCCGCTGCGCTGGGCGCGCGAGTCGTCATGGAGCGCCGGCGCGGATACGCGGGCGCGATGGAGACGGGGATTGCCGAGGCGCGCGGCGACTACCTGCTGACGCTCGACGCCGATCAATCGCACGATCCCGATTTCGTCCTGAAGATGTGGCGGGCGCGCATTCGCGCCGACATCGTCGTCGCATCGCGCTACGCGCTGGGCGGGGTTGCGTACTCCGACTTCATCCGCCGCTCGACCAGCTGGTTTCTGAACTGGATGCTGCGCCGGTTTCTCTCGATGCCGGTGTCGGACATCTCCAGTGGATTTCGATTGTACCGGCGAGACGTGTTCAACGACCTCAAGCTCACCTCCTCGAATTTCGAGGTGCAGGAAGAGATCCTGGTCAAGGCTTACGCCAGCGGCTTCAGCATCGTCGAAGTTCCATTCACATATTTTCCGCGGGGCGCCGGCCGCTCGCACGCCAAGCTGTTCAGCTTCGGCTGGAAGATCTTTCGTTCTTCGCTGTCGCTGTGGAAAATCCGCAACTCGCTCGCGTCCGCCGATTACGACGAACGCGCCTTTTACAGCATGATTCCGCCGCAGCGCTACTGGCAGCGCCGGCGCCATCGCATCGCTGTGCTATGGGCGCGCGCGGCAGGCCGCGTGCTCGACGCCGGCTGCGGTTCCAGCTTGATCGTGCAGAGCATCAACAACGTCGTCGGGATGGATTTCAACTACGCCAAGCTCCGCTACTTGCGCCGTTACGAAATTCCGCTGGTCAACGCTTCCGCATTCGCGTTGCCGTTCAAAGATGGCTCGTTCGACTGCGTGGTCAGCTCACAGGTCATCGAACATATCCGGTACGACGAATCGATATTCAGCGAGATGTGCCGGGTGCTGCGGCCGGGGGGCATGATTATTCTCGGCACGCCCGACTATGCGACGATCGGCTGGCGGATCATCGAGCCGGTCTACGGCTTCCTCATGCCGGGCGGATACAAGGACGAGCACATTACTCATTACACGCTCGCGCAGCTTACGGAGATCCTGGGCCGCCATGGTATCGAGATCGAGGAGACCGCCTACGTCGCGGGCAGTGAGCTGATCCTCAAATGCCGCAAGGTTGAACGCGGGGCTCTCGCGGGGAGCGGCGTGGCCGCGCCCGCCTCGACAGCGGCCTGAACGGAGTCTCGATGATGATGGGACGTAACCGGTCGAAACTTACAGCCATGGTGGCGCTGTTGGCTGCCGTCGCGATTTGCATCGCGTCGTGCTCGAGCAGCACACCGCAAGCGCCGGGCATGCCCGATGTTTCAAGCATGCAATTGGCGCCTGCCCCGGCCGGCAGTTGCCAGATCGACGCGGTCAAGATGTGCCAGGTCGTCGGAGGATCGGGGCCGCCGCCGCCGACCCAGCCCTCGACGATGTCTTCATACGGACCGCCCAATCTTCCGGACTCGTACGAATTTCAGATTCCCGCCGGCCAGGATATCAAGCTGATGTGTTACTACGATCCGCAGCACGCTTCGGTCTATCGGGCCGACGCGACCCCTGATGCCGCGCTGACCGGCAATTCGGTCGAGTATATGAAGCAGCGGGGATTCTGCGCTAACAAATAGAGCGGACAGCCGTCTGCGCGGTCCGGAGGAAAATCGAAATGCCAAAGATTCAAGTCGGCGATGTGAACCTCAACTACGACGTGGCCGGGAAGGGCGAGCCGCTGCTGCTGATCATGGGGCTCGGCGCCAGCTCTGCGATGTGGGATCCCGAGCTGATAACCGAACTCGCGCGCACCTTTCGCACGATCACATTCGATAATCGAGGGACCGGGCAGAGCGACAAACCCGACGCACCCTATTCGATCGAGATGTTTGCCGATGACGCGGCGGGGCTGCCCACCAAGCTCGACATTCCGCGCGCGCATATCTTCGGTGTTTCGATGGGCGGAATGATCGCGCAGGAGTTCGCTTTGCGGCATCCGCAGCAAACGGCAACGCTCACGCTCGGATGCACCACCGCGGGAGGAACGCATTCGGTGCCGCCGCCGCCCGAGTCGTTGAAAATTCTTACCGCGCCGCGCGAGGGAGTTTCGCCCGAAGACGTGATTCGCCGCGGATGGCCGCTGGGGCATACGCCGAAATACATCGCCGAGCATCGCGACGTGCTCGAAGCGGCGATCCCGCGGTTGCTCAAGTATCCGACGCCGCCGTTTGCATTCCAGCGCCAGCTCGAAGCGACATACACGCTGAAGACCTTTGACCGGCTGCCACAAATCAAGGCGCCGACCCTCGTCGTCACCGGCGCGGAGGACGTGCTTATTCCGGCGAAGAATTCCGAGATAATCGCGTCGCAGATACCCGGCGCGAAATTGCACATCATGCCCGGCGTGGGACACGGCTTCATGTCCGACGACCGCGCCGGATTCCTGAAAGTATTTCTGCCGTTCGTGAAGGCGCACCCGATGGCTGCGTAGCTGCGTGCCCTCGTTTTACGATTTCGCGATCGTCTGCCAGTCGCTCAGCCAGACTCAGAGCCGGCTGCAGATGGCCGAAGAGGTCGGCACGTTCCTGGCTTCGCTCGACCTCGATGAAGCGGAAATCGCCGCGCGATTTATGGTCGGGCGCGCGGTAGAGCAGGGCGAGGAGAAGCGCCTCCAAATAAGCGGCCGCGCAGTGTGGAAAATCGTCGCCGAGATGACCGACAGCGCCGACCAGGGCGAGGACATCTTCACCGCCGCCGAGGATTTCGGCGAAGCCGTCGAGATGACGCTCAAGCTGCGCGGGGCCGACCCCGATCCGACGCTGACAATTCGTGAGCTCAACGAGAAATTTGCTGAGATCGCGGCGATCGAAGGGCGTCATGCGCGCAAGCGTAAGCTGGACGCTTTGCGCGACCTCTTCGCGCGCGCGTCGGCGTTCGAAGGAAAGTACATCGCCAAGATTCTCATCGGTGAGATGCGCCATGGCGTCAGCGAAGGCCTGATGCTCGAAGCGATCGCGCGGATGGGTGCGCGCCCGGTCACCGAAGTTCGCCGTATTCACATGCTGGAGGCCGACCTCGGCCGCGTCGTGCGAATGATCCGCTCGCCGGGCGCGGAAAAGTCCGTCGCCGGCCATTCTTCCCCGCGTGCGGCCGCGGTCAAGCCGCTCAAGCCGATGCTCGCGTTTCCGGTCGCCGATATTGCCGAAGCGTTCGCCACGCTCGGCCCCGAGTTATCGCTGGAACACAAGCTGGACGGCGCACGGGTGCAGATACATCATGCGGGCGAAAGCGAAAACGGCGGCGTGCGGATTTTTTCGCGCCGGCTCAACGAGATCACGGAGAGCATTCCCGACGTGGTCGAAGTGGTGAATCGAATCGGCGCGCGTCACGCGATTCTCGACGGCGAAGTGATCGGCGTCGACGCGTCGGGGCGGCCGGCCGCATTTCAGGATCTGATGCGCCGATTCGGACGCACGCGCGGCGTCGACCAGGCTCGCGTCGATCAGCCGCTCAAGCTATACGTGTTCGACGTGCTGGCGCTCGACGGCGAATTGACGATCGATCGTCCATGGGCCGACAGAATTTCGATGCTTGAAGAACTGCAGTCGTCGGCCGGGCTGGAAATCGTCGAACGCATCATCAAGCCGAACCTCGCCGACGCGGAGAAATTTTATGCCGACGCCGTCGCCGCCGGATACGAAGGCGTGATGGCGAAGTCGCTCGCGAGCGCATACACGCCGGGCGCGCGCGGCCGCGGATGGCTCAAGATAAAGCATACGCACACGCTGGACCTGGTGATCATCGCGGCGGAGTGGGGCTACGGCCGCCGCCACGGCTGGCTGTCGAACTACCATCTCGCGGCGCGCGATCCGGCGAGCGGCGGGTTCGCGATGCTCGGCAAAACGTTCAAGGGCCTGAGCGACGAGCAATTCCGCGCGATGACCGAACGGCTGCTCGCTCTCAAGATTGACGAGTCGCAAGGCGTCGTGACCGTGCGGCCCGAGGTCGTAGTAGAGGTTGCATACAACGATATCCAGCGCAGCCCGAATTACGACGTCGGCATGGCGCTGCGCTTCGCGCGCATCGTGCGCGTCCGCGACGACAAGTCGCCCGAACAGGCGGACTCAATCGAGACTGTGACCGCAGACTACGAGCGGCAGAAGATTCTGCCGTCGGCGGGAAAAGTTTGAATTGCGCCGCGCCGCGAATCAGTGATGGTGATGCTGGATGTGATTGGGCTCGTGCGCGTCGCTGAGCGCCATCCCGATCGCTTCCATTTCCGATTGGCCGAAATCTTCGAGCACGAAAGTCTCGACGCCCGCTTCGGTTTCGACCCGCTCGTAAAGATCGCAGCACCACCAGTCGGGACCGACCTGGCGCGTCCGAATCACAAAAACATTGCCGCCCACAACTTCCACCCGTTCCATAA
>Ga0210393_10000529_pt1 | contig 34328 bp, 37 predicted proteins | sample IncBWC27OmetaG_FD_160068 | JGI IMG/M metagenome (GOLD analysis project Ga0210393, IMG submission 160068) | Forest soil microbial communities from Barre Woods Harvard Forest LTER site, Petersham, Massachusetts, United States - Inc-BW-C-27-O ...
CTCGGCCGGGTGTTCGCCTTCGGAACACCAGTCTCCGGCACACCAATCTCGGGCACACCAGTCTCCGGCACATCAGATTTCTTAATGTAATGGTTTAAGCGTGCTGCCGATGCGAAGGCTAAGGCCGTGGCCAGCATGGCGTAGAGGCGTAGTTTGTGCAGAGACATGACCGGTCCGCTTGAATCGTTTGCGTGAGTTTAACTGATTCGGTAACGGGTGCAAAATCGGCAGGGGGCTTATTGGGGTCGATGAGCGCTATCTGCCTGCTTACAACCGCTGCGAGGTATCTCTCCCCCTGAATGGAGGGCTATGGAATTTGAAAGATTTGAGGCTGCGGATATAGAAGAACCATCTTTCCTGTCCGACTTAATCGCAGCCCACTTTTCAGAAGTGCTCGGCGAGGTGGGACAGCCAGTGGTGGCGATGTGAATTCCACGGAAGAGGTGTCGCCCTTCCAGATTGTGAACCGCACACTGACGTTGATCCCCGACGTGGTGGCGTCCAACCAGTCGTGTTCGGTCCTTACTTCCCCAGTATTCGCTAGAAGTCTGCCATTCGCGAATGAGACGGAGCTGTGGATGTCTTCGTGCGGAAGGTACAGTGTCTTGCTTCGCTTCCACCCACGAACGGCAAATGCCTCTAGGCCCAAATGGCGGTCGAACGCTGAACCCTTGCACCAGCTTGACTCGACCAAGTAGAGGTGCTCCCCTGAGAACGCCAACGACACGGGGTTCCTCGCGGTCAGCATTTGCAGGTGTTGCCACGGATTCGTGCTGAAAACATGTACAGTGTCACGGTACCGAGTGCAGAGGAACGGAGTAGCAACTGCGAATAGCGATCCGTCTTGCTTCCACGAAATCGAACTCACACCGTGCAGTGACTTCCACTGGAAGAGCAGTCGTCCGGTGTCCAAATCGTAAGCGAACAACACGCCTGAGGTATAGTAGTTCGCGGCGACAATCACTAGGTGTCCAATTGGCGAAGTTTCTACTGCGAAGATGCGAAACCCATCCTCCAGCGGAGGCTCGATCAAACGAATTGATTTCAGAGTCGCCGCCTCAAACACGTGCAATCTGGTCGGGTCGGAGGCGACGAGCAGTAGACCATCAGCGCTGAAGCGGACAGTGTTCGGCGTTGGCTTGATGTTTATGTAAGTTGCCAATTGAGTGCTTGAAATCTTGGCGTGTTGCCGATAATCCCACACTTCAAGCGACTCTTCGATCTGCCTGCGTTGTGGAGCGCTAGGGGATTCCAAGGTAATTGCGAGGAGTCGATCATCGGGAGAGATATCGACGTCAGACGCAGGTAGGTCAAGGTCCCAATGGTTTGACCCCGAGACCTGCCCGAGAGCCCGAACCGTGTCATGCCGAGCATCGCCTGGTGTGGTGGCAGGTGGGGCTTCCTGCGCATTGACAGCCAATAGAGCGAACACGATAACTGAAACGAACGCAGTGCCAATTCTGAGATGTGGCGCCTTCATGAGTGCAGCATCGGCTTTCTCTCAATGGCAGTCAATGCATGCTAGATCAATTCTGTGTCAACGGACAACGGGCCGCGAATGAGTGATTTAGAGCAGCAAATAAACAGTAACTCGCAGAGGTTTTCAGGCAGAGTAACGGGTTCGTTGATGATAAATCTCTATAGCGCTCACTGAGCGCTACGGTCCTGAGCGGAAGGCAGGCCACGAACGCCCTACGGGTTCACCACAATCTTCCCGAACATCTGGCTTTTCTCCAGATACTCATGTGCGGCGCGTAATTCGCTCAGCGGGAACACGCGGTCCACGACCGGCTTCAGCCGCCCGGCAAACACGTGCTTCAGCACTTCGTGCAGCTCGGCCATGGTACCCATGTAACAGCCGAGCAGGCTCAATTGGCGCGCAAACAGATGGCGCAGGTCGATGTTCACGTTCGGTCCCGTGGTAGCTCCGCACGTCACCAGAGTCCCGCCGCCTTTGAGCGACTTCACACTCTCATCCCACGTGGCAGCGCCCACATGTTCGAAGACGATGTCCACGCCTTCTTTATCCGTGATCTTCCGGACCTCTTCGGAAATCTTCTGCTTATAGTGGTTGATGCCGAAGTCCGCTCCCAGTTCGCGGCCCTTGGCCAGTTTCGCTTCATCGCCGGCGGTGGTGATCACGCGGCAGTGAAAGAGCTTGGCAATCTGAATGGCGGCGATGCCCACGCCAGAACTCGCGCCCAGCACCAGCACCGTCTGTCCCGGGCGAACGCCGGCTCGTCCCACGAGCATGTGCCAGGCCGTGACAAATACCAGCGGCACGCTGGCCGCCTGGTTGAAGTCGAGCGAGGCCGGAATCGGGATCACGTTGGCGGGGGGCACGGCGATCAATTCGCAATTGCCGCCATCAACGGCGTTGCCCAGGACGGTAAATTCCCGGCATTGATTCTGCACGCCGGCGACGCATTTGGCGCAGTGTCCGCAGAAATGCATGGGAGCGATCAATACGCGCTGACCAGTTTTGAATCCGCTGACGTACTCGCCGACCTCGGCCACTTCGCCGGCAACATCACTGCCAAGAATGTGCGGCAGCTTAACTCCCGGCAGTCCCTTGCGCACCCACACATCGAGATGATTCAGTGAGCAAGCCCGCACCCGCACCAATACCTGATCCTTGCGCGGCTGCGGATCGGCGACGTCTTCATAAGTCAACACTTCGGGACCGCCGAATTGATGGATGCGGACTGCTTTCATGGAGCCCCTCCCAAGGCCTGAAATTAACACAAAACGATTGACGTTTGACTCCACCTGTTAACCGAATGATAATCAAAATGTAGGCAGTTCGCGTTCATGGACATCTACGAGCAAATCGTGCAGCTCCGCCGCGAAGGACGCCGTGGCGCGGTGGCCACCATCGTCAGTGTGCGCGGATCGATTCCTTCGTTTAAGACCGCGAAGATGCTGGTGCGCGACGATGGCTCTATCGTAGGTACGATCGGCGGCGGATGCGTTGAGGCCGACGTCTGGCAGGCAGCCCGCGAAGTGATGGAATCCGAGAAGCCGCGGACCATGACCTTCGACTTGAATCAGGACCCGAAGTACGATACGGGGCTGGTTTGTGGCGGGACACTGGAAGTATTCGTAGAACCTGTCCTGCCTCCAGCCCTACTTTATGTTTTTGGCGCAGGTCACGTTGCTGTAAATCTTTGCCAGGTTGCCGCCAATGCTGGATTTGATCTGGTGGTGACCGATGACCGGACGTCATATGCCACGAAGGAACGGTTTCCTGCCGCTCGCGAAGTGCATGCGCTGGAGTTCGACGAAGCCATCCAGAAGCTTGAGCCTAACGAAACTTCCTATATCGTTATCGTTACGCGAGGGCATCGCGATGACATGCGCATCCTGCGCTGGGCGGTGCAGACTCGGGCGCGCTACGTGGGGATGATCGGATCCAAGCGCAAAGTCATCGAGATTTTTAAGACGCTGCAGAACGAAGGCGTGCCTGAACATCTGTTCAACCGTGTTCATGCGCCCATAGGACTCGACATCGGCGCCATTACTCCAGAGGAGATTGCGGTTGCCATCACTGCGGAGTTGATAGCGATTCGGCGGCACGCCAGTGCTGCATTGCCCCACATGACTTGGTTCCGCTCGAAGGCGGAGCCGGATTCTGCGGCCTCCCCTTCGGTCGTTGAACCGTCCGATTCACCCCTCCCGCGCTAGTTCACGAAAGCTATTCGAGTCTGCTGGCTGCATTCTGCTTACCCATCCTGATGCTTCATAGGCCGATGGGAAACTATTCGGCGCCGGCGTCGAAACGATTAGCAGCGATCCCTCACTATGTCATTGAACAGTGCTGAGGCCTATGCAGTCTCAACAGGCCCAGGATGTGCGAAATCTTCGCGCAGCTCATTACGTACACTTTCAGGAGGTTACATGGCTCACCCTACTCTACCGCCGTATCTTGGCACCTGGGACGAACTCGTCCAGGCGCTTCTGCACAACCCTTTTCTGGGCAGCGGTCGCGCACCGCTTACCCACTTACTTCAATCCCATACCGAGCGCGCGAACCCGGAGCCTTCGCCCTGGGCGCCCGCTTCCGCTCTTTTTGTAGTAGCTGCGGGGCTCAAGGACATCGTATCTCGTCTGCCCGAAGGGCCGAAAAGCCAAGTCGGTTCGGCAATCATTCAAGCGGCTGATGACTGGGAGGACTGGTTTTGCGGCAACGGGCCCAGGCCTGGCCCGCATGTGATGCAGACGGCCGGGGAGCTACTGGCTTTTGCGGGCACGCTCGAAGCCGGTGCGCTGCGCACCAACATCGTGCGAGAGGCCGGAATTCTGTTGGAAAAATCCTTCGGAGCGGCAGCCGAGCAGTCGGCGCAAGTCACATCCATCGCAAGCTAGATGGTGATAGTGGCGGAGAAGGTCCGTAAGGAAGCGGAGGCTAGAGCTCAGCACGAACCGGTGCGAGACTGCTCCGCTTCCTGTTCTTTTGTTGCGTTTATCAAAACTGACGATCTCGCTGGTACACAGGCCGCTTGCTTCTGCTATCTTCGCAACATGGCACGCGCCTCCAGCTTCGCCGGAGTAATTCTTGCCGCCGGGGATTCTTCGCGCATGGGGAGGGATAAAGCGCTGCTGCCGTGGCCTCCACCGGCCGCCGGGAATTTCCTTGCGAGTGAGACGTTCCTCTCTGCGGCGATTCGTTCGCTTTCGCCAGCAACTGATTTTGTTGTGGTCGTTGTGGGGAAGAATGAGGCTGCGCTGGCGCCAATTATCTATGCGCACGGGGCATCGCTCGTCAGCAATCCGGATACAGATCGCGGGCAGTTCAGTTCGCTGCAGGTTGGTTTGCGGGAGGTTCTGAACCATGGACGCGACGCCGCTATGGTCACGTTGGTGGACCGCCCGCCGGTCACCGCCGCCACCATAGAGATTCTGCGAGAAGCATTCGAAAATGCGGATGCGAGTATCTGGGCGGTGGTACCTGAGTTTTCCGGCAAGCATGGCCATCCTTATCTGGCAGGCCGCGAAATGATTGAAGCTTTTCTACGGGTTTCGCCAACATCGACCGCCCGCGACATTGAACATCAGCATCAGGCACATATTGAATATCTCCGAGTGAACGATTCGCTGATTGCTTTCAATATCAACACGCCCGAAGACTACGCTGGACTGCTGGGCCGCACTCCCTGATCGGCACTTCCTGATCGAGGTGCGCGTTTGCACGCTGGGCCTAAGGCACGTTATCGTCGAGAGATGAACGCCGCAGAGGCCCAAGTATTTCTTCCGGCTACCACTCAGTTCCTCGATTCAATCCTCCGCCTGAAAGCACGAGTCGCGGCTTTCGATTGTGATGGCACGCTATGGTCTGGCGACGTGGGGGAGCGCTTCTTTGACTGGGAGTTGCGGGAAGGCAACGTAGTTTCTACCGCGCTGGATCTTCCCATGCGCGAACGATACGCCGCGTACAAGCGTGGCGAGGTCGATGAAACCACGATGTGCGGCGAAATGGTCACGATGCATCAGGGCATCTCTGAGCAGAACCTGATGGAGGCGGCGGCTCGCTTTTTTGAGAAGTTTTTCTTGACGCAGATTTTTCCCGAGATGCGTGAACTGGTGAGGCGCTTGCGGGAAAATGGCTGCGAGGTGTGGGCGGTTTCGTCCTCGAACGAGTGGGTGATCCGCGCAGGGATGAAATATTTCGGCATACCGGAAAGCCGCATCCTCGCCGCTAAGGTCGAGTACGATGAAGGCAGAGCCAGCGATCGCCTCATACGAGTGCCCTCCGGCGCCGGCAAGCCCGAGGCGCTTCGCGAAGTCGTGAAAAAAGAAATCGACGTGGCCTTCGGCAACGCGCGCTGGGATACGGAAATGCTGGCCATGGCAAAGCATGCGGTTGCAGTGAACCCGAATCCGGATCTCGAAGCCACCGCAAAGGAGCGCGGCTGGCAGATTTACTTTCCCGAAGGCACTCGGCCGCGCGGTTAGGATGGCGGCCCGTTTACAATTGAACGAATGTATTCCGCGCAGTTACTCGACCATTTTCAGAATCCGCGCAATACCAGGGAGATCGTCGATGCGGATGCCGCCGCGGAAATTGAAAATCCCGCCTGTGGAGATGTTTTGCGGCTGACGCTGAAGGTAAGTGAAGGCCGTATCACGCAAGCACAATTCAAGGCGAAGGGGTGCGTGGCCTCGATTGCCTGCGGCTCGGCGTTAACCGAGCTGATAGTGGGCAAGGCGCTGATTGAAGTTAGGAATCTTCCGCGCGATGAGGTTACTGCCGCCGTCGGCGGCTTGCCCCAGGCTTCCACTCACGCCGCGCAACTGGCGCTCGACACCCTCACCGCCGCGCTGCTTGTCATTAAAGATTGATTCGGACTCATGCCGGACCATTCTCGGCTGTACTGCATCTGAGATGAGTACTTGAACACCCGCGTCCAGGCTTCTCCACGGATTGCAGGCGCTCGCCTTTGCCATTCATCCCGAACTGTTTGAGCGTACGGAAGGAACCCGTCGAATTACCGGCGTTTCATCTTCCACAGCCGTGAATTTCACGCCCTGAGTTAAGATGCTCCTCATGCCCGTCCAAACCAGAATGGAAGAGGTTCGCAAGGAAGTCACGACGCTCGCGGAAACGGCTCCCACCGCGAAAGCTCTCATGGAAGGTGTTTGCAAGCTCTTGCACGAGCGCATGCTGAAATACAACTGGGTCGGTTTTTATATGCTTGAGCATGGCACTGAGCCTGCGGTGCTGGTGCTGGAGAGCTTCCTGGGGGCCATGACTCCGCATACGCGGATCCCGCTCAACCAGGGCATTTGCGGAGCTGCGGCCTCGAGCGGAAAGACGATTGTGGTGGACGACGTCAGCAAGGACTCGCGCTATCTCGCCTGCTCGTTGGAAACCAAGTCGGAGATCGTCGTGCCGGTCTTCGTGAAGAAGCAAGTTGCTGGCGAACTCGATATCGACAGCCATTTCGCGGCTGCATTCGGCGCCGAGGACCAGGCGCTCGTCCAATACTGCGCTGAAGTTGTAGGTAAGAAGCTGGAGCAGTCGTGAGAGTTGAAAAAGGCCAAGTGCGCGCGCCCGAGATTGGGCGCGTTTGGCTGAATTCTTCTCCCCTCAGTTTCCGCCAGTTGCGCGGACGAGTCGTCCTCGTGGACTTCTGGGACTATACCTGTGTCAACTGCATACGCACACTGCCCTATGTGCAGGCCTGGCACGAGCGCTATCGCGATAAGAAATTGACTGTGATTGGAGTCCACACGCCAGAGTTCACTTTCGCACAGTATGAGTCCAATGTAGTGCGGGCAATTCGCGAGTTCGGGTTGACTTACCCTGTTGTCGTGGACAGCAATCGCGAGATCTGGAAAGCGTTTGCCAACCGGTACTGGCCGACAAAGTATCTGCTCGACCAGGAGGGCTATCTGCGTTATGGCCATTTCGGCGAAGGTGGCTACGTCGAGTGCGAGCAGGTAATTCAGGAGTTGATCCGCGAAATCGATCCTGGCGTTGCACTCCCAGAAATCATGCGGGCGTTGCGGGAGGAAGATCATCCTGGAGCGGTTTGTTACCGCCCTTCGGGAGAACTTTACCTCGGCCATCGACGCGGACGGATTGGCAATGAGGGCGGCTTCAAAGAGGATCAGATCGCCGAATATGAGTTTGCCGGCAGGCAAGAAGAGAATTTCTTTTACGCCAGTGGACGCTGGGCCTCGACTGCAGAATACTTCGAAGCTGCTGAAAACGGTCCGCACACTTTGAAGTTAAAGTACGAGGCGTCAACGGTAAATCTGGTGATGGCCGCTCCCCGCGGTGCGTCGGCGGAAGTTCGCGTGTTGCAGGATGGCAAGCCGCTGGCTCGTAGTCAGGCGACGAAGGACGTTCGCTTCCGCGACTCAGGTGCGGGGTCGGAAAGTTACGTCATAGTCGATTCCGCCCGTATGTATGCTTTGGTGGACAATCACGATTTCGGCGAGCACGAGCTTGAACTGGCCTGCGATCCGGGGATCGCAGCATTTGCTTTTACTTTCACGGGTTGCGTGGATCCGGTCGCAAGTGCATTGCACGCCACCACCAGTGCAGAATTATGAAACGGGTTGTAGCTGCGGTGATTGAGAAGGATGGCAAGCTGCTGGTGTGCCAGCGCACGCGGCATCAGACCATGCCGCTCAAATGGGAGTTTCCCGGAGGAAAGATAGAAGAAGGCGAGCAGCCTCGCGACGCCCTGCGCCGGGAGTTGGAAGAAGAGCTTGGCATTCATGCCAAGGTGGGCGACGAGATTGCCCGAATACAGCACACCTATCCGAACGGCGCTGCCGTTGAACTGCGGTTTTATATCGTGCGCGAATATGACGGCGAACTCGAGAATCGTATCTTCCGCGATTTGCAGTGGGCAGAGCCGACGGCGCTTCCATCCTATGATTTCCTGGAAGCGGATGCCTCGCTAGTGAAGGATCTGGCGGCTGGAAAGTTGCCCTAAGTCTCCGGTGCCGCGTGCTCTTATCCCGTTTTTCCTGTGAGGTAACCCACCACCAGTGCCAAGGACAATCCAGCGACCAGCACGGTGGTTCCCCAGGCTACGGCGTTGAACAAATGCGAGTTCACGTACTCTCCCATCAACTCTTTCTTGTTGATCAGCAGAAGCATGAAGATCAGCACAAAGGGCAGGACAATGCCGTTCAGGACTTGTGACCACAGGACGATTCGCACCAACTGGGGTCCGGGGATCAGGAGCACCAGAGTCGCACCAGCCACTATCAGCAGGGTATAGAGCCAGTAGAAAAACGGGGCATCGCCGAATCTCTTATCTACACCGGATTCGAAGCCCAGCCCCTCGCAAACCGTATATGCCGTGGAGAGTGGCAGAATCGACGCAGCGAACAGGGAGGCGTTGAACAATCCCACAGCAAACAGAATGTAGGCGTATTGGCCGGCCAACGGTTTGAGCGCTTGCGCGGCATCCGCTGCATACTTAATGTCGCGGAATCCGTGCACATACAACGTGGCAGCGCAAGCTACGATGATGAACCAGGCCACCACATCGGTGAAAATGCAGCCGGTGATCACATCCCAGCGCGAAGCTTTGAGGCCGCGGCGGGTTACCCCTTTTTCCACCACGGAGGATTGCAAATAGAACTGCATCCAGGGCGCGATCGTGGTTCCGACGACGCCGATTACCATGAATAAATACGCCTGGTCGCGGAAGGCCTTGAGTGCGGGCGGCTTGATGGTCGCAAAGCTTGCATCTTTCCACGCGGGATGCGCCAGTGCCCCCGCGAATATGTACGTAATGTAGAAGAAGGACGCCGCGAGGAACACTTTCTCGACGGTCTTGTATTGGCCTTTCACCACAATCAGCCAAACGATCACGGCGCAGATCGGCACCGTCACGTAACGCGTGAGTCCGAATAGCTCCAGACTGGTGGCGATGCCAATGAACTCGGTCACCACATTTCCGAAGTTGATAAACAAAATGGCCAGCATCATGAGAAACGTGATGCGCAAGCCAAATTCTTCCCGGATCAGATCGCTCAGGCCCTTGCCGGTGACCGCTCCCATGCGGGCGCTCATTTCCTGCACCACGATCAGGGCCAGCGTGATCGGGATCATGGTCCACAGCAGGAGAAGTCCGTACTGGGCGCCGGCCTGCGAATAGGTCAGGATGCCGCCCGCATCGTTGTCGACGTTCGCCGTGATGATTCCAGGCCCCACCACGGCGAGGAACACAAGCGTCCGGCTTTTCCAGCGTTTTAGAGGTTTCATGGGCGCATTTCGCAAACATAGAGACAGAACAATAACTGCACGGGCGACGGAACAGGATAAATGGATCGCCCGAATCTGAACACCCTAAAAGCACGGAATCCAAAGAAAGATTTGGCTGGCAGATTTGTCTGACATAGTTGGCCAAGCGGGACAACGACTTCCCTTTGTTTTGGGGCAAAGCAGCGGCAAGCGACGCTATCGGGTTAAGATATTTCGAGGCCCATACTCTGGATGACCAAAAACTCCGCGCGCGCCAGCTATCTTCTCATCGCCATCGTAGTGGTTGCGCTTGACCGATGGACTAAGCATCTGGTGGCGCAGCGGATTCGCCTTTATGCGCATGTTCAGGTGATTCCGGGATTTTTTCAGCTCACGCACACGGAAAACACGGGCGCTGCCTTCAGCCTCTTCGCAGACTCGACCGCTCCCTGGAAAACCGGATTGCTGATTACGTTCTCCGCGATTGCATTAGTTGTGGTCTCGGCGTTGTTGTGGAAAAACCATCATGCTCACGTCGCCACCGGCGTGGGCTTGTCGCTCATTATGGGTGGGGCGTTAGGGAATCTGTGGGATCGGTTGGCCCGCGGACGCGTGGTGGATTTTCTGTTGGTCTATGTGAAGCAGTATCAGTGGCCGGTTTTTAATCTGGCGGACAGCGCGATTGTTGTGGGCGCCGGGCTGCTGATAGTGGAGATTCTGTTTCACAAATCGAGCGAGGGGCAACAGTCTCGGCCAAGCCCACCCCCTTCTAAATGAGGATCTTTTTAGCGTTGACACAGCTTATGTGCCCACGTATACTGTGTCGATGAATGTAACGCTTTCTCTCGATGAGCAGCTGCTGACTCGCGCCCGCAAAAAAGCGGAGGCTCTTGGCAAGAGCGTCAATCAGTTGATTCGGGACTATCTGCAAACGCTGGCAGGGGTGGACGATCCTGAACGGAGTATCGAGGAGTTCCGGCGGCTCTCTGGCAAGGGTAACTCTCGCGGCTGGCGCTTCAATCGCAACGAAATCCACTCCCGGCGTGACGATGCCCGCTCGTAGTTTCTTCGACACCAACGTTCTTCTCTACGCCGACGATAAGGCCGCGCCCGCAAAACAAAACCGCGCCCTTGCCTTGGTGGCCGAGCATCGCCGCGCTGGGACGGGAGTTCTCTCGATGCAGGTGCTGCAGGAATATTTCGTTACCGTCACGCGCAAATTGGGAGTCGATGCCTCCATTGCCCGCCGCAAGGTTGAACTGCTGGCAGAGTTCGATGTCGCCGCACCGGACCTGGCGGACATCCTTGCCGCGATCGATCTGCACCGGCTTCACGGCTTTTCTTTCTGGGACGCGCTTGTCGTCCGTACCGCCAAACAGTCCGGTTGCACCGTACTCTTCTCGGAAGACATGCAAGATCGCCGGGAGATCGATGGTTTGCGAATTGTTAATCCGTTTGGATAAGGGCGGGTTTTTAATCTGGCGCATGGCGCGATCGTGGTGGGCGCGGGACTGCTGATTGTGGAGATACCGTTTGCGAAGTCGCATGGCCACGAGCAGTCACGGCCAGACTTGTCGGGATTTTCAGGCCCGGACACTGGCAAGTGGTGTTCTTAGATGTGGCGGACTAAATGAGCTCGAAGAATCTCGTTTCCCCGATACTAGTGGTTGCCGCCGTTCTCATCGCGCTTCCGCTGTTCTGGCTAGCTGGAGGTATTCGCTGGCTCGACACGCGAGTCTTTCCCCCCCCGACGCCCAAGACACATGGCAAAGAACTCCGTCTGGATTGACGCTCCGGCGCTTCCGATTTCTTGGCATCACGGATGGTGGTTTGGCTGCGACATTTCTTCGTCGGGTACGACTAACTACTGCCGCCTTGTCGGCGCGGATGGCAAGCAGATAAACGCGGGTGAATATCTGCCCTGCGGGCGCGGATCTCCGATCCCGGAATCAAGTATGCTGTTGGTCCCGCCGCCCCCTCGTTCGTTCGGGATGTGGCTTGCAGATAACCGATTGTCCAGCCTGAGTCCGATCGGATACTTGTCCGATGGCGACATTCTACTGCCCGCCGCGGCCATCGACCGCTGTCGTGAACTCATGCACGTGCGTCGTTGAAACTCGGTAGCTGCTTTCCGTTAGTTCTACTACGGCGTCCCATAAAGCTGCTTATAAACGCTGGCATTTCTCAAGATCGCCTGCACGTATTCGCGCGTCTCGGTGAAGGGAATCGATTCCACGAACTCTTGCGGATCGCGATATTTTCCCTGGGCGAGCCACTCGTCTACGCGGTCCGATCCTGCGTTGTAGGCGGCGAGCGCGTACTCGAAGGATCCGCCGAACTTATCCACCATGCCTTTGAAATAGCGCGTGCCCAATTGCATGTTCACCGCGGGCGTATAGAGTTGGCCGGCGTTATAGCGCTTCAACTTTTCTTCTCTGGCAACAGCTTTGCCAGTCTTCGGCAGCAATTGCATGAGCCCCACAGCATTGGCGCGGGAGACGGCATTCGGATTGAACTCGGATTCCTGCCGGATCAAGGACGCCACCAGATAGGGGTCCAGCCCATTGGCGGTCGAACTGCGTTTCAGATCGTTCCAGTACGGCTTGGGAAAAAGCGCTTCCCAATATTTTCGCGGTAAATCTGGGATGTCGAGCGCAAAGTAATTCGGTGCCGAATGCTTCATATACTCGATGGCGCGGTCGTAATGCCCGGTTTCGACATAGAGTTGCGCGGTTTCCGCGGGAGCCCAGCTCCCACCATCCGCCGCCGCAGCCGCCTGCAGCTCTCGAACGGCGAAATCAACGAGGCCGCCGTTGCCAAGCAGTTGCGCCTTCTGCACATGCAGTTCGTCCGTCGGCGCCTCGCTTTCCGTTATCTTCCCGTTGGGGAGCGCCGGCACACGATCGAGCAAGGCATACTGCGATACCGCCCCCGAATCGCTTGTGGCCGGGAGACGCGTGAGCCGCTGCCTGGCTAGTTCCGCATAGTAGAAATTGCGATAGCGATCCGAAAGCTTCTGATAATACGCCCGCGCCATCACAAACTGATTGTCTTCCTCCGCCAGACGGGCGCGCCAGTAAAGCGCGTTGGGAGTCTCCATGCCGGAGGGATACAAGGCGATCTGCTCCTCAAAAGCTTTCTTGGCATCCTCGTTGCGTCCCTGGCGCAGAGTGAGCCAGGCCGCTTTCCAGTGCACGTAGGAAGCCCGCGCGCCATTAGGGAAGCGCTGCTGCGCTTCGCGGAAGGCGTCCAGAGCCTGGTCGTATTCATGGTGCACCAGATGCAGGTTGGCTGCTGAAAGTAGTGCTTGCTCCAGCCACGGGCTCGTCGGAGCGGCTTGTCTTAGGTCTTCAACGCTTCGATAAAAAGTGTCGTTGTCATTGCTGGCCCATGCGATTTGGCCAAGCAGATAAAAGCGCTGCGCACTCTCTTCGCCGGAGACATTCCCCAGCAAGGCCAGCACTTGCTTGGCGTCACGATTCTTTCCGCTGCGATGCAGCGCATCGGCCAACGCCAGTTGCATTCTGGGGCGGTCTTCGGGACTTGACTGGTTCGCCAGAGCACGATATTCGTCGGCCGCTTCGGCATATCGTTTCTTCATCACCAAGGCATCGGCTCGTGTTCTGAGCTGACCAGCGGTGGGCGACGGAGCGGACGGCAGCTTTTTGAACTCGGCATACGCGGCATCGGCCTCTGCGCTGGCCGGCATCGTGTAGTAGATATTTGCGAGAGTGTCAGCGGCTTTGGCGGTCTGCCCGGATGCGGCGTAGGCGCGGCCCAGTGCGAATTCCAGATCCGAACGGATCGGTGTCCGAGTCTTTTCCAGGACGCTTACCGCTTCCCCCGCTTGTCCTTCGAGCAGGAGTGCATCCGCATAACTTACCTGGGAGTCGCGCACCAGCAGGGAATCAGGATGGGTTTTGGCGAAGTCCGCCAAAGCCGCCAGAGCCTCGGCGGTGTGTCCGGTTTGCAGATAAGAGATTCCCAAATAGTAAGTGACGTAATCGCCCAGATCTCCAGCATGGATTTTCGCGCGGCTCAACGGATCGATGGCTTTGGCATAATCCTTATCCAGCACATGGGCGTAGCCCAGCACCAGCCAGGCTAGCGCTCCGGCATCGTCCTTGGCGTGAGCGTGAGCGTAGGCTTGAACCCCCGCATAGGCGGGCAAAGTGCGATCCTGAAGAAGCTGTTGCGCCATGGGCCGCAAACTGGCCGAGGCCACGAAGGCCTGGCGCATGCGCTGGACTCGCGGAGAAACCACGCGCTTGCGAGCGGCAGAGTGATGGGTGGCCGGACTGGCTGCCGGCTTAGTTCCAGCAGGTGTTTTGTGGACGGGAGCCTTTTTGGGAGGGGTACTTTTTTCACTGCTCGTAGTGGGTTGAGCCGGTTTCGGTGCTAACTGATCTTTCGAAGGCGGACCCTGCGAAGGCTGATCCTGCAAGGACTGATCCTGAACGGAATAGTCCAGCGAAGAATTAGACAAAAATGGCGACGCCACTTCCGCTGATGCCAGCAGAGCGCCAAACAGACTGCAGAGAAGTGCAGCTGCGACTACCCACCCACCCTTGGAGACTGATCGAACCACTTTTTACTTTTTCGCGGAGAACCAACAGCCAGAAAAAGAAACCCAGGCAAAATCTAGTGCCGGAAATTCGTCCCCATAATGGAGATGTCATCCTCGGCCAGACTTCGCACCAACTCGTGTTGAAAATAATCGCCGCTTGCGGCTACGGTATTGCCGTAACGCTTCTGGAACGTGCCGCGGCTCTTGTCGATGTCTTCTTTCAAGCGGTCGTACAGATCTTTATTGCGCCGGCCCTCCGCAACTTTAGCCTGATTGTAGAGCTTGATCTCATCCACGAGCAGTCGCGCGAAGCGCTGTGCCTTGCGGTGGACGTCGGCATCTTCCGGCGACAGCCCAGCCAGGGGATCAGTGGCTGCCGCGGGCGCGGCCGCGCTGGCAGCATGTGCGGAAGCTATTTCCACGACCTCCGCAGCGGGCTCGGCTTCGACCCTGACGGGGATATGCTTGGGCGTATGGCTCGCGAAGGGATCGGCATAGGAGGAAACCGTTTGCACCGGCGGAGCCGCATGCTCAATATGGCTGGGAACATCGACGTCGTCTTTCGAAGCGGAAATCTTGCGAAGCGAAATAACCTCTAACCAGGCGCTGGTGGCGATTACCAGCAGTTCCAGGGCGTCGGCATCCAGCTTGCCAATGTCGCCACCATCCGCATAGACCAGGGCCGCTACCTTATCCTTCAGGGCGAGCGGCAAAACCAGAACTTGTTCGTTGGCCGGACTGCCAAACTGATCTACGAACCTACCGCCCATTTCCGCAATGTTTCCCGGCGTCGCCACTCGATTCTGATAGGTGTGGGCTACCGGCCCGGCGCTCAGATCGAGGGGGAAATCTTTTACGACCTCGTCGTCGCCGAAACCGCGGGATTGCCATCCCGACGCTGCTCCGGCCTTTACAACGAATAGAGCGATACGGGAAGAGTATTCAATGCCCGCATCCAGTAGCGCCCGCAAAATTTCTTTTTGGGTGGAACCCGCATGAATCTTGGCCACGGCAGGCACCATGGACTTTGGCTGTGCTCCGGCGGGAGCGGCCGTGTCGCCGGCCGCGGGTGGCAACGCATCCAGCACCTGTTGCACAATTTTTTCCTGCAGTGCCGGAAGCTGCGTTTGAAGGGCCTGTGACACGGCGTTCGCGACGATCTGCTCTAGTTCGTTGTGCTGTCCGTGGTGAAGTTTTTGGTTCCGTTGCGACATGCTGGAAAACCGTTTTCCCTTTTAGAATGCGCCTGCGCCGTGACCCTACGCCGAAAATAGCGGCTCTAACTGCTGATTATACGGCACTTGTGGGGCTCTCCCAGAGTACTTCGGTACCTGTTCAACTGCGTACCGTTCCTCCTCGACTGTATCTCAAATCATCTCCTGCTCAAAACCGCAAAGCGGTTGCGCAAATCCGTGGGTTACCAAGTAGAATAACAGTTCACTATGAGTGCCGCGGATTGTTGGCCGCAAAATACTGCATCGCCGAGAGAATGGAAACCATCCAAAACAAAATAGAAGGGCCTGTCACCGATGAGCTAACGCTGGTGCGGGCGGCCAAGCAGGGCGACGACTCAGCCTTTGAAGAGTTGGTTCGCAGATACGACCGCAACGTTTTTCGGATCGCGCAACACATTACGCAAAACCGCGAGGATGCGGAAGATGTGGTGCAGGAAGCGTTCCTGAAGGCGTACGGAAATTTGCAGAAGTTCCAGGAGCAGTCGAAGTTTTATACCTGGCTGGTGCGCATCGCAGTCAACGAAGCGTTGATGAAGTTGCGCCGCAAGAAGCCTGAGCGCACGGTTTCGCTGGACGAGGACATAAAAACTGAGGATGATTCTCTTCCGCGTGAGATTGCGGATTGGAGTCCGAATCCCGAACAGCAGTATACGCAGGCGGAATTGCGGGAGATTTTGAGTAAGACGATCCAGGGCCTTCCCCCAGGGTTTCGGACCGTGTTTGTGCTGAGAGATGTGGAAGGACTTTCGACCGAGGAAACTGCGGCGGCGCTGGAATTGAGCGTTCCCGCAGTCAAGTCGCGGCTGTTGCGGGCCCGCCTGCAGCTCCGCGAAAGGTTGGGACGATACTTCCAGAAACGCGAGAGTGGAGATGGCAACCAGTGAAATGCTCTGAATTTTTGCACGAGCTGACCAATTACTTGGACGGCGTTATTGACCAGAACACGAAGATTGAGTTGGAGAACCATCTTTCCTGGTGCCATAACTGCTATGTGGTTTGCGATACTACGAAGAAGACGATCGAAATTTATCGCGACTCCCAACTATACGAACTGCCCGAAGACCTCCGCAGCCGGCTCCGCTCGGCGATCATGACGAAGTGCCAGCAGCACAAGAAGCGCGGCCCGGAAAGCGTTTAAATTTCGCCGCCGAAGCCTGAATTGGCGGCAACCTAGCAGCCCTAGCCTCCATCGCATATAATGGATCACGCCCTGGGGGTACCGCCATGCGAGGTTTTAGGACTGCCATCCTTCTCGCCTTCCTGATGTTGTTCGCCTCACTTCTCGCTTATGGGCAGGCCAGCTCTACCGCACAACCACAGCTTTCCCGGTTGCCTTCTTCGGCCAACCAGCCGGGTGATGGCGCAAATGCGGCGCCGGCTCCGATCCTCTCCAATGCTCCGCACATAACCAAGCAGACGCGCTTCGAAATTATCCGCGACTTCGAGACTCAACTGGTTTATGCCCGGACTGCTTTTCCCATGGGAACCAAAGGGCTGCAGTTGAAGGAGGGAGTGATCACTCCCCATGGCGTGGAATTGGAGCAGACTCTGAATCTTTGGGGTCCGGCGGTGAAGCCCGGGGATCCCGCGCACATTTCCTTCGTACAGATCAAGAACGACCACATTCATTTCGAAATCAATGGTGGACCGGTACAGCGGAAAAAGTGGTACCAGCATGTACAGATCTCCGGCGCCAATGGACCAGTAGCGCAGACCGAGGCGCCGGTACAAATCAATGCGCATGGCTCCTACGTGGACCTCTTTTTCGACAAATATGTTCCTGAGATGTCGGCTTCACAGTTGCGCGATCTGCTCTATCCCGTGCTCGATTTCAATGCGCGAAGCAAAGAGCAAGCCTATCTCGATACCGTGCCTCCGAAGGTGAAGCAGGCGATTCAAGCGCATCACGTGCTGGTCGGGATGAATCAGGAAATGGTGCTCCATGCCAAGGGCAAGCCTCCGAAAAAAGTTCGTGAGCGCTCCGGTGAAACGCAATATGAAGAGTGGATTTACGGCGAGTCTCCGGCCGACGTCGATTTCGTTCGATTCGTAGGTGACGAAGTGGTTCAAGTCGAGACCATGAAAGTGAACGGCGAGAAAATCGTTCGCACGGAGAAAGAAGTCATCCTGCCGAAACCGGACGCGGACAAGGACCAGGAGGCGAAAAAGGAGCCCGAGGCGCGTCCTGCAAACCCGCCAACGATGAAGCGTCCCGGCGAAGATTCCGACGATGCTCCTAGAACTGACGAAGCGCCCTCCCAGCAGCGTCCCGTCGCGCCACTTCCGCCCATCGATCCACCAACTCCGAGTGGGCCAGGCGAGATCGTCTCCGGGCGCTGAAAGGGAAGCCCGATGACCGTGTCGGGCGCCGAGTTATTTCATAGCGACAGCCGCGCCTGTGTCGGAGAATGAGAACGCGAAAGACACATTTGGATATTCCCGCCCGTCCACCTCAACATAGGGATAAACAAAATAGTTCAAGGGCTTGCCATCCTGCGGAGGGCTCAGGCGCAGGTCGCGGCCCATGCTGAACTGCATTCGATTCACGTCATGTGAGCCGAAAAAGTAGTCGCGCTTTTCCGGATGTTTCCACGCCTCGGAGATGTCAACTGGAATCCAGCCCTTGGCGTCAACATAGAAATCGGACCAGCAGTGATAGCCCGCGATCTCGGCGGAGTGCTTGTCGGGAGGAAGCGGAAATCCAATCTCGAAGCGAGCTGGAATTCCCTGTGAGCGCGCCATCGCGATGAAGAGGGAATGGAAGTCAGTACAGTTCCCCTTCTTTGCGTCGCAGGCATAGAGAACGTCGCCATGTCCCCAGCCCGTTCCCGTCTTGTCATAGCGCATGGTCGTGAAGACATATTCGTAAATGGCACGGGCCTTGTCGAGCGGCTGAGTTGCGCCCTGAGTAACCTTCACCGCGAGATCAGCAGGCAAACCGGTTACGGGGACAAGAACGTCGGGCTGCAAGTCCCTTTGCTTTTCGGTAGAAGTGAGGGCAACTGGGACGACGCGTGGCGCAGACTGCCCCAGCGCCACTCGTTCATGGCGGATTACTTCATATTCGATATCGAAGTGCAATTCAGGCTGCGAGGGCGTGGTCTCGGCATAATAAATCTGGTTGCCGTTCTTCGACTCGACTGTCTTCTTCAACGGCAAATCGCCTCCGGCCGAAATGATCTTTACCTCCTGGTAGGCGTCAGACTGAGCCGCCGGAATCCAGACTCGAACTTTTTTCCCGCTAGAAAGATTCTTAATAGTGAAGCCGTAGTGGAAGGTGAAGTGGCGGGAATCCTGGCCGGCCAGGGACAGAGCGAAGAAGAAGAGCAGACACGACAATACGCAAAGCTTGCGCAGCATAAGCGGCATCCTTTCATGTTCTCGACAGAGAACTGATTACTGGGAATTGAGAACTATTTGGAAACGACACACGGGCGTCTTAGAAGGAGCGCCGTCAAGTGAAGCCGCGCTTGGGTATGCGCATAGGGAAGAGTCGCCGACCGACGATTCGGGAATGCGTTATTTTAGCAGGATCAAGAAAATCGGCAACCGGCAAGAGAACTATTTGGTTAGAATGCCTGCGTGAGCGTAGCCATCAAATGCCGCGATCTGCGAAAGACCTACGACGGTAAGGTTGAAGCCGTGCGCGGGCTGAATCTTGAGATTCAAACCGGCGAATGTTTTGGCCTGCTTGGTCCTAACGGAGCTGGGAAGACTACTACCATTGAAATCCTCGAGGGCTTGCTGGAGCCAACCTCGGGCGAGGTATCGATTCTGGGCCATTCCTGGCGCGAGAATGCACGCGAGATGCGGGAGTGGCTGGGGATTTCGCTGCAAGAGACGCGGCTATCCGAAAAACTCTCGGTGCGGGAAACCATTGAACTGTTTGCCAGCTTCTATCGCGAACCGCGTTCCTGCGATGAAGTTCTCGAACAATTGCAGCTCACGGAAAAAGCCGATGCGTGGGTGGGAAAGCTCTCAGGCGGCCAGCGGCAGAGATTGGCGGTCGCCACGGCGCTGGTGTGCAATCCGAAGATTCTTTTTCTGGATGAGCCGACCACCGGCCTTGATCCACAGAGCCGGCGGCAACTGTGGGACATTATCCGAGAGTTTCAACGTGACGGCGGGACGGTTTTGCTGACCACGCATTATATGGACGAGGCGGAACGGCTGTGCGACCGGCTGGCCATCGTCGATCACGGCCAGATCATTGCCGAGGGTTCGCCTGCCAGTTTGATCGAGCGCCTGGGCGGTCATCACGTAGTGGAGTTCGCGGTGAGTAAGAATGGCGACGCCGAAGCCCTTGATATTTGGCGTGCCCTGCCTAGCGTGGAATCCGTCCGTGAAGACGACGGCATGGTGGCGCTCAGCGTAAAGGAGCCGCATCTCACGATTCCGGCGTTGCTGGATGCGCTAGGCAAGCAGGGAAGTCAATTGCAGCATCTCACCACTCGTCAGGCTAGTCTGGAGGATGTGTTCGTCCGCCTGACCGGGCGGCATTTGCGGGAGGAGTGAAGCGCGATGAATGGGATGAACGAAGGTAGAATCGCGTAATTGCTCGGCCTGTGAGCATCGGATTATGAGCATCGCAGAACAAATACCAACAGAAGGACGGGCCGCGCGCCATCGACCAACCAAGCGCAACGGGCGCTGGTCTGGATACCTCCATCTTCTTGGGGCGCGCATGCTTGAACTGAAGCGCGAGCCTGAGGTCGTGTTCTGGGTATTCGTCTTTCCGTTATTGCTGGCGGCTGGACTCGGAATCGCCTTTCGCAACAAGCCTGGCGACGCATCTTCGGTTGCAATTGTAGCCGGTCCCGGCGCGCAACAAGCGCAGACACTACTGCAACGCTCCCCGCAACATGCATCATTCAAAATCGATGTTCAGGACGAGCAGACCGCCAGAAAAGGATTTCGGCTGGGGAAGTACGATCTGGTGATTGAGCCTGACGATAAAGGTGGGCTGCGATATCGTTACGATCCGGCGCGGCCGGAGAGCGTGCTCGCGAAGTCCCAAACAGACGATGCGCTGCAGACGGCTGCCGGCCGCAAAGATACTGTGGCGACCAGCCTGGTTACGTCTTCAGAACCCGGGTCGCGGTACATTGACTTTCTGATTCCCGGATTGCTGGGCATGAATCTGATGAACTCCGGAATGTGGGGCATCGGATTTGCGCTGGTTGATATGCGGCAACGCAAACTCCTGAAGCGCTTTGTTGGCACGCCCATGCGCCGCGGAGATTTTCTGCTGGCGCTGATGTCAAGCCGTCTAGTGCTGATGATCATTGAAATCGGATTGCTGCTGACCCTTGGCGTCCTCGTATTCAACATGAAGGTCTTAGGTTCGGTATTCGCAATCTTGCTACTCGGCACAGTAGGCGCCATAGCATTTGGTGGAATTGGATTGCTGACGGCGAGTCGAGCGCAGAAAATCGAGAGCGTGAGCGGCCTCATGAACCTTGTCATGATGCCGATGTGGATTTTTTCGGGAGTGTTCTTCTCCTACGAACGATTTCCGGCCGCGATCCAGCCCCTGATCAAGGCGCTCCCGCTGACCGCCCTAAATGACGCGCTACGCGCCAGCATCCTGGAAGGTACTCCACTGATCCATCAATGGCCGCGGCTATTGGTAATGTTTCTGTGGGGCGGAGTTTCTTTCGCACTGGCCCTGAGATGGTTTCGCTGGACTTAGTCGCTGCCTAACTGGAGAGATCCGAAAAGCGGATGAGAAGATTAGGTCCCGAAGCTTGGCCTCGTCCGCAAAATGTGGGAGAAGTTACGAACGAGGCCGGCTGCGGTGCTTGCGAAAGCATTACTATACTTACGACTTTGCCAGCTTGGCTGCGGCCTTTCGGACCTTTGCCCAGCGTAGCTTTTGTGCTTCGGCAATTCGGCGGCGGGCTTCCTTGCTCAAGGTACGGCCAGTCAACTTGAGCCTTTTCCCGCCGGAATGGCCGAGGGCGTCCAGCGCTTTCCCTACTTGTCCCATCTCTTTTTCGAGACGGGCGTACTCCTTCTGCAGGGAAGCAACTACTTTGTTCATCATCATTAACACCCCCTTGTAATCAAGGCTAACACGGTTATACAAAGCTGGAAAAATATTAGAGTAGGCCGTCAGGTCAGAAGAAAGCCCATCCCGAAGCATTCGATTCGAGATAGGATGGTTATCCCCTTTTACTAATCGGCTCCTATCGTAGGCAGGAAGCGTGGCGACTGACGCGCCTTCGTAGTTTGTTCAAAAGCGAAAGCCAGTCGGATCAGAGCAGGTTCACTCCAGGCACGTCCGAAGAAAGAGATTCCAACCGGCAAGCCGGAGACAAATCCGGCGGTAACGTTGATATTCGGATAACCCGCGACGGCTGCGCCGTTCGAGCTTCCACCGGCCACATGATCGCCGTTGACCAGGTCGGTGATCCACGCCGGGCCGCCGGTAGGCGCGACCATGGCGTCAAGGTGGTACTTATCCATGGTGGCGTCGATGCCCTCGGTTCTGGCGAGTTTGTGGTTCTTCTCAAGCGCGTCAAGATAGGCTTTCTCGGTCAGCGGACCCTTGGCTTCGGCCTTCAGGAACAAATCCTGTCCAAAATAGGGCATTTCTTTCTCCCGGTTGCGCTCGTTGAAGTCGATGATATCCTTTAACGTCTTAACCGGGGCATTTCCGCCGAGGGTTGCCAGGTAGGTATTCAAGTCTGCCTTAAGTTCATACATAAATATCAGCAGCTCCGTCTCGTCGAACTTACCCAGAGTTTCAATGTCCGCTGGATCCACCAGTATGGCTCCCTGCTTCTTCATGGCATCGATGGACTGCTCCATGAGTGCGTCGACGGCATCATTGAATCCGAAGTACTTCCTGGCGACTCCGATGCGGGCGCCTTTGAGACCGTTGGGATCACAGAACCTGGCATAGTCCGTCAAAGACTTGCCTTGACTACTGGCGGTGGCGGAGTCCCGCGGATCAATACCGGTGAGCGCGCCCAGCATAATCGCGGCGTCAAGGACGGTGCGGCACATCGGGCCGGCGCCATCCTGACTGTGAGAGATGGGAATGATGCCAGCGCGGCTGATCAGGCCGACAGTGGGCTTGATGCCGGCAATCCCATTCGACGACGAAGGACAGACGATAGAGCCGTCGGTCTCGGTGCCGATGGCGCCAGCGCACAGATTCGCCGAAACCCCGGCGCCCGAGCCTGAACTTGAGCCACAGGGATTGCGGTCCAGCGCATAGGGATTTTTCGTGAGACCGCCGCGGCCGCTCCATCCACTGGTGGAGTGGCTACAGCGGATGTTCGCCCACTCGCTCAGATTGGTCTTGCCCAGAATGACGGCGCCGGAGGCACGTAGTCTTTCGGCGACAAACGAGTCTCTAGCAGGCTTGGACCCGACCAGGGCGAGCGAACCAGCGGTCGTCATCATTTTGTCTGCCGTATCAATGTTGTCCTTGATGAACACGGGAATGCCGTGCAGAGGGCCGCGAGGTCCCTTCGCCTTTCGCTCCTGGTCAAGTTGATCTGCAATCAAAAGAGCGTCAGGGTTCATTTCGATCACGCTGTTGATCGCAGGACCATGCTTGTCAATCTCGTCGATGCGGGCAGAATATTGTTCGACCAGGGAGCGAGATGTATATTTGCCGGATTTCATTCCCTCCTGCAGATCGCTAAAGGTTAATTCGTCGAGTTCGAAGGGCTTGACACTGAAAGCGGGGACGCCGGATTCGATCTCTCGCGCTGCAGCGCGCGCGGAATAGAGCGGAGCAAGCGCCGCAGCAGCGCTCCCCATCATCGTGGCTTTCAGAAAGGTGCGACGGTTGGCGGAGGGCTTGGGGTTACTGTGCTTTCGCGGCATGCGTCGAGAGGTCCTTTAGATTCGGAATAAAGTTAGACGACCGAACATACTAGTTCGAACATATTAATTCTTTAGCCTGATTCACTCAGGATTAATTCAGCCGGTTGCTACTCCGCCGGCTTTATTCCCGCCGCCGCGTATAGCTCGGCACTCCTGAAGAGAACGCCATTCTTCATCACCACCCGGCAGCGGCGAATATCGCTGATGTGTTCGGCCGGATTGCCTTCCACCAATACGAGGTCGGCGCGTTTTCCTGCGGCAATCGAGCCCAGATCTTTGTCCTGCTTCAGAAGGCGGGCGGCGTTGAACGTCGCTATCTGCAAGGCTTTCGCCGGCGGGATTCCCGCCTGCACTTCGAGTTCTAACTCACGGTGCAACATCAGTCCGGCCGTCGCATCTGTTCCAGCCAGAATCGGTATGCCGGCATCATACATTCGCTTGGTCATGCGCAACATCGCGCGGTAAGAATCTTTATAGAGTTGATCGTTCTCGGATGTCACTGCAAGCCCGCCGCTGTATGCGCCACGTTGAACCTGCGCCGGCAGTCGACTCAGGATGGGGGCAAAGTCCGGCGAAACCTCGCCAGGACGCCCGGTGAACATTCCCTCGAAAGTGGCCATGGTCACATCCACGGTGGTGTGATGCTGAAGAAGGAGCGCGATGAAATCATTCACTTGCTTCGATTGCAGATCGAGCATTGCGGCATTCGCTCCCCGGCCGTGAAGCGCTCCGGAGTGCGGGTGTCCTTCACCTTTTCGGCGAGGAAGTTGAGGAAAATAAAGTTGATGTGTTGTATCTCGTCTGCTCCGTCTTCCACAAACTGACTTGCGATCATGCCATTCGGAATGTGCCCGCTCACCCGCAGGCCGCGGGCATGGGCAGTCTTCACGATTCCGGGTACGAACTCGGGCTTGAGCGAGCTATAGAGTTTGATCTGGACATAGCCGAGATCGGCATACCGGTTTACCGCAGCCTGTGCTTCCTCCGCTGTATCTGCATATAAACCGGTTGGAGCCTGGAATGGACCCCGCCCATCAATAAAGCCGGACTTCCAGACACGCGGGCCGATCGCGGCGCCACTCTCCCACTGATCCTGGAGATGCTTGAGTTCGTCGATATCGTTGCCCATATCGCGCGCGGCGGTAACGCCGCTGGCAATATTCAGAATTCCGTCCAGAGCCTGCAGGTGGGCGTGCATATCGAACAGGCCCGGCACCAGAGTCTTGCCCGCGCCATCGATGACCTCGGCATCCTTTGGGACATTGATGCTGGCCGATGGCCCGGCCATGCTGATGCGTTCCCCTTGAACCACAACCGTCTGATCCTCTCGCGTGGTCGCCTGCTCGGAGTCAAACAGGCGCACGTGCTCGATAGCCACAGAATGGCTGGGATGCTGCGCCAACTCATGCGCCAGCCTGGCATACCGCCGGTCGATAGCCTTACGGTCGAGAGCATAAAGCTGATCATTGGTGTCTTCCCAGCCTTCGCGGAGGAATGCGAACCACTTGCCCGGGGATGCGAAGAAATGCTGGTCATCGTCCAGCCACAAAGTTTGCGGTTCGAAAGCAAGTCCCGTGATCGCGTACTCCGTCACGTGGATCTTCTGCCCGTGGCTCTCGACCGTGACGTCCGTCATCCGTTCCAGCCGAGCCTCGCCGGCAGGAAACAGTTTGACGGGAGCATTCTTGGCTTTTAGAAGAGCGCTCACCAGGAACGCCGACTCGGCTGCCGAACCGTTGTTGCTGATGTAGAACCCTGGCGCGGGAGCCTGCCCGTTTTCAGATGTGCTCTTCCAGCGGCCAACTCCGGCTTCCACGGCGAAATGCTCGTCCACGGGAGCTTTCAGGTAGTCGTTGCCGGTGATGTCTGTGCGCACTGGCGATTCATCGGCGCCAAGGACGTAGTGCGCGGCGATCTTGGGACCCCGGCCGCGATCATTGAACTCAAACGTGGAGTCGACGTGACCGTCCGCGGTGTAGGTGTCCACCTCGCTGCCCGCGACCTTCCCGTTGCTCTGGATGGTGTAACGAAGTGTTTGCAGGGCGGCAGCGTTAGAGTTCCATATCAGCGAAACGGCAAACACGAAGGCGGAGAGTGGAATGAGCCGAAGTTTGCGCATGGCACCGTATTGTGCCACTAATTCACAGGAATGAAAAATCCGTTTTCAGCTTGCGGGACGGCCAGGAGGCTTCGACGGCCAGCCTGAGTCGGATCTGGGTCAGATCTGGGTTAGATCTGGGTTAGATTTAATGGGCGGCCCGGGGACAACTGCCATCCTGCAATATTTCCTGTGCATTCTTGGTTTGGCGTGTATAATGAAGTTCAGCTAAGTTTGACTCACAAGCAATTGAAGGTCGGTATCGCCAACCAGCGTCACCCCCTCACTAGCAGCGAATCTTCCATAGCACAATTCAAGAAAACAGAATAGGAATACCAACAATGGCAGAACAAGGAACAGTGAAGTGGTTTAACGACGCCAAGGGCTATGGCTTTATCAGCCGTCAGAATGGCGAGGACGTTTTCGTGCATTTCTCCGCGATTCAGGCTGGCGGCTTCCGCAGCCTGCAAGAAGGCCAAACCGTGCAGTTCGACGTGACCAAAGGCCCCAAGGGCTGGCAGGCAGAGAACGTTCAGGCTGTCTAAAACCGCTCTCGAAGCGATCGATAAAAATGCCCGCGATCCGCAAGGATCCCGGGCATTTTCGTTTTAGAAATCTAATGGCTTGTTCCGAGGTTCAAGGCTGCTGGCGCGCCTGTTGCACCATCTCCACCATAACTTTCCGGGCGTCCGTCGTGGTCCGCACCTCCCGCGGGAATCCGATCCTTGCGCCGCGTATCCCCTCTGTGGTTTTCAGGCGCACTTGAAAGCCGAGCCGATCCACCGAAGTCATCGCGGCTTCTTCCGACTCGATTCCTGCGTTAGTGCGCGCTAAGAGAACGAGCGCCTCTTTGTGATCGGCGTTCATGTGTTCGATGATCCCGGCGGCCACGTCGGCCAGCGGATCGGGTTGCGCCTGGTCGTAGTCAGACGCCTTCACCCAGCCCATCACGCCGAAGCCACCCACGTAGTAAACATCCACTACATCCATGCGGTAGAAAGAGAAATCGTCGAAGTCAACCCAGTATTTGCTGTTGGCGTAACGCTCCAGGTAGAGCTTGCGGGAATCGGCTATTTCGGGCTGAGGGATGGATTGAACATTCCCAATCAACGTAACTCGCGACGCGCCCAGCGGATCGCCATCTCCATCGGACTGCGTGACCAGCAGGCTGGCGCGAGCGTCTCCCTGCAGATTCTGGGTGTGCATCGCCATGGTGCTGATCAGGAAGATGGGACGCCCCTGCGCATCCAGCCCATAGGGCATGACCGAGCCAAAGGGAAACCCCGGCTGCTTGCGTGAAACCGTGGACAGGCTGCCGATACGTCCTAGATGCACCAGGGTGCGTGCCTTCTCGGAAAATGAAGGCTCAGGAACCGGAGTCTGATCGCTAGCTGTTGCAGTGCCGCCATGATTTCGGCTGGATGAGGAAGTCATGATTGTGCTCCTCAGGCAGTCTAACAGGCTGTGGACGGACTCGACTCCCGATCACTGCACGTTGTTTCCATGGGCTTCGAGTGCTAGACTTTGGTTGGCCGATAACTGTTTGTTCCTCATCTTTACCCGGGCGGGAGTAGTTCAGCGGTAGAACGCCAGCTTCCCAAGTTGAGCCGATTTGCGGGCGTCGAGCCCGCAGGCGAAATCCCGAGCGAATGCGAGGGACCTCGGGCTGTAGTGAGCGGGAGTAGTTCAGCGGTAGAACGCCAGCTTCCCAAGCTGGATGTCGCCGGTTCGATCCCGGTCTCCCGCTCCATCTTTTCAATGAGTTGACGACAGACCGGAAAAAGCTGTGTTCAATACTGTGTTCAACAGGTTTAGAGTTTTGGAGACATGGTTTGATACCAATCCTTCACGGAATGTGGCCATGGCTCAAAGAGTGGCTTACTTACATCCTGCCTTCAATCGTGAACCTGCTTTTGGTGTTGGCGGGTATCCTCCTGTCATTTCAAAAGTTGATTACGTATATTGAGGATCATTCAACACTAAGATGGGTCTGCACTGTTTCCTTTATCGGATTGGGATTGGTAGGTTTTGGATACGAGGTCGCTGGACGGCACCAAAACGAAAAGGCGAGCCGTGAACTGATGGGTAAGGTGCAAGCGGAACTAGTGAAAACCGACACACTGTTGGAGAAGATTGGAGATGTTAAAACAGACGTTTCCCTCATGCCCGCACTTGATGCCAAGATTGGCCGCATCGAGAGTCAAATGTCACTAGCGAAGAAAAGGCAGGACACGATTGAAGTCTCCAAGTTGCAAAAGCAACTTGATGACGCAAAGGCAGCCAAAGCAGTGCTTTTAAAACAAGTTATTAGCAATGCATGGCTCGTCGTTGCGCAATTGCGAGAATCAGTGCGTAGCTGGAATTCGGAGGAGGCACATGCGAAAGATGAAAAGGAACGGGCGCGAGTTCACCTAGCATGGAATCAACGGGGTCTCCCTCTCGCCAATGCTCGTGCGGTCACTCTCCAACTATTAACCTTGCTTCCTGGGATGAGTCCCTCAGATCAGTTAAAAGAAATTCAGTTGCAGGAAATGAAGTTAAACGGGCAAGCAATGGGCGGCACTGGACCCGAAGGAATTCAGGGAGATGCCGATTATTTAGAGGCCCTTATAAAGCGGGTGCTTGCGGCTAATCCTCAGTTGGCCAAATAAACCCTTTCCCCGAGCCGGGAAATCTCCCGCCGAAAAGCAATCAAAACCAATTAGTAGTTGTCATTGGATGCGCTGCGTTACCGGCTTGCTGGTCATCACATCGTTGGTCACATCGTTGACCAGTTTGCGAACACTTTCCGGGATTGCTTGCGTGTAGATTCCCAGCGTCGTGCCAATGTCGGAATGTCTCAGATGCGCCTGCACATCTTTCGGATTTCCCATCCCTTGCGCGTTGGTCGCAAACGTCCGGCGCAGCACTTGGAAGTTGACCGGCATGGTAATGCCCGCTGCTTTGGCTTTCGGCTTCACTCTTCGGCGCAGCCAATTCTCCGGGCGCATGGGCGTGCCCTTTTCGCTGGGGAAGATCAAAGCCTCTGCCGGTGCAGCCGCGTGCTGGTCACGCCACATCTTCAGCATGGGCAGTAACACATCAGGGATGGTAACGGGCGCTTTGCTGCCTCTGGTCTTGGCCTTGCCCGGTCGGAGAGTGCCACGCCACGCGGTTCCCTCAATCTGAAAATGATCCATGCGCCACGATGACCAACGAAGGCCGAATATCTCTCCGGGACGCATGGCGCAGAAAGCCGCGATCATCGCCATGAGCCGGTCATGGAAGGGCAGGGAATCGAGCAGCATGTGAGCGTGCAACTTCGGCAGCACATGCTTTTCCGCTTCCCGCGTCTCGGGATTGACCAGCTTGCGCGCCGGATTCTTTCCGATCAATTCCGCGTCTACGGCTTCCTCTAGGATTGCCTTCAGCATCGTGCGGCAGTGATCTACGACCGTAAAAGAGAACCCACGCTTTGCCACGTCATTCAGAAAGACTTGGCAGGCAAACTTGTCCAGATCGGAGAGCGCACTTTTTCCCAGCGCGGGTAGAATGTGACTTTCGATGTTGTAGAGATTCGTTTCCCGCGTGGATGGTGCCCACTGCGGTTCACGCATGGGGAGAAAGCGTTCGTGGGTGTACCAGTCCAGCGTCAACTGATTCGGGATGGGCTGGTGCTTGGCCGCGCTGGCAATGACATCCCGCAATTTATTCTGCGCCTGAAACTTTTTCAGTTTGGATTTGTCGCCAAGGTAGACTCCCCGATGGTGCCGCGTTTCTTTTCCGGCGGCGTCGATTACGTATTCGTAAAAGTGACCGTACCACTTCTGAAGCTTACCGCCGCGTAGTTCCACTCTGCCATCCTGATGGCGCGTTCGGGTTTGCATGTGTTTCCTCCACGGTCGGCTCACTATAGCCCCCTTTCTCGCGTGTCCTCTGTGGAAATCAGGTTTTCGCAGATGAACTGATTAATATCTTCCCGACGAAAACGCAGTACCGCCCGTTTCCTGCCAAAACGAACCACGGGAATTCGCGGGCTGCGCCGCGTGCAATGATCGCGAACCCATGCCTTGCTAACCTGCAACAGTTCCGCCACGTCGCCCAAACTGAGCAACGGCGTAGCGGCTTCGGGTTGGCTGGTTGGGCTGGTCATGGCTTCGCCCCGTAGACTTTTTCGCATATTCTTTTCGGTTCTTCAATTTCGAGATAGCTTGAGATCATGCCGATTTCTCCGCCATCTCCTGATCTCCTGTTACGCCGGCTACCACTTTGCGCTTGGCAAAGACGCCAGTCGCTTCCTCGTTAAACTTCCTCAACTCATGAAAGTGAGCCTGATGTGGCGCGCAGCCGAACTCCGCACAGCGACATACCAGGTACTGTGCTAGGTTGAGTTCGATGGGCGGATGGGGAAGAGACAAATATTTGGCCGTGAACTCCGCCATTTCCTTCCGCGTAATGTGGCGACCATTCATTGGCCGCCTCCAATCTTATTTCGGTGATACCGGAAGGGATCGCCCTTTTCGCCGGTTCCGGTGCGAACGGATCGTAACTCTTTCAGTGCGCGCCGAATCGTGGCCCTGGTTTCTCCGGTCTCTTCCACCAACACAGCAACAGACTTTGCACTGTCAGCAAAGAACGGAAGGGCGGCTCTGATCGCCTGCGTGGCCCGGTCGCGAGTCACGGCATCGCTATCGCCGAGGACGACATACTGGTTATCCGCCGACCAATCGATTACAAGTTCGGATGGCGTCGCCGGAAATCTGGAGATGGAAGAGATTTTGCGGATCGTCGCGCTGTGATGATCGCCAGTCGGTCGGCGCAAACTCATTAGAACGTCCGCGACTCCGCCGACTGCGGAGGAACCTCTCGCGCAGTCGGAAATATCGCCGCCGCTTTTCCGCTCGTGAACGGCGAACAGTACACCCCAACCCTGGTTCGTGGCTGCCTGTAGTGGCCGCATGGCCTCTAACATCTTGCCGGCGGAGTTCTCGTCGTCCCCCGCCAAGGCGGCAAACCAATTCAAAGTGTCGACGCACAAGAGCACGGCGTTTACTCGCCGGCACTCCTCCACGGCACTGGCCACGATCTGCGGCCAGGTTAGGCCGAAGGCATCAGTCGGCTGCAAGACGCGCAGGCCGTTGCAATCGTGCAAGCCGGCCCGGTCTAGAGCCGCAATGAACGCACTACCGACCATCTCGGAAATGATGACAACAGGACCGCGAGTAACCGGCTGGCCAAGGAAGATCCCGCCGGTCAGGACGGCGTTGACGCCGGACATGATAAGGGAACTCTTGCCAGCCTTGATTTTGGCGGACAAGGAAGTGAGGGCCGTCCGCTCTACGTAGTAGGGAAGAATCCAATCCGCTTTCTCCGATCCCTTGGCCCTGATCTCGGCGATGCCCTTAAACCGCGATGGCGCAGCCGCATCAGGCCGCCATTGCGGCGCGTTCCGGATCTCTACAATTAACTCTTCGACAGTGTGGCCATCCAAGTAGTTGCTCACATCACCATGTTCCGGCAACCCCGGCAGATTCACGATCTTTACGCCGGCGGCGAAGGGCTGAATACTTTTGGCGATGGCGAGGGCGTGTTCCTCTCCGGGCTTGTCGTGGTCGGGAATGATGACGGCGGTCTTGCCGATGAAGTACGGCGAGTACCCTGGATGCCAATGACCAGCGCCGTCGAAGTTGCAGGTAACGGCTACCGGCAAACCTTGAGGGTCAAACTGTTCGAGATTGAGGGAGTCCACTCTGTCGGCGTCCTTCTCTCCCTCAACGACTACGACATAAGCGGCCCTAACGACTTCCGGTAGGTTGTAGAGCGGTTTAACCAGAATGCCATCGAGGCCGTTATCCCAATCTTTCCCGTTAGCTGCTGGTCGCTGGCAAACGAACCTCTTGCCGGATAGTCGGAGCTTGCGGAACGCGATATCACCCAGCGCGTCTTTGTAGGTATAAATCGCCTCCGGCTCCGGGCCGAAAGACATTCCTAGCAACGTGGCCAGGTTAGCTTTCGCCGTTTCGTGATCACAGTCGGAGAACTTTTCCTCGAAAGCTAAAACACCACCAGAACCGCAATTCGCATGACAGGTCCAAACTCCCTGATCCGAATTAATAGATAATGACGCCGTGCTGTCATGATGGAATGGGCAGCGCGCACTGACCTGCGCACGCGCATTCCATCTGTAGTCAGGCAGCCGTAGCTCAAAGTAACGGCGGCACTGGTCGGGTTGGAGGAAGGTTGAAGTCATGCGCGACGGTGCTCCCATTTGCACGGCTTGCAGTAATCCGGGTGAGTCGGGCAGCGGTAAAACCAGAGCGGCTTGTGGCTGACCTCGATCTCAACTAATGTCAACCACAAGCCGCAACGGCTACAGCGGTACAGCCGACTCGCGGCTAGAAAGGGATGTAGCCCACCTCCTGCGCATCCTGGACGGCCTTCTCCGCTTGCGCCGTGCTCTGGGGTGGTTTTGGTTGGTTGACCGGCGTAGTGTTCGATTCGACGTGATAAGTACCTGGTGCCGTTCCGCCCTTGCGGATGTAGCCAACAGGAATGGCGAGTAGCGTAGCGGTCGGGGGCAAAGAGAAGACACTGCCCACGTTGGCCCAGGTTCCGTTATGGACGAGATTCACCCCGACGCAACGACCGATGTAATCCTCCGTCTCCCAACTGATGTCAGCCGGGACCGGAGCTTTCGCAGCAATGTGATTCCAGCCACGAATGTAGGTGATTAAGGTGCCGTTACGCGAGCGGACCAGGTTCACATCGTCCGACACATACAACCGCTGGCCTTGTGGCCCGAGTTCGTCCACTAGCAATACCAAGCGGTTCATGTGGCGCGGAGGTTTGTTCGGCTCGAAACGGTTGGGAACCAAACCCAAATCACGCTGATCGACCAGGACGGCGACGTGCGGCCCCTCAGAGGGTAAGTCGTACTTTATTTCTGGTGCGTATGCCATCGTATTGTTTTCCTTTATTTTTGATTTTTTTATTTTCACTGTGGCCTTACGAGCCCGTTTGGGAAAAGAGAGAGCAAGGGGGCGCACGGGCCGGCGTGTCAGAATGTTCACGGCTGATCACTGGTGCGCCTCGCACTGATGTTCAAACAAGACGTTGGCAGTCCAGCGGCGGTGGAACAGTTCAGAATCGGAATCGCAGGACGCGTCAACTAAACTGACCTCGCCATCGAGGCTGATCAACGCAACGGCCTTATCGCAAAGGGTGCACGAGCGAACGGCCTTGACCGGTGAAAAATATTCGGAGCCAAGGATCCTTCGGGCAGACGGGAACGGGGCACTGGCCAGCAGGGTTTTCAAGTGCCGGTCGATGGCAATGATTTCCGGCTCGGAGAGGCCGGGCGGCGGATCGATCTGGCCGATGCTCAACGCATTGAATGTCAGTCGCCGGGCTTGTGTCGCGGACGGTCTTTCGGGTATGGTTTTCATAGAACTCCGGGTCGCGCCGCTTTGATCTGCCGCCTGGGATAGGATCAGTAGGTTCAGAAGCGGCGCGACTCTCTCATTTAGCGAGCCTTCCTTAAATCACAATTCGGTGTTACTCCGTTTCTCTCCCCCAAGGCGGGGCGCAGAAAATAGCCCAGACTTTACAAGTCCACTTTTCCCAACGTGCGCGCCAACCGCTCCAGAGAATTCGACATGCGGAAAATCTTGTTGGAGGCAGTTTCGAGCAGGCTAGCGGCTGTGGCGTCAGCTTCATCGCGTGAGTTCATGCGCAGCCATCCTGAATCAATCCGAAGGTTATCTACGGTTTTTTGCAGGATTGTCATCGCGGCGGGTTGAGTTCTGGTAACCATGCCCCGAATTTAAGGGAAATCCGAAAAAAGTCACGCGTTCGTTTACAAAAAGCGCAAGAGTGGCGTCCAGAGCGGCGTTTGCGAACGTTCGTGCGAACGCGAAAACGCGAACGGCCTGATTTAATGGATTGAATTCTGGTTAGGAAGAAGACCTGTAACGGAACTTCACGCCACGAATGCGGCTACGCATGCTGGTTCGTCGTGGCTTGAGCTTGTTGTATGCATCTAACCAAGAAACTACCTCCCATGAGCGGGGCACGGAAACGCGATCCCGGTCCAGAAACTCACAGAATAGCTGAATATCGCTCCCAGCTTCCCGAGCAGCGCGGGAAATCACTTCGCGCCATTGCTCCAATCGGGATGTATCTCGGGATGCCTTTTTCTTGCGGGGAGAGAGTGAAGCATCCGCCCTAACTCGCGCCAGTTCGCGGGCGTGATCTAATTCTTCCTGCCGCTTGCGCTCTAACTCAAGCACATCGCCGGGAGTATTATAGAGATGCCGCGCCTGCTCAACACGTTTCTCTTCCCATTCATCGACAGTCAAATCGAATGCTTTCGCGTGCACCCGCGCTTGTTCTAACCGTTCGGGTGATGGGAATTCCGTGGTTTGCGCCGATGCAACCGGCTTTTTCTGTATCGAAGATCGTGGCATAGCGCCCCCCTAATGGGCCACGCGGAGACGGGGATGACCGATTAGGGCGGTCATCCCGTGGTTCCGCTCAAGACTGTTCGACTGGCCGGTCGAACGACACTATGATGCGCTTACCAGCCAAACTGATGGCGGTGGGAGCGCTCGGGGTAGATTCTCAAAGAGTGTAATGGCCTGGTTTCAACAGTTACCTCCAACCTGTCCAATCGTCCGCAGCACTGGGCGGCAGGTGCCTTCAGATTCCCCACTTCTCACTTGGTGAGTGTGCGACTACGCCCGCTTCCACAAGATCACTGGCAATACTGCCAGTACCTGACAAAGCTCCTCGTAACTAAACTAAGCCGGAAGCTTGACAGATGCGACAGACCAGCACACGGAGAGGAAGAACATGCCTGTTAAAACGTCGTCCAATCTCGGAGAGGCCAAGTCATCGCAG
>Ga0210393_10000530_pt1 | contig 34314 bp, 29 predicted proteins | sample IncBWC27OmetaG_FD_160068 | JGI IMG/M metagenome (GOLD analysis project Ga0210393, IMG submission 160068) | Forest soil microbial communities from Barre Woods Harvard Forest LTER site, Petersham, Massachusetts, United States - Inc-BW-C-27-O ...
CTCGCTGTTCCGGTTGATCCGCCTGAACTTCGACCTGATGACCGGTTTCTCGGTGGTGCCGCTGCAGTTCTTCTCGATGTCGGGCATCGTCATCGCGCTGCTGTCGCTCGCGTTCGTGATCTTCCTCGCCATCCGCCGCCTGGTGGTCGGTCCCGAGGCGGAAGGACTGTTCACCCTGTTCGGCATCGCCTTCTTCCTGATCGGCGTGGCGCTCATCGGGCTCGGGGTGGTGGGCGAGTACGTCGGGCGCATCTACGAGCAGGTGCGCCAGCGGCCGCGCTACACGGTCGCCGCGGTGCTCGGCGCAGACGAGGACGGCGGCCAGGCGCGGCTGCCGCCGCCTGTCGCGCTCAGCGGGCAGCAGCTGCCCGCAGCGACGCTGCCGCCGCCGCAACGGGTGCGGGGAGCGGCGGAGTGAGCCCGGGCCGGGCGGTCGTCTTCGCCTATCACGATGTGGGGGTGCGCTGTCTGAAGGCGCTGATCTCGGCGGGGCTGGACATCCCGCTGGTGGTCACCGTGCCCGACGATCCGCAGGAAACGCCCTGGTTCGCCAGCGTCGCCGCCACCGCCGCCGACTACGGGCTGCGGCTGCTGGCGCCGCGCGACGCGCAAGAGCCGCAGCTGCAGGACCTGCTCGCGCAGGTGCGCCCCGATTTCGTGTTCTCCTTCTATTACCGCGCGCTGCTCGGCGCGCCGCTGCTGCAGTGCGCGCGGCGCGGCGCGCTCAACATGCACGGCTCGCTGCTGCCGAAGTACCGCGGGCGCGCACCGGTCAACTGGGCGATCCTGCGCGGCGAGCACGAGACCGGCGCGACGCTGCACTACATGGTGGAGCGCGCCGACGCCGGTGACATCGTCGACGCGCAGGCCGTGCCGATCCTTGTGGACGACGATGCCCGCGAGGTGTACGCCAAGGTCACGGTCGCGGCCGAGAGCGTGCTGGTGCGCTCGCTGCCGGCGCTGCTCGCAGGCGCCGCGCCGCGCCGGCCGCAGCCGATCGTGCCGGGTGAGTACTTCGGGCGCCGCACGGCGGCGGATGGCCGCATCGACTGGGCGGCGGACGCGCTCGCCGTGCACAACCTGGTGCGCGCGGTGGCGCCACCCTTCCCGGGAGCTTTTGGCCAGGTGGGCGGCGAGCGCTGGCAGATCCATCGCACGCGCCTCAGTGGGCGGCGCGTCGCCGCGGGCGCACCCCGACTGTTCGCCGCCGAGGGCGCCTGCCACATTGCCTGTGGCGATGGCGGCGTGCTGCGGCTGCTGGCGGCGGCCGATGCCCGCGGGCCCATAGACCTCGCGGCCCGCGCGGCGCGCCTGGCGCAGCCGCTGCCGCTGTCCTGAAGGTGCGCCGTGGCGCTCATCGCCCTCAAGATCGACATCGACACCTATCGCGGTACGCGCGAAGGCGCGTTGCGGCTCGCGGACCTGCTGCAGAAGCTCGCGCTGCGCGCGACCTTTCTGTTCAGCATGGGTCCGGACCACACCGGGCGGGCGATCAAGCGTGTCTTCCGCCGCGGCTTTCTCGCCAAGGTGCAGCGCACCTCGGTGCTCGAGCACTACGGTCTTAAGACGCTGCTGTACGGCGTGCTGCTGCCGGGGCCCCACATCGGGCGGCGCTGCCGCGGCCCGATGCAGGAGATCGCCCAGCGCGGTTTCGAAGTGGGCGTGCATACGTGGGACCACGTGCGCTGGCAGGATGGCGTGGCAAATGCGAGCGAGGCATGGACGCGCCGCGAGCTGACACTGGCGCGCGATGAATTCATGGCGGTGTTCGGCCGGGCGCCTGCGGTGCATGGCGCAGCCGGTTGGCAGATGAACCACTACCTTCCGCCGCTCGAGCGCGAGCTCGGGTTTCGTTACGCTTCGGACGTGCGCGGCAGCGAGCCGTTCCTGCCGCTCACCGCCGCGGGCGCGGCTGCGATACCGCAGCTGCCGACGACGCTGCCGACGCTCGACGAGCTGATCGGCCGCCCCGATCTCGCCGGCGCCGACCCGGTGGATCATCTGCTCGCGCTCACCGCGCGCACCCCGGCACGCGACCAGGTGTTCACGCTGCACGCAGAGCTCGAAGGCGGCCGCTTGCTCGGCGCGTTCGAGCGGCTGCTGCGCGGCTGGCAGGAGCGCGGCGTGCACCTTACCGACCTCGGCAGCTATGCGAGCACGCTCGACCTGCGCGGTCTGCCGCGCTGCGACGTGGTCGCCGGCACCGTCCCGGGGCGCTCGGGAACGCTGGCGCTGCAGGCGCAACGCGGCTGAGCGCTGAGCTCACGCCGCCGCGGCGCTTACCCGAAGCGAGCGGCGCACACAATATTTCCCCTGCCCGTGCGTCTTTACCTGTGAAAGATGGATGCCGTGCTACCCGGGCCCGCGAATGCGCTCGAGCAGGACCGTCAGATCGCGCTCACGGTGGCGCGTGAGCGCGGGCGCCTGCTGGCGCTGATCCGCGCCTCGATCGCCGAGGCCGCAGACGCGGAGGACATACTGCAGGAGACCCTCTACGAGCTGGTCGTGGCCTACCGCATGATGCAGCCGATAGAGCATGCCGGCGCCTGGCTGGCGCGCGTGGCACGCAATCGCATCGTCGACCGTTTCCGCAGGAAGCACGCCCGTGCCCCGGCAAGCGGGCAGCCCGAGGCACAGGAGGCCGACCTGACGGAGTTGCCGGCCGCCGCGGCGGACGAGCCGGAAGCGGAGCTGATGCGCGAGCTGCTGCTCGCCGAGATCGAGGCGGCACTGCAGGAGCTGCCGCCCGGGCAGCGCGAGGCCTTCATCGCCCACGAGCTCGAGGGGCTGAGCTTTCGCGAGCTGGCCGAGCGCTCGGGAACGGGGGTCAACACACTGTTGTCCCGCAAGCACCACGCCGTGCGCTTCCTGCGCGAGCGTCTGCGCGAGGCATGGGAAGACTGGATCATGACATGAGGAGAGCACTATGAGAGGACCGATACGTTGGGTCGCCAAGGGCGGGGCGATTGTCGTCATGGTGGTCATCGTGATGGTGGTGCTGGGGTTCGCGGTCATGTGGCTGTGGAACGCGCTCGTGCCGGCACTGTTCCACGGACCCACCCTGCAGTACTGGCAGGCCCTGGGACTGCTGATCCTCAGCCGCCTGCTGTTCGGCGGCTGGCGGGGCGGCATGCGTCGTCACGGGCACTGGCGGCAACGCATGTGGCGCGAGCGCTGGGAGCAGCTGACACCCGAAGAGCGCGCCAGGCTGCGCGACAAGCTCGTCAGCCGCTGCGGCGGCGCTGCGGCTGCGGGCCCTGCGGCAGCTCCGCACGACTGAGAGGCGCGCGCTTACCTGGCGCGCCGCGGTAACATCTGCGCCGTGGACACAACCATGACGGCGATCGCGATCAGTGAGCCGGGACCGCCGGAGGTGCTGCGGCCGGTGCAACGGCCCGTGCCGGAGCTGAAGGCCGGCGAGGTGTTGATCCGTGTTGCGGCCGCCGGCGTGAACCGGCCCGACATCCTGCAGCGCAAGGGCCTCTATCCGCCCCCGCCCGGCGTGGTCGCGGATATCCCCGGCCTCGAGGTCGCGGGCGAGGTGGTGCAGCTCGGTGTGGGCGTGACTGAGCCGCCGGTCGGCGCCACGGTGTGCGCCCTGGTCGCCGGCGGGGGTTACGCCCAGTACGTCGCCGCGCCTGCCGTGCAGTGCCTGCCGGTGCCTGCGCCGCTCAGTATCGAGGAGGCCGCGGTGCTGCCGGAGACGTTCTTCACCGTCTGGCTGAACGTGTTCGAGCGCGCGCGTCTCGAGAAGGGCGAGACACTGCTGGTGCATGGCGGCTCGAGCGGCATCGGCACCACGGCGATCCTGCTCGGCACCGCCTTCGGGGCGCGCGTGCTGGTCACCGCCGGAACGGCGCACAAATGCGCCGCGTGCCGCGCGCTCGGCGCGCAGCTCGCCATCAACTACAAGGAGGAGGATTTTGTCGCGGCGACGCTCGGCGCGACCGACGGCAAAGGCGCCGACGTGATCCTCGACATGGTCGGCGGCGACTACGTGGCGCGCAACATCGCGGCCGCAGCGACCGAGGGGAGGATCGCGATCATCGCCACTCAGGGCGGCGTGCGCGCCGATATCGACCTGCGGCCCATGATGGTCAAGCGGCTGACGCTGACCGCCTCCACCCTGCGTCCGCAGTCGATCGAGAACAAGGCACGCATCGCCGCGGCGCTGCGCCGTAGCGTGTGGCCGCTGTTCGCATCTCACGGGTTGAAGCCGGTGATCCACGCGCGCTTTCCGCTCGCCGAGGCCGCGGCCGCCCACCAGCTGATGGAATCCGGCGCGCACATCGGCAAGATCGTGCTGCGCGCCTGAGCGCGCGGGGCACGCGCCGCTGCGGCCGGGGGTGCGCAGCATGGGACTGTTAACCGGCTCACAGCCTTAGCGACCTATGTAAAGACGCCGGCCGCGCGGGCGATGCGCGTGCCGGGCCGTCCGCCCCAACCGCAGGCCACCGTCAGGCCGCACCCGATCAGGCGCGCTGCGCCGACTATGAAAAATGAGCACCCGCTCGTTGTCCGCGCCTGCGCCGGCGTGCGTCAGGTCCGGCGCGCCCCCGGCAGGGGCCGCTAGGATCTAAAGCTGCGGTCGGGACGGCCGCAAGGCGTGGGCAGGCTCGATGTCTGGCAGTTACAACCCGTGGCTGATCGGTCTGGGCGCGGTGGTGGCGGTGGCCCTGTACGAGGCGCTGCGCGCCGCCGCGCGCTTCGCCGCCGGACGGCTGCAACCGACCCGGCGCCGCAGCCGTCATCACGAGGCGCTCGAGCAGGCGCAGGCGCGCCTGCAGCACTTTGCCACCCACGACGCGCTCACCGATCTGCCGAACCGACTGCTGCTCGCCGACCGCCTCGAGCAGGCCATCGCTCACGCTGACCGCAACAGCACGCGCTTCGCGCTGCTGCTGATCGACCTCGATCACTTCAAGGCCGTCAACGACTCGCTCGGCCACGCCGCCGGCGACGAGCTGCTCGCGGAAGTCGCGCGGCGCCTGACCGCCGCGGTGCGCAAGTCCGATACCCTGGCGCGCTTCGGCGGCGATGAGTTCGTGCTCATCGTCAACGACGTGGCCGCTGCCGATGAGATCGAGGGTCTGATCGGCAAGGTATGCGAGTGCCTGACGCGGCCGATCGGGCTGCTCGACCTGGAAGTGCACGTCTCGCTGAGCGTCGGCGTCAGCATCTATCCGAACGACGGCGCAGACCGCGAGACGCTGCTGAAGCACGCCGACGTGGCGATGTACCAGGCCAAGCGCGCCGGCCGCAACGGCTACCAGTTCTACGCGCCGGCGATGAACGCGTTCACGCGCGAGCGGCTGGTGCTCGAGAACGATCTGCGGCGCGCGGTGCGCGCCAGCGAGTTCCAGCTGTTCTACCAGCCGCAGGTGTGCACCGCCGACGGGCGCATCGAATGCGTCGAGGCGCTGATCCGCTGGAATCATCCGCGCCGCGGCATGCTGCCCGCCACGGCGTTCATCTCGCTCGCCGAGGAGAGCGGGCTCATCATCCCGATCGGCGAGTGGGTGCTGAGCGAGGCGTGCCGCCAGGCGAAGCAGTGGCGGCTGAACGGGCTGCCGCTGCGCGTGGCCGTCAACCTGTCGGCGGAGCAGCTGCGACAGAAGTCGCTGCCGGAGACGGTGCGCGCCGCGCTGGTTGCGAGCGCCGTGGACCCCGCGGATCTGGAGCTCGAGCTCACCGAGACCGTGGTCATGCAGGACGCGGAGGTTTCCGTGCGCACGCTGCGCCGCGTGAGCGACCTGGGAGTGAGCATCGCGGTCGACGATTTCGGCACCGGCTACTCGAGCCTGAGCTACCTGCGGCGCCTGCCGCTGCGGCGGCTCAAGATCGATCGCAGCTTCGTGCGCGACATTCTCAGCTGCCGCGAGACGGCGGAGATCGTGCGGGCGATCGTCTCGCTCGCGGCCAGCCTGGATCTGCAGGTCACCGCCGAGGGTGTGGAGACACGCGAACAGCTCGAGGCGCTGCAGCGCCTCGGTTGCGAGAACTTCCAGGGTTTCTACTGCAGCGCACCCGTCGCCGCGGCACAGCTGCCGGCGCGCATTGCCGAGTGGGAACAGGCGGCCCGCCGCGCGGGCGTGCGCCGCCCGCCGTGGCGCGCCACCGATACCGACACGAGCGACGCCGACACCAGCGACGCCGACACGAGCGACGCCGACACGAGCGGCGCCGAGATCCTCGGCGTCTCCAGCGCCCGCAGCTGAACGCCGGCGCGCCAGCCACCGCCGTGCGCGCGCCGCGGAATTGCCGTACCCTTGCGCGCCTGACGGGCTCCTTCAAGCGTTGCCGGAGAACGAGCGCATGAGTGTCTCCCCTTACGGCCTGGTGCAGCTGCCGCTGTGGGGCTACTGCCTGGTGACGTTCCTCACCATCCAGAGCATGTTCCTCGGGGTGACGCTGTACCTGCACCGCGACCAGTCGCACGGCGGACTGATCCTGCACCCGGCTCTGCGGCACGTGTTCCGCTTCTGGCTGTGGTTCAGCTCCGGCGCGGTGACGCGCGAGTGGGTGGCGGTGCATCGCTGCCACCACGCGCACGCCGACCAGGCGGGCGATCCACACAGCCCGGTGCTGTTCGGGCTGCGCCGGGTGCTGTTCGAGGGGTTCGAGCTGTATCGCGCCGCGACCCGCGACCCGCAGCTGCTGCGCAACTACGGGCGTGGCACGCCCGACGACTGGCTGGAGCGGCGCCTCTACAGCGCACATCCCTATCTCGGCCTGGTGCTGTTCGTGCTGGCGCACCTGCTGCTGTTCGGCGTGGCCGGCATCATCATGATCGCCGTGCAGCTGGCGGCGCAGCCGTTCTTCGCCGGCGGCGTCATCAACGGCCTCGGCCACGCGGTCGGCTACCGCAGCTTCGAGATGCCCTCGACGGCCACCAATCTGCTGCCGTGGGCGTTGCTGCTCGGCGGGGAGGAGCTGCACAACAACCACCACGCGTTCCCGCGCTCGGCGTGCTTCGCCGTGCAACGCTGGGAGCTCGACGTCGGCTGGCTGTGGATCCGGCTGTTCCGCGCGCTCGGCCTGGCGCGCGTGCGCTGGGTGGCGCCGCGGCCGCAGTTCGCGCGCCGCGCCCGCGAGCTCGATGCCGATACGGTGAAGGCGTTATTCGTCAACCGCATGCACGTGCTGCGCGCCTACGGCAGGCGGGTGGTGCGGCCGGTGTGCCGCGAGCTGGCGCGGCGCGAGCCGCGCGGTGCCCTGCCCTCGAGCGCACCGCGGTTGCTGATGCGCCATCCGACGCTGCTCGCCGAGGAGGCGCGCCGCAAGCTGCGCGAGCTGCTGGAGAGGTACGAGGTGCTGCGCCGCGTGATCGAGGATCGCGACGCCTTGCAGCAGCTGTGGAACGAGAGCGCGGCCAATCCGGCGCGTGCCCTGACGCAGCTGCGCGAGTGGTGCCGGCGCGCGGAGGGCAGCGGCATCGGCGCGCTGCGCGAGTTTGCTCTGGCGCTGCCGGCCTGGGCGCGCGCTTAGAACCGGCCCATTCAGCGCGCCGGCAGTGCGGCGGCGCGCGTCACGGTGCGCATCGCGAAGCTCGAGTGCACGCGCGCCACGCTTGGCAGGCGCGTCAGGTGCTGATTGTGCACGCGCTCGAAATCCGCAAGATCGCTGACCACGAGGCGCAGCAGGTAGTCGTACTCGCCGGTCATGAGGTAGCACTCCATCACTTCGGGGACGCGCCGCACCGCGCTCTCGAACGCCTCGAGGCCGGCCTGGCTCTGGCGGTCGAGCGTAATGCTGACGAACACGTTCACCGCAAAACCGGCCTTGTGCTGGTCAATGAGCGCGGTATAGCCCTCGATGAGTCCGCACTCCTCGAGCGCGCGCACGCGGCGCAGGCAGGCTGATTCCGACAGGCTCACCTTGCCGGCAAGCGCCGTGTTGGTGATGCGTGCGTCCTGCTGCAGCAGGCGCACGATGGCGCGATCGTAGCGGTCCAGATCCATAGGCGCAAAGTTCCAGCGGTAAATGGCTCGTTAGCGGCAGATTCTGCCACAACGGCACGACGCTGCGAGCCCATACGCAAGCTGCCACCCCCGGCGGAATCTAATCTCTAGGCCACGTAACCTCGAAGAAGGTGGCTCCCATGCGTGTCGGCGTTCCCCGCGAGATCAAGGTCCACGAATACCGCGTCGGGCTGGTACCCGCCGGCGTGCGCGAGCTCGTGGCGGCCGGCCACGAAGTGCTCATCGAGACGGGGGCTGGCAACGGCATCGGCGTCGATGATGCGCAGTTTCGCGCCGCGGGCGCCACCATCGCGGCACGTGCCGCGGAGGTGTTCGAGCGCAGCGACATGGTCATCAAGGTGAAGGAGCCGCAGCCGGCCGAGTGCGCGATGCTGCGCCGCGGGCAGGTGCTGTTCACCTACCTGCACCTGGCCGCCGACCCGCAGCAGGCCCAGGGCCTGATGAAATCCGGCGCCACCGCCATCGCCTACGAGACGGTGACCGCGCCGAACGGTTCGCTGCCGCTGCTGATGCCGATGAGCGAGGTGGCCGGGCGCATGTCGATCCAGGTGGGAGCGGCCAGCCTGCAAAAGGCCAACGGCGGCTTCGGCGTGCTGCTCGGGGGCGTGCCCGGCGTACCGCCGGCGAAGGTGGTGATCCTAGGCGGCGGCGTCTCCGGCACCCACGCCGCGGAGATGGCGGTCGGGCTGCGGGCCGATGTCACCGTGGTCGATCGTTCCGTGGAGCGGCTGCGCGAGCTCGCCTCGATCTTCGGTCCCGCGTTGCGTACCGCGTACTCGACCACCGAGACCATCGAGCAGCTGGTGCGCGATGCCGACCTGGTGATCGGCGCGGTGCTGGTGGTCGGCGCGGCCGCGCCAAAGCTCGTCACGCGCGCCATGGTCAAGACCATGAAGGCCGGCGCGGTGCTGGTGGACATCGCCATCGACCAGGGCGGGTGTTTCGAGACCAGCCATGCCACCACGCACGCGGAGCCCACGTTCGTCGTCGACGGGGTCATTCATTACTGTGTTGCCAACATGCCCGGTGCGGTGCCGCGGACCTCGACGCTGGCGCTGACGAACGCGACGCTGCCGTACGCGCGAGCGCTCGCCGACCTCGGCTGGCAGGCAGCTCTCAAGCGCGATCCGGGGCTGACCGCGGGACTGAACGTGCAGGGCGGGGAGATCGTGCATCCGGCCGTTGCGCGCGCACTGGGTCTGCCGCTGCGGCCGCCCGGCTGAAGCCGCCGTGGCCGCCCCTGATCGCGTCGCACCCGCCGCCCCTCCAAAGGAGGGTGGCCGTCGCCGACCCGAGCCGCTAGGCTGTGCGCGCTCGCTACAAACTGGAGGTTCTCCGTGACGAAAATTGCGCTGCCGGCGGTGGTGCTGGCATTAGTGGCAGGTGCGGCGCTCGCCGAGCCGGTGACATACCAGATCGACCCGGCGCACACCTATCCGAGCTTCGAGGCCGACCATTTCGGCGGGATGTCGGTGTGGCGCGGCAAGTTCGACAAGTCCTCCGGGACCATCGTGCTGGATCGCGACAAGGGGACGGGCACGGTTGAGGTAACGGTGGACGCGGCGTCCATCAACTTCGGCAACCCCAAGCTCGACGAGCATGCCAAGTCGGCCGAGATGTTCGACGTCGCGAAATATCCCACGGCGACCTACAAGGGCACGCTCAGCGACTTCAGGAACGGTGCACCCACCAAGATCGTCGGTGAATTCACGCTGCACGGTGTCACCCGGCCGCTGACGCTCTCCATCGATAGCTTCAAGTGCATGAAGTACCCCGCTCCGCCGATGGACGGCAAGGAGCACTGCGGTGCGGATGCCTCCGGCTCCCTGAGCCGTGCCGACTACGGCATCGCCTACGGCGACAAGTTCGGCTTCAAGATGAACGTGAAGCTGGCCATTCAGATCGAGGCGGTGCGCGCCAGCTGAGGCGCCCTCTAAGGGACGCGCGCGGCTGCCTCGCTGGCCAGCGCCAGCGAGGCGGTCAGTCCCGGCGACTCGATGCCGAAGAGATTGAGCACGGCGGGCACCCCGTGCAGCGCCGCGCCGTCGATGCGGAAATCCGCGAGCGGCTGTCCCGGCGCCGAGATGCGCGGGCGCATGCTGGCAAACCCCGGCTGCAGCCGGCCATCGTCAAGGCCCGGCCAGTAGCCGCGCACGGCGGCGTAGAACTGCGCAGCCCGGCGCGCATCGACGGCGTAGTCGTTGGCCTCGACCCACTCGACATCCGGTCCGAAGCGAGCGCCACCGGCCAGATCGAGCGTCAGGTGAATGCCGAGACCGCCGTCCACCGGCAGCGGATAGACCAGGCGCTGAAACGGGGCGCGGCCGCGCAACGCGAAGTAGCTGCCCTTGACGAAGTAGCTCTGCGGTATGTGCCGCGCGGGGAAGCCTTCCATGAGCCGCGCCAGCGCCGGGGCGTGCAGCCCGGCGCTGTTGACCACCAGCCGCGCCTCAAGCTGCGGCGCGGCGCCGTTGACGCCGATGAGCACGCTCTGCTCCGCGAGCACCAGGCGCGTGACGCTGCAGTGACACACCAGCGTGGCGCCGTGCGCCTCGGCCTCGGCGAGCAGCGCGCGCATGTAGGCGTGCGCATCGACGATACCGGTCTCGGGGGAATGCAGCGCCGCCGCGCACTCGAGTGACGGTTCGAGCGCCCGGGCCGCCGCGCGCTCGAGCCACTCGAGCGGCACGCCGTTGGCGCGGGCGCCCGCCATGAGCTGCTGCAGCGCCGGCCGCTGTGCCTCGTCCGCGGCGACGACCAGCTTGCCGCAGCGACGATGGCCGACGCCGTGCTCGCGACAGAACGCGTACAGGCGCTCACGCCCGGCGACGCACAGCCGTGCCTTGAGCGACCCGCGCCGATAGTAGAGTCCGGCGTGGATGACCTCACTGCTGCGGGCGCTCACCCCGCTGCCGAAGCGCTCGGCGGCTTCCAGCAGCAGCACTTCGCGGCCGCGCAGGGCGAGCTCGCGCGCGACCGCGATGCCGATCACTCCCGCCCCGATCACCACGACGTCGGCGCTGTCCACGATCGGGGAGTGTAGGGCGTGACTGGCGTGACACGCACGCGGCCGTACAATGCGCGCCCATGTCCGCCGTGCATTATCGCCTCGAGGATGGGGTCGCGGTCCTCACGCTCGACAATCCGCCGGTGAATGCGCTGTCGCTCGCGGTGCGCGCCGGCCTGCTGCAGGCGCTCGGGCGCGCCGCGCAGGATGAGGCGGTGCGCGCCGTGGTGCTCACCGGCGCCCACGGCAATTTTTCCGCCGGCGCCGACATCAGCGAAATCGCCTCGGGCGCGGTGCTCAAATCCCCCATCACGCGCGAGGTGCAGGCGTGCATGGAGGCACTCGCGAAGCCGCTGGTGGCGGCCATCGAGGGCGTGGCACTCGGCGGCGGCTTCGAGCTGGCGCTCACCTGTCACTGGCGGCTCGCGCGGCGCGACGCCAGCGTCGGGCTGCCGGAGGTGAAGCTCGGACTGATCCCCGGGGCCGGCGGCACGCAGCGCTTCACGCGCCTGGCGGGACCCGCGGCTGCACTCGAGGCGATCACCAGCGGCGCGCAGATGCCCGCCGAACGCGCGCTCGCGCTCGGCCTCATCGATGCGCTGGCCGACGACCTGCCGGCGGAGGCGATCGCGTATGCGCGCCAGGCGGCCGCCAGCCGCCGGCCGCTGCGCCGCGCTGCTGAGCTCGACGAGCAGGTGCGCAATGTCGATCCGCAGCTGTTCGCCGAGTTTCGCCGCAAGCTCAGCGCCAAGGCGCGCGGCCAGCTCGCGCCGGGGCGGATCATCGACAGCATCGAAGCCGCCTGTACGCTGGCGCCGCCGCAGGCCATGGCGCGTGAGCGCGAGTACTTTCTCGAATGCCGCGACAGCCCGCAGCGCGCGGCGCTGGTGCACGTGTTCTTCGCCGAGCGCGAGGCGCGCCGGATTGCGGATCTGCCGCCGCAGGTCCAGCCGCTGCCGCTGCGCAGCGCGGCGGTGATCGGCGCGGGCACCATGGGCGGTGGTATCGCCATGAGCCTCGCCAATGCCGGCATCCCGGTGGTGGTGCTGGAGGCCTCGACCGAGGCGCTCGAGCGCGGCCTGCGGCAGGTACGCGCCAACTACGAGGGCTCGGTGACGCGCGGCAGCCTGTCCCGCGAGCGCGCCGAGCGTGCGCTGTCGCTGATCCGCGGGGTGAGCGCCTACCAGGAGCTCGCCGCGGCCGACATCGTCATCGAGGCGGTGTTCGAGGATCTCACGGTGAAGCAGCAGGTGTTCGCGCGGCTCGACCAGACGTGCGGACACGCGGCGATCCTCGCCACCAACACCTCGACGCTCGACATCGACCGCATCGCCGACAGCACCTCGCGGCCGGCGCAGGTGGTGGGCACCCACTTCTTCAGTCCGGCGCACGTCATGAGGCTGCTCGAGAACGTCCGCGGCCGGCGTACCTCGGCGCAGACCATCGCCACGGTGATGGAGCTCGGCAGACGGCTCGGCAAGGTCGTGGTGCTCGCCGGCAACTGCGACGGCTTCATCGGCAACCGCATGCTCATGTTCTACGGCGCGGAAGCGGAGTTCCTGCTGGAGGAGGGCGCGACCCCCGAACAGATCGATCGGGTCATGGAGGGCTTCGGCTTCGCCATGGGGCCGCTGGCGGTGCGCGACCTCGCTGGCAACGACGTCGGCTTCATGATCCGCAAGGGCCGCCGCCTGCCTGCCGACGAGCGCTGGTCGCCGATCCTCGAGCGGCTGGTGGCACAGGGCCGCCTGGGGCAGAAGAGCGGCCGGGGTTTCTACCGCTACGAGGGACGCACGCGCATCCCGGACCCCGAGGTCACCGCGCTCATCGAGGACGTATCGCGCACGCTCGGCATCGAGCGCCGTGCGATTCCCGATGAGGAGATTCTCGCGCGGCTGCTGCACCCGCTCGTCAACGAGGGCGCGCGCATCGTGGCGGAGGGCATCGCGATGCGTCCCGGGGATATCGACGTCGTCTACGTGCACGGCTACGGCTTCCCCGCCTACCGCGGCGGACCGATGTTCTGGGCCGAGCAGGCGGGGCTGGCACGGGTGGTCGAGACCATGCGCCGCCTCGCGCCCAGTCACGGCGCGCGCTGGCGTCCGGCGCCGCTCCTGGAGCAGCTGGTGGCATCCGGCAAGGGCTGGGACAGCCTGGGCGCGCACGGGCAGGGCGCCTGACACCCATGCTTCGCGGCAGCTGCGTCGCAGCGATGCTCGGCGCCGCGGCGCTGAGCATGACCTGCCACGCCGCGACGCTGGCGGCGACGGACGATTTGGGGCAGCTGCCGGCGAGCGTCGCGCAGTGGGCGCAGGGCGCGCGCCTGCTTCCCGGCCTGGGTGACTTCCACCGCCCGATCACGAGCTCATCGGCCCTGGCGCAGCAGTACTTTGACCAGGGCCTGCGTCTGGCATGGGCGTTCAATCACGACGAGGCGGCACGCTCCTTCGCGCAGGCTGCACGCCTGGATCCGGCGTGCGCCATCTGCTACTGGGGCGTGGCGCTCACCGTCGGCCCGAATTACAACAGCTCCTCCATGGATGCCGCGCGCGCCCAGGTGGCCTGGGAAGCGCTGCACGAGGCGCAGGCGAACGCCGTCAGGGCCGCACCCGTCGAGCAGGCGCTGATCGGTGCGCTCGCGGCGCGCTATCCGACCGCCGACGCCATCGGCCCACAGAACCTCGATGCGGTGCAGAGCGCCTACGCGCGTGCCATGGAGGCGGTGGCTGCGCGTTTTCCGGATGACCTCGACGTGCAGACGCTGTGCGCGGAAGCCGAGATGAACGTGCATGCCTGGAAGCTATGGACGCCAGCGGGCACGCCGGTCGAAGGCACGCTCGCCATCGAGGCGCGCCTCGAGGCGGTGCTGCGCCGCGACCCCGCGCACCCCGGCGCGAACCACTACTACATCCACGTGATGGAAGGTTCATCCAACCCGCAAGCGGCGCTGCCGTCCGCGCAACGCCTTGCCGGCATGATGCCCGGTGCCGGGCACATGGAGCACATGCCCTCACACATCATGGAGCGCATCGGGCGCTATGAAGCAGCGGCCGAAGCCAACCGCCGCGCGGTGCGCGCCGATCTGGCCTACCTCGCGACGGTGACCCCGCCGGATCACTACGCGATGTACCTGATCCATAACTATTCCTTCCTCGCCTACGCGGCGGCGATGGCAGGACGCAAGGCCGAAACGCTGACCGTGGTGCAGCAGCTGGCGGAGCACGCGCCGCTGTCGATGCAGCTCGCGATGGGCCAATCGGGCTGGGGCACGAGCCAGCAGTATGCGGCGCTGGTGCGTTTTGGCCTGTGGGACGAACTGATCGCGCTCGGACCGCCCGACGCCCGGGCGCCCGGCCTGACGGCCGCCTACCTCTACGGCCGCGGCGTCGCCCTGGCCGCGCGCGGCCACACCGATGACGCCAGCCACTCGCTCGATGAGCTGCGCGCGCTCGGTGAGGGCGTGCCGCCGGACTCGCAGGTGCTGCGCTCCATGTTGAGCATCGCGCAGCCGATCGTCGCGGCACGCATCGCCGCCACGCTTGCGCACAACGAGGAGGCCGTGACGCTCTTGCAGGAGGCGGTGGCTGCGGAGGATGCGCTGCCCTACAACGAGCCACCGGAATGGTTCTTTCCCGTGCGTCACCTGCTCGGGGCGCAGCTGCTCATCGCCGCTCGCCCCGCGCAGGCCGAGCGCGTCTACCGCGAGGACCTCAGGCGCAACCCCGACAACGGTTGGGCGCTGTTTGGACTGGCAGCCGCGCTGCGCGCGCAGGGTAAGTCGCGCGCCGCGGCGCGCGTGACGCACTCGCTCACGCGCGCCTGGGCGCACGCCGATGTGCGTCTTGAGGGCTCGGCGTTCTGGTTCGCGGGCGCCGATGCGACGACCTGCGAATGCCAGCGCACGCCATCAGCTCAGAGGCAATAATATTGCCAAACGGGGGCTGAAAAAGGCAACTGGAGCAAAGTAATTGCACCATATAGGGCATAAGCTGCGCGCGGCAAACAGGCCGGAGATTCCATGGCGGTACAGGCTGTAGCCCCGACACCGACCCGCGAGGCGCAGGGCTTTCGTGCGGAGCCCGACTGGCGCAAGGTCGCCAGGCTCCTGCACACCTCGCGGGCGCTCGATGAGATCGAAGAGACCCGCCTGGTGCCCGAGCGCAAGGTGCTCTACCAATTCTCCGCCCGCGGCCACGAGCTGCCGCAGATACTGCTGGGACTGCAGCTCACCGATGCGCACGACGGCGTGGCCGTCTACTACCGCTCGCGCCCGCTCATGCTGACGCTCGGTGTGAGCGCGGAAGACGCGGCGGCCGGGCCGCTGATGCGCGCGGATTCCTTCAGCGGCGGACGTGACATCGGCGTGGTGTTCAATCGTCCGGGCCGCGGCGGCCCGACGGTGCTGCCGGCGTGCGGTGGCGTGGGCACGCAGTACACCCCGGCCGCCGGCTGGGCGCAGGCGATCCGCTACCGTCACGACACGCTCGCCGATCCCTCCTATGCACGCAGCATCGCCGTGGTGCTCGGCGGTGATGCATCGACCGCGACCAACGGCTTCTGGTCGGCCCTGAATATCGCCACCACCCAGCAGCTGCCGCTGCTGTTCTTCATCGAAGACAACGGCTACGGGATATCGGTGCCGGCGCGGCTGCAGACCCCCGGCGGCAACATCGCCGCCAACCTGCGCTCCTTCAGCGGGCTCACGATCCTCGAGGGCGACGGTTGCGATCCGCGCGCGGTCGCCGCGCTGGTGCCGCAGGCGGTCGAGCGCGTGCGTTGCGCGCGCGCGCCGCTGCTGCTGCGGTTGACGGTGCCGCGCCTGTCCGGGCATTCCGGCCAGGACACCCAGGCGTACAAGTCGGCGCAGCTGCTCGGCGAGGAGCGCTCCCGCGACCCGCTGCGGCGGCTGCACGAGCTGCTGGTGCCGGCGGCGATGAGTGAGGCGGAGTGGCTGCAGCTCGCGGGCGATGCGCGCAGTGAGGTCGAGGGCGCGATCGGGCGCGCACTCGCACGAGCCCAGCCTGATCCGACTCACCTGACCGACCACGTGTTCTCGGCGGCCGCCGGGGCCGCTGCCGCGCTGCAGGAGCAGGGCGGGCTCGCGCCGGAAGGCTACCGCCATGCGCGCTCGAGCGCGGTGGCGCGCCCCGAGGGCGCGCGCATCAACATGCTGACCGCGATCAGGCGCACGCTCGATGTGGAGCTCGCGGCCAATCCGCGCATGCTGGTGTTCGGCGAGGACGTGGGACCCAAGGGCGGGGTGCACGGCGCGACGCTCGGGCTGGCAGACAAGTACGGCGCGGCGCGCGTGTTCGACACCAGCCTCTCGGAGGAGGGCATCATCGGCCGCGCAGTCGGCATGGCACTCGCCGGGCTGCTGCCGGTTGCCGAGATTCAGTTCCGCAAGTACGCGGAGCCCGCGGCCGAGCAGCTCAACGACTGCGGCACGCTGCGCTGGCGTACGCACAACCATTTTGCGGCGCCGATCGTGGTACGCATGCCGGGCGGGTTCTTCAAGTGCGGCGATCCCTGGCACAGCCAGACCAACGAGGTCGCCTGGGCGCACGGCGTCGGCTGGCGGGTCGCCGTGCCGTCGAACGCCGAGGACGCGGTCGGCCTGCTGCGCGCGGCGCTGCGCGGCAACGATCCGGTGATCTTCTTCGAGCATCGCGCCATGCTCGACGGCGCCTGGGCGCGCCGTCCCTACCCGGGCGACGAGTTCGTCGTGCCCTTTGGGCAGGCGCGCACTGTGCGCGGCGGCAGCGAGGTCACGGTGGTCACCTGGGGGGCGATGGTCGAGCGCTGCGAGCTGGCCGCCGCCCGCTCACAGATTGACGTCGAGCTGCTCGATCTGCGTACGCTCTCGCCCTGGGACTCACAGGCGGTGCGTACCTCGGTGGAAAAGACCCATCGCTGCCTCATCGTGCACGAGGACAACCGCACGGCCGCCTTCGGCGCGGAGATCGCGGCAATGCTCGCGGAGGACAGCTTCTTCAGCCTGGAGGCACCGCTGGTGCGTCTCGCCATGCCCGATATCCCCAGCCCTCACAGCCCGGTGCTGCTCGAGGCGGCGCTTCCGGACGTCGCGCACATCTGCCAGGCCATTCAGCGCCTGGCGAGCCTGTGAGGCCTGGAATGAGCGCCATGGTCGACATCCTCGCGCCGGCGGAACAGACCGAGGGCACGCGCTCGCAGGTGCTGCGGTGGCTGAAACAGGTCGGCGAGCGCGTGACGCAGGACGAGCCGCTCATCGAGCTCGAGACCGACAAGGTGACCGTGGAGGTCGCATCACCTGCTGCCGGAGTGCTGCGCGAGATCCTGAAGCAGGAGGCCGACGAGATCGCCCCGGGGGAACTGCTCGGGCGGCTGGAATCCGCCGCGGCGTCCGTTGCGGATGCGACCGCGGGAATTGCCGCGACGGGCGGCGCAGCCGGCCGCAGTGCGGAGCCTGCTCCGCCAGCCGCACGGCGTGCGGCCAGCGCGCCACTCACGCCGGGCGCCCCCGCCGCTGCCGGGCGCGGCGCGCCGCTCAGCCCGGCGGTGCGGCGCTTGCTCGCCGAGCATGGCCTCGAGGCGAGCGCCGTTTCCGCAAGTGGCGAAGGCGGGCGCATCACGGTGGAGGACGTGCTGCGCACCGCGGCAGGCGGCGCTGCTGCCGCGAATGCAACCGTCCCTGCCACGGCGGCTGCGCGGCCGGCAGTGGTGACGCCGGCGCCGGTCACGGAGGCCGCCGCCGGCGTGCGGCGCGTGCCGCATAGCGCGGTGCGGCGGCGTATCGCGGAGCACATGACGCACAGCCTGCTGCATACGGCGCCGCACGTGACTACCGTGTTCGAGGCGGACCTGAGCGCGGTGCTGCAGGATCGCGCGCGGCAGCGCGAGGATTTCGCCGGCCGCGGCGTCGCGCTCACGCTGACGGCCTACTTCGTGCACGCCGCGGTGGCCGCCATCCGCGCGGTTCCTGAAGCCAACAGCCGCTGGACCGACAGCGCGCTGGAGGTCTACGAGGCGGTGCACATCGGCATCGCCACCGCGCTTGAGGGCGTCGGCCTGGTCGTGCCGGTGCTGCGCGATGCGCACTTACTCGACCTGTTCGCTAGCGCGCGCGGCATCGAAGACCTGGTGCGGCGGGCGCGTGCCGGTGAGCTGTCGCCGGCAGACGTGCGCGGCGGCACCTTCACCATCTCGAACCACGGCGTGAGCGGCAGCCTGCTGGCGGCACCGATCATCATCAATCAGCCGCAGTCGGCGATTCTCGGCGTCGGCAGACTCGAGAAGCGCGCGGTGGTGGTCGAGGAGGGTGATGAGGAGAAGATCGTGGTGCGACCGCGCTGCTACGTGAGCCTCACGCTCGATCACCGCGTCATGGACGGACATCAGGCGAACCATTTCCTGCAGACCTTCGTGCAGACGCTCGGCGCCTGGCGGGCGTAACTTAGGGACGAGCGTGTCAGGCCAGCGGCGCGACGGCGAGCTCGAGCCCATCGAGCGCGCGAGCGAGGACGAGCTGCGCGCGCTGCAGCTCGCGCGGCTGCAGTGGTCGGTGCATCACGCCTACCAGCACGTCGCCCCGTACCGCGCCAGCTGCGAGCGCGCCGGCGTTCACCCCGCGGATCTCAAGACGCACGCGGATCTGGCGCGCTTCCCGTTTACCGCCAAGGAGGATCTGCGCGCGCACTACCCGTTCGGCATGCTCGCGGTCGCTCGCGAGCAGCTGGCGCGCGTCCACGCCTCGAGCGGCACTACCGGCAGGTCCACGGTGGTCGCTTACACGCGCCGCGACCTGCAGACCTGGGCGGCGCTGGTGGCACGCTCGATCCGCGCCGCCGGTGGCCACCGCGGCGACCTGGTGCACATCGCCTATGGCTACGGGTTGTTCACCGGCGGGCTCGGGGCGCACTACGGGGCGGAGCTGCTCGGCTGCACGGTCGTGCCCATGTCGGGCGGCCAGACGCACAAGCAAGTGCAGCTCATCTGCGACCTCAAGCCCGACCTCATCATGGTCACTCCCTCCTACATGCTGGTGATCGCCGAGGAGTTCCTGCGCCAGGGACTGGACCCGGCGCGCACCTCGCTGCGCGCCGGGATGTTCGGCGCGGAACCGTGGAGCGAGGCATTGCGCGCGGAGATCGAGTCCCGGTGCGCGCTCGCTGCGCTCGACATCTACGGGCTCTCGGAGATCATGGGACCGGGCGTGGCGAGCGAGTGTGTCGAGAGCAAGGACGGCCCGGTGATCTGGGAGGATCATTTCTACCCGGAGATCGTCGACCCGGTGAGCGGCGCGGTGCTGCCCGACGGCACCGCCGGCGAGCTGGTGTTCACCACGCTCACCAAGGAGGCACTGCCGTTGATCCGCTACCGCACGCGCGATCTGAGTGCGCTGCTGCCGCCGACCGCGCGCGCCATGCGCCGCATGGCACGCATCAGCGGCCGCACCGACGACATGCTGATCATCCGCGGCGTCAACGTGTTCCCCAGCCAGTTCGAGGAGCTGCTCGTGCCGATCGCAGCGCTCGCACCTCAATACCAGCTCGAGGTCGGCCGCAGCGGACACCTCGATGAGCTCACCGTGAGCGTCGAGTGCCGGCCGCAGTTCGCCGCTGAGCGCAGCTTGCGCCTGCAGGTGCAGCAGCAGCTCGAGCACAGTATCAAGTCGCTGCTGGGCATCACGTGCGTCGTGCGGGTTTGCGAGCCGGGGGCGATCGAGCGCTCCGCCGGCAAGGCGCGCCGCGTGATCGACCGGCGCTAAGGGCGCGCGCACCGGCCGCGGCAGACCCGTGTGCTACCGGTGGCGCGTCCCCCCGGTCTCGAGCAACGGATGGAGGCAGCGCCTGCGCTGCCGCCTCCAACTGAACGGCACCATACGCCTGCGGCAGAATTTTCGTGTATTTCGGGGGAGGGACTCCTGCCGAGCTGGCAAACCTCGCCGCGGAATTCCTGCGTGGGCGGATCCCGAAGACGTTGGTCGCCCCGCCAGAGGGTGCCATCGCGGCAGCCCGGCCTGCGCATTCACGGCCCAAGCCTGATTCTTCATTTCGGCTTGGGCCGCCGGCGCCCTGGGCACGCGCAACATCAGGACTCTACATCAGTAGGAAGCGGTTGACGTTATCCCGTTGCAGGTCAGAGTGGCCGTATAGGAATTGGCGGGGGAGCCAGGAGTGTACGTGTAACTGCCGTTACCGGTAGTCAGCGGGTCCGTCCCTGGTGTTGTGTTGGAGCTGCCGTTTAACGTGATGCTCACTGACTGCGCCGCGCCAAAGCCGGTGTCAGTCGACGACAATGTGCACGTGGTGTTTACCGGCAAGTTGCTGAAAGTCCAGCTGAGAGTTTCCGGCGCACCGGCTGTCACCCCTGGCGCGCTCAGCGTGAGCTGCCCGGCCGAATATACGGTGTAGGTCTGCGTCACCGGAACAGCAGGCTCCGGGTTATCCGGACAGCTGAGCGTCCAGGTAACGCTCTTAGGCACCGTTGGGAAAAATCCACTCGGGTAGTAGAAACCGTTCGTAACTACGCCAGACACAGGAACGCTTCCGAAAACTCCGCTGTTGTCCGTCAACGAGCAACCTCCGTTCACGGGAACGTTGACGCTCAGATAATCGATGATGTCAGGCCATGGGGGCGGAGACCCCTGCCCGCTGGCATTTTCAAAGATGGTGGCATTACTTTCCGTAAACGGATTCACGACGGTAAAAGGTGCGCTCGCGGACACGACGGCACCGTTGACCGAGCAGTTCAGACTGATCGTGAACGACCCATTCGACGATGGGCTGTCAGTGAGGGCATAAGTCATGGAGTTGTTTGGAGGAGCGTCCAGAGTCAGTGTCGCTGGCACAACCCATGATGGAGAGTCCGGATCGGTCGTCGAAACCATGCATGAGGTAGTCGGCGGCACAAGCGTCGGAACACTGACCGTCCACGTCAAAGTCAGGATGCCAAATGTCCCCCCGATCGGATTTGGCGTAGCCGCGAGCGACAGCGGGGGGCCGAGCGGCGTGCAGGTCGGCACGGCGGTCGTCGGGTTCAAGGCATCGGTCGTAAGCGGCGGATTAGCCGGCGGCGGGAACGCGAATACGTAGACGTCGTAATACAAATGATCGAGTCGCGCCATCAAATCGCCGGACGGGTTTTCATTGTCGGAGGGCGGCGGCCCGGCTAAAAAGTACCCTGGGTTCGAATTAACCGTCGTGTTTATGTATCTCGCGCCAGTCGCCAGTGTGTTGAGGGCACAGTTGTAGTTCTGCTGATTGAGGTAGTTCTCGCTGTTGGTGATGTAGCCCTGAATGGTCGACTGGATAGCGGCGTTGATCTGCGTACTGGGCGGCTGAACTTGCGGCGTGACCATGTTATCGAACGCCTGCTGCAGATTGCTGAATTCGCTATCGATGTAGGGGAGAGTCAGTCCTCCCTGTACGGTGCCCTCGACGAGTATCGAAGGATGGTTGTTATTGCCGCCGGGTGGGGGGTCGCTCGAGCAGTCCACCGTGATGTCGTAGACCACGCTGGCGGCGCCGGGAACTTCTGAAAGTTCGGGGGTCGTTGATTCGGAACCGGGCAGCGGTCCCGCTCCAACAACCGGACCATTGGCGCTTCCGCACGGAGGGTTAGCTCCGAGGACCACGCCGGGGTTGAGGGTAAAAGTGGTCAGGGTGTTGTTGACCGGCGTGGTGTTAGTGATGTTCGAGAACTGGTTGAGTGCTGTCGCCGTGATCTTCTCGACATAAATCCCCGCTCCGGTGGGTCCGGACCCGCCGAACAAATTGGCCGACAGCCAGACGTTGGGAAGGTTATTGCAGAAAAGCCCGAGATTCAGCGGTACATAATTATAAGTTGGGAAACCCTCGACAATCGTGACGCGCGGGTCGGCGCTTATGTTGCAGCTGTCCACCGCGATGGAGTCGTTGGGTGGAAAGTTGGCGGTGCCCGGACCGGTAAATTGCAGCGATAGCTGAGGAAGAATGCTGCACGGCGCACTGATGCACGGGCCCTGACCTTGTTGGCCCACTGACGTCGAGCCGGATTGCGTCACGGCCAGGTCGGTGGGGTTGCTGACTCCTTTGCTCACGCTCGCGAACGGCGAGGTGTTCGACTGCCCCGACGGCGGCGCGGCGAATTCCATGATCCGTCCGGGAAGTTGGGCGACGAACACATACTGGGCGCCCTGGAAGGTGCCGACTTTGACCCTCGTCAGCCCGAGGCCGATATTTATCGCGTACGGCGTGATGAATGCATTCGTGGCCGAGTCGAAATCCAGGATTCTGCCGTCGAATGTCGCGACAAGGAGCGTCATGTCGTGCGTCGTCGGATCCTGGCCGAAGTCCATACCGACCGGGATGGGTGGAATCCTATTGGTTACCTGAGTCAGGAACTGCGCCGGCGTAACGACGTTCGAAGCCGGGCCCTGCTGCGCGGCCTTGGTGCTAAGCACGCTTTGGATCTGCGCCTGTGAATAGCGGATCACCCGCGTGTTGGAGGGATCGGCTACCAGCACGAGCAGATCAAGAGCGTTCCAGTCGGGCGATGCTCCGGTCGCAGCTTTACCGGCCACAGCGACCTCGGTCAGCGCGAGGGTCGAGACCGGCTTGTGAGTCATGGGATCATGGAATGTATTGTCGATCAGGAGCGGTGCGCCATAGGTACCCGTCTTGGTGATCGGCAGGACCCACACACCCGGCTTGTCCCAGGCGCTGCTGGGCGAGATGGCATACACGTTGCCGCTGAGATCCGCCGCGAGGCCGACCGGGTAGGCTGGCCCGGATCCCTTGAATGACCAGGAGAAGATCACGACCGGGTTTTTATACAGCGGTCCCGGAAGGCGCCAGATCTTATGCTGCTCGGCGTCCGCATAGATCATATCGAGGGTGCTGGTTGCTGGGTTGGTGACCCAGGTGAGTGCCGTGTAGAGATTCCGCGGAGTGCCCCCCGTGAGGAGCGGGTCCGTCGCCACGATCGCCGCGCTGTTCGGCATCCCGAGCGGGTTGGGCATCGTAAGCGCATCGAGTGAGGCGTTGGGGAAGGCATTCGTGAATGCCACGGTGAGTTGCTGCTGCGGAAGCCCCTGCGCACCGGCAACGGCACATGTCAGTAATGCGATCGCAACCACGGCGAGTTGCGCCAAGGGCCGACGCGGTGCACCGGACTGCACGGAGTGGGTCAAAGTCGTCATGGATTGGACGTGCATGGCTTCTCCCCTAGTGAGTCACTCTGTGCAGGGATGCCGTCCTGTCACCCTGCTATCTGGACTGCACGCAGGTTCTAGTTACTTATCCATCGACGCTAGCAAGTTATTGTCGCAAGCGCCACCTTTGCAATAGTTACTGTGTTATATCGATACTTGGCTACCTGTCCCTCAGTTACCGAGGGACGCGTGCGCTCGCGGGGCCAGCGAGTGTGGCCATCGCGCCCAGGTGATGTTCTTGCCGGTGCAGCGCGTCTAAATAGTGTTGCGCCAGGCTGCGATAGGCTCCCCCCGCGCCGCTGTTCTTGCTCAGGATCCCGCAGCCGTGCGTAAGCCGCGTCTCCGCTTCCCCATAGCGGCCGAGCCCGGTGAGCGCCGCGCCCTCGATACTCTCAGCGATCGCGGTGCGCCAATGCTCGGCGGACAGCGAGGCGGTAAAGATGCTCCTGGCGTTCTGCGACAGCTCGAGCGCCTCCGGATACTTGCCCTCAGCCACTCTGAGGACCGCGAGCATCATCAGGCTCGAGGCAATCTCGGGCGTCTTGTCGCTGAACAATCGCCGCCGCATCGCCAGTCCTTCCTGCAGATACCGGTCGGCGAGTTCGTAATCGCCGGACATCGTCAGCCCGAAGCCCATTACGTTCAGCACGATGGCAATATCCGGATGATCCGCAGGAAATGCCTTGCGGTAAATCGCCAGCACATGGCGCATGTTCTCGAGCGCCTCATGTGTTTCGCCACGGTCGTACTGCACGCCGGCAAGATTGAATAGCGCTCGCCCGAATTCCGGGTGGCTTTCACCCTGCTGCTCGCGGTGAATCTCCAGTGATTGCCGCAGCAGCGCCTCGGCGCCGGCAAGATCACCCTTGCTCTGCAGCACGAACGCGACGTTCTCGAGCTCGGTTGCGACGTACGGGTGCTTGTCACCGAGCAAGCGCCGGTACATCGCGAGCGATTCGCGATAGAAGCGCTCGGCGTTGTCCAGATCCCCGGCCTGGCTGAGCACGCCCCCCATGTCGTTGAGCACCTCTGCCAGATCGGGATGCGGCTCGCTGCCTCGCAGCTCCCGCTGCACGGCCAGCGCGCGCTCCATCAGCGGGATCGCGGCGTTGGGATCGCCGCCGTGAGTGATGGTCCGGGCGAGATCCTTGAGCGTGCGCGCGACAGCAGGATCCCTCTCGCCATACAGTGCCTGCTGCAGTGTGAGGGCCTGGCGCTGAGACCTCTCGGCCTCCGCATAATGTCCGTCCAGATCGAGCAACGTGCCGAGACCGGCAAGTGAGTTCGCGAGGTCCACCTGGCTTTGGTGGTCATCGGGCCGCGCGGAGGCGATGCGGATCGCCTCGCGGTAGGCTTTCTCACCCGCGCCGAAGTCGGCCTGCAGTGTGAACAGATCACCCTCATGGTTGAGTGATTCGGACAGCTCCAGGGGATCGACGCCCGGCAGGCGGCGTCGAGTCGCCACCGCATGATCGAGCAGCGGCCGCGATTGGGTATACAGGCCGAGACCCGTGTATACGGTGCCGAGCGTATCCATCAGCGTGGCCTGAATAGCCGGCTCCTTGGCAAGCTCCCGCTCGACGCGTGCCGCACCCTTATCGAGCATTTCCCGCGCGGTGACGCTGTTGCCGCGCGCCTCGCTCGGATCCGAGACTTTGAACAGATCAACCAGGAACGTCGTCGTCTGCTTCGCGGTCTCGGCTTCCGCCTCCGCGCGCGCCGTCTGTTTCTGCGCGACGCTACGCTGTACGAGCGCATAGACGGCTAGTGCGCTGGTCAGCACCATGCCGGCAGTGGCCCCGCCGGCGATGATGGCGAGCCGGCGGTTGCGGCGCTGCTGCTCCCGTCTGCGCAGCGCGTCGAAGCCAACCCCGAGGATTCCGGCGATCAGCTTCAGTTTGGCGGCGAAGCGCCCATCCTTGCCCGGCCGGGCATCCGCGGCGATCGGCTCGGTGCGCGAAGCGCCGAGGGTGCCGTCGGCGGCGAGTTGGAACCTGAGCGCCGGCGGGAAGCACTCCTCATCCTCCCGCCCGGGCATGTCGGTGGCGTTCGGCTCGCCCGCGACGATCAGGCAGAAGACCCGATCCTCGCGACCGAGGCGCTTGAACGCCAGGATCTCCTCGTTGACCCACTTCGAGCGCGCGGCGTTCGGCGAACAGATGACGATCTGGCAGGCGGACTCGCGCAGTGCCGTAGTGATGACTTCGCCGAGATCGGTGGCCGAGGCAAGCTCTTCGCGGTCCCGGAACACGGGATTGAGGCGTCGGGGTACTTCGCCGCGGCTGGTCTTTGTCCCGACCAGCTGTTTGGGCGGTCGATAGGATTCGAGCGACTTGTGCAGCCACATCGCCCAGAGCTCGTCGCGATGGCTATAACTGATGAACGCCTTGTAGCGCGACTCGCTCAGAGGCCTCTCCCCGCCAGGGCGGTGCCCAACCGATTGTTGTTCAAATCTCTGCGGGTCGCGGTACCGCCGCACTAACCGCGACCGCAATCCGTCTGCGGCAGGAATTTGAGCCTCTCTCCGGCGCACCTGGTTGTCAAGCAAGGCCGAAATCGCGCCTCAGGACACCATCAAGTGCCATGTCGCGACTCCATATCAGCCGGACACACCCAGTAGCGCTGCGGCTGCTGCGGCCGTAGGGCCTGCCAATAGATGCCGCGTCGCCGCGGCGCAGAGCTCGCTGCCGCTGGGCGCGGAACTCGTGTGCTACCCTTGTGTCCTATCGGCGGCGGCGTGCGGCAGCATGTATACCCAGGCGCTCGACAACGAGGGGAAGCCGGTGCCGGCAGCGGCCGGCGAGGGCGAGGAGCGCGCGGTGCGCTTCCAGGCGCGCATCGATGCGGACGAGAAGATCGAGCCCAAGGACTGGATGCCGGAAGCCTACCGCCAGACACTGATCCGCCAAATCTCGCAGCATGCGCACTCGGAGATCGTCGGCATGCTGCCCGAGGGCAACTGGATCACGCGCGCACCGACACTCAAGCGCAAGGCGGTGCTGATCGCCAAGGTGCAGGACGAAGGCGGCCACGGCATGTACCTGTACAGTGCCGCCGAGACGCTCGGCATCGAGCGCGAGGAGATGTTCCGCCAGCTGTTGTCGGGGGCGGCGAAGTACTCGAGCATCTTCAACTATCCGACGCTCACCTGGGCGGACGTCGGCGCCATCGGCTGGCTGGTGGACGGCGCGGCGATCATGAACCAGATTCCCATCTGCCGCTGCTCCTACGGACCGTATGCGCGCGCCATGGTGCGCATCTGCAAGGAGGAGAGCTTTCACCAGCGGCAGGGCTTCGAGATCATGCTGACGCTGGCACGCGGCAGCCGCGAGCAGCGCGCCATGGCGCAGGACGCGCTCGCTCGCTGGTGGTGGCCCTCGATCATGATGTTCGGACCGAGCGATGCCGACTCGAAGCACACCGCGCAGTCGATGCGCTGGAAGATCAAGCGCTTCAGCAACGACGAGCTGCGGCAGAAGTTCATCGACGTCACCGTGCCGCAGGCGCAGTTCCTCGGCCTGAGCATTCCCGATGCGCAGCTGCGCTGGGACGAGGGCACGCAGCACTACCTCATCGGGCCGATCGACTGGGCCGAGTTTCACGCGGTGCTCAAGGGCCACGGGCCCTGCAACCGCGAGCGCCTGGAGGCGCGCCGCGCGGCTCACGAGGCGGGACTGTGGGTGCGCGAGGCGGCCGCGGCGCACGCGGCGAAGCAGCACGCCCGCACGGCGCAGGTCGCCTGAGCCTTTGGGAACGACATCATGAGCAACGACTGGCCGCTGTTCGAGGTCTTCATCCGCTCGCGCGCCGGGCTCGAGCACAAGCACGTCGGCAGCCTGCACGCGGCCGATGCGCGCATGGCCATCGAGCACGCGCGCGACGTCTACACCCGCCGCCTGGAGGGGGTGAGCATCTGGGTGGTGCGCTCGGCGGATATCGCGGCTTCCGACCCGGGAGAGGCGGAGGCGCTGTTCGAGCCGGCGCGCGACAAGGTGTATCGCCACCCGACCTTCTACGTGATTCCGGAGGAGGTGAAGAACCTGTGAGCGCCGCGCCGCCGCTCGCGGCGGGACCTGCGACGCTGGATGGCGCGCGGCTGCGCTACCTGCTGCGCCTCGGCGACACCTCGCTGGTGCTCGGCCAGCGCCTCGGCGAGTGGATTGGTCACGCGCCGGCACTCGAGGAGGAACTCGCGCTCGCCAATCTCGCCCTCGATCTGGTGGGACAGGCGCGGCTGCTGCTCAGCTACGCGTGCGAGCTCGAGGGTGCCGGGCGCGATGAGGATGCGCTGGCGTTCCTGCGCGATGCGCCGCAATTTTTCAACCTGACACTGGCCGAGCAGCCGAACGGGGATTTCGCCCACACCATCGTGCGCCAGTGGCTGCTGGATAACTGGCAGCTCGAGATCTACCAGGCACTGGCACATTCCACTGACACCCGTCTCGCCGCCATCGCTGCCAAGGCCGTGAAGGAGACGCGCTATCACCACCGCTTCAGCAGCGGCTGGCTGATCCGCCTCGGCGACGGCACGGTGGAGAGCCGCCAGCGCGTGCAGCGCTCGCTCGATGAGCTGTGGGCACTGACGGACGAGCTGTTCACACCCGATGAGGTGGACGAGCGCGCGAGCGCAGCGGGCATCGCCCCGTCACTCACCGAGCTCGAGCCGCGCTGGTCGGCGCGCATCGACCAGGAGCTGCACGCGGGCACGCTGCAGCGCCCGGCGCGACAGCCGTACCCGTGGCACGGCAAGCGCGGCGTGCATAGCGAGCACCTGGGTCACATGCTCGCGGAGATGCAGCACCTGCAGCGCACCTACCCGGGTGTGCGCTGGTGACGGCGGAGCCGCGCGCCATGACCGCTGCCAGCGCCGATCCGGACGATCGTGAGCGGCAGGTCTGGGAGTTGCTCGCGAGCGTGCCCGATCCGGAGATCCCGGTGCTGAGCATCGTCGACTTAGGGATCGTCAGGCACGTACAGCGTGCGGGCGACGGACGCCTGCGCGTCGGCCTGACGCCGACTTATACCGGTTGCCCGGCGACCGAGGTGATCCGCGCCACGGTGCGTGCCGCGCTCGACGAGGCCGGCTTCGCCGATGCGATTCTCGAAGAGGTGCTGTCGCCGCCCTGGACGAGCGACTGGCTGACCCCGGCGGGACGGGAAAAGCTGCGCGCCTTCGGCATCGCCCCGCCCGAGGACGCGGTCGCGAGTCCCGGCCGCCTGCGGCACGCTGCGCCGGTAAGCTGTCCGCGCTGCGGCAGCCGGCACAGCGAGCGGCTCTCCGAATTCGGCTCGACGCCGTGCAAGGCGCACTACCGCTGCGGCGCGTGCGGTGAGCCTTTCGATTACTTCAAGTGCCTGTGAGATGCTGAAGTTCCATTCGCTGCAGGTCGCGCAGGTGACGCCCGACGCCGAGGACGCGGTGTCACTCGCGCTCGAGGTGCCCGCGGCGCTGCGCAGCGAGTACCGCGGCAGTCCCGGGCAGCACGTGGTGGTGCGCGCCACCATCGAGGGCGAGGACACGCGCCGCACCTACTCGCTGGTGAACGTCCCGGGCGAGTGGCCGCTGCGCATCGTGCCGCGGGTGCACGCGCACGGGCGCATGTCGCGCTATCTCGCCGAGCAGCTGTGCGCCGGGGATGCGCTCGAGGTTCTGCCGCCGAACGGCAGCTTCACGCCGCGCTCATCCCCGCAGGGCGCCGGGACCTACGTGGCCTTTGCCGCCGGCTGCGGCATTACCCCGGTGCTGTCGGTCGTCGGCGCGCTGCTGGCCCACGAGGCGACGCGCGTCATCCTCTTCTACGGCAACAGCGGCACGGCGCGCACGATGTGCCTGGAAGAGCTGCTGGGCCTCAAGGACCGCCATCTCGGGCGCCTGGCGCTGCACTTCGTGATGAGCCGCGAGCCGCAGGAAGTCGAGCTGTACAACGGCCGGATCGACGCGGCGCGCGTGCGCCGCTTCGCTGCGACGCTGTTCGAGCCGCGCGCGGTGCGCGAGTACTTCGTGTGCGGCCCGGGCGACATGATCGAGTGCGTGAGCACCACATTGCGTGAGCTGGGCGTGGATGCGGCGCGAGTGCACGCCGAGCATTTCACCGTGGCGGGTGCTGCTAGCGCGGCGCCCGCCGAACCGGCGCCCGTCGGCAGCGGGCAGGCGGCGGTCGCGCCGGCCGCGATCGCAGCGGCGGCGGCGCCACGCGTGACCGATGCCACCGCCGCCGAGGTCACCATCATCATGGACGGCCGGCGGCGCTCCTTTACCATGCGGATGGATGACGAGACCGTGCTCGAGGCGGCGGCGCGCGCCGGTATCGAGCTGCCGTTCTCCTGTCGTGCCGGCGTGTGCTCCACCTGCCGCACCAAGGTGATCCGCGGCGCGGTGCAGATGGCGCAGAACTACGCGCTGGAGGACTGGGAGCTCGAGCAGGGCTACGTGCTGGCCTGCCAGTCGCGCGTCAAGAGTCCTGCGCTCGAGCTCGACTACGACGAGAAGTGAGCGGCGGGAGTCACCGGTGAGCTATCAGACCATTATGTTCGAGGTGAGCGGCGCGGTTGCGCGGCTCACCCTGAATCGCCCCGAGCGGCTCAACAGCTTCAACGCGCAGATGCACGCCGAGGTACGCACGGCGCTCGCCGCGGTGGAGCCTGCCGCGGCGCGCGTGCTGGTGATCACCGGCGCCGGGCGCGGCTTTTGCGCCGGGCAGGACCTCAACGACCGCGCCGTGGCGCCCGGTGCGGCGCCTCCCGACCTGGCCGAGTCGATCGAGCAGCACTACAAGCCGCTGGTGCTCGCACTGCGCGCCCTGCCGCTGCCGGTGATCGCGGCCGTGAACGGCGTCGCGGCCGGCGCGGGCGCCAACATCGCGCTCGCCTGCGACCTGGTGGTGGCGGCGCGCTCGGCGACTTTCGTGCAGGCGTTCGCCAAGCTCGGCCTGGTCCCCGATTCGGGTGGCACCTGGTTCCTGCCGCGCCTGGTCGGCACGGCGCGCGCGCTCGGGCTCGCGCTGCTCGGCGACAAGCTGCCGGCGGAACAGGCGGCCGAGTGGGGGCTGATCTGGCGCTGCGTGGAAGACGGCGAGCTTGCCGCGGTCGTCGCCGCACTGGCGCAGCAGTTTGCGGCCGCACCGACGCGGGGACTGGCGTGCACCAAGCGGGCGATCTACGAGGGGCTGGGTCGCACACTGGCGCAGCAGCTCGACGTGGAGCGTGATTTTCAGGGCGAGCTCGGCCGCAGCGCCGACTACGCGGAAGGGCTGGCCGCGTTCGCCGCGAAGCGCGCGCCGCGCTTCACCGGGAGTTGAGCCATGAACGAGGCGAGCGCTGCGACTGCCGCGGCCCAGCGCCGTGCCGAGCGCGCCGCGGGCGCGCTGTTCGCGCGCGATCGCGCTTCGCAGTCGCTCGGCATGCGCCTCGAGGGGGTGCGGCCGGGCTGGGCGCGGGTCGCCATGCGCGTGCGGCCGGACATGATCAACGGCCACGGTGTGTGTCACGGGGGCATCCTGTTCGCGCTCGGCGACAGCGCGTTCGCCTTCGCCTGCAACTCGCACAACGACGCCACGGTGGCCGCCGCGGCAACAGTCGACTACCTGGCGGTGGCGCGCGAGGGCGATGAGCTGAGCGCCGAGGCGAGCGAGCTATGGCGCACCCGGCGCAACGGCCTGTACGAAGTGGTGATCGCCAACCAGCGCGGCGAGCGCCTGGCGTTGTTTCGCGGCCGGTCCTACCGCATCGACGGACAGGTCGTCGGCGAGGAGTGAGGCATGCAGCTGCAGAGTTTCGTCGGCGGCAGGTGGCAGGCAGGGCTCGACGAGGGCGTGGCGCTGCGCGATGCCACCACCGGCGAGGTCATCGCCCGTGCCGGCGCGGTCGGCCTGGATACACGCGCCATGCTCAGCTATGCGCGCGAGGTGGGCGGCCGCAACCTGCGCCACCTCACGTTCCATGAGCGCGCGGCGCTGCTGAAGGCGCTGGCGCGCTTCCTCACCGAGCACAAGGACGAGTTCTATGCACTCTCCTACGCCACCGGCGCCACCAAGTCCGACGCGTGGATCGACATCGACGGCGGGATCAGCACGCTGTTCGTGTACGCGAGCAAGGGCACGCGCGAGCTGCCCGATGGCACGGTCTATCTGGATGGTGCGGTGGAGGCCCTGTCGAAGGGCGGCAGTTTCGTCGGCCAGCACCTGTGCGTGCCGCTCGAAGGTGCCGCGGTGCACATCAACGCCTTCAATTTTCCCGTGTGGGGCATGCTGGAGAAGCTGGCGCCGGCGCTGCTCGCCGGCGTGCCGGCGGTCGTCAAGCCGGCAACGCAGACCTGCTACCTCACCGAGCGCGTGTTCCGACGGATTGTCGAGGCGGCAATCCTGCCGGCGGGGGCGGTGCAGCTGATCTGCGGCGGCGTGGGCGATCTGTTCGAGCATCTCACCTGCCAGGACGTGGTGTCCTTCACGGGCTCTGCCGCCACCGCGCTCAAGCTGCGCCAGCATCCGATCGTCACCGCCAACTCGGTGCGTTTCACTGCCGAGACCGATTCACTGAATTCCTCGATCCTCGGGCCGGACGCCGCGGCCGGCACGCCGGAGCTGGAGCTGTTCGTGCGCGAGGTGATGCGCGAGATGACCGTCAAGGCAGGGCAGAAGTGCACCGCCATCAGGAAGGCGATCGTGCCGGCGGCGCGCGTCGCGGACGTGCTCGAGGCACTGCGTGCGGCGGCGGCTGAGGTGGTGGTGGGTGATCCGCGCCTGCCGAGCGTGCGCATGGGGCCAGTGGCCTCCCTCGGCCAGCGTCGCGAGGTGCTCGAGCAGCTCGCGCGCCTCACGCGTGAGGCGGAGGTCATCTGTGGCGGGGCCGGGCGGGTGCAGCCCGTAGGCGCGGATGCGGAGCGCGGCGCGTTCGTCGCGCCGACCCTGTTGTACTGCCGCGATGCCGGCAACGCGCGCGCCATTCACTCGGTGGAGGCATTCGGTCCGGTGTGCACGCTGCTCGCCTACGACGGCGTCGAGGAGGCGATTGCGCTCGCGCGCGCGAGCGGCGGCAGTCTCGTCGGCTCGATCTTCAGCGCCGACGATGCGATCGCGGCGCGCCTCGCGCTCGGCCTCGCCCCGTATCACGGGCGCATCGTGGTCGTGAACCGCCACTGCGCCCAGGAGTCCACCGGCCACGGATCCCCGCTGCCGCACCTGGTGCACGGTGGCCCCGGGCGCGCCGGGGGCGGTGAGGAGATGGGCGGTATCCGCGGACTGATGCACTACATGCAGCGCACCGCGCTGCAGGGCACCCCCGATGTCATCACGGCCGCGGGCGCTCGCTGGGTGCGCGGCGCACGCGAGCTCGACCCCGGCACGCACCCCTTCAGGAAACCCTTCGGCGCACTCGCCATCGGCGATACGTTCCACTCGCGCAGCGCGAGGTTACGGTGGCGGACATCGAGCGGTTCGCGGACGTTTCCGGCGACCGCTTCTACGCGCACATGGACGAGGTGCAGGCCGCGCGCAATCCGCTGTTCGGCGGCCGCGTGGCGCACGGCTACTTTCTGGTGGCGGCGGCGGCCGGCCTGTTCGTCGACCCGCCCTATGGCCCGGTACTCGCCAACTTCGGGATCGACGGCCTGCGCTTCCTCAAGCCCGTCAAGCCCGGCGACCGCATCAGGGTGCGGCTCACCTGTAAGGAGAAATCGCTGCGTGCCGGCGCCGGCTACGGCGAGGTGCGCTGGGATACCGCCATCACCAATCAGCACGGCGAAGCGGTGGCGAACTACGACGTGCTCACCATGGTCAGCGAGCAGGCGCAATCCTGAAGGCGTGCCCGCGCGTCGATACCGCCTTCACCAGCGCCCACACGGCATCGCCGCGACGCAGCTTCAGCGCCTGCCGCGCGCCGGTGGTGATGCGGGCGAGCACCACGGCGCCGCCGACGTCGCAGCGCACCAGCACGGCGCCGCGCTCATCGTCCTCGATCGCAATCACTGTGCCGGCCAGCGCGTTGCGCACCGACAGCCCCTGCACCGGCTGCGTGGCGAGGATCACGTCGCGGGCCAGCAGCTGCAGCCGCACGCGCGCCCCGGGATCGACGCCGCTCAGACTCACCTGCAGCGTCCCGCGGCCCACGGCGAGCTCCGCGCTGCCGAGCGCCGGGTCGAGCCGCGTCACCACTCCCTCGACGACGGCGCCGGCCAGCTCCGTACCGATGATGCTGGTGAGCTCCGGGCGCAGGCTCATCTCGTTCACCGTGCCGTGTGCCGGCACTCGGCCCCCATCGACCAGCACCAGGTGCGTGGCGAGGCGCAGCACCTCCTCGAACTGGTGGCTCACGTACACCATCGGGATCGCCAGCCGATCGCGCAGCGACTCGAGGTAGGGCAGCACCTCCTCGCGGCGCGCGGCGTCGAGCGAGGCGAGCGGCTCATCGAGCAGCAGCAGGCGTGGCTGCGACAGCAGCGCGCGCCCGAGTGACACGCGCTGGCGCTCCCCGCCGGAGAGCTGGCGCGGCCGCCGCCCGAGCAGCGGCGCGAGACCGAGCAGCGCCGTCACCTCCTCGAAGCCGATGGCGGCGGGGCCGAGCGCGCGGCGCGCCCCGTAACGCAGGTTGCCCGCCACGGTCAGGTGCGGGAACAGCCGCGCATCCTGGAACACGTAGCCGATGCGGCGCCGCTCGGGCGGCACGGCGATCCGTGCGCGGGTGTCGGTGAGCAGCACGTCGTCGAGGCGCACCTCGCCGGCGTCGGGCGCCAGCAGCCCCGAGATGATATTGACCAGGGTGGTCTTGCCACTGCCCGAGCGGCCGAACAGTGCCACGACCCCCGGGACCGGAGCGGCAAATTCCGCCTGCAGCGCGAAGCCCGGCCAGCGCTTGCTCACGGAGACGTGCAGGGTGCCCATGGCGGTGAGCGCGCTCAGCGGCCGAGGAAACGCCGTACACGCCGCACCAGCAGCTCCGCGGCGAGCAGTCCGCCGAGGCCGAGCGCGAATGACAGCACCGCGAGCCGCAGCGCCAGTGCGTCCCCGCCCGGGGACTGCATCGCGGTGTAGAGCGCGAGCGGCAGCGTGCGGGTGACGCCGGGAATGTTGGCGCCGAAGGTGATCACCGCACCGAACTCGCCAAGTCCGGCGGCGAAGGCGGTGACCGCCCCGGCGAGGATCCCCGGGAGCATCAGC